>JAESFR010000075.1_pt1 | contig 160566 bp, 143 predicted proteins | sample 9266191 | NCBI WGS metagenome assembly JAESFR01 (sample SAMN14503063, study PRJNA617104) | algae metagenome | isolation source: Pleurocapsa minor HA4230-MV1 and co-occurring heterotrophs from cement on... | place: USA: Nuuanu Pali Lookout, Hawaii | collected 2009-07-20 | reverse complement strand
GGCGAGTCCTACCGCATGAAAGACGCGCAACACCGAAAGGACCGCCCCTGAAAAACCGGAAACATCAACACGGGGCCGGGGACTTTCACCTGGCCACCAGCGGGGACTTCAACTTGGCCATTGACACCCTGATGAGCTGACAACACTCCAAGTCTCACCTCAGGGACAGGCCCTGCGGTGGGCCCGCAAACCGACCTGCGGCAGTCGTCCAAAGACGCCCGTCAGATAGGTTCTGAAATGTCGGTATTGCCTTTTGCGGCAAGAGGCGCTGATCAAAGCTGAGTCGATGTACGAGGGGTCGGCGACGTCTCACATGCAACGATTCGGCAAAATCTCGGCTGGGGCTTGCGGTCCACGGCCTGATGTGACATTGCGATGAAAGACTCAATCTCAAGCGGCTCAGGCAACCACATCAGCGCCAAGAAAGTTCGAGGTTAGCGGCCCTCGAAGTCGGATGCCGGAATTGTGTCCTCGACGAAACCCTGGATCGGCGGCATGAAAACGGCGCATTCCTCAGCGACGTTCGCGCTTCTTTCACCGGAACGTCCTCGGAACTCGGGTCGATGCCCCTACTGACGAGTGCGGGTTTCATTCAACTGAGTGAATTCGGAATCGATGCTGGCCCCACCGGAAACGTTACATTCGGGTGCGACCCACAAGACCGCAGATGGGGAGCGCGCAAGTCCTCCAAGACCGTAGCCAACCAGCAATCATTCGCTCCGGTCCGCTCGGCCCTGTTTGGGCCTGCCAGTAAGTTGAGATGGTTGCAAGTTTGATCGAGCGTGCGAACCCATGTCGGGTGTAGAGGACAGCGAGCTTCGCGGACGCGTACGCCGCTTGTTGGAGTTTCTGCGTATGACCGTCGGTACCCAGTCCAAGCCGGTGCGGACTTACGGCAGCGATGCCCGGGTCGAGTCGCTCTTCGACGATGCACGACCACTCGACGTCAATCTCGACGTCGTGCCCGCCGAAGTCGTAGCACGCATCCCGCGTAGCGGTATCGAGCAGTGACCGGGACTTCCTGAATCTCTCGAAGCGTGAGTGGACAAAACTGCAACGCCGTCAATGCTTGCCGGCAAAACCCGCACCATCGCAACCTGATGTCCGTGTTGACGGGTCAGAGGCAGTACGTGCTCGTCACCAGCAATAAGGCGCAGGCGCTGCGCGTCCCGAGGGACAAAGCTCCCCCTTGAGCTGCAGGATCTATGCGTCTCCATTACCGACATGGCTCGGGGCGGCGCGGGACGGCTCGGGTCGACGGCGACGTTCGAGCGTCAGGACGACAGCGTCGACACGCATCGGATGCCGTATTTTGAGAACTCGGTCAGCGGTTGCGATGCGGCGAGGCGGAGACATGACGGGATTCTCGCTCCGGTGCGGGTGATGACGGTCGCGGTGTCGTTCTCTGCGGACAAGGCGGCGGAGTTTCTGGATCTGGATTAGAGGGCGAAGTCGCTGCGGAACGCGTTGATCTACGACTGTGACCGTGCTGTCAAGCCGCTCGGTGAGTTAACGGAGAACGCCGTGTAGTAGAGAGCGACATCTACCGGTGAGTCGGGTGGCGAGGTAAGTATCTGTCGGCGTTCAGTAAGCGGTGGGGGTAAATGGCGCGCTGTGAGAGCAAGTTGCAGGTGCCCACAGCGATCACGCCGCGGCTGTCGAAGTCGGAGCGCTCGATCGAGTTCGAGGAGACAAATTAACCTGCGGCGAAGGGTGCGGAGGTGCTTAACTCCGGTGGGGTGGCAGCGCATCAGTATTCGATCCATCGGACCTAGGAAGGTTAAACGCGGATGTTAAAGCAGTTCTGTGCTTGTTGCTCCGGGTCTTCGGAGGTGCCGGATGTGGTGCAATTAGTCTGAGTAAGCGACGGAGACATGTCAGGGATAGGATCCGAGCTGGTGGAGCTCTCGATGACGACTGCACAGGTGATCCCACATACTAACGCCGAACAGCAGTCGCAGAGAGGCTTCAGCTCATGCACTTTGCAATGAGATCGTGATGAATCAGTGGCCGCGACGCGCCGGGTCATCGTCCCCATCTCCGCGACGGATACAGCCGTAGTATGAGGAAATGGACAAAGTAGACGAAGCGATAAGGCTGTACGGGTCCGAGGTCTCTGCGAAGCTTCAGGGACCGGGTGAACGCGAAGCCTCATTGACGGGTCCCGTTAGCAATCTTTTGACTCGTATGGGGTCAATATTTGATCTAGCAGTTGTTGCGCATGACGAAGTTGCGGAGCTGGAAGGTTCGGTTCGACCGGATTTTGGGATACGAGTGAACGGATTATTGTCGGGACATACCGAGTTGAAAGCACCCGGCGCTTCTTTAGACCCGTCGACTTACGGCAAGACGACACATAATTTTAAACAATGGCAACGACTACGTGAACTGCCAAATTTACTCCACACGAACGGATTGGAGTGGCGACTTTGGAGGTATGGGGAGCTCGTCACAGAGCCAATTTTTCTGCATGCATCTTCGTTGGAAAAGGCAGGCAAGACCCTCACAGCTCCTTCTCGTTTCGAGCACTTAATCCGAAACTTCCTGCTTTGGGAGCCACAGGAGATTTCTTCCGTCGGTCGTTTGGTCGACAATTTGGCTCCGCTTGCTCGTATGTTGAGAGAAGAAGTGAAACTCGCTCTCCAAGCTGAGCGTCGCGCTGTCAACTCTGGCAAGCCGGAAGGTGATCAGCCATTTTTAGGGATGGCGCGAGATTGGCGATCGATGTTGTTCCCGCGGGCTACTGACGATGAATTCGCTGATGGATATGCTCAGACGGTGACGTTTGCATTGCTCTTGGCGGTTTCAGAAGATATTCAGCTTAAGAATGCGACTTTGTACGAAGTTGCAAAAAAGCTCGATGCCAATCACTCCTTGATGGGTCGAACCCTCCAGTTGTTGACGGAACATATAGATAAAACGCCGACATCTGCGGCAGTAGAGATTATACTTCGTGTGATGTCGGCTGTCAGCTGGGCTCGGCTGACTCATCGTAATAGCGATGTCTATCTTCATCTTTACGAGCACTTCCTAGCATCTTATGACCCAATTGCAAGAAAGAAGACCGGATCCTACTACACGCCTGTGGAAGTTGTAGACAGTATGGTCCGGCTAACTGAAATGATACTTAAACGCGAATTTGGCCGACAGGAAGGATTTCGGCATCCCCAAGTCAGTGTAGTTGACCCCGCGATGGGAACCGGCACTTATCCGCTTAGTATTCTTCGGCGTGTAGCGGAGCAAGCTGCTGCACAGTACGGGCAAGGTGCAGCTCCTGAAGCCATCGGCAATGCCATTCAAAGAATTTACGGGTTAGAACTGCAATCCGGTCCGTACTCAGTTGCTGAACTGAGGATAAGCAGCGCCGTAACCAGTGCCGGTGCTGAATTGCCCGATGCTGGTCTGAACTTATATGTAGCGGACACTCTTGAAGATCCTGAGGGGGGAAGCCAGGCGCAACTGTCGTATTCTTTGCAATTGATCGCCAAGCAGCGCCTGCTAGCCAATGAAATGAAGCGAGAGCGAAACATTCAAGTCTGCATTGGTAACCCTCCTTACAAACGCGATGCCGAAGGCATGGGCGGTTGGGTTGAAAGTGGATCCAAGTTGACTGGTTTAAAGAAGGGGATGCATCACTCTGTATTGGATGACTTTAGGCTTGAGGGAAACGGAAGAAATGAGTATGTACTAAAGAATTTGTATGTATTTTTTCTCCGTTGGGCATTTTGGAAAACCTTTGAATCGACCAAAGATTCTGGGCAGGCTAACGAAGGCGACGGAATTGTAAATTTCATTACGGCGACAGGTTACTTAGTTGGACCGGGCTTTAAGGGACTTCGGAAGTATATTCGCGAATATTGTTCACAAGTTTGGATTATCAACGTTACGCCCGAGGGTAAAACACCCCCTGCGGCTAACTCGGTGTTCAATATCGAGACCCCGGTCGCCATCGCGATCTTCGTTCGTTCGCCCGGTACACGCCGTGAGGAGCCGGCGGATGTAAAGTATATCTCTCTAGAGGGCCGCCGCGAGAAAAAGTTTGATGAGTTGCAGCATTTGCAGTTCGATGATTCCCGATGGAGAACCGCCCGCGTCGACTGGACAGCTCCTTTTACGCCGTCTGCGGACACGAACTGGGATGATTTTCCCGCCATTAGCGACCTATTTTTCTGGGTCGCGCCTGGAATTAAACCTAACAAAGGATGGGTTTATGGACCTACGCGCGACATCCTGGAGGAACGCTTGAGGATTGTGGTCAGCGAAGACAATCAAGAACTAAAGAAGAAGATGTTCAGAGAGACTGCGTCGACTAGTTTGTCAAAATCTGGTACGAAGCCGTTGCATGGCGTGGACGTAGAGCGGGAAACGCAAAAACCTTTCGGGGAACTAACATTGGTCACAGAGCCAAAAATCGTAAGGGTGGGTTTCAGGTCATTCGATAGGCAGTGGCTTATTGCAGATAGTCGTTTACTTCATAGGGCATCGCCGGATTTATGGCACGGTCGCATACCAGGTCAATTGTTCATAGCGGAACTGCATTCTCAGCACGTTAGCGCCGGACCGGGTTTGACGTTTTCCAGTCTTATTCCAGACATGCATTATTTTAAGGGTAGCGAAGCTGGACGAATCCTTCCGTTGCTTCACCCCGACGGCACGCCCAATTTAAATGGTGGAGTCTTGGAGTGTTTGGGTTCGATTCTGGGAAAGTCGATTACACATAAAGAAATTGTAGCTTATATAGCTGGAGTGGTCTCACATCCCTACTTCGTGTCCACTTTTGATGATGAGTTGCACACGCCCGGAATTCGAGTGCCGATTACGAAAATTCGAAATTTATGGGACAGGGCAGTCGCCATTGGGAATCGAGTAATCTGGCTTCAGACATACGGTGAATGGGAGGGGTATGTCACAACGGCCAAAAGCATCTTGGATGAGGGAGGCGTTCACAATCCGCGTTATGATAAAACAGTATCCGGTCTGCCTGAATCGATCTCGTATGACCTCGGGGAGCATACGCTGAATGTAGGAACGGGGCAGTGGTCGAACGTTCGACCTGAAGTCTGGGGTTATACGGTGGGCGGTCAGGCGATTGTTGAGATGTGGTTTGACTATAGGAAAAAGAGTCCTCGGGGCAAGAATTCATCGCCGCTTGATAGTGTAAATGTCACTTCATGGTCAGGTGACTGGTCGTTAGAGTTAACGGAGTTGCTTTCAGCGATTTCACAACTGACACAGTTGGAAAAAGAACAGGCTAATCTGCTGGATGAGATTTTGTTGAAGCCGCAAATATCTCTAGATGAGCTGCTAGCTGCGGGAATGAGTCCTCCACCTCTCCATAACACATTACGTAAACCGCGCAAACGTTTGAGTGGCGAGCTATTCGAGGCGTAACTTGAGGTTGCTTTGGCTTGACGGGTTCAGTGGATGGGCCTGGTCCAACGAGGGCAAGGCCAGAGGTGCCAGGCTTGCCGCGACAAACTGAAATGTACATCGAATCTCGCCGTTTGATAGCTCGTGTTATCTGACCAATGCGAACAATGGACTTGTAGAACTTACAGGGACCGAAGGTGCTAATAATGCATGAACAAATTGCCGTAGCCGTTAGACGCGTTAAGTCAAAAGAACTTCTTAACAATGCCGCCGTTATCGTCCCCACCCGCGGTGCAGTTCGAGACGTCCTTCGGTACCTCGCAAGACATGGCGGTGTTGCCAACGTCCAGGTTCTCACTGTGGATCTTGCTGTCGCTAAGCTCGCAGCACCTGCGCTGGCACCCAGGCTGCCGCTGCCGGGTCCGCTGTTGGATGCGTCAGTTCACAAAGTGCTCATGGACAACCCGGGCGTCTTTGCAGACGTCGCCGACCAGCCCATCACGGCCGAGTCCCTGGCAGCTGCGTCTCGCACGCTGGGTTCGATAGCGAACCCCGACGCCCCGGATGCCGCGCCCCTCGTCCGCGACATGCTTCGCGTGCACGCAGCCGCCACAGATGCGTACTCCCACACACACTACTTGCCTCACGAGGCCTATGCGGCCGCAGCAGAACGTATCAGCGAGCTCGGTGCGGTCATTGTCGTCCTACCGACCGCGCTCGACGTCGGAGCGGCCGACTTCATGCGCAGGCTGTCCGAGCATGGCGAAATCGTCGAACCGACCGACGAGCCGATCGCCACGATGGTTATCCACGCATCCGATGGCGACGACGAAATGCGGTCGATAGCGAGACTCGTCCGTCAGCACCTGGCGTCGGGAACGCCCGGCCATCGCATCGGAGTATTCTACGCCAACGCAGACCCTTACCTGCGTTTGATTCACGAGCATTTCGGTGGCAGCCGGATCGAGTTCGCAGGCGAGCAGTGCCACACGCTCAAGCACCGTCCCGCTGCACGTTCTCTACTTCGACTGCTCGGTATTGATACAGACGCCATGCCTCGACGGGAACTGCTGTCGATACTCTCCGAACGTGCAATCCACTGGTCCGACGCCGCTGGAATTGCGTTGTCCTTGCGGCGGGCGGAACGCCTCACCCGCTCCAGCATTAAGATCGTCGGCGGTACGGACTGGGAACGACTGGCCGTGATCGACCCCGCTCACGATGAAGCGGCCACGGCAGGTTCGTTGTATGCGTTGGTGACTGCGCTTCGCTCAGACCTCGACGCCGTTGCCGAAACCGACTCCTGGAATGCCGTGTCCGACGTTCTCGTCGTCCTGCTGGAGCGCTACTTCACCGCTCGGTCGACCCGTGCCGACGATCTGACGTCCGCAGACATCAGCGCGCTGACCGCAATTTGCCGCGAGATTGGTGAGATGGACGGGATCGCGCCCCCGCCGACCCTACCGCGCATCGTCGATGCAATCTCCGTGCGAATCGATGTTCTGCCGGAGACAGTCGGAACCATGACATCCGCCGTCACAGTCGGCCCACTGGCCGCCGGCGCAGTACGAGACTTCGACGTATGCATCGTGGTCGGCGCAGCCGAGGGCATTCTTCCCGCCACACGGCGTGAGGATCCGCTGCTGCCGAGCGCACTTGTCGGCCGCACTCTTGCCGACGAGATCCAGAACCAGAAGTCGCAATTCCTAGCCACGCTGGCGTCGGGACAGAAGCACCGCATCGTGTCATTCCCTCGCGGGAGTATGCGCGGGGGAGCGGAGAAGGTGCCGTCGCGCTGGCTTATGCCCACGCTCGATGCCCTGTCCGGAAGGAAGATCGGCGTCGTCGACTGGCAGAAGCAGACAGCCCACGTCGAGTCCATCGTCACGGTCGAGTCGTTCGACGTCTCGACGCAGACCGTCGATCCTCGCATCGGCGTCGGTGCGGCCTCGGAGACCGAATGGCGCCTGCGCGTACTGGCAGAGCACGCAGCAGATGACCGCCGGGGTGCCCTGGACGACTCGATTGTCAACGCGGGAATGGAACTTCGCAGCGACAGACTGAACGGCGAATTCACCCGATTCAACGGCAACGTTTCCCACATCGAGAACGCCGTGACGTTCTTCGACAAACCGGTCTCGGCGAGCAGGCTCGAAGACTGGGTGGCGAGCCCGTACCGTTTCTTCGTCAAGACAGTTCTCGGCGTCGACACACTCGACGATCCGGACGACGCCGCGCAGCTTGATCCGCTGACCCGCGGCAACCTGATCCACCTGTCCCTTGAGCGCTACGTCCAAGGAACGATCGACGGCATCGGCGCAACGCTCGACCACCTCATCGAAGTCTCCGAAGAGGTCCTCGCCGACGCCCGCGTAGACGCTCCCGGATGGTTACCGCAGCTGTGGGAGAAGGACAGCAGCATCATCCGTCGCGAACTTGTCGAGTGGTTCGCACTCGACCGAACCGATCGTGACGACGGATGGACACCATTGCACGTCGAACGAAACTTTGGTGTCGAACCCGATGTCTTGGTTCTCGACTTAGTCGGCGAGAAAATCGCGTTCGCCGGGAAGATCGACCGGATCGATCGGCACTCCGATGGCCGTATCCGGGTCACCGACTACAAATCCGGCCAGGCGACGTCGTACAAGAAGCTCTCCGAATCCGAGCCGACCGACGGCGGCACCAAGTTCCAGCTTCCAGTGTATGGGCTGCTGGCGCTGACTATGGGTGACGACGTGGCGACGCGGTATTGGTTCGTCAACCACAAAGCAAAGTACGAGACGATCGGGTATCCGCTCACCGATGCCGCGGTCGAGGTGTTGAAGGCAGATATCATTCGGGTGCACAGGATGATTCGAGCCGGATACTTCCCGCCGCGTCCACCGGATAGTTTCTGGGCCAACCCGCTGATCGACCTCATCGGGACAGCCGGACTGGAACGAGCGTGGTCGAGTCTGCGAGACGTGCCCGAGCTCGCCGACTACCGCGCGAAGTACGGAGACTGACATGGCAAACCAAGACACCCTTTTGGTCGACCGCGTCGATCGAACACGCATCGCAACCGACACCTCTGCAACGCTGTTCGTCGAAGCCGGCGCAGGAAGCGGCAAGACGCACTCACTCGTCGAGCGCATCTGTCACCTCGTACTCGTCGATGGGATAGAACTCGACCGCATCGCAGCCATCACGTTCACCGAGAAGGCTGCGGCCGAACTTCGCGAACGAGTCCGCACACATCTCGCGTCCTTCTCCGGTGATGCTGCCGAGAAGGCGATGGAGCAGATCGATACAGCGGCGATCGGGACGCTGCATTCGTTTGCCGCACGCATCGTGAGCGAACATCCGCTGGAGGCAGGGGTGCCGCCGCGTGTGGCCGTCGTGGATGCCATGGGGTCGCAGCTCTCGTTCGAGCGCCGCTGGCGGAGAATGCGGGCTGCGCTCTTCGCCGATGAACACGCCGCGCCCAGTGGACTGACCGATGCGATGCGCATTGTCTTGGGTGCAGGAGCGTCGCTGGATCAGGTACGAACTCTCGCCGACGCGCTCGATCGAAGCTGGGACCGATTGAACGTCGACGACGTTGCCCCTTCGATGGCCATTGCGAATATCGATGCCCTTCTGCGTGCCGCCGATGAGGTTGTCGATTCTGTTAGGGACTGCACCGACCCGTCCGACAATTTGGCTATGCGGTTGTACTCGATCGCAGAGTGGCGAGTCGCTATGGCAGACGCCCGGTCCTCCACAGCCTGGATCGCAGTCGCGGCGGAATGCCCGACCAAAGGCAGCGGCGGCAGGGGCCCGAACTGGGTCGGCGGCGCTGCGATGGTCAAGGACATCAAGAGCTCGATCGATGAGTTGAACTCTGCTGCCGTTGCCGAGCGGACGCGGTACGTTGCGTCTGCGTTGGCGATCGTCGTGCACCACCTTTCTCACGTGATTGTCGACGAGGCGGCCGAGCGTCGTCGACGGGGTGAGCTCGAGTTTCACGATCTGCTTGTCTACGCCCGAAACGTGCTGCATCATAACGACGTTCGTCGGATCGTCCACAGCTCCTATCAGCGGATCATGCTGGACGAGTTCCAGGACACCGACCCTCTGCAATTGGAGATTGCCCGGTTGATCGTCGACGGTCCGGATGAGTCGGGCCGGTTGTTCACGGTGGGGGATCCGAAGCAGTCGATCTATAGGTTCCGCCGCGCAGATATCGCGTCGTACATGGCGGCGCGGGATGCTACGGATACCGCTGACGTGGTTCGACTCACCACGAACTTTCGATCCACGAAACCTGTTCTGAGTTGGGTGAACTCGGTGTTCGGATCCCTGGTCGTCCCCAACGGCTATGTTCAGCCCGCCTACACGCCGCTCGATCCAGCACCGGGTCGACCGGAATGGTCTGTCGGAACAGATTGGGGTCCGACACCATTCGTCTTCGACGACTCCGGTGACGCCGTCGACGACGAGCACTTGTTGACTGCCTCAGAAGTGCTGCGGGCACGGGAATCACGGGATGTCGCGCGCATCATCGCGACCGCGCTCGACCAGGGTTGGCAGAAGGAGGCCGGCGGGTTCGGCGAATACACCCATCGGGCAGTGACCCTCAGCGATATCTGCATCCTGATCCCGTCGCGCGCAGTTCTGCCGTTTCTCGAGCGATCACTCGATGATGCCGGTATCGAGTTCCGTTCAGAAGCATCATCGTTGGTCTATTCGACGCAGGAGGTCCATGATCTGCTCGTCACCTGCCGTGCCCTGGCAGATACTGCGAACGAAGCCGCGGTCGTTGCTGCACTGCGGACACCGCTATTCGGTTGCGGAGACGATGATCTGCTGCGGTGGAAGGCTGCAGGTGGGCGGTGGGACTTTTTCTCTGACGCACCCGCGGGTGTGGAAGATTCGCCAGTAGCGGCGGGGCGTGCGTATCTGAAATCGGTGTGGTTCGAGCTGGGGTTGTTGAGTCCTGGTGCGTTGCTCAGTCGTTTGGCTGCCGACCGTCGGGTGTTCGAGGTGTCCATGGATTCGCCACGGCATCGGGACGTGTGGCGTCGACTGCGGTTTGTCGTCGATCAAGCGCACGCGTGGTACGGCGAGGACGGCGGCGATCTGCGGGACTACCTAGCGTGGGCGCAAACCCAGCAGGACGAGAACGCGCGCGTCACCGAAGCGGTGTTGCCCGAAGTCGGGGTCAATGCTGTGCGGATCATGACTATGCACGCCGCCAAGGGTCTGCAGTTTCCGATGGTCGTCGTTGCGGGAATGAGTGGTGGATTCCGGACGACATCCGACCCGGTGGTGTGGGGTGCTGACGGAACGATGCATCTCAATGTCTGCGCTGCAGTGCAATCCGTCGACTACACGAGCGTCTCCACAATCGAGAAGGCGCACACCGAAGCCGAACGCGTTCGTCTCCTGTACGTGGCGTGTACGAGGGCGGAGAGCTTTCTTGCTGTTTCGGGCTATGCCGGAGCGAAGGGGAGTTGGGGCAAGACTTTGGCTGCGGGAACCGCGGGCGTTCCCAATGTGGTTCCCGATCTGATCGAGCCCGTGCGGGTCGAGGACAGTGGCTCGTCGAGTTCGGTTGCGTTGCAGAGCTGGGACGAATGGCAGGCCGAGACGGCGCGGGTGGCTGAGATCTCTGCGCTGCCGTCGACAGTGTCCGCGACGCAGATTGCGCATCCGGCGCTGTCAATACACGAGGCGGTGTTGGCGGAGTACCGGTCTGCGGACCTTGTCTTTCCTGCGAGCTCGATCGAGGTAGTTGCGCCACTGATCGGGTCTGTCGAGAGTGGCACGACGCTGGGTATCGCCTTGCATGCGCTGTTGGAGACGGTGCCGCTCGATGCGGCCCTTGACTTTGAGTTCGAGGAGAAGGCCTGGAACGCGGGCGCTTTGGCGGGTTTGGTCGATCTCGATCGGTTCGTGCTTTTGGCGAAGTCGGTGTTCAGCTCCGAGCCTGTGCAGCGCGCTGCCGCGCGCGAGCATTGGCAGGAAATGCAGCTCGCGGGCATGTCTCCGGACGAGACCATCGTGGTCGAGGGAATCGCGGACCTGGTGTATCGCGAGGACGACGGGTCGCTGGTAATCGTGGACTACAAGACCGATGTGGGGGTTACCGCGCAGACGCTGGAGACCTATTGGACCCAGTTGTCGGTGTATGCGGACCTGCTTGGGCGGGCGACGGGGGAGCGCGTGAGTCGGGTGGTGCTGGTATTTGCTAGACCAGATTCGGCGACGGTGCTGGAGCGTGAAGCGTCCTGGGTGTGGGGAGCGGGTTTGTGATCTCGACTGGTAGTGCAGGCAACTTTGTTGAGGCAGTTGGTCCGCTCGACCCTCAACGCAACCGTTTCTAGGGTACTAAGAGTTTAGGAAGAATGTTGAGTTTATCGTAGCCATGGCTGCGGATAGGGAGGGAACCGGGTGCCAATTTTCGATCTGTCCGCTGACGGACTGGTCCCGATCATGCGACAAGCAATCAACTCTGGCGTGTACGAACGCGAGATCGAGGACTTGCTCTGGAACAACATCGAGGAGATCACCGGCGACAACCTCTTTCGGTTGGCGCGCCAACCTTATCTGCCGGGGGGCGGGCGGCCCGATGTACTCGCACTCGACAAAGCAGGGCGCGTCGTGGTTATCGAAGTTAAGCGCGATGTCGATCGGAATCAACTTGCCCAGGCACTTGAGTACGCTGGCTGGGCTCGGCGAAGTAACCTCGACGAGCTTGCCGGTCTATACCACGGAGGGGCCAATAATTTTTGGGACGATTGGAAGGAATTCACTGAGTCCGAAACGCTGGTTAGGGTGAATACGGACTCGCGCCTCGTGTTAGTCGCAAGAACATTTGACTCACGGACAGCGGAGGCCCTGGGATTCCTGACGACACATGGTGTTCCCATCCAATTGCTGCGAGTGTCGTTCTACATAGATGCGGACGCAAAGCGGTTTTTGAATGTCGAGCTTGAGTCGGAGCCAGAAGTGAGTCCGGTGAGGCTACCTGCGGCGTCCGATGCTGCTGAGGATCATCCACCATCAAATCAACTGGATTTCAGGGAAATATCACTTGTGCAGGTCTCTCATACTCTGACATGCCCAGTGGATCTCGTCTGGACAAGACCCAGGAAGGGTGATCGATTCATCGCGGTACTCGGCGTTGACGGTCGCATCACGCTGCCCGACGGCCGCGTTTTCGTCAGCCCATCAGGAGCTGCGATGGCTGCAGCGGAGGTAGTTTCTTACGACGGTTGGTATGCGTGGCGTCTGCCCGACGGAAGGTCCTTGAACGACCTTCGGCATTCGATCGCGGATGCGTCGACGCTGGACGGCAGCGACACTTCTATCAAGCGGTCATCCAGCTGAATTAATGTTGCCAACGTATCGCACAATTGGGAAAGTCGACTAAATGCCTTCCAAGTACACCATGTCACTGGACGCCAATGCGCTCCTGCTAATACTGCACCTACCAGAGCCCCCTCCAGGCCATACCTCGCTGAAGAATCACCTGGGATGGCAGGATTCGACGTACCAAGCAGCCAAGAAGGAACTGGTTGATCTCGGGTTGGCGGTGGTCGGTCACGGTGGCAGCCTGAGAAGGGTCCAGCCGCCCGAGGGTTGGATCTCACCTACTACTCTGTCCAAAGACCCTGAGCCGTGGGAGTTCCTACCCGCTACTACCAAAGAAACTCTGTTATACACGCCGCTGATCCAGACACTGGAAGCAAACTGGACGACCGAGCAGAACCCCGCGCTACCGATGGCGGTTCACAACACTGCCCACTCCGGCTCCAGGAAAACGGGCGGCAGATGGTCCAGGCCCGATGCAGTTGCGGTGTGGGTTCGGCAGTTTCGATATGTACCGGGCGATTTTCTTGAGGTCTCGACTTTTGAGGTAAAGCCGTTCAACAATATTGATGTGCTCGCCGTATACGAGGCAATCGCTCATCGACGCGCAGCTACCCATGCTTACGTTGCAATCCACGTTCCCGCGCATCTCTCCCGTGCGCTCCGCGACCGGATCAAGGCAGTTCGATCGGTGGCGGCTTCTCACGGTGTGGGCTTGGTCAGATTCGGCGATCCCACGGACTATTCGACGTGGAAGAACGTGCTGGATGCCGAAAGGTTCGAGCCCGATCCCGAGAAGCTGGACAAGTTTATAGGGCAGCAACTGCCGAGGAAGACCAGAGCTTCCATCCTTACCCGCCTCGGGCGAGACGCCAGCGATCTCAAGGAAGTCGTTGAACCGACGGTGGTTTGAGCTGACTTCGTTTCGGTCCAAGTATTCTGGAATGCCCGAATTGGCGGACGCCGAGTCTAGTTCGGGCCAAGGCATGTGAGGGACTTCGTCAGCTTGTTCAGTCGGGCATCGATGGCGTGGAGACCCTGCGGCGGCAACTCCAGTCCGTCACGGTTGGCGTGCAATGCTGACGCGAAGACCGCAACGACCGGCGCGTACTTTGCCGCAAGTTTCGTTCGCTTGGTCTCGTCTTCGAGGTACTGCACGCTGCCAGCGTTGTCTACGAAGTCGGCGAACTTGACCAGGAAGACCTTGGGGTCTTTGATCACCTCTGCGACGTGCTCTGCGTAGGCGACGTTCTTCTCGGTCTTGGATTGCACGGCATGGGTTAGCGGATTAGTCACTGCAGCAACCAGTCTGGAGGTCTCTGTGTTGAAGTTCTCGGTGATCAGATCCAGTGCCGCCTGTTGATTCGATCCGTCCGTCAGCCGTGACTCGTCAAGTATCGAGACGATCTCCCGCGGTTGATCCTCGACTGTGTCGTGCAGAGCTGTCGCGCTGAGAACATCGGGATCGGCGCAACCGAGCCGGATCAGACGCAAGACGTTCCTCAGTGGATGCACGATGTACGGGTCTACCGGGTAGGCGGCACGCCCAATCCGCTTTTGGGACAGATGAGCTGCCGTCGCTAACTCAAGGGCATTGCCAAGCTGCGTTCGGTCGACACGGTCGGCGTCGATCTCGTGCATGATCGCGAACACCAATGCAGCCGAGTCCATCTCCTTCAGCTTGGTTGCGCGGTAGATCGATCCAAGATGTTTCATATTTATCTCCTGTCGGTTGGGGTGAAAGTAGCTACTCGGTGGTGCGTTACGAGGATCGGGGGAGCTCGTCGGCGAATCGGTAGGAACAACCGATGTTGCCTGTCGTGTTCACGCCGGCATTGACTCGGATCCACGCGATGCACGACCGCGCGACCAGGCGTATGTCCTTTGTGAACAGATATCCGTCGGTGCAGTCCTCGAAGTGGCCGTCGTTCTGCCACTCGTCGAGAGGCAGGCCCGCGGACGAGTAGTCCGCAAGAAGTAGATGGCCGAGTTCGGTCCGCGATCGTCTGAGCATCAACACACCGCCGCTCAGGACGACCACCTGCGAGCACACTACCGGGGCGTCATCGGTGGAGTCGGCAACATAGTCGCTGGGACCCACCTCGACGATGAATCCGACCGGCTTGTCGAACAGCGACTCGATCATCCATGCGGCCAACGAGTCCCATTGATCGACCTCCAACCGTCGACCATCGACGATGAACGCACGGACTAGTGAACCTAGTTCGACCGGCGCTTCCCACACGTCCTTCGCCCAGCCGTCGTCTGTGCTGTTCACGCGTCCACTTTGATCGGCCCAGATGGCACCGAAGGTGAAGTCACTTCGCGTAACGGTCTCGTCGGCATCCATACTTTCGACACTCCACCCCTCCAGCCGGACTCGGAGGTCGGTCACCACGACATATCGATAGCCCTCGTCGTCGAGGTTGTAATGCCAGTCCGGAATCTGCGGCATCGCTGCGAGACTGTTGGCCGTCGCGCGATGTGAAACCTCGGCACGATAGACATCGGATCGCACGGATCGAATGCGGGTAATCGATCGATTCATGCCGATCGAAATTGCGGGTTTGGCCGTCGACATTGCGGCGCTGGCGGCATGGAAGTGCTGTTCGACGATCATCTGTGGTCGGCCGGTGGAGGAACGACTCGTTCGTGCATCACGCGGCGTATACATGACGCTCACCAGGTCTGAGTCTCGCAGGCGTGAAGGTATTTTGGCTTCGGGTTCGACCTCCACGATTACTGTCGAATGGCGTCGTGGATCGCTCCGATGGCACCAGTCGGGTAGCGCGCCGAGACCGTGGGGCTCGTGATCGAAGAACGGTTCATCGCTCCACACGTCGGCGCGGCAGATTTCGATTCCGACGGTAGGCCACGTCAGGCGGACGTTTTCTTCTGTTCGGAGGGCGAGACGTCCTGCGTCCCACCATCCACAGTGGGCGGTGTGGAAGACAACCCGGGCATTCCCGAACGCGGACTCCTCCACGTGTGCTGACTCCATGTCGACGCTCCGACGCAGTTCGGTACGCCGTTGGGGCGTGAGGTCCGAAAGCGGATGGTCGACCTCGATAACGACCATGAATCCGGGATCTCCAGCGGGTGTGTCGTTGGGCCCGAGGCGTGTTTGTTCCAAAGTTCTCCTCTGTGTAGAGCGAAGGTGTTGCCGAGAGAGTCGGCGAAAGCGGAGCCCGGACTACCGGACTGCCTGCAACTTCATGTGTACACGAGGGTGCCGACAGGTTTGTCGCACATGCGAGTCGAGTCGACCGGACTTGGAGTCCAATCCTGACGGTGTGGGGAATGCGTTTGCCGCGATTATGCACGTCGACGCTGACCACCAGATTCGGGCCGAGATTCTGGACGAGTTAGCACTGCTCGACAGCCAGCTAATTCAGCTGAGCTGCACGCTTTGAAGATCGTCCGCGGCAGATACTGGGCATCAGTCGGGCCGACCTTGGTTCTCGCTGCACCGGTGGCGGGAAATCCAGTAAAAGAGCCACCAGCCAGCAGAGGAGCACGACAACGTCGACGACCCGGCGCGGTTGGTACACCATGGACCGGTGACCATCGAGGTACAGACCACATGGAACGGGCATCGGTACACCTGGACTCTGCAGCCTGACGGTTGGTGGGATCTGACGCACCGCACCAGTGCACCGACCGTCAAGCGCCGGCTGCGAGCGCGCGAGTTCGACGAGGAACATTGCGAACTCGTCACGTACGACTGACCCTGCCAACATCTCCGCGTTGCGTTCGCGGGTCGGTCGCTTCGCTACGATCTCGAGATCAAACTACGATCGTCTTCCAGGAAGAGTTTCCCGTCATGAATGTGCCGCTGACCCGCCGCGATGTCCGAGAGCCCGTCCGGCGCAGTGTGCAGAAGTTGGGATTCGCCGACGCCAGCACTCGCAAGGGCGCTGCGGATCAGACCTTTCACATCGACGGAAAGAGAGTGATCGGACGAGGAACAGTCTCTTCGAGACACGTCGACGTCGAAACATTGCGCGCTATCCACCGGGACGTCTATCTACTGGATCGTATGAAGAACAAGGTCAGACTCCACACCTCTCACGGCGGGTACAGCACCGAGGCTCGACAGTTCGCGCGTGAGAACGGTATTCGGCTCTACACTCTCACCTCGAAGGGCGAATTGCGGCGCCTCGGCCGTGGCCCGGTGATCGCGGGCCGCACGCTTGACCGTATCGCTGTCTACGCGGTCGGGGTGTTGCTCGCGTTCGTGGCGTTGGGGTGGGCTCTCACGCATCTGCAGACTGTCGGAACGGTGTTTCTCGTGGTCATCGCGGTGGCGGTAGCCATTCCGGTGCTCTGGATTCTGGGGTTGATTCTTGACTTCTCAGGATTCCGGATCCGGAAGTAGCAGTGCGGTGCTCTGACGAGATGAAGGCATAATCGGCTCCTGCCGCGGCACTTCATTAGCCTAAAACAGGATATGTGCACAGCGAATTCAATTGCTGCTCAGCTGTTCTGACTCGGCTCGCTTACGTAACCATTCCTGCCCGGAAGGCAGCCAGTGCCGCCTCGACTCGATTGCGTACACCGAGTTTCACGAAGATCCCGGAGATATGGGTTTTCACCGTCGTCTCGCTGAGGTAGAGCTCGGAGGAGATGTCCGCATTGGTCGAACCAGTAGCCAAGATACGTAGCACATCTCGCTCCCGTGGGCTCAGCACATCCATCGACACCGATTGCCGGGCCACCGGCAACACCGACGTCGCCACGATTTTCCGCAGCGAATCCTTACTGAACAACGTATTGCCGGCTGCCACTGCTCGAACCGACTGATGGAACGTCTCGGGTGCCTCGCTCTTGCTCAAGAAGCTGTGCGCCCCCGCCTCGATGGCCCGTACTACCAGATCGTCCACATCCATCGCCGTCATCGCAATGACCTTCGGGGGATGGGCCAGCGTCATCAACTCGCGGGTGGAATCCAGTCCGCCGATCCGGCGCATCTGAAGATCCATCAGCACCACGTGTGGCCGGAACGCCGCCACCGCAGCAGACACCTGGTCGCCGTCCTCCACGTCGGCCACCACCGAAATGTCCGGGGTCTTCGCGAAGATGTCCGACACACCACGCCGAACGAAGGGATCGTCGTCGACGATCAGAACGGTGATCACGGCTGGCGCTGTCATGGTTCGCTGAGCTTAGATCGCGACTCCGACACTGCCCGTCAGGAGTACCACGGCAACCAGCACGACACCACGAACTCGCCCGGCTGCGCGCCGGCAGCAAACGTGCCGCCCACCCCGCGGACTTGTTCGGCCAACCCTGCCAACCCCGTGCCCGACCCGTGCTCGAACCCCGGTTGACCCATCAGCTGATTGCGCACATCGACGCGCACGCCCGTCTGATCGGACCCATACACCGCCACTCGAATGGTGGAACCGCCAGCGTGCTTCTGCGCGTTGGTGAGCGATTCCTGCACCACCCGATACGCCACATGACTGCTTGCAGCGCCGATTTCACCGGGTGTCACGTCGAGCATCAGCGACGTGTGCAGGCCCGCGCCCCGCGCCGAGTGCACCAGATCGGAGATGCCCTCGACACTCTGCCGGCCACCGCTGGAGGCATCGGCCGATCCGCGCAGCACACCGATGATGCGCTTGAGCTCGTCGAGCGCATCGTGGGCGGTCTGCCGAATCATCGACGCAGTTTGGGCTACCTTCTCAGGTCCATCGGCGCTGTTGACCTGCATTCCGCCTGCGAACAATGAGATGCGACTCAGGCTGGCAGCGAGGGTGTCGTGCATGTCGCGGGCAATGCGGGCACGTTCCGCATTCAGCAGCATCTCCTCACGAAGAGCGTTGGACTCCACCGTCACCTTGTCTCGCGTGACCACAGCCTCCGTCAGGTCGGATCGCGTGCGGTGCAGCATTGCTCCACCCACGACCAACCCGACAAGCACTGCCGCGACGACCCACGGAATCCACGCTGGGACGTCCCACTCCATCGGCATGGACCCGTCCTCGGCCTTCGTCGAGCCGATGGTCAGGACGGAGTAGTACCGACTGCGATGCGCGTCGTACGTCAACGACACCCCGCACGCGACGTATACCGCGACGGCAGCTATCAACAGCGGCTTGGTTCGTGCGAAGGCACCGACGGCAAAGAGGGCAATCAACGCTGCCGTCGCATCGGTGGCGAAGAACAGCGGCCCGGCCAGGGCCAGTCCCAGAACGACCCATGGCCGTTCATGTCGCCAGATCAAGGCGACACCGGCGATCAGGTTGAGCGTGACTCCGATGCCGAGGTTCCACCCCGGCGTCCCGGACGAGCCCGCCAACCCGGCGGTCATCAACGAGCAGAACAGGCTAAAGGCCACCGCCGCCGTAGTCCAGGCGTTGCGGCGCAGGGTGCCTGTCCGGTGGGTGCTCACGAGGAGAAGCGTACGGCCGAGCACCGACACCGCGAATCGTCCGAACGGCCCGCATGACCGATCGGATGCGACCGAAAGGAGGAGGCGCACCGACCGGTCAGCCGAGGCGCGGACAGGCCCGACTGCGGTGTGGTTGACGCATCGCCGAACGAGAGGAATTTCGACATGACCAACCACAACCCGAACCCCCAGTCGCAGTACGCCCCGCCCGCTCCCGAGCAGAAGAAAAGTTGGTTTGCCCGACACAAAATCCTGACCGTCATCCTGGCGATCGTCGTGCTGGGCGTTCTCATTCGACTCATCGGTGGTGGTTCGTCGGAGAGCCCGACAGCTCCCGCGCCGGCCGGATCCCCGTCGTCAGAAGAAGCGGCTCCTGCGGCCCCGGCCGAGCAGACCCAGCCGGGTATCGGCGTCCCAGTGCGTGACGGAAAGTTCGAGTTCGTCGTCACGGCCGTCGCGCCACCCGTCGCGACCGTCGGTTCGGAGTACCTGACGCAGACCGCGCAGGGTGAGTACGTCCAGGTGACGATGACCGTGCGCAACATCGGCGATCGTGCGCAGAGCTTGGATGCGTCCTCGCAGAAGTTGCTCGATGCCGACGGCAAGCAGTACTCGGTCGACAGCCTCGCGACTGCCTACCTCGACGAGGGCATCGGCTACGAGCAAATCAACCCGGGCAACGCGCTGGACACGACCGTCGTGTTCGACGTCCCCGTTGGGACCGTGCCTGCGGAAATCGAGCTGCATGATTCGGCGTTCTCAGGCGGCACGACGGTTGCGCTGCGCTAGCCGTCACCGATCGCTCTTCCGTTCTCTTTCAGTTCAATTCATTCGACGCAGCTCCGGCTGCATCCTACGGAAGGAAAACATGACCAACCCAAAACTCTCTCTCGTGGCCGCATTGCTTGACCGATCCGGCTCGATGCATTCCATCGCCGACGACACCCGCGGCGGATTCGATTCGTTCATCACCAAGGAGCGTGAGGCCGACGGCCGGACCATGGTCACGCTGGCACAGTTCGACAACCGGTACGAGCTTGTCTACGACAGCGTCCCCATCGAGGACGTCGACGCACTCGTACTCGAGCCGCGTGGTGGCACCGCGTTGTACGACGCGATCGGCCGGCTCGTCAGCGAGGTCGGGGCGGGTCTGGCTGCGGCTCCGGAGGACGAGCGTCCCGGCTCGGTGACCGTTCTCGTGATGACCGACGGTCACGAGAATTCGAGCCAAGAGTGGACGAATTTGGCTGTGCGCGAACTGATCCAGCGGCAGGAAGCCGATTACAACTGGGACTTCGTCTTCTTGGGATCGAACATCGATGCCGTCGAGGTGGGTGCCCATCTGGGCTTCCAGCGCGGCAAGTCGATGACGTACGTTTCGACGTCGGTGGGTGTGACGGCGGCCTTCGAATCAGTGGCGGACTACCAGCACCGGAAGCGATCGGCAGGTGTCGATGCCTGTTCGGCTTCGGCTTTCACCCCGGAAGAGCGAAGGCGAGCGCGAGGGGAGTAGGACGGGGAGGGCTACTACGTTTCCCCGATACCGTCGGCGGTGGTCGGTCAGTACCGAAAGTCTCACCAGGCCACCGATCCGGCGTCGTCGAAGAATCCGCCCCGTGGGCCATCGTCGGGCAGGGTAGCGAGCTTCAGTGCGATGCGCGCACCCTCCTCCGGCGTGCGTGTGGATGCAAATCCGGTGAAATCCGTTGCCACATAGCCTGGGCAGCATGCATTTACGATCACCGCAGTGTCCACGAGCTGCCGTGCGTACTGCACGGTCATCGCGTTGACCATGGTCTTGGATGGAGCATATGCCGCCATTATCGGGCCGGTCTGTAGCGTGAGCGAGCCCATGTTGCTCGAGACATTGACAATGCGTGGCGAGGCAGACCGAAGAAGCGTCGGAAGCAATGCGTTCGTCACTCGGATGACTCCGAATACATTGGTGTCCAGCGTAGTTCGCAGTACATCGATATCCAGCGTCGTCGGATTCTGTTGGTCGCCGCCGGAAATGCCTGCGTTGTTCACGAGTATGTCCAGGTCGTCGATCGAGGCGGCGGCGGCAGCAACGCTGTCGCCGGAGGTGACGTCGAGAGGGACTCCGAAGGCATCGATATCCGCAGCACGGAGCTTGTCCACCGCGTCCTGTCGTCGTGCATCGTTGCGGGCCCCGACTCCTACTCTGATTCCCTGCATTCCGAGTCCGCGTGCGATAGCAAAACCGATCCCTTTGTTGGCGCCGGTGATCAGCGCGGTCTTTGTCGTCATGCGGTCCATGGTCGGCGTCGAGAGCCGGTGCGTCCAATACCGATCGATCAACCAGTGATACTCACCGGGTATCACAGCTACGCTCTAGGCGTGGACGATCTCGAAACACGTGAACTCCGATACTTCGTTGCTGTCGCCCAGGAGCTGCACTTCGGACGAGCAGCGCAGCGCCTGGGGATCTCCCAGCCACCGCTCTCACGAGCGATCAGCAGGATGGAGCGCCGACTCGGCGTCGCCCTCCTGGATCGGAATCGTCGCGGAGTCGCACTCACTGCTGCCGGTGCCGTGCTCCTGAGGGACGCTCTAACGGCGCTCGACGCCGTCGCTGCGGCAGTCCAGCGAGCGCGAAGCGCTGGGAACGTCATCAAACTGGTGACCAAAGCCGGTGCGTCCCACGAGCTTTTACGACGCGTGCTCGACGCGCACCCCACGAAGGTGGACATCGTATTGTGCGAAGTCGGTGAGCAGGCCGAATATCTCCGCCGCGGTGACGCCGACGTGGCGTTGATGCATCGCCCGGTCGATGACCTCGTCGGGTTCGACTTCGAGGACCTCCTCACCGAGGGGCAGGTCGCGATCGTTCCGCGTGATCACCCCTTGGCCTCCAAAAGTGAAGTGGCCATGGATGATATCCGCGATGTGCCGGACCTACCGATGGCCCGATGGCCGCAGCTCGACGGGACCTATCCGGAGGGACCCGGGCCTGAGGTGCGCGCTCAATCGCAGATCGCCCAACTGGTCGCGCTGGGTCAGGCGCTGCTGGTGATCCCAGCGTCGAGTCGCGCGTGGCAGTGGCCCGACCATGTGGCCGTACCTGTGGCCGATGCGCCGATGATCACGACGGTTATCGCGTGGCCGGCCGGAGTCCGATCGCCGGAGGTATCAGCATTGGTCCGGTCGGCAGTCGGGATTGCGTTCGAGTGACGGACCGCAGCCCTCGGCGTGCGCCGATCTACTGCGCTTACTGACCGCCGTATTTCGAGGTGATACAAGTTTCCAACCACTGCAGCGCAATCGGGTGGCAGTGGCGTCACGAGTATCAGCAACTTCGTGTTCCTGGGGTTGAATATCGACGCCGTCGAGGTGGGTGCTGATCTGGGCTTCCAGCGCGGCAAGTCGATGGCATTCGTCTCGACGTCGGTCGGTTTGACAACTGCCTTCGATTCTGTGGCGGTTTACTAGGAGCGGAGGCGCTCGGCCGGTGTCGATGCGTGTTCGGTATCGGCTTTCACTCCAGCGGACCGTAGACGAGCGCGAGGGGAGTAGGAGCGGTCGGCGACGGCCAGGTGCGTGGCCACTCGCTGCAGACTCTCGACTGCCATTCGAGTGGAACCGCGCACGGCGCTGCTGCGTCTAACAGGCAGCGGCTCGATAGGTCAACAGATTCTGGACGTTTGCTGGGGGAGGTTTTGATGGGATCTGAACCGTTGTCGGTGGTGCTGGGGGAATTACGTGGTTTGTGTCGGTCGACTTACCGTGTTGCCGATGAGCTCGCTCGCGCACTCAGTTCGGTACAACCTGATGTCGAACGTGTGGCCGATGGTTGGGTCGGTCCTTCCGGTAGTGCGTTCGATTCTCATTGGGAGGAGCTGTGTGATCGTGCCCGGGTTGTGACACGGGAGCTCGCATCGATCGCAGTCGATCTCGAGCAAGCAGCTCGGGAGTATGTCGATGCAGATGATGTGATCGCACTGCGCGTATCGGTTCTCGACCTTGACTGAACCCGAAGCTGAGTTCGCCGTCGAGCTGGGCGATCTTGAAACTTTGGTCTTGCGGCTCGACGGGTTGATCGAGTCTGTTGATCGAAACGTGGCTGAGCTGTCCGCGCAGGCAGCGAGTGTGAGGTCGTGTTGGACCGGTGAGTCAGCTGACGCCTACACCGAACGACACCATGCTTGGCATACCGCAGTGAGTGAGTTGACCGACGAAATTTCCGACGTTCAGGCGCGCCTCAGGAACGCGCACCACCAGTATTCGGATGCCGTAGCAACCAACTTGAAAATGCTTGGGCGGGAATGAAATTCTGTGCCTCCGAATAATATTCATGTGGATCCCAACACCTACTACGCCGCCGCCAACGTGTGTTTCAGGGTGGCATCGGGATTGTGCGACGCAGTGCGCTCCGCGGGGAGTGTGTTAGATCGGTGTGGCTCGATGGCAGGTGCCTACCCCGAAGGTGCCACCTGGGCCGAAAGATACGACGAGCATGTCAACGACTTCTATTTGGGTGCGAACGATTTGGTGGAAGCGCTCGAAAACTACGGCGACGTGTTGACCCAGGCGGGCTACAACTACGCCGTCGCGGAGTGGGCAGCCAGCCAGTCAAGTGGCCTGCCGACTATGCCTGAGCTACCGAACTACATCGAGACGACCGTTCTCACACCAGCGCCGGCGGCAGGGGGGGACCGGTGAAGGGCTGCTCGACGACGGTCTCGGGCTGGTCGGGGAGATCGGAATACCGATTCCAGACGGTGACACAGCCAAATTGGAGCTCGCCTTAGGCGCGTGGAACGTCCTCGCTACGGGCAGTGGCTCGACCCATCTGCCAGATGATCTCGATGCCGCGGCAGCGTTGTTCGCCGATACAACTTGCCCCGACGTCGAATTCATCGATGACGACTTACGTGAGTTGCGCGCAGCGGCATCCGACTTGATCGCGGCAGCGGCTGAACTGCGCGACGCGTGCGCCGAATACAAGGCTTCGTTAGTGGAACTGCGTGAGGATCTCGAGTCGATCCTCACTGAGCTTGCTAGAGAACTTGCGGTAACCGTAGCCGTGGCAATCGCGGCCTCGTTCATCACCTTTGGGGCCGGGGCTATTGCCGGTGCCGGTGCGTCGACCAGAGCAGTGCTGAAGTACGGCAAGATCGTCCGACAGGCCATCGTCCTCTGGAAATCAGCCAAAGGTCTGCGTACCAGGCTTGAATTCGCTAAGGACCTCAAGCGGCTGCGTGCAACTCTAGGACGTATTAAGGATCTGGGAAGGCGGACGAAGCCTGCTCCGGTGGGACTGCCGCCGCATGTTCCTACCGGGTGGGTACGTTCCCCCGTGAGGAATGGAAAGGGCGAGATGTGGCAGAAGCCGGGAGCCTCCGGAAATTCCGATTCGATGCGGATCATGGATCCACAGCGCGGTACCCGAACGGGTATGTTCGCTACTACAACGAACACGGTCAGCCCATCAACCTGGACGGTAAACCGGGGCCCAACCCTGAGACCCATTTTCCCATCGAGCCGGACGGCTCATTTTCAGTCCCGAAAGGGTGGTAGAACGTGGACATTCCTCTGGTAGGTCAAGTGATCGTGTCTCTGGAGTTCGGGTTCTCCCTCGCGCTGCGCACGAATCATCACTACGAACTGCGTATCGAATCGACTTTTCGGCTCGATGAGCCTGGGTCCGACGGGTTCCGAGGTGTACCGGACGCAACGCTCTCCGAGAACACCGCTGTCAGGCGCCTCGAGGGCAGACAGGTCGCACGTGCGCACGCTTCCGACGACGGCGACCTGCGGATCGAGTTTGCCGACCGGGCAAGCCTCGTAGTTCCTTTCGACCCCGATTTCGAGGCCTGGACCGTTGCGGCACCCGAAGGTTTCAAGGCAGTCAGTGTTGCCGGCGGCGGGCTCACAGTCTGGGACTAAAGGGGGGGCGTCCCAAAACGGATGGATGCCGATTGATTCGAGTCCGATACGCGATTTCCCGCTGGTCGCGGTTTCTGCGGGTGCGCATGTGTTCATGCGGCTCAACTCGATTCTTTGCGAACACTTTTCGAGTGTCGGAGGACGAGGTAGTGGGCATCGTGAGAGTCGATCGGCACCTGACGTCCCGGACACGAACGTTTGTCAGACCCTGCCGATACGGTTTCGGACGAGTCAGGCAAATCATCAACGATCGGGGAAACGCATGGACGGGGCAGCTGTGGTCGAGAAAATTTGGTTGATGTTGGGTTCCGCGATGACGCCTGCGGCGATGTTCGGCGTGTGGAAGTACCTCGTGAGGGACACGAAGTCGACGCTGCTCGACGAAGCGTTTCACACGAGGGATCTGGCTCTCGCGCAGGCGAAGAGGTTGCGCGAGGACGGCTACGTCATGGAGGCACAGGAGCGCGAGATGGACGGGCATCGTGCGGTAGCACGAGTTCTCGCTCGGTTTTCATTTTATCGAAGCCATCCGCGGGTTATTTACATCGAAATTCTCTATGCGGTCACGCTGGCGGCCGTTGTAGTGGCCTCGGGTCTCGCGCTCCTCGGCGTTCCGAACTCCCTGTGGCCCGCAGTAACGCTGTACCTCTTGTCGCCGTTCGTTCTCCTTGCATTCTTGGTGAGCGAGCGATGGGCGTCGCGGACGATTTCCGAGATGGCTAGTCTCAGAGCTGAGGACGCGCAAAGCTTTCGCTTGCACGCCAACGAAGCAGAGGCATCGATTCGATGAAAAGCCGGGGCCTGGCCGGGAGACCGATCGTCCCGTCGAGCCGGACGTGCCGGTCGTATTCCCGAGGAGTCGGTTGCGCGCGAAGGCTACGAGACCAGAGCGCGGACCGGTGTCGGTTCCCGGCCCAGTAGCGCTGTGGTGACAACGCTACTGGCCAGGAAGTCCCGGTCGTTGTAGAACTCGAACATCGCCGAGAGTCGCTGTTGCGCATTGGAACTCAACTCAGTGTCGTGCCGTCTCATCCACTCCTCGACGGCCACGGACTCCATCGACACCGCCCGACCCGTCATTGCCTTGACCAGACGGACCACGTCTCGGACGCTCAGCATTTCCGGTCCACCCAGCTCGTATGTTGCCCCGTGGTGCTGCTCTGGACCCTCGACCAGAATCCGGGCGGCCACCTCGGCCACATCGTCAAGGCTGACGAAGGAGAACTTCGTGTCCAGGCTATAGGGCACAACGAGACTCGGAGAACCGGTCAGAACTGCCTCGAAGTTCTGCGCATAGGCGCACGGCTGCAGGATGGTCCAGTGCAGGCCCCGCTCCGAACCGAAGGCACGCAGATCGTCCTCGCAGCAAGCCTTGTCGATGTGGTGCGGCATGCGCGGGCTGTAGGGCCAGGCCACCGAGTGGTAGACGACGTGGTCTACTCCCGCCGAAGCCGCCGCTTCCAGCGCCCGCAAGAGTAGAGCAGGCTCATCTGGATGAATATTGGGTGCAATGAAATACACCCCGCGGCACCCGGTGAAGGCCTCGACGAGACCTGCGCCGGTCTCCAGATCCACCGAATGGTCCGGTGCCGAACGACTCAGCCGCCGTACCACCGCCACACCGTCGAGTGCATCTGCGACGGCTCGTCCGGTCTTACCCGTGGCACCGACGATCGCGATGTCGGTGCCACGGGACATATCGAGCTCCATCAGTAAATCTCAGCGATCGATGAAGTCGTGCTCGGCGAACTTCGCGCCACCGGAAAGCCGCTCGTAACCCGGTCCACGATCGAAGAACGGCTCATCGAGGCCGCGAGCATTGCGCATCTCCGCACGCAGCTTCTCCGATGCCTCGACATCCGCGGTCGGCGTTCCCTCGGCAATCACGACGCCGTAATCCTTGGCCGCGAACTCACGAGAGACTTTGCCCCACAACACGTCCTGCTCCACCGACTCGATGGGCCGTTCCAGCGGATCGCCCCAGCCGCCGCCACCCGTCGTACGGATGCGGATGGTGTCGCCCGCCAGGATCGGCTCGGCATCGGTCAATGCATCGAACTCACGCTCGTCGGGCTGACCGGGATTCAACGTCACCGAGAACGATCCGCCGGCCTTGCCGCCCTTGACGCCCCAGCACGCGAGAATCGAACGATCGGCAATGGACATGAAATGCGCATCCTTGAGCATCCGGATGTGCTTCTCGTAGCCGAGGCCGCCGCGGTAGCGTCCGGCACCGCCGGAATCCTTGGCCAGGCCAAGCTTTTCGACGATGAACGGGAAACGGCTCTCGGTGAACTCGGTGGGCAGGTTCCGCGAATCGGGCACAACGTGGATGGTGTCCTCACCGTCCGCGTAATGCCGTCCACCCGAGCCGCCACCGAGTACCTCACGCATGAGGTACGAGTTGCCGTCGAAGTCATCGCCGTACACACCGGTGTAGCGAATGGTCTCCTGATCGGCAGGCATGTTGCCGTCCACGGCCTTTGCGACAACGCCGGCCAGCACACCGAGCAGACGCAGGATGACGAACGTCCGAGCGTTGGTCGGAGCCGGGAAGATCGGGGTGATGAGCGTGCCCTTCTCGGGGAACTTCATCTCGATCAGCGGGATGACGCCCTCGTTGACATCGAGTTCGGCCATACGCTCGGGGGAGTCCGCCAGGTTACGCAGCACCGGCGCAAGCCATTTGGCCAGGAAGTTGCCGTCGGCGTAATCACCGCAATGGTTGATCGGCCCCTTGGCCTGCGGCCCGGTTCCGGTGAAGTCCAGGATGAGGCGCTCGCCGCCCTCGTCCTCGGGACCGGTCTTGGTCAGCGTGATCCGCTGAACGTGCAACATGGGCTCGTCGACGCCATCGTGCTCGGCGTAGTCCTCCCAGGTGTATTCACCCTTCGGGATCTTGCTCAGAATCTCACGACGGTAGATCTCGGTGGTCGCATCCATCATCGAGTCGAAGCACGCCTCGACGGTATCGACGCCGTACCGCTCGTACAGTTCCGTCATCCGCCGAGCACCCATCAGGCACGCGGAACACTCCGCATCGAGATCGGCGGCCAACGCATCGGGCATACGCGAGTTGCGCGTCATGATCGTCAACGCGGCCTGGTTCGGTACGCCCTGATCCCACAGCTTGATCGGCGGAACCATCAGGCCCTCTTCGTACACGGTGGTCGCACCCGACGGCATCGAGCCGGGGCAGCAGCCACCGATATCGTCGTGATGACCGAAGGCCTGCACGAAGGAAACGACCGACGGCTCGGTGTCACCAGGCTTGGTCGCGAACACCGGCACCGTGACACAGAGGTCGGGCAGGTGGCCGATGCCACCCTCGGAGAGATAGACGTCGTTGTGGAAGTAGACGTCACCCGGCTTCATGGTCTCGAGCGGGAAGTCGCGGGCAACCGGATGCACCAGTGCGGAGTACGAACGCCCCGTCAGCTTGCGCAGGTTCCGGTCGTGGATGCCGGCGCGGAAATCGTGGGCGTCGCGGATCATCGGTGATCGCGACGTGCGCGAAATCGCCGTCTCTACCTCCATTTCCACGCTTGCCAGGTAGCCGGCCACGATCTCGACGAGAACGGGATCAGGCGCAGGCGCGTCGACCGGAGAGAGCCGGTAGGGCTTGTTGTTCACCATGTCGATGACGGTCATCAGTTCGCTCCGTTCGAGTCGAGAGTGCGGGTGATGCGGACGTTGCCGAACGTGTCGATGCGGGCTGAGAAGCCCGGATCGATCGGCACGGTGGAGCTGAATTCTTCGATGACGGCCGGTCCTGTGATCGTGTCACCGGCACCGAGATCGGCGCGGCTGTAGATGGCGGTCTCGTGCCAGCCATCGAAGTAGGCCTGACGCGTTCCGGTGCGGGCACTTTCGGCTCCGGTGCCGGCGGCGATCTCCGACAGCACGGGGCGCTTGATGGGGCCGATGCCGCTGACCCGCAGGTTGACCCACTCGACGAACTGACTGTGATCGCCGCGGAAGTCGTACCCGTACAGCTCTCGGTGTGCTTCGTGGAAGGACTCGGCGGCCTGATCGATCGTGGCCTGGGTGATCTCACCGTCGGCAATCGGGACGCGAACCTCGAAGGCCTGCCCGAAGTAGCGCAGGTCGGCAGAGCGTGCATAGCGACGATCCTCGGCGGCGAAGCCCTCACCGGCGAGTGCTTCGTCGGCGCGCGCAGCGAGCACGGCGAGCTCCGACTCCAGGTCCTCGGCGCGCAGGCGGTCGTGGCGGCTGACGTGCGTCTGCACGTAGTCGTTGCGGACATCGACGGTGAGCAGTCCGAATGCCGAGACGTTGCCCGGGTTGAGCGGCACCAGAACGTCTTTCAGACCCAGGATGTCCACGAGGCGGCAGGCGAGCAGTGAACCGGAACCACCGAAGGTGACGAGGGTGAAGTCGCGAACGTCGAGTCCGCGCTTGACCGAGATCTGCCGCAGCGCATTGGCCTGGTTCCAGGCGGACACCTCGAGAATTCCGGTGCCGCAGGCCTCGACCTCGAGGGAGAGCTGGTGCGCCAGATCTTCGATGCCCTTGCGCGCCAGGTCGGTATCGAGGGGGATCTCGCCGCCGAGCAGGTGGGGAGGAATCCGGCCGAGCAGAACGTGGGCGTCGGTGATGGTCGGAGCCGAGCCGCCGTTTCCGTAACACATGGGGCCGGGATCGGCACCGGCAGAATGCGGTCCGACGCGCAGCGTGCCTTCGGGTGTCATCCAGGCGATCGATCCACCGCCTGCGCCGACGGTCACGACGTCGATCATCGGGATCTTCGACGGGTAGTTGCCGACGCGTCCCTCGGTGGTCAAGGCAGGCTCGCCGCGGACGACGACCGTGACGTCGGTGGAGGTGCCGCCGCCGTCGCACGTGAGGACCTGCTCGACGCCTGCGGCGCTGGCCACGAGGGCCGCACCCAGCGCGCCGGCGGCCGGCCCGGAGAGCACGGTGGTGATGGGCTGGTGCACAACCTCTTTGGCGGACAGGACGCCGCCGTTGGACTTCATCACGTAGAACGGTACGTCGCGGGCGTCACCGGATTCGGTGGCGAACTCGCGCAGCCGGTTCGCGATGTTGTTGACGTAGCTGCGGATGTTCGGCTTGACGGCGGCGTCGACCAAAGTGGTAATCGCGCGCTCGAATTCGCGGTACTCGCGCAGTACCTCGGTGGAGATGGAGACCGTGGCCTCGGGGTACTCCTCGAGCAGGATGTCGCGGACACGCTGCTCGTGATCCGGGTTGGCGTAGGAGTGCACCAGGCACACGCCGAGCGTCTTGACACCCTCGGACTTGAAGAACGCGGCAGCTGCGCGTACGTCGTCATCGTTGAGCGGGCGGATCTCGTTGCCGTCGAACGACAGTCGGCCACGGATGGTGCGGACGCGGTGCGCGGGCACGATGCGATCGGGCTTGACCCAGAAGTACGAGTTGCCGTAGCCGTCGGGTACCGACTGGCGGGCGATCTCCAATACGTGCTCGTAGCCCTCGGTGGTGATGAACCCCAGGTTCTCCACCTTGCCTTCGAGCAGCTTGTTGGTGGCGACGGTTGTGCCGTGGCTGACGGCGCTCAGCGAATCACCGGAGACCCCGAGCTGGCGGAGAACCTTGTCGATGCCGGTCAGGAATCCCTCGGCCGGGTCGCTCGGCGTCGACGGAGTCTTGGTGGTCACCAGGGCTCCCGACTCCTCGTCCACTGCCACGACGTCGGTGAATGTGCCACCGGTGTCGATGCCGACCCGAATCTTTCGTGGTTCCACGCTTCCTCCTCAGAATGGTTCGTAGGCCACGCGTCCGTTGGTCGGATCGGCGGGTGCCTGACGTGTACTCACATTCGACCCGTTCTTCGCGTCACAATCTTTGTCACAAGGTGCCAAACTCCGGCCCGGCATTTGAGCTCCGCGCGCCCTGTAGCAGCGCCGAATTGGCAGTACTTGCAACGCAGAAGGCCGCTCACCCCTAGGGGCGAGCGGCCTTCTGCCTACGAAGCTGGTTCGAGCTACCGATTACACGACGAGCGAGTGAGCGCGCTGCCCAGGACCACTCCGGCCAGCGCAATGCCTGCGCCGGCGGCAGCAGCTATCAGCGTGCCGCGGACCGACTGTGCGGCTGCGGGAGCGCCGGTTCCCACCGATCCTGCGGCAGCCACGACGGGAAGGGCCGTGGTGCTGCCGATGGCTGCCGACTGGGCTTCCGCGGCCGCCACCGCGGCCTCCGGCACGCCGTTGGCGATGACGCCGTCGAGGCCGTTGAAGAACACCCCCGCCATCTTCTTGGCGACACCGGTGATCATCCGCTGCCCGACGCCGCCGACCATTCCGCCGACCACGGCGTCGGCGTCGTAGCTGAGCATCGTGCCGCCGCTCTCGGTCTCCTCGAGCGTGATGGTGACGTCGGCGCGCACCGTGCCCGGCGCGCCGGCACCGGAGGCGGTCATGACGAACGACTCGGGCCGGTTCTGTTGCGAGAGCACCACTTCACCGTCGTACGTGCCCTTGATGGCCGCGACGCCCGCGGTGATCGAGAGCTTGTAGTGATCGTCGCTCAACTGCTCGAGTGATTGCACTCCGGGGATGGTCGCGGCCAGTACCCGACCGTCCTGCATGCTGTCGTACACCTCGGCGGGCGGTGCAGCCAGCGTGGCGGTTCCTGCGATTCTCATGAAATCTCCTCGGTTGTCCGGTCGACCGCGTGGGTCAGCCGCAGCTCGTACAGGTCGGACGGGGATATGGGCATCGAGGTGATCGGGAAGCCTTCGGCGTCCTCGACCGCGGCCGCGATGACGGCAGTGGTGGGAATGACGCCGGCTTCGCCGGCACCCTTCATTCCCAACGGGTTGAGCCCGGACGGGGTGACGGTGTGGTCCATCTCGATCGTCGCGGGAACTTCGGTGACGAACGGCATGAGGAAGTCCATGAACGATGCGTTGAGCAGTTGCCCGTGCTCGTCGTAGACGATCTTCTCGTACAACGCACCGCCGATACCCTGGGCGACTCCGCCGTGGATCTGACCCTCGACGATCCGAGGATTGATGACGTTGCCGCAATCGTGCACGACGGCGTAGCGCTCGACGTGGATCTCGGCTGTCACCGGATCGGTTTCGACGATCGCCGCGTGGATTCCCGACGCGAACGTCGAGCGCGGGGGAGAGTAGTAGCCCGTCGCTTCGAGTCCCGGCTGCTCGCCCTCCGGCACCGGCGGGATGGACATGTCGGTGCCCATCTTCGCGAAACCGGTTGCCTGCCTCGATTCCTTGTCGAACGCGTAGCGCAGTGGATTGGACAGTACGGCAACCACTCCGAGGGATATCGACGTGCCGTCGGCACCGGGTTCGGTGCCCACCTTGCACACGTAGCCCCCGCGCAGTTCCAGCTCGAGGGGATCGAGGTCGAGTGCGCGCCCGGCGATGATCTTCGCCTTCTCGGCGACCATCTGCGCGGCAACATGGAATGCCGATCCGGACATCACCGCGCCGCGGGAGGCGAACGTTCCGACGGCATAGCCGAATCGACGGGTGTCACCGGTGGTGATCTCGACGTCGGCGATCGACACCCCCAGGTCGTCGGCGACGATCTGGGCGAACGTCGTCTGATGACCCTGACCCTGTGTGGTCAAGCCCGTCGCGCCCTTGATCTTTCCCGAGTTCTCGATCAGGACGTGCGCGCCCTCGTACGGACCGGGTCCGGTGCCCTCGACGTATGCGCCGACGCCGATCCCGACGGTGCGACCCTGCGCCGCAGCCTGTTTCTTGTACTCGGGGAAGCCGTCCCAGTCGATCAGTGCCTTGAGCTTGTCGATCCCGGCCTGGTAGTCGCCGGTGTCGTAGATCAACGGTCGGCCGTCCTGGAACATCAGACCGAAGTCGTAGGGCATCTCCTCGGGCCGGATGAGGTTCTTCTCGCGTACCGCCAACCGGTCCTTGCCGAGATACTGGGCGATGGCGTCCATCGACCGTTCCATGGCGAAGACGCCCTGCGGGCGTCCCGCGCCACGATAGGGAATGACGATGACGGTGTTGGTGTACAGCGAATAGCCGTTGCAGCGGAACGAAACCGGCTTGTACGGCCCGAGCACCTGCGTCGCGGTGTTGATCAGCACGATGATGCCGTACGGCAGGTAGGCACCGTTGTCGTGCCAGACGGTGAAGTCGAACGCCAGCAGTCGTCCTTCGTCGTCGAAGCCGAGAGTGACCTCCTGGACCTGTGCCCGCTCGTGCGCGCTGGAGATGAAGTGCTCACGACGGTCTTCGACCCATTTGACCTCGTTGGAGATGCCGGCTCGGCCCAGTTGCCGGGCGGCCCAGGTCACCATGACCTCTTCGGGCCAGGGGTGCATGATCTTGACACCGAACCCGCCACCGACGTCCGGTGCGATGCAGTGAATCTTGTTCATCGCCATGCCGAGTCGCGCAGCGACGGCGGCGCGAACCGAGGTGGAGGTCTGCGTCGACGACCAGAAGGTCAGCGTCTCTTCGTCGCTGTCCCATCGCGCGTAGACGCCTTTGCCCTCCATCGGCATGGCCGCCGACCGCTCCACGTCGAGATTCAGCGTGATCCGGTGCGGGGCTGTCGCCAATTCGCGGTCGATGTCGCCGAAGCTGTGCTGCAGATGGGCGGCCACGTTGTTGGGTACGTCGTCGTGCACCTGCCGGGCAGCGACGCGCGCGGTGTCGATCCCGACGACCGGATCCAGGATGTCGTAGGTGACATCGATTGCGGCGCAGGCATCTTCGGCCACATAGCGGCTCTGTGCGATGACCATGACGATGGCCTCGCCGACGTGGTTGACCTCGTCCTTGGCCAGAGGATATCCGTTGCGCGGGGCGATGATTGCCGGATGCGGGATCAACAGCGGCAAGCCCTCGGCCATCTCGGGAGAGTCCGCTTCGAGATCGTCGTAGGTGTAGACCGCGTGCACTCCCGGCATGGCGAGAGCCGCATCGATGTCGATCGCGGTGATCCGCGCATGTGCGTGCGGTGAGCGAACGAAGGCTGCGATCAGCGCGCCGTGTCCGAGGTCGTCGAGATACTTGCCCTTCCCGGCGAGCAGTCGATTGTCCTCCGACCGCGACAGCGGCTGGCCGAAGAGCGGTGCGGTGTTGGTGGGGGTGTGCGGGGGGACCGTGCGAGTGGTGCTCATGCTCGGCCCAGCCGTCCGCCGACGGGACTGGTGGTTCCGCGAACCTTGCGATCGAGTGCAGCCCGACTCGATTCGTCGTCCGGCCCGAGGGGGAATTCGCCCGCTCTCTCACGCTTGATCTCGGCGGCCCGCAGCACCGACGCCTTGATGTTCTGGTAACCGGTGCACCGGCAGATGTTGCCGGCGATGGCCTCGGTGGCCTCTTCCTGCGTCGGAGAGTCGTTCTCCTCGAGGAACGCCGCGATGGTGGTGACGAATCCTGGTGTGCAGAAGCCACATTGCAGTCCGTGGCAGTCCTTGAACGCCTGCTGCACGGGGTGCAGCGTGCCGTCCGGCTCGACGAGACCTTCCACCGTGGTGACGGTCTGGCCCTCGAGGCTGGCGGCCAGCATCAAGCACGCGCGGACGGGCTTGCCGTCGAGCAGAACGGTGCAGGCACCGCACACGCCGTGTTCGCATCCCACGTGGGTGCCGGTCTGGCGCAGATCGTGGCGGATGGCATCCGATGCGAGCGTGCGGGCGGGGACGACGATCGTCTGTTTCGTGGCATTGAGCGTGAACGTCACCTGTACGTGCTGTTCGCCTGTCTCCGCCATCAGATCGTCGAGCTGTTGTTCGATATCTGTTGTCCTCATTACTTGTTCACTCCGGAATCGACGTGCGTGTGACGGGACATCGACGATGCGCCGTCCACTGCGGCGGCCATCACCACCCGTGCGGTCAGGGCTGCGACGAGTTGGGATCGGTAGGCTGCTGTGGCGTGGATGTCCGGCTCGGTCTCCACTCTCTGCCGTGCGTCCTCGGACAGTGCCCGCCACTTCGGATCTCGGGCGTCGGAGATCGATGCTCCGGCGATGACATCGGTGTAGTCGACGACCTCGCCGAATTCACCGGCGGACACATAGGTCACGTGGGCAGTACGTACCGCGTCCTCGGACACCGAGACTTTGGCCGCGACGCCGACGAGCGCGTAATCGCCGTGGCGGCGCGCGATTTCGTCGATCGCGGTTCCCACACCGGGCTGGGCTGCGGGAACCGTAGCCGAGACGGCAATCTCGTCCGTTTCGAGCGAGGACTCCAGCGGCCCCAGAAACAGATCCTTCGCGGCGATCTCGCGGCGACCGCGAACGGACTGGACCGTCACCGAACCGTCGAGCAAGCGGATCACGGCGGGCATCTCGGCCGACGGATCCGCGTGCACGATGGATCCGACGGTGGTCCCACGGTTCCTGATGGTCGCGTGGGCCACCAACTGCAGCGCGCGCCCGAGCAACGGTTGGGTGCGGGCGGCCCCGCGGTCGGAGGCGACGGACGCGTGTGTGGCGAGAGCGGCGAAGGTGACGCCCGACTGCGTCGACGCGGTGATGTCGGTGAGTCCGTCGATACCGGTGATGTCGATCAGATTGCCGGGGGCTGCCAAGCGCATCGACAGCATCGGAATCAATGACTGCCCACCGGCCAGGACCTTGCCGTCGACGCCTGCGAGGATCTGGCACGCCTCCTCGATCGACCGAGGTCGATGGTATGTAAGTGGCGAAGGTTTCATATCCCGATCCTGCCTGCCCGTATCGATAAGTGTTTCGTCAAGAGGTGACAAACGTCACGCGTCAGTGTGGCAATCGCTCGTTACCGCAACGGCTCGAGGGGTCCCACCTCGGTGGTGCTGCCGCGGGTGGCCGGTCGACGGGTGGGTGAGTGGTCGCTCGGCGTCTTCATGTGCGCCGGGGCGATGCGTGCACACAGGTGGTAGAGCCCGATGACGACGATGGTGCCCAAGGAGATACCGCTCAACGAGAACGAGTCGCTGAAGACGAGCGAGGTGTCTCCGATGGCGATGATCAGGCCGGCGGCGACGGGCATCATGTTCAGCGGGTTGCCGAAGTCCACGCCGTTCTCCCGCCAGATCTTGGCACCGAGCAGACCGATCATTCCGTACAGCACCACGGTGATTCCGCCGAGCACTCCGCCGGGCGTCGCCGAGATCAGTGCGCCGAACTTCGGGGAGAAGCCGAGAAGCATGGCGATGATTCCGGCCGCGGTATATGCGGCTGTCGAGTACACCTTGGTTGCGGCCATGACGCCGATGTTCTCGGCGTAGGTCGTCGTGGGCGAGCCACCGACCGAGCTGGCCATCACGGTAGCCAAACCGTCGGCTGCCAGTGCGCGTCCCATCATGGGATCGAGGTCGTCTCCGGTCATCTCAGCGACCGCTTTGACGTGCCCGGCATTCTCGGCGATGAGTGCGATGACGCCCGGGAGTACGAGAACGATGAACGCGAGACTGAACGACGGTGCGTGAATGCCCACGATGCCGTTCGCCTCGTCACTGAACGGAGGCAGTCCGAACCACTGCGAGGATTCGACACCAGACCAGTTGACCCTGAAGTGCTCGGTGACCATGCCGGCCGTGGCGTCGTAGGACGTGATGGGGCCCGATACGAGATCGAGGATCCACGAGAGCAAATACCCGAACACCAGTGACAACAAAATCGCGATGCGGCCCAGGAATCCGCGCAATGCCACGCTCATGACGATGAGCACGAACATCACTGCGAGAGCGACCCATTGGTCCTGGGGCCAGTAGGTGCTGGCGACCACGGGTGCAAGATTGAAACCGATCAACATCACCACCGCGCCGGTGACGACCGGGGGCAGCACCTTCAGCACCACACCGCCACCCATGACGTGAATGGCAAGGCCGGCAAGGGCCAGCACCAATCCCGATACCAGGATGGCACCGGTGACTTCGGCAGAGGTACCACCCTGGGCGCGGATTGCTGCGACCCCGCCGACGAAGACTGCGGAGGTTCCGAGGTAGCTGGGAATCCGGCCCTTGACCATCAACAGGAAGAAGATGGTGCAGAAGCCCGACATGAGAATGGCCAATTGAGGATTGAGCCCCATGATGATGGGGAAGACGAACGTGGCCCCGAACATCGACACGACGTGTTGGCCACCGAGGCTGATGGTGCGGCCCCAGTTCAGCCGTTCGTTCGGTGCCACGACCTCACCCGGCGCGACGTTCTTTCCGTCTCCGTGAATCTTCCAGACAGGCATTTCGAGCCTTTCTCCAACATGTCGAACCGAGAGGTTCGTGGGATGGGTAAACCGTTGTGGGGCAACGCTACTGCGAGATGGATCGGCCGCTACGAGCGTATTGTGCCAATGGCTCGGCCGTTCGGACGTCAGATGTGGTGGTCGGTCCCACGCATGGCCATGATCTTGAGTGCGAGAGAGAGATCCAGACGCAGATCCGGCCGATCGGTGAAGGGGCCCAACATCTTTTCGAGCTTCACGACTCGATATCTGAGAGTGTTGTAGTGAAAGTGCAGTGCGCGGGCACTTTCCGCGATATTGATGTTCGTGGCCAGCAGCACCTCGAGGGTCCTGCGCATGTCCCGCGCCTCGTCGGTCTGGAGAGCGAGCTCGTGAAGGGTTTCCCGGGTGAACGACTCGAGCTCGTCGTCGTTCTCCACCAGGCTCAGCAAGCGGAACACACCGAGTTCGTCGAACGTGGTGACGGCCCAGTCCCCGGAAATCTGATGCCCGACCTTCAACGCGGTTCGGGCCTGGCCGTACATCCCGGGGATGTCCTCCACGGCCGTACAGCAGCGTGAGATGCCCACGCTGAACGGTTGCCGACCGCCGCCGCCGCCGCCGTGCACTCGCTCGACGATGTCGTGCACGTCCGAGACCGTGTGGGGGCCGCTACCCATGATGATGACGGTTTCGGTACCCAGTGCGGCGATCGCAGCGTGGGGGTCTCGTTGCGTCAGCGCTCCCGCGAAGGCCGACATCTGCCGGTCGACGAGTGGCCGACGGGTGGGTATCGGTTCGTCGTCGTGAGGTTTGGGCTCGATCGCCACCACCACGACCGGCCTGCCGATGTCCCACCCGAACCGTCGAGCATGCGCCACCGCGTGGGTGTGCTCACCGCCCCGGCCCAACAGAAGGTCGCGCAGGAAGTTGGATCGGTGCTTGTCCTCGACCGCCGACAGTGCGAGATCGCGCGTGACGGCCACCGCGAACACTCCGGCTGCGGTGTTCGTGGCGTAGAGGTCCGATTCCGTCAGCTCTCGACGAGAGGAGAACAGTACGACGCGTCCGTGATCGGTTCCGTTCGCCGAAATCGAGCACACGGCTATCGAATTACCCTGGAGCGAGCGCAGTCCCAGGCCACCATCGATGGAATCCGTCCGCAGCCTGCCGGTGGTATCGAGGGCAGTGCTGTTCCGAAGTGCCTGCAGCTCGTCGTCTTTGCCGGCTGCAGTGATCTCTCGGCCGTCCACCGTGGTGATCGACACGGCGACATCGCATTCGACGGATGCGGCGGACGCCAAGTCCGCCACCCCGCCACCGGCCAGAGCGATCTCGGTGAGCGTCCGACGCAGACGTTCCGACCGAAACATGGCGCGCGTGTGCATCTTCGCTCTCTCGCGAAGGCCATCGGTGAGCTGGTGATCGGAGTCGAATTGCTCGTGCGTCGTCAGCAGTGGAAGGCCCAGCTCGTCTGCGCTGGAACGGATGCATCCCGGGACAGCGGTTGCATCCTCGACCTGCACGACGATTCCGGCGATCCCGAGGGAATGTGCTCGGGCCAGGAACGTCGCCGTCGGCTCCGTGATGTGTTCGAGAGTCTCGCATGTCGTCGACAGCAGGTCTTCCGGCCGTAGCCAGAACCACAAGCCGCCGGGATCGTCGACCTGATTCACCCGCGATACCGATCGATCGAGTCCGGTGTGGCCTGCAAGCAGGGTGGCGTGCGCCAACAACCTCGACTCGAGGAGGCTGCCGACTGTGTGCGAAGCCTCGGTGATACTCCTCGGCTGCTCGTCGATCGCTGTCAGCACCGAACGGCCGATCGAGACTGTGCACGATTGTGCTTGTCGGACAGTGCATCACGGTGAATCGGGCCGCTGAGGTCACGCAGCTCGAGCCCGGTGGTCTGCCGGGAGGTCTTCAGGATTTCGGCGACGATGGACACTGCGGTTTCCGCCGGCGTACTCGCGCCGATATCCAGTCCGATGGGGGAGTGCAACCGTTCCAGCTCGGTCTCGGTCACCCCACGCTCGCCGAGCAGTGCGACGCGGCGGCGGTGAGTGGACCGACTCCCGAGCGCGCCGACATACGCCGCATCACTACGCAATGCGCGCTCGAGCAGCGGAATGTCGAACTTCTCGTCGTGGGTGAGCACTGCGATGACCGTGCGAGCGTCCACCGGTGCAGTCTCGAGGAACGTGTGCGGCCACGAGACCACGACGTCGACGGCATCGGGGAATCGGGCCCGGGTGGCGAACACCGCACGGGCATCGACGACGGTGACTGCGTAGCCGGCGAACGTTCCCAGATGGCACACTGCAGCGGCGAAATCGATGGCACCGAAGACGTACATCCGAGGCGGAGGTCCGAAGAGCTCCAGCATGATGGAACCTTGGCCGTCGTCGGCGATCCGGATGTCGTGACTCGATTCACCGCGCTGCATCGCCGCGCGGACGGACCGTTCCAGATCCGATCCGCAGTCCCGACCATCGACGAGTCCGTCCGCGTCCACGGTGACCTCCGGTCCGAGAACAGCGTGCCGTGTCGGAGCCCCGGACGTCAGGTCGGTGAGAACGGCGACCGGGTCGCCCGCAGTGATGAGACGTGACACCTCCACGAGGGAGTCGCAGCCTTCGCCGTCGACGAGACGAACGAACACCTCGATGGTGCCGCCGCAGGTGAGGCCGACCCCGATGGCGTCGTCGTCCGCCACGCGATAGGTCTCGCTCCTGGCGCAGCCGTCGGCGAGGACCTCGTTGGCAAGTTCGTACAAGGCACCCTCGACGCAACCGCCGGAGACGCTGCCGATCACCTGTCCGCGCGCGGACACCGCCATTGCTGCCCCGGCGGGGCGGGGCGAGGACTGCCAGGTTCGCACCACGGTGGCGAGGGCGAACGGCTCACGCTCGAGCAGCCACGGGGCCAGCTCGTCGAGGATGTCGCGCATGCCGCCGCCTTCCTACTGGATGAGTGATGCCCATCACGTTAGTTGGCGGTACTGCCTCGACGTGAAACATAACTCGACCAAATCCGAAGCGGGTCATTGTAAGAAGTCGCCGTCGCCGTCCGCGTGGACCGGCTCAGAGTGGCAGCGATTGCGAGCGCCTGATGTTCGTGCCAGGGCCGCGCGACGATCTGAACTCCGATCGGGACACCGCTGTCGGAGTTACCCACCGGAACGACCACCGATGGCACCCCAAGGATGCTGATTGCGCGGCTACTGGCGAGCGCCTGGGACCACGACAGGGTGGTGCCGTCGACCTCGAAGTCGGTCTGCGCGAGCGGTGGGGCAAGGATCGAAGCAACCGGGAGTATCAGGACATCGCCCATCTCGGACAGCAGTCGGTATTGCAGTTCGGCGCGTCGCGCCCACAGCGCCTCGACCTCGGTTGCCGACCTGGGTTGCACGGCGGCGAGGATCGCCGAAATGTTCTCACTGAAGTCGGCCGGCCCGTACTGCTCGATGTCGGCCTGGGTCTCGCAGGCACGTAACTGCGTGAACAGGTCGTCGGCGGAGCGCAGTGCAGTGCCATCGTACGGTGCGACAGATCCGACGAACGGGGCTGCACGCAGCGCGGCTGCTTCGGTGGCGTTGCGTATCTCGGCGTCGACCGGAACGGTTCCTTCGCCTGCTGCCCAACGTATGTCGAGGTTGTCGATACGCACCGCTGCGGGGTCGATCCACCGGTACTGAGGTGATGACAGCACGCGCAGTGCCAGGGTGAGGTCCCCGAGGGTGCGTGCCATCGGTCCGATGGTCTGCACCGTTCCGTGCATGGTCGCCGTGTTGGTCAGGACCCGATGATCATGCAGGACACCGGGGTACTGGCCGTCCGGGTCGACCCTTCCCGGTGTCGGCCTGATCGAATACAGACCCGTGCAGTGCGCCGGCCAGCGCACCGAGCCGCCGAAATCGGTGCCGAGTCCCAGGACACTCATGCCCGACGCGATCGCCGCCGACTCGCCGCCGCTGCTGCCTCCGGGCGACAATGCCGTCCCCGTGGGAGACAGTGGGTTGACGGTGTACCCGAACATGTCGTTGTGCGTGAGTCCGCTGGAACCGAACTCGGGAGTGTTCGTCTTCCCGATGAGGATGGCGTCTTCGGTACGCATCCGAGCGACAGTGGGTGCGTCGAAACGAGGAACGTTGTCCGCGAGGGCAAACGAGCCGGCGGTGGTGCGGACACCGGCGGTAGCGATCAGGTCCTTGACCGTGAACGGCACGCCGGCAAACTCTCCGACATGCTCACCACGGGCCACACGGGCGTCGATGTCGTCGGCAGCACGGAGTGCCGACTCGACGGCCACCGTGACGATTGCGTTGATGTCGGCGTTGATTCGGCCGATGTGTTCGAGGTGCTGCTCGGTCACCTCGCGTGCCGAAAGACTACCGGACCTCACCGCAGCCGCGAGGGTCCGAGCGTCGTTTCCGATCGAATTACCCTCGAGCACTTGTTATCTCCTCGTTAGACGTCACAGGCCCTTCATCTCCGCTACGCGTAACGCGAGTGCAACATCCAGGCGCAGTATTGGATCGGTGGTGAAAGGGCCGACGATGGACTCCAGCTTGCCGATTCGGTAGCGGAGGGTGTTGTAGTGAAAGTGCAGTACGCGTGCTGTTTCGGCGACATTGCAGTTGGTATCCAACAGCGCTTGCAGCGTCTGGCGGAGATCGACAGCATCGGCATCGTCGCCCGCGAGTGAGCCCAACACTTCGCTCGCGAATGCCTGCAACTCGGCAGCATCGGTCACCAGGGATAACAGTCGGTGCACACCCAGACTGTCGAAGTGCGCAACCGACCCGTTGCCACTCATGCGCCGCCCGACCATGACGGCTTTGCGTGCTTGATCGTAGGCGCGCGGAATGTCGGCGACGGAGTCGATCACTCGGCTGACCCCGGCACCGAACGAGTTACGGCCACCACCCTTGTCGCCGGCAACGGCAGCGATCAGATCGTCGACCACCTCGTGCTCGGTGCCCGGCTCGGCCGGCATGAGGATGACTACCTCGTTGCTGAATCCGACAACGGGTGCGCGTCGATCCCGACGCCGCACGACCTGTTGCCAGGCTGCAGTGAGCCGCTCCTGCGGCAGCCGTCCCGAGACCGCGGGCTTCACGGAATTACGCACGGCCGCTTCGGCGATCTCGTCCAGCTGAGCGACGATGACGACCATGCGTCGATTGACGTCCCAGTCCAGCTGCGCGCAGTACTCGATGATCTGTTCGGGGGATTCGGCCGCTCCGTTGAGAACATCGCGGAGGAAATCGCCTCGAAACTTCGATTCCACCGCCGAGACCGCGAGCTTCTTGATGACCGCCAACGCGACGACCGTGGCCGCCCGTTCGAGAGACTGCATGGTGACAGGTCCGAGGCGTCCGGCCTCGGCCACCGCAACGATGAGACCGTGGTCGGTGCCGCCCGCAATGATCGGTGCGACCGCGATGCGATGCGTGTCGTCACCCGGCACCGGCTGAAGCCCTTCGTGGAGGCGCTCGGTGAGCAACCGACCCGAAGGGTCGAACAGCGGCATCTCTTCGAGTGCAGCAAGATCGGCGTCGGCACCGGCCGTCGCCTGCACTCGGCCGTCGGGAGTACAGATGAGGACCGACGCCTCGAAGAGCGTGGCCACCTCGTCGGCGATCTGCGGCAGATCTCCACCCTCGAGCACGATCGAGGTGAGTGCACGATGCATTCGGTCGGCGATGTCGAGTGCCCACGCCTGCCGATCGACGAGGTGCGTGAAGACCTCGGAGATCACCTCGTCGAACCCCACATCGCGGCGAATCAGGAACAGAGGAAGGTCGAGTCGATCGGCCGCCTCGATCATGGCCGCGGGGACTTCCCCGAAGTAGCGGCCTTCCTTGACGCCGAGCGCTGCGGCACCGCGTTCGGCCAGTCCTTCGACCAGCTCGACGAGTGCATGCGCATCGAACGGCCGTCCCGAATCACCATGGCGGAGAGGGAAACCCGTCGTCAGCAGAAGTTCGTTGGGCTTCACCCAGGGCAGGATGTCGGGAACCTCGATGACGTTGACCCGTCGCACGATCTTTTCGAGGCCACGCTGCCCTGCGACCAGAGTGGATCCCGACAGGCTCGGCAGCGCTAGCAGTTCCTCGACCGTCAGTGCATAGCCCGCCGACGCCGGAAAGTCTCGTGCTCGTGGACGATTTTCATCGACGATGTCATCCATCGTTCGACCGTACTCCGCCGCTCGTGTCACGGTGTCGGTGGTTCAGCGAGCGTGGAGTGCAGAGGGGACGACACGTTCGACCCAGCGTGAGGCCTGCTCGTAGGCGTACGCGAGCTGCAGAACCGAGCGGTCGGCACCGTGCCTGCCGATGATCTGAACACCCATCGGGAGACCGCGACCGTCGAAACCGACCGGTACGGCCGCGATCGGAACGCCGGCCATCGTCCAGGGCACCACCGTCTCCATCCACCGGTGGTAGGTGTCCATCGAACGCCCCGCGATGGACTGCGGCCAGTGCTGGTCCTTGTCGAACGGGAACACCTGGGCGCTCGGTGCGAGAACGAAATCGTAGGTCTCGAACAGGGTGTTCAGGGCAGCGTTCCAGTCGTTGCGCTTCTGCGCTGCCGCCGTGATGTCGAGGGCGCTGAGTGCGACGGCATGCTCCATCTCCCAGGCCATTTCGGGCTTCATCAGTGCCCGCGTTCGAGGATCCGCATAGAGGTCGGCCATCCCGAGCTGGGCCCACCAACGCCACGTCAGAAACGAATCCCAGATGTGGGCCGGGTCGTAGTCGGGCAGAGCTGCATCGACCTCGCACCCGAGATCGGTGAAGATGGGGAACGAGGATTCGCAGAGGTCGAGTACGCCGGGTTCGGTTGCCAGATAACCGTTCCAGTCACCGACCCAGGCGATCCGGGCACCCCGAAAGCTGCGTTCGAGGGTACGCGTGAAGATCTCCGGGTCCTCGTCGATTCCGAGTGGAGCGTTGGCATCCGGGCCTGCCATCGTCGACAGCAGGTGAGCGACATCGGTGACCGATCGTCCCATCGGGCCTGCCACCGCGCCTTGGGCGATGAAACCGGGTTCGGGGATCCGTCCCCAGGACGGTCGGAAGCCGACCACGTTGTTGAATGCGGCGGGGTTGCGCAGCGAGCCCATGTAGTCGGTGCCGTCGGCGACGGGCACCATGCGCAGCGCGAGCGCCGCCGCCGCACCTCCGCTGCTGCCGCCTGCGGTGCGTGAGGTGTCGTACGGGGACACCGTGGTGCCGTACACGGGGTTGTACGTCTGGGATCCGTAGCCGAATTCCGGTGTGTTCGTCTTGCCGATGATGATGGCTCCGGCGGCTCTGATTCGAGCGACGAACAGGTCGTCCGCCTCGGCGATCCGATCCGCGAAAATGGCCGATCCCGAGGTGAACGGCAGGCCCTTCACCGCCGAAAGATCCTTCACCGCATGGGGAAAACCGTGCATCCACCCGAGGTACTGCCCCTGCGCCAGCTGGTCGTCACGCTCTTGCGCCCCGGCGATCAACTCGTCACGGTCACGAAGGGCCACGATGGCATTGACGGTGGGATTGTGGATCTCGATGTGGTCCAGATACGCCGTCATGGTCTCGACGCAGGACACCTCCCGACGCTTGATCTTTCCGCTGAGTTCGAGTGCATCGAACATCAGAAGTTCGGTGGCGGGTCCGGCGGTGGTTGCCATGGGTGTTCCTTACTCGAAATCCACAGATGCGAGAGGGGCGGATGCCGCGCGGAACCGGTGTCGACCGGTTCCGCGCGGCGGTGATTCGGGGTTGTGGTGTGCAGTTATCCGAGGTCGACGATGGCTGCGACGGGTCCGCCGCCCTCGGGGCCCTGGTGCGCGGCCGAGACCGACACGAACACTGCCGGGTCGCCGGTCACCGCAGCGGTGACTCCGCCGACGCATGCCTTGATCTGGCGGTGCCAGTGCACATCCGAGTCGTCGAGCATCGCGTTACGGCGGCCGCGAACCGTACCGTCCTGGCTCGCTTCACATTTGAGGAACACGTTGACGAGCTTGCCGTCGAGATCCTTGGTGTGCGGGCGCCCGGGGAGTTCGAGGCCGGCGTCCTTGATCGCGTTCCAGATGCCGTCCTGGTCCAACGCATCGTTCATGACACTGTGACCGATGCGGTAGCGACCGCCGATGCCGCGGGTGTTGCCGACGACGACGATCTGCGCGCGGTCCAGCTCGACGCCCGACGAGCAGGACGCGACGGACGAGTACAGCTCACGGCTGTGCATGACGTCCTCGTCGGTCGGCATCTCGATCTCACCGAGAGCGACGGCGATGCCGAGCGCGGTGCCGCCGTTGGACAGGTCCATCGACTCGTGAGTTTGTTCGGTCCACACCGTCTTGCCGCGGCTCTTGGCGTCGCGAATGGTGTGGATCGTCAGCAGCGGGGTCTTGGTCTGCACGTAGTGGACGTCGGCGGGATCGGTGATGCCCGCGTTGGCCATTGCGTCCTTGACCGCTGCCGCCACCTTGGTGATCATGGCGGAACGGCCGATGTCCTCGGGCATCAGCTGCTCGCTCATCGCAACGCCGACGGTCAGGCGCGGCTCGTCGGTCTGGACGGCCTTGTCCGCCGACACCGTGGCGAAAATCGTTGCGTGCGGGCTGATCACGCCGTCGGTTCCGCCGGACCACACGATCGGCACCTCGCCGACGTCGTGGGCGCTTCGGGTTCCTTTGGCAGACAACACTTCGCGGAAGGCGCGGTCGGCGATGATGCGGGTGTAGTCGTTGACGCCACCGTTGCCCTCGGTCTTGCCGATGACCGCGATGACTCGGTCGGCGTCGAGCACCCCGTCGTCGATGAGCTTTGCCAGCTCGCTGGCATCGGACACGTTGTGGAGTGGGACCTTGCGGACCTCGATTGCGTCGGGCACTGAAATCTCCTTCATCGGGGATTGGGGTATTGCGGAGTCGGCAGGCGTTTGCGCTGCGGTGCGCTCACTGGAAGAAACGCTATCGAGCGGGCTGGCCGGCATGCACTGGCAAGCTTTGCCCAATCAGGGCACTTTTTTGGTCATTCGACATCCCCAGGTAGCGGTAGCGCTGCAGGCGAGCGGTCACCAAGTCGGCCGGCTCGGCCGCGAGGAGCACTGCGAGCTCGTGTTCGAGCACCGTGCCGAGGCGGGATAGAAATTCTGCCGGTTCGTCGGAGGCGTCCGGGCGTTCGGCCACGATCCGATCGATGACGCCGTTGCAGAGCAGGTCGATACTGCGCACGCCCTGCTCCTCGGCCATCTCCGCGGCGCGGTCGGTGGTGTGGAACTTGATCGCCGACGCACCTTCCGGTGGCAGTGGTGAGAGCCAGCCGTGCTGTGCGCACAGCACGCGGTCGGCCGGGAGCAGCGCGAGGGCACCGCCGCCTGCGCCCTGGCCGAGGAGCAGGCAGATCGTGGGTGCCTTCAGTGTCGTCAGTTCGACCAAGCAGCGGGCTATTTCACCCGCGAGGCCACCCTCCTCTGCTTCTTTGCTCAACGCGGCACCTGCGGTGTCGATGACGGTGACGAGGGGTAGTTGCAGGTCTTCGGCCAGTCGCATGCCGCGGCGCGCTTCGCGCAGGCCCGCTGGACCCAACGGTTGATCGGCGAACGTGCGGTCCTGACCGAGCACGACGCACGCCGACGCACCGAACTTGGCCAACGCGAGGAACAGTCCCGGCTCGATTTCACCGGCTCCGGTGCCCTGCAGGGGCGTCACCGAGTTCGCTGCCGATCGCACGAGTCGGCGCACCCCTGGACGTTCCGGTCGGCGCGAGCGTCGGATGGATTCCCAGGCCGGTACGTCGTCGAGGTGTTCCAACGGGATGTTCGGAACAGGGGGTGGTGGCTCGTGCGGCGCGCACAGCACGTCGAGGGCCGTGATCGCCACCTCGCGCAACCTGTCGGGAGGCACGACGGCGTCGACAAGTCCTCTCGCCGCGAGGTTTTCGGCGGTCTGCACGCCCGAGGGGAATTTCGCTCCGTAGAGAGCCTCGTACACGCGCGGTCCGAGAAACCCGAGCAGTGCGCCCGGCTCGGCTGCAGTCACGTGGCCGAGCGAGCCCCACGAGGCCAGCGCTCCACCGGTGGTGGGGTGACGGAGATAGACGGCATAGGCGAGACCTGCCGACTTGTGCGCCGCGATCGCTGCCGAGATCTTCACCATCTGCAAGAACGCGACGGTGCCCTCCTGCATGCGTGTTCCACCCGAGGTGGGCACTGCCAGCAGTGGGAGCTTCTGAGCAGTGGCCTTCTCGACAGCCTGCACCAAACGCTCCGCTGCCGCGGTCCCGATGGACCCGGCGAGAAAACCGAACTCGCACAGGACAAGTGCTACACGTCGGCCGGCCAGAGTCGCTTCGCCGGTGAGGACCGACTCGTCGCAGCCGGTCGCTCGCCGCGCCGCCGCGAGCTCGTCGAGGTAGCTCTGTTGTGGAGGTCCGTGCACCCCGATCGGGGGCAGCGGCTCGCCGTCCCAGCGATCGAAACTGCCGTCGTCGACGACCATTTCGATCAACTCGAGAGCGCCGAGGCGGGCAGGTCTGTCCGTCCGAGTCACGATGTCGACTCCAGCCATGTGCGGATCGAGTCGCCATGCTGATTCAGGGTGGGAGGAGCCGCATGAGATTCGCGCATACCGGCCCCCTCGCAGTCGCTGTCGAAACGAAGTGCGGGGCCAGGCAGCGTGATGGTGCCGAGAGCCGCGTGGTCGACGTCGATCAGCAGCCCCTGCGACCGGGTCTGCTCCCACGTGTAGACCTCGGCGAGGTCGCGGACACGCCCTGCGGGGATGCCCAATTCGCCGAGCAACCCGAGCAGTTTGTCGGTGGGCCAGTCCGCGAACGCATCCTCGACCGCCGCGATCACGGCTTCTCGATCGGCGACGCGCTGCGGGTTGGTGGCCCACTCCTGGCGGTCCAGTCCGAACTCGGGGGCGAAACGCCGCCACAGCCCTTCACTGCCGACAGCGATCTGGACCGACCCCTCTGCCGAATGGAAGAGGCCGTACGGACAGATCGACGGATGGTGCCCACCGGTGGGTCGGGGAACCTCACCGGCAACGGTGTAGCGAGTGCCTTGGAACGCATGGACGCCCACGATGGAGGCCAACAGGCTGGTCCGCACCACTCGTCCACGACCGGTGGTGTTCCGTTCGTGCAGTGCTGCGACCACGCCGTAGGCACCGTTCATGCCTGCGAGCAGGTCCCCGATGGGAACTCCGACCCGCGTCGGTTCGTCACGGGAGGGCCCGGTCAGCGACATCAATCCTGCTTCGCCCTGGGCGATTTGGTCGTAACCGGGTCGAGCGCCTTCGGGACCGTCGTGCCCGAACCCGGTGATCGACAGAATGACCAGGCGCGGATTGAGTCGGTGCAACGCCTCCATGCCGAATCCGAGCCGATCGAGGACGCCGGGGCGGAAGTTCTCGACCAGGACGTCCGCGCGGCCGATCAGCTCGGTCAGTGTCGATCGATCGTCGGGAGCCTTCAGATCCAGCGCGATGGATTCCTTGTTGCGGTTGCAGGAGAGGAAGTACGTCGAATGCCGGTCACCGTCGCTGTCGGGCACGAAGGGCGGCCCCCAGCTCCTGGTGTCGTCACCGCCGGCCGGTGTCTCGACCTTGATCACTCGCGCACCGAGATCGCCCAGCATCATGGCGGCTTGGGGCCCGGCGAGTGCGCGAGAGACGTCGACGACGAGGCAGTCCGACAGTGGGCCGACGGTCATCGGACTGCCCTACACGTGTCGGTGCTTTCGGCGTGGGCGGCGAGCCCGGATGGAGTGCAGGGAGGCGTCATGGATCCGAGTCAACGTGCCCATCACTGTCGAGTCGTTGGCAAATGTTGCCGACGCTGACAGGTCGGTTTCGGACCACGGTGAGCGGTTGTCGATCGATGTCCTTGCAGGTGGACGAACGGTGGATCGGCGGCCCATAATCACCGACCATGGACACACAGGTAGTCGATCATCCCTTGACCGCAGCACTTTTGACGACGATGCGCGATGTGCACAGCGACAACGCCACGTTCAGATCTGCGCTGCGACAGCTGACCCATACCTTGGTCTACGAAGCGTTGCGGGATGCTCCAGTGGTGGAGTTCGGTGTCGAGACTCCGGTTACCCACACCACCGGAGTTCGGCTCGCGCACCCGCCTCTGCTCGTGCCAGTGTTGCGCGCGGGACTCGGAATGGTCGAACAGGCGAGCTCACTGATTCCGCAATCGGGTGTCGGGTTCATCGGGATGGCGCGGGACGAGACGACCCTCGAACCCGTGCCGTATCTGGAGTCTCTACCCGCCGACCTGTCCGGAACCCCGGTCTTCGTTCTCGATCCGATGGTGGCAACCGGTGGTTCCATGGTTCGGACGATCGATCTGCTGGTGGCGCGCGGGGCAACCGATGTGGTCGTCGTGTGTGTGGTCGTGACCCCCGAAGGGATTGCCGCGCTGGAGCAGTCGGGGCATCCCGTCAGAATCGTCACGGCTGCCGTCGACGACGAGCTCAACGAGCAGGGAATAGTCGTGCCCGGTCTGGGCGACGCGGGGGACCGGCAGTTCGGACCGCGCTGAATCGTTCCCGCTACCGACCGCCGTATTTCGAGGTGATGCGCGTTTCCAGCCACTGCAGGGCGATAGTGGGTGGCAGTGCCATCACGAGGATGAGGACCACCGTGCCCATGATGTTTTCCATGCGCACCAGGCTGACGTTGCGGAGCAGTTCGTATCCGATACCGCTGGAGGACGAGAACATCTCGGCGAGAAGCAGTCCCAGGAATGCCAGGCCGAAGGTCATGCGCATTCCCGTCGCCAATGCCGGGAGCACTGCGGGGATGACGATCTGGCGGATCAGCCGGGGCCAGCTCACCTGCAATGATGCCGCCATCTTGAGGTGAATTCGTTGGACCGATGCGGTCGCCTCGACGGCGACGAGGAACATCGGGATGAAGGCGGCGTAGAAGGAGAATCCGAATCGGCTCAGTGCACCGATGCCGAGGAAGGACAGGAAGATCGGGTACAGCACGATCTTCGGGATGCTGTTGATCGAGTAGACGATCGGGGCGATGGTGCGGGTCCAGAACGGGCTCAGTCCCAGCGTCAGGCCCAGCAGAGAACCCACGACGGTGCTGGCGAGGAACGCGAGCACGAGGATGCGGAGCGAATCGCCGACATTGGCGCGGAAGTCTGCTTTGCCCAGGTCCTCGACGAGTGAAGCCATGGCCTCGGCAGGCGTCGGGAAGATGAGACTGTCGACCAGAACGGCCGCGACCCACCAGATCAGGACCGCGACGACGGCCACGACCAGAGGAGGGAGGAACCGTCGGGCGTTGGTACGGCCCGGGGACGATGTCACCTTCGGGGGAGTGGTGGGGACGGTGGCTACTCTGTCCACGGTGCTGCTCATCAGCGGCGCCTCCAATCGAATCGGTTGAGCGCGAGCGAGATCAGCGAGGTCGAGAGCAGAGCGATCGCCGCCACGATGAGGATTCCGGCGTACATGTCGGCGATGTCGAACCCGTCGTAGGCGATCGAGATGAAGTGCCCGAGTCCTTGCGTCGACAGGATGAACTCACTGGCCAACACCGAGATGACGGCGTACGAGAGCCCGAGTTTGAGTCCGGTCACGATGCTCGGAAGCGCATACGGAAGCAGCACCGATCGGAAGTACTGCCACCGCGTGAGCATCAGTGTGGTGCCGAGCTTGGTGACGATCGGCGATACCGAGTTGAAGCCGGTGCGTGCGTTCAACGCGACCACACCGAACGCGAAGATGGTGGACAGAATGGCGATCGGGGCGACGCCGGCACCGAACAGCACGACCATGATGGGGTAGAGCGCGAACGTCGGGACGGCGTAGTAGACGTTGAGGTACGGCTGAAACGCCCTGTCCCACAACTCGTACCGCCACAGAACGTAGGCGGCAGCGACACCGAGTACGGAACTCAGCACGAAGGCGAGGACGATGATCCCCAGAGTCCGGCCCAACTCGTCGATCAGGAAGTCCGGGTCGGTCAGCAGGCTCAGCGCCGTCGAAACCATGTCGGTCACCGGAACGATGTCGAGCGGTGAGGCGAAGAATCGGGCCGCGATGTCGATGGCCACCAGTGCCGCGACGAGGATCAGTACGGTCCATCCCCATGCCGGCAGACCGAGTTGGGTAGCGGGGGCAGGCCGGATGTATCCCGGAACCACGGAGGTGCGCGTGCTCTCGCGCGTGGGCGCACTCATGGTTCGATGCTCATCGTCTTCTTGGCCTCGTCGCGCAGACTGGACCAGATACGTTCGTGCAGAGCCGTCGCCGCTGGGCTCGCGAGAACGTCCTCGGAGCGTGGACGGGGCAGGTCGATCTCCATCTCGTCGATGAAGCGTCCCGGCCGCGCGCTCATCACCAACACGCGATCGGACAGCAGGACCGCTTCCTGGATGCTGTGGGTGATGAACAGGACTCCACACGTGAGCTTTTCGACGATCTTCAGTAGCTCGTACGACATCACGAGTCGCGTCTGCTCGTCGAGTGCGCCGAACGGCTCGTCCGCGAGAATCAGGTCGGGTTCCATGGACAGGCAGCGCGCGATGGCCACACGCTGACGCATACCGCCGGACAACTGGGTGGGGTAGTGGTCGCCGAATTTGCTCAGCCCCACGGTGTTCAGCAGCTCGTCGGCACGAGCTCGTCTCTCCCGCTTGCCGACACCCCGAACTTCGAGAGCGAACGCGACGTTGTCACGGACGGTCCGCCAGGGCAGCGTCGCCGATTCCTGGAAGATCACCGCTGTCTTGGACCGAGGGCCGGTCAGTGGTTGGCCGTCGACGTGCACGGTGCCGCCGTCATGATCCTGTAGTCCGGCGAACACCTCGAGCAGAGTGGACTTGCCACAGCCACTGGGCCCGACGACGGAGACGAATTCTCCCCGGCCGATGGACAAGTCGATCTCGTGGAGGGCGGTCACCTCACCGAATCGTCGGGAGACCGAGGATGCAACGGCGATGGCGGAGGTGGTGTCGGGTCGGGGTCGAGTCGCTGCGTGAGTCACGTCACTACCTTCTGGTGGGGGATTTGATGTCAGGAGTCGCAGTCACCGGGCAAGTCGTCTGCGACCCCCTCGGCGAGGAATTCCGGGTCGAACAGGGTGCAGAAATCGGGTTCGCGATCGCTACCCGACGCCTCGACACCGTCCTGCGCGGACAGGACGGATGCGGGATCGAACCCGCCGCCCCACGTGCCGACCGAGGATGCACGCTTGACCACCGCGGTGGCCGATTCCACGTCGAACCCGGTGTAGTTCGCGTAGATCCGTGCGGCTGCAACGGGATCGGCCTCGATCGATGCCACCGCCTCGGTGTAGCCGGCGTTGATCGCGCGCACGACGCCGGGGTTGCTCGCGGCGTAGTCCTTGGTCGTGGTGATCGTCGACTGCAAGAACCGGGACATGTAGTCGGGGCTGCTGACGATCAGCTTGAAGTCCTCGGGTCGCTGTTCGGCGACGATGGAGGGGACGAGGGCGATGTCGACGTTGCCGGCTTCGAGCAGTGCGAAGCCTTCACCGATGCCGCCGGAGGCAACGCGCTCGATCCGGCTCGGGTCGACGCCTGCGAGAGAGGGAATGAGGCGGGTGAGGGCATCGGAGGCCGAGTTCGGCCGGGTGTAGGCCCAGCGACGGACGTCCTCGATGGAATTGATGTCGGGGTTGGAGGCGAGCGCGTAGAAGTTCATCGGGTACGGCCCCTGGGTGCCGCCGCCGACGATACGCAGTTCGGAGCCGGCCGCGTCGGCCTGCACGATCGACGGGTAGCTGACTTCGCCGATGGGGATGTTGCCGTCGAGCAGTGTGCGCATGGTCGCGCTGCCGCCCTTGCCCGGAACGATGTTCTCCACGATCACACCGTGCTTCTCGAACAGTCCTTGCTGCTGCGCGACAAGCCAAGGGATGCTGTAGATTTCGGCCGCTGCCGACACGGTGACGTCGATCGTGACCGGGTTGGCAGGGTCCGCGTCGGGGCCGGGATTCGATCCGCACGCCACCAGCGCGCCCGACAGCGCCGCAGCTGTCATGATCGAGGTGATTCGGCGTAAATGCATCTGCGTCCTCGCTTACTGATCGGCGTGACGATGCCGAAGTGGGAGTGTCGGCTGTCGCACGCCTACCCGTAGTGAGACGTACGTAACAGCTACTCCTAGCTAAACATAAGATGTTTAGGGCGTCAAGACGAGGTAAATCGAGATAAATGGCGAATAGACCTCGCCGAATTTCGTTAAAGATCTGATGTATGCGGCGGTTTCGCGCGATGCCAGCTGGTCGTCGACTGATAGTGCTCGCCCAGGTCGAACAAGGCACCCTCACGGTGCGCCGCAGCGGTGAGTTGCGCCCCCACCGGCATGCCCGAGGACGGGTGGAATCCGACCGGCAGAGCCAGCGTCGGGCCGTCGTGCAACGACCACGGGTAGGTGAACTGTCCCATCCGTCGTGAGAGAGCGACCACGTCGTCGCCTCCGTCCCTCGGGGGAACATCGACCGGCATTGCCGGGGTCAGCACCACGTCCACTGCATCGAACGTGGCGGTCATCGCCTCGAGGAATCGTTCGCGGCCACCGAGTGCACGGGCACGGTCGGACTCGGAGATGTTCAGCCCCAGCGCTATTCGCTCGTAGGTCGCGGGTTGGAAGCGGGAAGGCTCGGTGTCGAGCCGGTGCCGATGGCAGCGAGCGAGGTCGCTGTAGACGATCGTGTAGACGATGTCCTGGGCATCGGCTGCATGCCCCAGTTCGATGGGGACGATCTCGTACCCCAGGTCGGCGAACGTGCGCACGGCACTCGCGACGGTCTGCGCGACGCCGGGGTCCACGTCGGCGGTCAGGAACACGCAGGGTACCCCGATGCGTGTCACAGCCAGCGATTCGGACGGGGTGGAGGACAGGACGTCGAACAGAGCCCTGACCTCTGCGGCCGACCGCGCCATCGGGCCGACGGTGTCGAACTGCTCGCTCACCGGGAACACACCGTCGTTGCTGATCGCTCCCCAGCTCGGGCGCAGACCGGTGATGCCGCACGCTGCGGCGGGTAGGCGCACCGACCCGCCGGTGTCGGTGCCCAGGGACCCGTCGACCGATCCGGCGGCCACGGCAATCCCTGAGCCGCCACTCGATCCGCCGGGCACCCGAGTGCGATCCCAGGGGTTGAACGACGGCCCGGCGGCCGAGTTCTGCGAGGTGACGCCGACGGCGAACTCCGCCATGTTCAGTTTCGCGACCACCGACCCGCCTGCGTACCGCAGGCGGGTGACTACCTCGGCATCAGCGTCGGCGATGTTGCCTGCGAGGAACTCCGACGCGCAGCTGGTCTCGACACCGGCCACGTCGATGTTGTCCTTGACGCCGATGCGTAGGCCGGACAGGGGCCCCGGGGTGTCGTTCCGGTCGTTGATCCACCGCACGACACCGCCGAAGGTCCCGTCCTCGGTCAGGCCGCGCTCCCGGCGCGCAGCTCGGCCGTCGCGTCCTCGTCGACCGTCCACGAATCGGTGTTCACGACCACACCGTAGTCGCGTCGAGCATCGTCCTCGGTGAGGTACTCGTCCCAGACGTCGCTGAGCACCTGGAAGGGATCGCGCTCGAACGGGTTTCCGAAGCCACCGCCCGAGGGCAGCTTGATCTCCAGCGTCTCACCGGAACGAATCGTCTCCTGAGTCACTTTGGAGTACAACACTTCCTCGCGGTCGGTGCCGGCGTTCCTGGTGAACGAGCCGGACACACCGTCGTGGCCACCGAGCGCACCGGCCGGGGGATCCGATCGGTTGTCGGCCTCGGAACCGAGGAACGTATCGGTCTCCATCAACCACATACGCACACTGCCGATACCGCCGCGCCACTTGCCCGGCGCTGGAGCTTCGTCGCGCAATTCGTAGCGCAACGCGCGCATGGCGTGATTGAGTTCGAGTTCCTCGATCGGGTTGTTGCGGGTGTTGGCCATCAGGGCATCGACGGCATCCATCCCGTCCTTGCCGTTGCGGCCGCCGTACGATCCCTCGTTGATCTCGATGTAGACCCAATAGGATTCGCCGTCCGGCGCGATGCCGGAGTAGGCGATGGCGCACAGCGCGGCGGACGACCCCGCGATGGCGTGATCCGGAAGCACCGGGGCCAGAGCCAGATTGATCGAGTCGAACACTCGGTTGACCTGAGAGAACCGCGCAAAGCACGACGCGGGGAAGTCCGGATTGAAGATCGTTCCCTCGGGGGCATAGGCCTTGACGGGCCGGAAGCACCCGTCGTTCTGGGGAACGAACTCCTCGGTCAGGTCCTCGTCGAGCAGAATCGTCCGAATGGCCGAGACGGCCACCGGCAGAACCGAACCCTCGAAGGGGACGTTGAATGCGGTCGGCACCTGGCTGTTCGAGCCGGTGAGGTCGATGAGAATGTCCTCGCCCTCGACCTGCACCCGCACGGCCACCTTCAACGGCTCGCCGCGGTTCTTGCCATCGTCGTCGAGGTATCCGATGGGGGCGGTGTAGCTGCCGTCCGGAATCTCGCGAATCTTGTTGCGCAGCATGGACTCGGAGTAGTCCATCCACCGCTCACCCGCACTCATGACGGTATCGAGGCCGTACTTCTCGAGCAGCTCGGTGAATCGCTTCTCGCCGATGCGCGAGCAGGCGATCAACGCTTCTAGGTCGCCGCGGTTCTGCTCTGGGGTCCGGACGTTGTCGAGGATGTGCTGAATGAGGTAGTCGTTGCGGACTCCGGCCTCGTAGATCTTCATCGAGTCCATCAGCTTGCCCTCGGCCCAGACGTCGACGACGTCCATGCACAGGCCGGGGAAGTTGCCGCCGACATCGGACACGTGCCCGGTGCATCCGGCGAAGCCGATGTGTTCGCCCTGCCAGAAGATAGGGATGATCACGCCGTAATCGGGGGAGTGCGCCGCTCCGTGGTACGGATGGTTGTGCAGCACCACGTCACCGGGCTTGTAGGTTCCGGCCAGGCGCCGGTTGACGCCCTTGATGTACGCCGGGATCGAACCGCAGTGCATCGGAGTCGAATCCGACTCGCACAGTTCGCGTCCGTTGATGTCGAAGATGCCCGCGCCGAGGTCCTCGGACTCGCGGATGAGCGAGGAGTACGCCATGCGGTAGAGCACCTGGGCCATCTCCTTGGCCATCGACTGCAGTGCTCCGCCGATGACGCGCAGTGTGATGGGGTCGACCTCGACGTCGTTCCAGGTTCGAGTGGACTCGCCCGCCAGTGACACTCCGGTGGTGGGCATCAGCGCCTTGCTCATGCGGGGTTCCTCTCGATGATGATGTGGCCGACGGCGTCGACGGTGGCGTGCTGATTCATGCCGATGATGGTGGTGGAATCGAACTGCTCGACGATCGCCGGGCCGTGAATCTCGTTGTTCGCCAGCAACAGCGACCGCTCGTAGACCGGAGTCTCCACCCACTGGGGCGCGGACGTGTCGTCCTGCCAGAACAGCGCTTGTGTGGTCGTCTTGATCGCAGCCGATGAGTCGGCGGTGCCCACCTCGATGTCCGCGATCTGGACGTGGGGGACCGCGCCGACGCCGGTGACGCGGACGTTGATCAGCTGAACGGGCTTGTCGTCGAACCGCTGCGAGTAGGTGCGTCCGTGCACGTCGTGGAATGCCTCGGCGACGGTCTTGACCCACACGTCGTCGATCTCACCGTCCGGTGCGGCGACGCGCAGTTCATAGCCTTGGCCGACGTAGCGGCAGTCGACGCTGCGTTCGAGCGAAATGTTCTCCGCCGCAACACCGTCCTTCTCGAGCTGTGCGACGGCGAGCGCCGACAGGCGCTCGATCTGCTCCTGCAGCAGTTCGATGTTCGGATCGGCGGACGACGTCCACACCGTCGTCGGCTCCTCGTAGCGGATGTCGGTGGTGAGCAGGCCCACGGCGGAGGTGATGCCGGGGTGACCGGGCACGATCACGCGAGGAATGCCGAGCTGGTCCGCGATCTGCCAGGCGAACAGCGGACCGGCTCCACCTTCGGCGATCAGTGAGAAATCGCGCGGGTCATAGCCTTTGCGCACCGAGTGCAGGCTGATGGCCTCGGTCATCGAATGGGCGAGGATCTTGAAGATGCCCATCGCGGCGTCGTCGAGCGGGGTATCGAGCTTGTCGGCGATATGGGTCTGAATGGCTTCGCGCGCCAATTCCGGCTGTACTTCCATGGTTCCGGACAGGAAGCTCTTCTCGCGTAGCCATCCCATCATCACCATGGCGTCGGTGGAGGTCGGTTCGGTGCCGCCGTGTCCGTAGCAGGCCGGGCCGGGAATGGCTCCTGCACTGCGTGGTCCGACGCGGAACATGCCGCCGTCGTCGACCACGGCGATGGATCCGCCTCCGGCACCGATGGTGTCGACCTCGGCCATCGGCACCATCGCGTGGTAGTCACCGATTCGGGTGTCGAGGAGATGCTTCATGCGTAGCGCGCCGTCCGGTGCCACTCCGACGTCCGCGGAGGTTCCGCCGACGTCGAGGGTGATGACACTGGGGTATCCGGACGCCTTACCGATGGCTCAACCACCGAGCAGTCCGGCGACCACACCACTGGTGAGCAGCGAGACCGGGATTTCGCTGGCGCTACGCGAGGTGACGAGTCCGCCGGCGGAGGTCATGAGGTGGACGTCCTCCCCGACCTGTGCCGCCTTCGCCTTGCCGGCCAGATTCTCGATGTACTTCGAGGTCTTCGGTCCGATGAAGGCGTTCAGTGCTGCGGTCGAAAAGCGTTCGTACTCGCGATATTGCGGTGCGACCTCGCTGGAGAGGGAGATGAAGACGCCGGGGAACTCCTCCTCGATGATGGCTCGGACGCGCTGCTCGTGTGTGGGATTGCGGTACGCGTGCAGGAACGCGACGGCGATGGCCTGCACACCGCGCTCACGCAGCAGTCGAACCTGTTCGCGCACAGCATCGTCGTCGAGCGGGGTCAGGACATTACCTGCGGCGTCGATGCGTTCCGGGACCACCCGACGGTTGCGACGCGGAACCAGCTGCCATTTCTGCCACGGAAGATCCTGGTAGTTCGAGTAATTGAGGGGACGCTTCTTGCGCGCGATGTGCAGCAGATCGCGGAAACCCTCGGTGGTGATCATGCCGACGTCGCAGCCGTTGTGCTCGAGCACGATGTTGGTGGCCACGGTGGTGCCGTGGAAGAACATGTCGATCTCGGACGGGTCGATCCCGGCGCGTTCGGCGAGGACCTTGATTCCGTCCATCGTGCCGATCGACGGGTCGTGATTGGTCGACGGGGTCTTGTGGACGACCACCGTGCCGTCGTCGTCCCACAGGACGAGGTCGGTGAACGTGCCGCCGACGTCGACTCCAATGCGTTTCATGCTGCGTCCGTTCTGTCGGTGCCCGAGTGGAGCGGGAAGGCGTGCTCCGCCTGTTGGTACGAAGTAGTGGGATCACCGCTGTGGTGACATGAGTCATAGTGCTGATGATGCGCCGGAAAAGCAATACCTCTGATGTATTGCGTCGGCTTTGTCCAAATATGCAGCCAAGTCTGTTCTCGAGCGCACGCATCTGCGTTAAAAAGCGGATGTATCGGGGCGGCGATCTTCACATCCTGGAGCATCGGCCAAGCTAAGCTCGTGCCGACCGGTACCGATCGGTCAGCAGAACCAGTCGAGCATCAGGGGGAAGTCGTGGCCGAACCGGCATCGCTCAAGGCCACAACCAAGAGCGTCCCCGCGTATGCGGTTCTGGCCGGCCATCTTCGCGGTCGCATTCTGTCCGGTGAGCTGCAACCAGGGGAACGACTCCCCGGCGAGGCCGAGCTCACTGCCGAATTCGGCGTCGGGCGCAGCACCATCCGTGAAGCCCTTCGCTCCCTGGCCAGCCAGAATCTGATCGAGACCACCAGGGGAGTGACCGGGGGAAGCTTCGTCGCTGTCCCCAGTGTCGGACACATCAGCGAGCACCTGGAAACCGGTGTGGCGCTGATGGCCGCCGCCGAGACCGTCACCGTCGATCAGCTCATGGAAGTGCGCAACCTCATGGAGGTGCCCGCAGCCGGCATCGCCGCGTTCCGCCGCACCGACGAGCATCTCGAGCAGCTCAACGCGACGATCTTCGACCCCAACGACGTGCAGGGACCCGAGACCTTCGCGAAGAACCAAGAATTCCACCTCGTCTTGCTTCGCGCAGCCCACAACCCGCTGCTCGAGCTCATCACCGCTCCCGTCTTCCGTGTCCTGTCCGGCCGATTCGGTCGCGATCACGCACCCGAGGGCTTCTGGCAGTGCGTCGACAGCGATCACCGGGGACTGCTCGACGTGGTCGAAGCCGGTGATTCGATGGCGGCCATGGACCTGATGCGTAAGCACCTCGGCCACCTCGGTGACTCGTACCGACAGATGGACCGACTCCGAAACCCATAAACATCTGCTCTTTATCGAGTCGATTCAGGTGATGTCTGCCGATTACCGGTTTCCGCGAACCCTTGACGCCGTAAACATCTGATGTTTATGGTCTAGGTAAGGCACTCGCCAAACCGACACGAGGAGACACGGTGGCAATCCATCCGGCCGTTCTGGGGCGCTTCTTCGACGACTACACCGTGGGGGACGTCTACCAGCACCCCTTCGGACGGACGATCTCGGAGACCGACAACACCTGGGTGACGCTGCTGTCGCTCAACACGAACCAGAACCACTTCAACGCGCATCTGGCATCACAGAACCCGATCACCGATGGGAAGGTCATCGTCAACTCGGGCCTGACCGTGTCTGTGGTACTGGGTCTTTCGGTGATCGACATGAGTCAGAACGCGATCTCGAACCTCGCCTTCACCGACATCAAGATGTCCCACCCGGTCTACGCCGGCGACACCCTGTACGCCGAGAGCATCTGCACGGGGCTGCGCAAGTCCAAGTCTCGGCCCTACGCCGGCATCGTCTCGATGATCACCCGAGGCCTCAATCAAGATGGTGCCGAGGTCATTTCGTGGAAGCGCTCGGTCATGGTCGCCACCCGCGACAGTGGCATCGGGCAGAACTACTTCCCCGAAGCACAGAACGGCCCGCTCGAACTCCCGGCGGACATCGAACTACAGGCGAAGGATTCAGACGCATGAGGCCACTGGAAGACGTCCGCATCATCTCCCTCGAGCAGTACGGTGCCGGCCCGTTCGGCAGCCTGCATCTGGCCGACCTCGGCGCGGATGTCATCAAGATCGAGGACCCCAGTGTGGGCGGCGACGTCGGCCGCTACGTCCCTCCGTACAACGAGGGCGAGGACTCGCTGTTCTTCGAGAGCTTCAATCGCAACAAACGATCTCTCTCGCTCGATCTTTCGACCCCGAGCGGGCGAGCGGTGTTCGAAGACCTCGTCCGCACCAGCGACGCTGTGTACTCCAACTTGCGCGGTGATGTGCCCGAGAAGATCGGCATCACCTACGACCAGCTCAAGCATCTCAACCCCGCGATCGTGTGCTGCAGCCTCACCGGCTTCGGCATGACCGGCCCGCGCGCGAAAGAGCCTGGCTACGACTACATCCTGCAAGGACTCGCCGGTTGGATGAGCGTCACCGGCGACCCCGACGGCCCGCCCACCAAATCCGGCCTGTCGCTGGTCGACTACTCCGGTGGTTTCGTCGCCGCCATTTCACTGCTATCGGGATTGCACGCTGCCCGACGCGACGGCATCGGTGGTGACTGCGACGTCTCGCTGTACGACACTGCGATGTCGCTGCTCACGTATCCCGCGACGTGGCATCTCAACGCCGGCTTCGAGCCGATCCGCACGAAGAATTCCGCTCACCCGTCCTTGGTGCCGTTCCAGGCCTTCGAGGCAACGGACGGATGGCTCATCGTCGGCTGCGCCAAAGAGAAGTTCTGGGACAGGCTCGTCGTGGCCATCGATCGCCCGGACCTCGGTGCCGATCCGCGGTTCACCAACTTCTCGTTGCGTGGCAAGAACCAGGACGTGCTCCTGCCGATCCTGGAAGAGGTGTTCGCCACGAACACCGTCGAGCACTGGCTCTCGAAGCTCGGCCCGGCCGGGGTGCCTACCGGGCCGATCAACGACGTCGAGCACGCACTGACCGAACCCCACACGCTCGCACGCAATCTCGTCGTCGAGACCGAGCATCCGGTGTACGACACGGTGCGTCAGGTCGCGTCCCCGGTGAACTTCGGTTCCGAGGCCAAGCAGTACCGCCGAGCGCCGCAGCGCAACGAGCATTTCGACGACATCGTGCGCGATCAACTGGGCTACGACGACGAACGCGTCGCGAAACTGAAGGCGGAGGGAGCCTTCGGAACGGCGAAAGACGAGGTGCGGGCGTGAGCTCGACCGTCCTGGCGGAGTGGGCATCCGGTGTCACCGTCGCCGATCTGTCCGAGGACGTCCGGCACGCCGCCGCGCGTCACCTGCTCGACGGCGTCGGCAATGCCATTGCAGCGCAACGGTTGGGGTACGGCCGGGCCGGTTGGACGGTGGCCGATTCTCTCGGCGGACCGCCGGAAGCCCGTCCGCTCACCGGTGCACGCGGGTTGTCGGCACCGGCGGCAGCGTTCGCGACCGGAGTGATGGTGCACGCCCTGGACTTCGACGACACGCACGCGGGCGCTCTGGTCCATGCGACGGCCGTCTCTCTTCCCGCGGCCTTCGCCGTCGGGCAGCAGGTGTCGGCCTCGGGAGCCGACGTGCTGACTGCCGCAGCGCTGGGCCTCGAAACCGCCTGTCGTCTCGGTGAAGTCAGTCCACACGGATTCCATGCCCGGGGAGTGCACGCGACCGCGGCGGTGGGACCGCTGACCGCCGCGCTCGTTGCCGGACACCTCTCCAAGTTCGACACCGAGACGTTGGTCAATGCCCTGGGGATCGCCGGGTCGTCGAGTTCGGGACTGCTCGAGTTCCTCGACACCGACGCCGACACCAAGGCGCTGCATCCCGGATCGGCGAGCATGAACGGTGTTCTGGCCGCCCGGCTCGCCGCCGCCGGTGCCACCGGGCCCTCGTCGGTTCTGGAAGGCCGACGTGGTATCTACGCCGCGTTGACCGATCGGCCGACGAATTTCGCGGCGCTGACCGAGGGACTCGGCTCGCGATGGGAAGCGACCCGAATCGGCATCAAGCCCTATCCCAGTTGCCAGCTGATGCACGTCACGCTCGATGCAGTCTCGAAGGCACTCGGCGACAATGTGGTCCAGGTGAGCGACATTGCCGACATCGAGGTCTTCGTCCACCCCGATTCGAGCCCGTTCGTCTGCGGACCGAACACCGGGGTCGCCTCACCGCGCAGTACCTACGACGGCAAGTTCGACCTACCGTGGAGCGTGGCCGCCCTGCTGCACGACGGGGCCATCACCGTCTCGACCTACACCGAGGATTCCATTGCGCGCGAGGGCGTCCTGGTCACCGCCCGCAAGGTGCGGGTGACTAACCTACCGTCCGAGGTTCCCGCGGCCGCCGCGTCGGGCAGAGCGGTCCTCACCCTCACCGACGGACGGGTGCTCGACGCCTCCGTCGGTGGCAGCCGAGGATCCGCCGGGTTCCCGTTGAGCGACGACCAATTGCTGCAGAAGTTCCGCGCCAACTGCGGCAACGATTCCCGGGCCGGAGAGCTGTCGGCGCGGATCCTCGGACTGGTCGACGAAACCGACCTGACCACCATTCTCGATCTCGCCGCAGCCATCGCGCCGGCACCGTGACACTTTGATCGACGACACCCCAACCGACAGGACTTCATCATGGACTTCACGTACGACGAACAGCAGATGGCCTTCCGTAAAGCGTTGCGTACCTTCGTCGACAAGGAGATCATCCCCGTCGCGAACGAGTGGGAGAAGACGGGACGCTATCCCACCGAGATCGTCGAGCACATGAAGGCGATGGGCCTGTTCGGCATCACGACGCCCGAGGAGTATGGCGGCCTCGATCTGGACAAGGTCTCCTTCACCCTCGTCTACGAGGAACTCGCTCGCGGCTGGATGGGCGTCGCCGGAATCCTCGGCAGCCACAACCTCTCCTGCTGGATGATAGGCAAGCACGGCACCGAGGAGCAGAAGAAGACGCTGCTGCCCAAGCTCGCGTCCGGTGAATGGCGCACGGGAGTCGGCCTGACCGAGCCCGGAGCCGGAACCGATCTACAGGGAATCAAGACCACCGCCAAGCGCGACGGCGACCACTACGTCGTCAACGGTGCCAAGACGTGGATCACCAACGCGCGGCACGCGAATGTGCTTCCGGTGCTGGTCAAGACCGACACCACCACGACGCCCGCGCACAAGGGAATGTCGCTGCTGCTGATCGACACCACCACCGAAGGTTTCGAGGTGCAGCGCGACATGGGCAAGCTCGGCTACAAGGGCACCGAATCATGTGAGATCACCTTCACCGATGTGCGCGTCCCTGTCGACGCAGTGCTCGGTGGCGTGGAGGGTCGAGGTCTGCAGCAAGCTCTGTCCGGTCTCGAGATCGGCCGCCTCAACATCGCCGGACGCAGTGTCGGCATCGCACAGGCCGCCTACGACGCCGCCCTCGAATACGCGAAGCAGCGCACCGCATTCGGTCAGCCCATCGCCGAGTTCCAGGCGATCCAGCTCAAGATCGCCGACATCGCGACCCAGCTCCAGGCTGCGCGGTTGATGACGTACTGGGCTGCATCGCAGGCGGATTCAGGAAAGCGGGTGGACATGGAAGCCGGCATGGCAAAGTACTTCGCCTCCGAAGCCGCCATCACCGCCAGCCTCGAAGCCATGCGCATCCACGGTGGCTACGGCTACTCGACCGAGTTCGTCGTCGAGCGCCTCTACCGTGACGCTCCGCTCATGGCTATCGGTGAGGGCACGAACGACATCATGCGCACCGTCATCGCGAAGTCCCTCGTCGCGGGTACGGGAGTGATCGGATGAGGACGGCTCTGACGTACCTCTACGTTCCCGGGGACGTGCCGGAGCGCTTCGACAAGGCACTGGCATCGGGCACGGACGCGGTGGTGTTGGATCTCGAGGACGCCGTCACCGCGGCGAACAAGGACAATGCGCGGGCGACGGTAGCCGAGTGGGTTGCTTCCTGCGAACCGGGTGACGTCCAGATCTGGGTGCGGGTGAACCCAGGGCCGTTGCAGGAGGATGATATTCGTGCGGTGTTGCATCCGAACCTGACCGGAATCTGGCTGCCGAAGGTGTCGTCTGCTCGCGAGATCGAGCAAGCCGACGCTCTTCTGGGCGACAGTAGCGCGGTGGTCTCGCCTCTGATCGAGACGGCCGCCGGAGTGTTCGCCGCTCTGGAGATTGCCCGTGCGCCTCGGGTGCGGTTCCTTCAGATCGGGGAAGTGGACCTCGCCGCCGATCTGGGCGTCGACGGCTCGGCGGAGTCACTGTCGTTCGTGCGCGCTCAGGTGGTGGCAGCCAGCGTGGCGGGCGGAATCGATCCGCCTCCCGCAGCAGTGTCTCGAAACTTCAGAGACGCCGATGCATTCGAGGCCGATACTCGTGCCTTGGCCGGTCTCGGTTTCGTCGGTCGTGCGTGTATCCACCCCGCTCAACTCGGGCCTGTGCGAACAGTCTTCGTGCCCTCGGAAAACGAGGTGCGTGAGGCCGAGGAACTGTTGGCCGACTTGGAACGCGCCACCTCGGGTGTGGCCGTCGACAACAAGGGATTCCTGATCGACGAAGCTGTGGCCCGAACTGCTCGCCGAGTGGTGGAGCGAGGTGCCGCGCGTGAGACGATCAGCAGCTGACGTCAGCCAAAGGCGATGCGAAGCCCGACGCTCGCAGTGGCCCCACCGGCGCTGAGGATGAAGTTGTGCCGTCCTTCGTCGCGGAACACCATCTGCATCGGCAGGAACCAGAATCGATTCTCGCCGGTGAAGCCGGCACCGGGGATCTGGAGGCCGCGTTGATTGACGATGTGTTCCCCGTTGGCGTCGAGTACTTCGAGAGTCGCGGGGAAGTCCTTGCCGATGTCGTCGGGCCCGGTCTGCAGTAGCGCGACCAGGCGGCATTCGAGCATGCGCGTGTCGCGAGGGACGGTGCAGGTATCCCAGACGCCGCCGAGGACGTCGAGCATGTCGTTGGCGGCTCGTGCGTACTCGGCGAAGAACAACCCGGTGATGATCATTGGCTTCCACTCTCGTTCATGAATTGGTCTGAGTAAAAGGAACTTTAATCACCGCGTCGACCGAGGAAGTCGAGCGCACCACTCCAGGCGGCGCTGCGATCGACCCTCGAGCTCCTACGCTGTCGTACGCAACGCCCACGCTCGCGCGAGCGCAAAGGTTGCCACGAGTATGCACAGCACAGCCACGATCACGGAGACGAAAGTGTGTGCCGTCGTGGAGAATCCGAGAATCCAGGCAGTCCCCGTTCCGACGAGGGTGGCGAGGACACCCCCGATCGGGAGAAAGGCGGCCACCACCTTGGTCGTCCGGGACGACAACGGATCGTGACTTACTTTGAGCAGCAGCCGAACCGAGGCGACTCCGAGCACGTAGGCCAACGCTCCGGTACCTGCGTATGTCGGCAGCAGGTAGTCGGTCGAGACGCTCGAATTCAGACCGGAAAAGCTCGTTCCGACGAGAATCAGTACGGGCGTCATTCCCAGCGTCACTCCGATCAGACCGGCAACGGCGACGAGCCCAACGCGCCGAGTGGGCTCGACGCGAATCGAAACCCGCACAGGTGGAGCACCAGGCCTGCGAGCATGCCGACTATTGCTCCGACTGTGGCAGCGACGCTGGGCTGCACCCACGGCCCCAGCGTGGTGTCCGGACCATAGAAGGACTCGCCGGAGACGTACGCCGAGTACCTTGCAGTTCCGGTCGCCGAGTAACCCAGAACCGCAATCACTGCGCCGAGCAAAGCAAAACCACTTCCCTGTTTGATCACGCGTCAATGATGACGGATGTCCGATCTGCGTAGAGAACTTCGGCCGGAGTGTTGCTGATGCACCTGTTGGTTCCTGATCCGTTGGCAATTCGTTGAGTTTGTCCGCCGATTCACAGGATTGTCCAAGCCGTACCCCTCGGCTATTGTCGAAGAAGGTTCAAGAGCAATAGCCGTAGGTACCTGGCCGGCTGTTCGGCAACCCCGTCTCCATCGACAGGGTGCCCCAGGGGAAGAACCGGCGCGTCCCGCAATCGCAGGCGTGCAAGTCGATGGAGGGTTGCACCTCCAGAATGAGGCGAACAGTGTCCGGCAGTGACGAACTCGAAGCAGCGCAGGCGAAGTGGGAACCTATTCCGCCGGAACGCCGTCGTACTTGGTGCCAAACCCTACTGAGTTACCCGCCGATCTGGTACGGCGTGTTCCCGATGATCGAGACTCGGAGGCGGGTGCTCGAAGGCGGATACGCCAATGCGGAAGCCTGGATCGACCTTGCGAAACGTGCTGAGGCAGTGGGCTTCACGCCGCAGACGTGGTTGATCTTTCGGCAGAGTCTCGAGCCCGCGTATCTAAAGGATCGGTTCCCGTCCCATCCCGAGAACATGCCGAAGCGGCGCGGTAACGGCGGTGTCGAGACGGTGGTGGTCGATCCCGAGGACTTCTCCGAATGGCCATGGCTGTTCGAGGCGGGGTATCGCGCGGGCGAGGCGACCTGGCAGGCGCTGGCTCGCTGACTTACTCGAGCTCGGACAGGACCGGTTGGTCGGTGCCGCCTATGCGTCCTCCCCGATGTCCTCGAACCACAGGCTCGGGCGCTCGGCGAGCATGCGTTCCATCAGCTGCGCGCATTCGACGTTGTCGACGACGTCGACCTGCACGCCGTGCGCGCGTAGCAAGCTCTCCGATGTCTCGAACGAGCGGTTCTCACCTACGACGATCCGAGGAATCTCGTACAGCAAAGCGGTTCCCGCGCACATGAAGCACGGAGACAACGTGGTGTAGAGCACCGACTTTCGGTACACCGATGCGGGGAGTCGGCCTGCTCGTTCGATGCAGTCGGTTTCACCGTGACGGATTGCGCTGTCCATCTGGACTCGGCGGTTTCGACCCACCGCAAGAACTTCGCCATCGTGGACGAGTGCCGCGCCTATCGGAACGCCGCCCTCATCCCAGCCGATTTGGGCCTGTTCGATTGCAAGTCCGAGGAAGTACTCGTCGGTGCGTGCAGGATCGGTCATGGGGTCCTCCTCGGCGTTGATGAATTGTGAGAGTGATCCTTTCAGTCGACCAGGTATCGAACAGATTGCCAAGCGGGTGAGTAGCGTGGTGGCCATGACTTCTTCGGACAAACCGATTCACTCGCTGGGCGACGAGGCCTTCGTCTCGCTCACCACGTTTCGCCGGTCCGGTGAACCCGTGTCCACGGCCGTGTGGATTGCTCGTGACGGAGATGGCCTGGTCGTCATCACCCCCGCCGAGAGTGGCAAGGTCAAACGCATCAACAACTCGGGGCGTGTCGAGCTACGGCCGTGCAACAGGGGAGGGAAGGTGCCCGACGGCGCAACAGCAGTGGCTGCAGAGGCACGAATCGTCACGGGCTCGGCTGCGGATCGCGCCACTGCGATACTGAAGATGAAGTACGGGTTCCAGTACCGACTGGTGATGTTGATCGAGCGAGTCATCGCCCGCCGTCACAAGCCGCGCGTCATACTCGCCATCAGTGCTGTCGAGTAGCCGAGTCCGTTGCAGCACTGACGAACATGAATGGTGCTCGAGGTCAGGACAGCTCTGTGCAGCGTTCATCGAGCAGTCGTTTCAACTGCCGCGTTTGCTTGTCATCGAATCCGATCGTGTCGACTTCATCGATTCCGCTTCGAACACCTGCGCAGACGTCGTCGAGGATTCGTAGAGTCGCTCGCTCGGGCATGCCCAACCGGCCGGCGGACTCGACGAAATGCCCACGTGTCCAACGGTTCGCGCGCCCGTAGAAGCTCAACGCCATCGGATCGCTCCACGACGCGTAGGGCTGCGTGCACAGGAGGTCGTAGGCAGGTGTGATCGACCAAATTCCGCGAGTGTTGTTGTGTATCGAATAGTTCTTTCCGTGCAGATCGCCGTTCCCGATCGCATACGAATAGGCCGTCAAGCGAAGAAGTTCGGCAGTGGCCTGGCGCGCGGAACCGCCGCCGCGCTCGACAGTGTCGGCGAGCAGCGCAATCACCGCTTCGGTCTTCATTCGGTACTTGGACGCGGGATAGAGCCCGGCTACTTGGCACGCATCCTCTTGCGGTAGCCGTTGTTCACCGATCCGATCGAATCGCGCCACCAGCAGACCGCTGACTCCCTCGTCGTCCTCGATCACCCGGTGATTCGGCACCGAAAGCCCGCATCCACGTGCCAGATTCATGAAGAAGCTCTCGTTATCCACCAGTCGCGGGAGTCGCGCGGGCGGGGCGAGTTTCAAGATGGCAGGCCCGGCCGTAGTCGACACCGGGGTCGAGTACATCTGCGCGGACACTTTGCCCTGAACGCCCGGCAGAGCGGACGGATCCTGACTCACCGACTCACCCGTGGCCAAGGAATCGAACAGGCGACGAAGATCGGGAACACGATGTCTCGAATCGAATGCATTGCCCACCAACGACATCTCTTGACCGCGTGGCAGCACACGAACGTCTCCGACGGTGTCCGATCCGACCGCCAGCAGCAGAGTGAAGTGATCGTCCTCGGATGTCTTGGTAGCCGTTACCACTCCGGTGAGACGGACGCCTTCGGGCAGTAGGCCCGCGAAATAGGCAGGGACGCTACCGCCCGATGCCCGCGTCTCTGCGGACGACTTCGGAATCGACCACGCGAGATTCGGCGCAGAAGCGCTGTCGAGGTAATCGCTGTCGTACAGAAACTCGACGTCGTTGCCCACACGCGTCAGTGAGCCGGCGAGAAGGTCGCCTTTGTAGACATCGGCTGCATCGACATCCCGCAGCTCGGATACCGGGATCATGTCGCGTCCAGTGGCGGCACGCGCGATCCGGCGCGCGTGAGCAACGTGATCTCACAGCCCAGCGCTTGCGCGACAGCAACCGCGCCGTCGAGCTGCACCGTGTCTTTTCCAGCTTCGAGTGCCTGGACTGTCGAGCGCCCCACGCCGGCGAGCAACGCCAACTCGGCCTGAGTCATGCTCAACTGATGCCGACGCGCGACGAAGGCTTCGGCCAGCTCGCTGGGATGCTTCCTGACTCGTCGTCGTGGTTCGGCCATCATCTCTCCTTGTGCTTGCGAAGGCATGCATATCGGAGCTTACATCGCGAACCGCGCGGTGAACAGCCTTTATGCTTGTCGACATAGGCATATAAGAGCTGGACGAGCTTGCTGGCACGTTTTACCTAGCTTATGCATGCTTTCTCATGCGTAAGTATGATCTTACGGATGAGCAAGGGACGCGGTACGGACCTGGGCCTGCAAGCAGCAGCCGCGCGTTAAGGGGCGGAGGTCGACGAGTAGTCCGAAGCGAGCGACGGTCAGTCGTGGCTGTTGAGGTCCACGACCAACCGGATCACGAGTTCGTCGTCGACGATTCGCGTTCGTTGCTCGCAGATGGTGTTCATCAATGCCGTGCCCTCGTCTATTCCGCGTCGGTGGGTGAGAAGGCCATCGATCGAGTCCTCGGCGAATGTCAGTGCCGTTGCTGCTGCGGTGAGTTGACCGTTCGTGACGCCCCGGTTGCCCGTCAGCGCCACTCGCTGAGAGCCGCGGGTGAACGTAATCACCGCAGGCGGAGTCGGGCCGCCGGTATTGGCCTGCCGCACGCCGGCGATATCCACGCCGGGGAGCAGATCGGAGGTGGCCTTGGCAGGCACCCCGCCGATCGGGTGTACCGCTACCACTCGATCGCCGAGACGTCGCAGAGCCGCGTCGATGGACGCCACCGTCCCAGCGCGATGGGTGGCCACGAGTACTGCGACCGATCCGGTGGGGTATCGCTCCCACTCGTCATCGACGGCGAAGTTCTTCACGTACGGGAGATGGTTCGCAGTCCACTTCGTACCCAGTTCGGTACGGTGCACCATCGCGACGTCCACGGTGGGGAACAGGACGGACCGAGCGAGCGTGGCTGCGAGATTGCCGATCAAGCCGTCCCCGAAGATCAGCAGTGTCTCCGGGGACTCCCTCGCCAGGCACGAGAGCGCGTAGCGCACGACGGCGTACGGTTCGACGAGAGTCGCCCGAGCACTGGACAAACCGGTCGGAAGTAGCGACACCAATCCGCCGCCGACAGCGGACGCGCCGATGACGACGCGCTGCTGGAACAACCCCTCGACGTTGTGGCCGAGGAGGAACGACGAGTCGTGTGGGTGCGTCGGATTGACGACAACACGATCGCCGACGGCGAACCCCGACACCCCGGTACCGACCTCCACAACACGGGCAGCTCCCTCGTGCCCGACGATCGGGGACGGATCGTCTCGATCACCGCGCACGATCTGAATGTCCGTCCCGCACAACGACACCGACTCCGGGGCAAGCAGCAGCTCTCCCGGCCCGGGCGTCGGCGTCCGACGCTCTTCGACGGTCGAGTGGCTGCCCTGTCGAACGATGGCGCGATGAGTTGATTGTGTTGTCATGGAGTCTCTTTCAGGTCTTGGTGGCGCGCAGATAGCCGTCGGCTATGGCGTCGGCTCCGGCCAGAGTGTCGATGTCGCCGGGCTTGCAGAGGTGGATGATCTCGGCGACACGCTCCGATGTGAGGGAGTCGGCGTACGAGCGTGTCTCCGCGAGTTGTTCCTCGAGCTCACGTCCGTAGAACTCGCACAGTCCCTCCGCGACGCCACCGCCGATGCCGATTCGGTCCAAGCGCGGGTCGAGGGTGATCATGGTCCTGATCAGTTCGGCGATCGGTTCCACCACAATCCGTAGCAACCTGGCCGCGTCTGCGTGTCCGGCCGTAAGCGACGCCGCGAAGGTATCGACGTCGTAACCAATGCCGAGTACCTCCGCCACCGCCTCTACTCCGGGGCCGGACGAGATGGACGAAACGTGCCCGATGCCGCCGCATGCGCAGGGCAACGTCCGCACTGCCTCCGGGGCTGAACTCGTTGCCCGCAGATGGCCGATCTCACCCTGTAGACCTCGGTGGTCGACCGGGATGGTTCTGTCGGTGAGAACTGCAGTGCGCACAGCGATTCCGCTGCTGATCGTGAGGTAGGCGATGTGACGGTCGGTAGGTCGAGCGAACCCGAGTGCGAACGACGCCAGCCCAGCCGTCACGTCGTTGACGAGCCGCCATCGCACATCGGGGCGTCGAGAGGTCAGGACGTCGAGCAGGGGAATCTCACCGGTCGGCGCGCCTCCCCACAGGGGCCCGGAACCGAGGGCAACACCGTTCTGCTCGTCGAGCGCAGCGCCACACGAAATGTTGGCCGCAGCACCCTGTGGAACATGGAGATCCAGCGTATCCACCAGTTGCTCCAACAGCTCGTCGGACGGTGTGCCGGGCTGCCTGATCGAGCTGGGAGACGGCAGCCGCTCGGTGGCACCGCCGTGTCGGATGCGCAACCACGTCCCGCCGAGATCGACCGAGACGGTGGTGCTCACGTCACCCCGTCCACGTCGATCACCAGACCGCCGTCGCTTACCGCCACCCGCATCGATTCGAAGTCGTCGACGCGGGCAACCTGTGGACCGGACTCGTTGCCGATCGCGATGCACCGCGCGCCGGCGGCATGAGCTGCGGCAATCCCGGCGTCGGCATCCTCGAAAACGATGCACGACTCGATTGGCGCACCCAATTGCTCTGCGGCATACTGAAATCCCTCGGGATCAGGCTTGCCGACGGCGACGTCCTCGGCGCACACGGCAATTCGCGGCGTCGGAAGTCCGGCCGCGGTGAGGCGTCGCACCATCATCGAACGCGACGCCGACGTCACCACCGCCCATCGGTCCGGTGGCACCGCGTCGAGAAACGTCTGCGCACCGGCGATGGGCCGAACCGGCACCAGGTTCTGGTGTTCGCGTTCTCGAATCCATCGGAGCGCGGCACGGAGGTCTGCAGTGGGGCCGAGTACACGCAGAACGATGTCGGCGGCCAGTCGCCCCGGCAAGGCCTTGGCCATCACGGCCTTGTCGACGCCGTGGCGTTCGGCGAACTCGAACCACACCGCCTCGATCGACTCGTGGGAATCGACGAGTGTGCCGTCCATGTCGAACAGGAATGCAGCTGCCGTGATGGATCGGCGAAGCGGGCCGGGCTGCAGACTCATACCGTAGCCTCCGCTCGCATCCCCAAGGCGTCGCCGGCGTAGCGGACGAGCTCGAGATCGTCTGCGGTGGAGCGGCGTAGTCGTTGGTCGCCCGGGTCGGTATCGAGAACCACGGTGCCGGCACCCAATTCGCTGAGAAATTCGATGTCGGTACGGATCTGATCCACGGTCCCGTACCCGAGGGGACGATTGGGCGACTGCACCGGAGTGTCGGTGGGCAGAAAGTAGATTCTCGGGACGAACTCCTTGTCCTCGTGCAGGGCTCGCGATCCTGCGATGCACAGTTGTCTCGACGGGTGCAGTGGATGCCAACCGGTGCCGCGGGTATTGGTCCGGTCGATCGCCGCAGGGCCGTTGCCGCCGATCCACAGCGGCGGATGTGGCGACTGCACCGGCATCGGCCCACCGTGAATACGGCGGGATGTGCCACTGGCACCGGGGGATTCGTAGGTCTCCGACGCCCAGGCGGCTGCCAGGGTGTCGAGTGTGGTGTCGGTCAGCCTGCCCCGGCGGTGGAACGGAACACCCAGAACGTCGAACGCCTGCGCCGTCCAACCCACGCCGACTCCGACGATGAGTCGTCCGGCGCTGAGCCGGTCGATCGTTGCGGTGGCATGCGCGAGATATGCCGGATGGCGATGGCTTCCGATCAGCACTCCGCTACCGAGACGGATCGAGTCGGTCTGCCCGGCAAGCCACGACAGCGTCGTCAGGCATTCGTAGAAGGGCGCGGGGGAGCGGCGATTCGCATCGTCGGTCAGTACCACGTGATCCGAGAGCAGGATGTTGTCGAATCCGGCCGATTCGGCAGTGCGTGCCCACCCGAGGAGCCCGTCCGGATCGATCTGTGGCCCGAAGTTCGGCAGATTCAGTCCGTACTTCACAGCGCACCCGGAAACAGTCGACGTGCGCCGGTGTTGCGATCACTGGTGGGCAAGGTGAGGAAATTGCCACCGTTGGCCGTCAGCGGCCGGGCACCGTGCTTGCGTCCGATGTGATGCTCGAACAGTTCCACATTGAGCTCACCGACCGACACCATTGCCATCCTGGACGTACCTTCCACATCGAGATCGAATTGCGCTCGCATGAAGCCGCGGCCTGCTTCGATCTCGGTGCGCAGTACCTCGGTTGCGGAGTGCGAGGCCACCAGCTGCGCGATGGTCGCATCGAGATCCGCCACGCTGTACCCGGAATGGTCGAGCCCTCGGCAGGTCGGCAGCAGCGCCGAGGGGATATCGTCACGTCGATGATGCAGCCGGGCGTCGGTGTGGCCGAAGTAGCCCGGGGTCTCGGGCCACTGCTGCAGCTCGAACAACGTGCCCCACGGCGATCTGAAGTAGATCCACTTGTTGCCGGCAATCGGACCCTCGGGGACGGTGATCACATCGCCGAGCAACGAAACATCCCGCTGCTCATCGAGGTAACCCGCTGCAGCGTCGATGTCTCCGACGGTGAAGCACAGGTGATTGGTTCCCACATCGACTATTCGCGGCGGGGTCTGTTCGGCCGAAGCCGAGGACGTGAACTCGACGGTGACGCTGCCCGAGACCGGCACCGAGGCACCGTCGGTGGCAGTCGCGCCGACAAGCGACGCGACGAAGTCAGCGGCCTGGTGGGCGTCCGGGACGGTGATACCTATTGTGGTGAGCGATGTTTCGATTCTTTCGGTCGTGGTCATGGGATCAGCAGTACCTTTCCTCGGGTTCCACCGGCCGCAAGGAGCGCATGCGCCTGCGGGGCCTCGTCGAATCCGAATTCGCGGGCAACGGGGACAGTGAGCGTGCCCGCCGAGACGAGCGCGGAGATCTCCGCCAGTCCCGGTCCGTCCTCGTTCACATAGCTCTTGCCCGGGGTGATCCCGCGTTGTGGTTGTGGTTGGTCGCCGTCCTCGATCGAGACGTACGCGCCGCCGTCGCGCACGGAGTCGATGGTCTCGACCACGCCTGCGGTGTCGACGACGGCGTCGTACTCACCGGCCTGCAGGTCGACGGGTTTCGCGAACACTCGGCGTGCGCCGAGCGCGAGCAGATCCTCGGTGTCGGACTCTCGCGCGAGGGCGTCCACTCGGTGGCCGCGGCCGATCAGAATCGCCGACGCGATGCGTCCCACCGCGCCCGCAGCCCCGGTCACCAAGACCGTCGAGTGCGCTGCGAGGGTGATCTTGTCGAGTTGCTGCACGGCGGTGAGAGATGCGAGCGGGATCGCTGCCGCATGCGCCAGGCCGACGCCGGTGGGCGCGTGAGCGAACAGAGATTCGTCGGCGACCACACGCTCGGCATAGGTACCGAAACGATGTGCCGGCTGCGCAACCATCCCGATCACGGTGTCGCCCGGTGCAAATCGAGTCACCGACTGTCCGACGGCGACGACGGTGCCCGACACATCCCAACCGAGGACCGCGGGGTACGTCAGTTCGATCGGTAGAAATCCCGAGCGGGTCTTGAGGTCGACCGGATTGACGGCGGCCGCAGCCACCGACACCGTGATGTCTCCCGGTCCGGCGACGGGTTCGTCCACGTCGGCGACAGTCAGTACTTCGGGTTCACCCTTGGCGGTGATGACAACGGCCTTCATGCGATCTCCTCTCGTTCGGCTGCGGGCACCAACTCGCCCGCGTACCGTGCGTTTTCCTCCGCCGCGGTCAGCACGAGGCCGCCGTCGACGGTGATGGTGGTACCGGTGAGGTAACTCGATGCCGGTCCGGCGAGAAAGACTGCGGCTGCGGCAACCTCGTTCACCCCGGCGGGCCTGCCGAGGGGAATGGCCGGCCTCGAAATCTCCGCGTAGGCGGATTCGTCGACAACTCCGTTCATCGCGGTTGCTGTCTCCCCGGGAGCCACCGAATTGACGCGAACACCGTGCCGCGCGAACTCGAGCGCGAGTACCTTCCCCGACGCAGCCAACGCTGCCTTGCTGGCGCAGTAGATCGCGCCGCCGGTGATGGGCACCGAATCGTGAACCGAGGTGATGTTGACGATCGAGCCCGCGATGCCGTCCGAGATCATGCGACGACCGACAGCCGATGCCAACGTAAGTGGCGTGACGGTGTTGATCGCCAGGACATCCTCGATCCGTTGGACATCGAGACCGTCGGCCGAGGACCGGTCGTTGACGCCCGCGTTGTTGACAAGGCATCGGATCTCGCCGAACGTGCCGATCGCGCCCTCGACTGCGGCGACCGTGGCCCGCGCGTCACGCAGATCGAGCTGGAGCGCAATCGCGTCGACGGGATACGACGCTCGAATATCGTCGATCAGTCGACTGACTCGGTCGGTGCCGTTGCCGTATCCGAGGATCAGGTTGTGTCCCTCGCGTGCGAGGGCCACGGCGATCGCGCGTCCGATTCCGCTACTGGCACCGGTGACAACGGTGTAGCCGGGTCTACTCAACTGCGATCACCACCTTCGGGCGTGTCCTGTGGCTTTCGAGACGATCGAAGGCCGCCTTGGCGTCGGACAACGGGACCACGCTGTCGATGAGCGCCGCCAGGGCGGGACGAATGAGCGGGAAGAGCGCCGCAGCACGGCGATAGTGATCGACACCGTGACGAATCCCGATGATCGAGATACCCGCCAGCGCAACAGCTCCGGGGTCGATGGACTCGCAGTGCGCAGCCACGCCGACGAGAATGCACTTTCCACCGGGGCGCAGTACCCCGATTGCGGTGCTCAGTGCGCCGACGCCGCCCGATGCCTCCACGACGATGTCGTAGGGCCCGGTCAGAGCGTCGGCCTCGGTGAAGGTCCGAGCCACCGCGCTTGGGTCGAGGTGCTCGATGCATCGTGGTTCGAGAATGTCGACGGTGACGGGGTAGCGGGAGAGCATGGCCACGGCGAGACTGCCGATGGTTCCCGCCCCGACGACGAGGACCCGATCGCCCGGCGACACCGATGCCGCGTCGACAGCTTCGAGTACGGTCACCAGCGGTTCGATGAGGACATGTTCGGGTTCGGCTGTCACCCGTCCCAGCGAGACCACGGCGCGCCGCGGCATGACGAGGAATTGTGCTGCAGCCCCGCCGTGTTCGTAGAGGCCGACCTCGCGAAGGTCCGAACACTGGTTTCGTTTACCCGATCCGCAGGCCGTGCAGGACTGACAGAAGAGCATGGTGCTTCCGGTGACCGCGTCACCGGCATCGAGATCGCGGACGCCGCTGCCCGTCCGTTCGACCACGCCGACCCACTCGTGGCCGAAGTGGTGCGGAAAGGACGTCTTCCCGTCGGTCAGGTACGAGGACGTGCCGTGCAACAGTTCCAGATCCGTACCGCACAGCCCGACGTACGAGACAGCGACCACGACGTCGTCCGGACCGCAGACCGGTGCGTCGAGCTCGACGATCGAAACGGAATGCGGCGCGTCGATCACCGCGGCTCTCATGCGGCCACCTGTGACGCGCGACGACTGACGAACAGCAGCACCACCGCGCCGACGGCGAGGACCGCTCCGATGGCAGGCAGGACCGAGACGCTGCTGCCTCCCGACAGGGCGATGGAACCGATCCAGGCACCCGCTGCGTTGGCGAGTTGGAACCCGGCGATGTTGACGGTGGCCGCGAGGTGGGGCGCTTCACTGGCCGCGCCGATCAACTTCGAGGCCAGTGGCGGGATGATCGAGAAGCCCGCGGCACCGAGAACGAACATCCACGCGAACGCGAACCATGCTGTGCCGCCGAAGAGGAACAGGACGACGAGTGCGCCCGCGAGTGCCGTCAGCGCCGTGTACAGCGTCGTGTCCAGTGCTTTGTCTGCGAAGTATCCGCCGAGCTGGTTTCCGACCACCGAGCCGACGCCGAAGACGAACAGCACGATGGTGACGGTCGATGCGGAGATGCCGGCGTGATCGGTCAGGTAGGGCGCGATGTAGGTGAACACCACGAACAGCGCGGCCTGGCTCAGCGCCGTGAGACCGATTGCCCACAACACCGGTCCGCGGGTGAACACGCTCAGTTCCGAAGTGACACTGCCGGTCTGATGTGACGGTGCTGCTCGTCGGGTCGAGGCGATCAAGGCGGCGGTGACCAACAATTGGAAGAGCGCAACGATGGCGAACGACCAACGCCAACCGAGCTGCGAGCCGATCAGCGTCCCCAACGGAACTCCGAGGACGGTGGCGAGGTTGAGCCCCAGCGTCACGCGTGCGATGACGCGGCCCTGAAATTCCGGTTCCACCAACGATGTTGCCAACACCAGGCACAGTGCGAAGAACGTCGCGTGGGGGAGCGCGGTGATGATTCGGAAGACCACGAGGGTCGCGAAGTTCGGGGCCAGTGCGGTGCCGATGTTGCCGATGACGAACAAGGCCATCAATGCGGCGATGAGCGGGGTGCGAGGGACTTTGGTGGTGGCGATGGTGAGAAGGGGGCCGCCGATGACCACCGTGACGGCGTAGATCGTGATCAGCAGGCCCGCAGTCGAATTACTCACACCGACATCGGAGGAGATGTCCTGTAGAACTCCGGCGACGAGGTATTCGACGGTTCCCACCCCGAACACTGCGAGCAGCATCCAGATGATGGCCGCGTTCGCGTTGACCGCGGGCGCTTCGTGACGTGTCTCGGTGACCATTGGTCTATCCCTTCGTGGTGTTGTCGTGGCCGGTGTACTCGACGACTGCGCATCCCCAGGTGAACCCGACGCCGATGCCGGTGAGCATGATTCGGTCACCGGGCTGCAGGGTTTCGGTGTGCCGGAGCAGATCGAGGCCGAGCAACGGGTCGGCAGCACCGGTGTGGCCGATCTCGCGCCCGAGTTCGACCAGCGTCTGGTCGGGCTTGATCTTGAGAGGCTCGAAACACTGCTTGCGCAGCAGAACGGTTCCGAAGTTCGGGACGATCCACCTGCCGATCTCGCCGTGATGGGTCGCCGAGTCACCCAGTGCCGTTTCGGCACAACGGGACAGAGCCGCTGCGTTGCGGGACCAGAACTCGTCGATGGAGTGTGTCGCGGTGAAGCCCGCGACGCGTGCTCTCAGGTCGATGGGCCCGTCGGTGTCGTAGACCGGCATGTCCAGGCTGTCGAAGCCGCGGTGCATCTGTTCGAGGTGCGCATCGCTGACCACGGATGTCGACAGGATGCGGAACGGGCCGAGATCGGGGCCGACGACGGCGGCGGCGGCACCGTCGCCGTAGACGAGTCCGCTGTCGGACTTCCACCGGTCGAACAGTGGCATTCGCCATGCGTCGGACGCGGTCACCAATCCCTTGCCGCGTCCGTCGAACCAACGACCGATCATCTCCATGCCCACGATCGCGCCGGCACATGCGGTGCGGATCTCGATGGGCAGACAGTCGTCGATGCCGAGTTCGTTCTGGATGTACGCACCGCAGTTCCAGGCCTCCAGACCGTTGTGCAGAACGACAGCGTGTACCAGAAGATCGATCTCGTCACTGTTGATTCCGCTGTCCTGCAACGCGGCTCGGCCCGCGAGGACGGCCATGTCCGGCGCGGACTCGCCGAGGTCGGGATTCGAGACCGCGACCGACGTCTGCCCGGTCTTCTGGTGCTCGACCGAGTCGAATCGCCCCGCCGCGACCATATCGGCCGCCTGCACTCGGCTTTCGGGTAGATAGGACCCGAAGCCCTCGATGTACAGGCTGTCCCACTTCATGACGCGACCTTCGTCACCGAGACTTCACCGTTGGCCAGCCCGGTGTTCTTGCGCGCGAGAAGAGTCAGCGCGGACGCGATCTCCTCGTTGGTCACATCGTTGGCGAAATGGTGTCCGCCGATACCGACGGGCAGCGGCAGTCGCTGACGTCCGTCTCGATGGCGGACGGTGTCTGCGAGTGCGGCGTCGAGCACGCCTGCGGTGGCCAACACGTCGTTCCAGACGGGGAGGCCGAGCCGTTTCATCACCGTGAGAATTCGGTCCAGACCCTCTCTGCTGAGGCTTCCGCGCAGGAAACCCAGCGCGGAGGTGAGCGCCATGTCGATGCTGACGGCCTCGCCGTGCAGAAGAGCGGGCAGAGCCTCCATCTCGAGTGTGGGCGAGAACGTGTGGCCGTAGTCCACGCACCGTTCGAGGCAGGACTCCCACAGGTTGGGTTGAAGCTCCTCGAGCATGAGGTGGATCGATTCGGCAATGACCTGCGTTGCAGCAGTGTCGAGTTCGCTGGACGTACCTTGAAAATTGTCGGCGATCAGGCGTTGACCGTAGGTTTCGAGCAGCTCGAACAGGTCGACCGACTTGATCAACGCCATCTTCAGGATCTCGGCGAGACCGTTGGACAGGTGTCGGTCGTCGAGGGTGCGCAGGAATGAGCGGTCCACGTAGGTGGCGATGGCGGGGGCGTACGTTCCGAGGCGGTTCTTGCCCATGCCGTAGTTGACACCCGTCTTGACGCCCACTCCGGCGTCGACGAGACCGATCAAGGTGGTGGGAATTCTGATGTACGGAGTGCCGCGCCGATAGACACTCGCGGCGAATCCGACGACGTCGAGCAGCACGCCACCGCCGACGGCGATGACCGGCTCGCGTCGTCGGTCGATACCGAATCCGTTCATCGCGTCGACGACGCGGATGACCGAGCTCCATTCCTTCACCGTTTCGTCGGCGCGCATCGGCACGAACGATGCGGCCACCCCGTGGTGCTCGAAGTATCTCCTGATGCGGTCGCCGTGGATGCGATCGACATTGGAGTCGATCACGACGAGGCGTCTGTCTCCCCGGGTCAGCGGTGCTGCGCTGCAGCCGGTCAACAGCTGGGCGTTTTCCGTCTCGAACAGGTTCCGTGCGGCGATGACGTGGTACTCGACCTGCTTCACCGCCTCGACCTTCCACGCCGAGTCGGTGTCTGCGCTGTGACTGAGTCCGAGTTTGAATGAAGCGGCACTACGCATTTCGATCCCCCTGGACGGTGATATGCACTCTCGGGCTGTATTCGCTCTCTTCCGTGCGGCGCCGAACCGAAGTTCTTGCAGAAGCGTAAGGGATTCGCTTAGTGATCGCTACAGGAGTAGAGTAGATCACAGCTGAACAGAACTGTTGCGATGTGACACAGGAGGGCCTATGGCCGGCGTGCGAGGGCAGGGGCGCAAGTTCGATGTCGACTCTGCGCTGGACAAGGCGATGTTCGCCTTCTGGGAGCACGGGTACGAGGGCACCTCGGTGTCGATGCTGACCGGTGCCATGGGCATCAACCCGCCCAGTCTCTACAGTGCATTCGGCGGCAAGGAGGGGCTGTTCTTCGCAGCGGTGGACCGCTACCTCGCTACGCGCGGGGACTTCATGGCCCGGGCGTTCGCCGAGGAGCCGCAGGCCGCCAAGCTCATCTCACGGCTGCTCTACGACGCGGCTGTGCACTACACCGACGATTCGTGTCCGGGGGGCTGTCTGATCATCAGCTCGGCCGTCGGCGTCACCGACGCCAACCGAGGGATAGCAGATCGGTTGCGGGACATGCGCAATGCCAACGTCGCGCTGCTGTCGGAGCGCATTTCGGAGAACATCGCCGACGGCACCCTGCCCCCGTCATGGGAGCCCGTCGACGTTGCGGAATTGATCGGTGTGATCATTCAGGGCATGTCCCAGCGCGCCCGGGACGGCGCAACGCGGGGTCAACTCGAACGAGTGGCCGACAGAACCTTGGCGTCGCTGGGCCCGACCGACGCCTGACGGACATTCGTATCAGTCCACGACCGCCGCGAACATGTCGAGGAACAGGTCGACGTCTGCCGATTCGATGGTCAACGGCGGTCTGATCTTCAATGTGTTTCCGTACGAACCGGTGGCCGAGATCAACACCCCGCGTTCCTTCATGGCGTTGACCACGCGCAATGCCTCGGCCGGGTCCGGTTCACCCGCCGGGTCGATGAATTCGACTCCGACGAACAACCCCGCACCACGGATGTCACCGATGGAATCGATACGAGGGGCAAGTCCTCGCAGGCCCGTCAGCATGCGCGAACCCATCGAGGCGGAGTTGGCGACCAAGTCCTCGTCGCGGATCACGTCGAGAACCGCCTGGGCCGCAGCGACAGTCACCGGATTGCCACCGAAGGTGTTGAAGTAGCGCAGGTCTCGTCCGAACGACTCGGCCAACGAACTCTGCATGACCAGTCCAGCAATGGGCATCCCGTTACCCATCGGTTTGCCCATCGTCACGATGTCGGGCAGCAAGCCGTGCCGCTCGAAGCCCCACATCGAGGCGCCAAGGCGGCCGAATCCCGGCTGCACCTCGTCGGCGATCAACAGCCCACCTGCGGCGTGAACGACGTCCGCTGCAGGCTTCAGGAACGGTGTCGGCTCCGGCAAGATCCCGTCGGAGGCGAAGATCGAATCGACCATCAGCGCAGCGAAACCGACACCACTGCAGACCAAGTCGTCGATCTGTGCCTGCACCTTCTCGGCGAACCACGTGCCCGGATCGCCGTCCACCCGGTACGCATCCGGTGCCGGAACCGTCCGCACCCACTCCGCGTCGCGGACGGACGCCGGACCCATCGACGGCGAACACGCCGCCACATCCACGGTTCCACCGTGATAAGCGCTCTCGGTGACGATGATGCCCTGACGGCCGGTCGCGTGCCGTGCGATCCGGAGAGCGAGGTCGTTCGCCTCGGACCCGGTACACGTGAACATCGTCGTGCTCAGGTTTTCCGGGAAAGTTCCGACCAGATCTTCTGCGTAGCCGATCACGGCCTCGTGCAGGTACCGCGTGTGGGTGTTGATCCTCGACATCTGCCGGGTGACGGCGTCGACAACCCGGGGATGGCAATGCCCCACGCTGGCGACGTTGTTGTACATGTCGAGGTACCGAGTGCCGTCGGCGTCGTAGACGTACACACCCTCTCCGCGGACCAGCTCGAGCGGAGACTCGTACATCAGGTGGTAGGCGGGCCCGAGGACGCGCCTCCGGCGTTCGACCAGATCGAGCGTGCGAGTGCTGAGCCCCACGGCCGAGGATGCATCGAAACCGTTGACGCTCAGGGCTCCGACGCGATCGAGTGTGGCCACCTCACAACCCCTGCAGCCAGAACGCCCAACGCGGATCCGCCATCTTCATCCTCGCGCGGGCAAGCTTCCAGGTTCCGTACTTGTGGTAGTCGAAATCCCATGCGGTGCTGAGCTTGTGGTTCATGCAACCCCACAGCCCCCACTTGACGTCCGCGAGGGCGCTGCACACCTGCACGCGCGAGATCATCGACCACTCGGCCTTGCCGTAGAACTCCTCGATCAATTCCATCGTCTGCTGCTCGCCGTAGAACATCTCGGTGATCATGACGGCGAGCTCGTAGGCGCGGTCGTTGTTGGATGCGAACTCGTAGTCCACCAGTTTCATCGGCAGGCCGTCGCCGATGAGGATGTTTCCTGGCATCGGGTCGTTGTGACATGCAACCAGATCCAGGCCGGACGCCAGCATCGCGTTCTTCGCCTGCCCGTACTCGGCGAGGATCAGCTCTGCGTCGCGCGGCAACCGCACACCGAGTTCGGCAACCTGATCGAGGTGTTCGTCGATCATGTCGAAGATCGTCTTCGTGATGCTGAGCTTGCTTCCCGAATGAAGCACGCGATACACATCGATCATGCCCATCGGGATCTCGGGACGCTTGAGGTCGCCGTTGGTGCACGCCCGGTAGCCTTCCAGGAATTCGATCACCTCCACTCCGGTCACCGGATCGAACAGAACCACCTCCGGCCCGATGTCCAGAGCGCCTGCCCGGCGAGCGGCTTCGTTGGCCAGTGACCGGTCGATGAACGAATCCGTCCCGGCGCCGGGGAGTTTCATGAAGTAGCGCTTGGGTTTCCCTTCGACGGTGATGCGCCAATTGCTGTTCATCAACCCTCCGGGTACCGGAGCGTAGGTGATGTTCAGGCCCTCCCACTCCGCAACGGCGGCCAGAGCCTTCTCCACCTGCCGTTCGGGCTCGGTTCGGGCAGATCCCAGTGCGATCTCGTTCATGGCCACCTCAGATATTCCGTACTCGGTCGTCGAAATGGGGGTCGCGCAATCCAGCCCGCGCTCTCAGGAACTGCCAGTCGGAGAACTTCGAATACTCCTGCGTACCTGGCCTCATCGCGTCGGCATACGAGCCGATGAGGGCCCACCGCAGGGAGTCGGCGATGCCGTATACACGGGCGCGATCGAACAGCGCACTGTCGAACGATCCCCACATCATCTCGAACACGTCGCGTGCGTCGGTGTCGAACGGACGGATCTCCGCGAGCAAGGCACCGATGTCCTGCAGCGGATCCATCAGCGCCGCAACGTCCCAGTCGACGAGCCGCATACCGCCGTCGTCGAGCATCAGGACATTGGAGACGTTGCCGTCGCCGTGGCAGGGGACCGCGTCGAACCCGGCACCGTCGATGCGGACTCGAGCAGGCGCGAGAGTCCGCAGCATCCAATCGAAGTCGGCCGGGAACAACCCCCCGACCTTCTCGACCAAACCGATCACGTGCGCCAGGTCCTCGAACACCGACGCACGTCTGGTGATTCCGCTGAGCCGGTGAACGGATGTCCGCAGCGCCACCAGCTTCTCCACATTCGCGTCCTCGTCGAACAGATCGAGCGTTGCGGTCGAACACCGTCCGGTGAAGTCCTCCATCACCAGCACACCGGAGGCTGCGTCGGAGAAGAAGACTTTGGGTCCGATGCCCGCGTCGCCGGCCGCGGTCGCCGCCGAGAACGTCGCTGCGACATCGATGTAGTCGCGAGCGTGCGGTTCCGTCACTTTCACGTATGCGGCCGAGCCCGCGCCGGAGTCCGCAACCTCGGCCCGCGCCGAATACCGCTCGGAGTCCGCGCCCCACCAACTGGGGCTCGCCATGGTGGTACCTGGGTCCAACGTCAGGTCGCCCGTTGCCCAGATACCCAACTCGCTCAGTGTCTGCCGCACAGTCATCCCAGCACTCCGATCTTGTCAGCGGCCACAGCCGTCGGCCAGTTCATCTCGAATCCGCGTGCACCTTCGAGCCATTTCGTCAGCCTCAGCACCGCCTGGTCGGCGAACCGAGGTCCGACGACCTGTATCCCGACAGGCATGTGTCCGGCGAAGCCGAAACCGAGCGCCGAGGCCGGTTGCGCGGTCTGGTTGAACCATGCGGTGAAACTGCAGTGGCCCAACGGTTGTGCCGGGTCGAGCCCGACTTCCTCGGCACCGAAGCCCACTGTGGGAACGACCGGAGAAATGACGAAGTCGAATTCGGACGTCTGCGCCCGAACCGACTCCTGCGAGCGCATCACCGCGTCGGTATCTCGCGTGAACTGAGCGGCCGAATACTCCGCCGCCGCCGATGCCCAATCCGCGACCGCGGGCAGTACCTGCGATCGACGACTCTCGGGAATGGCCTCCCACTCCGTGCGCGCACGAACCTGGAACAGGCGATCCAACGCCGGGTACGGATCCACGCCGAAGATCGGCGGCATGTCGGTGACCACGGCACCCGCTGCACTCAGTTGCATTGCGGCAGAACGCACCACGGCCTGTACGTCGTCGGAAACGGTGGGACCGTACCCCATGTCGAGCATGACGCCGATGCGAAGCCCGGCAGGAGCGAGAACCGCGTGTATGTCGGAGGTGTCCTCGTGGGGCAGACTCCACGTGTCGCGTGGATCGGGCCTCGAGACAACGCCGTAGAGGTCGATGAGATCGTCGACGGTGCGCGCCATCGGACCGGCCGATCGCATGGTCGACGGAGCAGTGTGCGGAATGCGGCCCTGCGTCGGCTTCAAGGCAACGAGCCCGCAGTGTCCCGCAGGCAACCGCACCGACCCGGCGATATCGGAACCGACAGAACCGAACCCGATGCCCGACGCCAGCGACGCGCCTGCACCGGCACTGGATCCACCGGTGTTGCGAGAAGGGTCCCAAGGATTACGGGTGATGCCGTACAGCGAGCTGACGCCGGCTGCCATCATCCCCATGTCCGGCATCGTGGTCTTGCCGACGATGACGGCACCCGCTTCCTTCAGCCGGGCGGCCGGCGGCGCGTCGACCGTGGACATCGGCAGGTCCGCATTCGCGGCGACGCCGTGCCGCCACGGCATCCCGATCGCATGGACGCTGTCCTTGATCGTCACCGGAATCCCGTCCAGGCCTCCTCGGGCACGGCCGGATACGAGTCGGTCGGTCGCGGCCGCCGCGGCTGCACGGGCACCCGACTCGTCCACGTACGCCATCGCATTGATCACGGGGTCGGTCGCCGACAGATGCTCCAGCGTGGCGTCGAGCAACTGCACGGGAGTGAGCTCACCGGTGCCGAATGACGCACGTATCTCGGCGACGGTTTTGGTCAACAGGGGATTCATCGCGTGCCTCTCATGCCGATACCGCGGTTACCGCCGGTACTACCGGAGTGCCGACGAGCCAGCCGCCGTCCACGGCCACGATCTCTCCGCAAATGTGGTCCGAGAGCGACGAGGCCAGGAACAGCACGGTGTCGGCGATGTGCTGCGGATCTGCCCACTTGCCGTTGGGCGTCTGCCCCTCCAGAGCAGCGCGGATGGACGCGTCGTAGATCGCGGTCATGTCGGTCTCGACGAAGCCGGGCGCAACGCCGTTGACGTTGATTCCCATCGGTGCATAGTCGATGCCGACCTGCCGAGTGAAGTTGACCATCGCTCCCTTCGCCGCGCAGTACCCGGCAAATCCTGGATTGGCCCGCAGGCCGCTGATCGACGCGACGTTGACGACCTTGCCGCCCCGCCCGGCGTCGACCATGTGCCGTATCGCCGCTCGGGTGCAGAAGAACGTCCCGTCCACGTTCACTGCGAAAAGTGACCGCCACGCATCGTCGGTCGTGTCGAGGACCGTTCCGGCACTGAGCACTCCGGCGTTGTTGACGAGGATGTCGATGCGCGATCGGCCCGCAACGTCCGCTAAGACCGCGTCGACCTGCCGGGAATCGGAGATGTCCAGCAGGACGGACTCGGCGGTGCCTCCCGCAGCGCAGATCAGATTCGATGTCGATGCGCCGTCGGTGCGGAGTGCATCGCTGCGGTCGGCGATCACCACGTGCGCGCCGGCCGCCGCCAAAGTGGTCGCGACTGCTCGTCCGATGCCGCGGGACCCGCCTGTGACCAGTGCAGTCTTGCCGCTCAAATCGATCATCTGGCTCTGCTTTCTATGCTCGAGTGCGGCTGGTGCCGGCGAGTTCGGAAGATCGGCCGACTCCGATATCGCCGCGCACCATGCGCGCGACCGTCTCGGCGAGCATTTTCACGCCGTCGAGCAGGTCGCTGTCGTGGGTCAGTTCTTTCTCGCTGTGCGAGATTCCGTCGACGCTGGGGACGAACAGCATCACCGTCGGGACGACGTCCTTGAGGTTCACCGAGTCGTGGCCGGCCATCGTGAGCATCCGTCGGGACGACAATCCGAGTGCCTCGGCTGCCTCCTCGGCCAGTTCGACGCCGTCGATCTGGTAGCTCGTGGACGGCCGTAGCGCCGAGGTGTCGACGCTGACCCGCACCTCCCCGTCGGTGTTGACGGAATCGATTGCTGCAAGCAGCTTCTCGTGGGCCTGCTCGAGAACCTCGGGATCGGAGGACCGGATGTCGATGGCCATGGTGACCTTCGACGGCACGACGATGGGGGAGTTGGGTTCGACATCGAACTCGCCGACCGAGGCCAGCAGCGCCTCCTGCGGGAACTGCGTGGTGAGTTCGCGGGTGGCGAGCACGATGCGCGATGCGCCGACCAACGCGTCGTGACGCAGGGCCATATGAGTTGCTCCGGTGTGCGACTGTTCACCGTGAACGGTGATCGAGTACTTCCGTGCGGCCCAGTTGGCGGTGACGATGCCGATCGTCGTGCCCGTGTCCGCGAGAATGGGGCCCTGTTCGATGTGGATTTCGGCGTAGGACGCGGCCTCGGGTGCATCGTCGTTGCCGTGAAATCCGATATCGAACAGAGCATCCCGCACGCTGACGCCATTGCGATCGGTGACCTTCAGGATGTTCTCGGCGTCGAACTTGCCGATGAAGACCCCGCTTCCCATGAGGCTGGGCGAGAAACGGGAACCTTCCTCGTTGAACCAGTTCACCACCGCGAGGTTGAATTGTGGAGCGACCGAGCCCCGTTCGACGCATTGCGAGACCTCGTACGCGGCGTGTGCCGCGGCGAGGACCCCGTAGGCCCCGTCGTACTTTCCGGCCGTCGGCTGACTGTCGAGATGCGAGCCGACGAGTACGTACGGAGCGCCGGGAACCAACTCGACGGTGCCGTACATGTTTCCCACCGCGTCGACGGTGGTGGTGAAGCCGTGCCGGTCGAACCAGTCGGCAAGGAACCGCCTGGTTCGACCGTCGTCCGCGGTCGCTGCCTCGCGGTGCACGCCGCCGGCGGCGGTGGCACCGAACTGCGACATCGCGGCGAAATCGTCGAGAAAAGTCACTAGATCTTCTCCGGTGCGGGGTTGGCAGCGAGTTCGTCGATCCGGTCCTCGAAGGACAGGTCGACCGGTGCTGTGCGGGTAGGACGCTTGCCGACCGCGAACATCTCGTCGACGCGTGCCTTCTCCTCGGCCGTGATTCCGGTGACCTTGGAGACGATGAGGAAGACGACCAGGTTGACGGCCATGCCGACGACTCCGCCGGTGAGGCTGCCGAGTCCGACGATGTCGTCGGGGAAGATCGCGGTGAGCACCAGTGCGACGGTGAAGCCGGAGATCATTCCGGCGACTGCGCCCTTACCGTTGCCGCCTCGCCAGAAGATGCCGAGGAACAGTGGAATGGCAAGCTGCACAACGCCTTGGTACGAGATCTGCGCGAGGAGTTGTAGGCGCGTCATGTTGAAGGTGGCGTAGGCGACGATGGCCGCCGCTGCCATGAACGCGAGCATGCTCGTCTTGGCCACCTTGGTGAGTTGGCTGTCGGAGAGTTTGCGCTTGTCGGAGTTGACGATGTCGTTGGCGATCTGCAGTCCGCAGACCTGCACGCTGCCGTCGATGTGGCCCATGGATGCGGCGAACACCATGGTGGCGGCGAGTCCCAGAAGCCACGTCCCACCGTAGCTCTCGGCAATGGTGAACCAGCCGGTCTGCGGTGAATCGGCGACGGCGGGAATGACCGTGCCTGCGATACCGACGAGCATGAGCAGTGAGTAGAAGACGCCGGAGATCAGCACGGTGCGGATGGTGCCGGACTTGACTGCGCGGACGCTGGATGCGGTGTAGATCCGCTGAAAACTCGTCGGCCAGCAGAGGGATCCGACGACACCGGTGAAGATGAGGGCGAAGAGGTAGAACGGGCCGTAGGAGTCGCCGTCGCCGGGGACGCGGAGATACTGGTCGGCGACGTCTCCCAGGGTCGAGAAGCTGATCGGGCCGCCGGCGACACCGGAGAGCAGAATCAGGCACAGTGCCGCGGAGAAGACATACGCGACGATGCCTTGGAACATGTCGGTCATGATCAACCCGCGCATGCCCATCTTGACGGTCCAGTACTGACGGATGACGATGACGGCCAGGCCGACGAACAGGCACGTGGTGACCGACCATGCTCCGGCACTGGCGATCTGGAAGACCTCGCCGAGTGCCTGCATACCGAGCACCACCCAGGGGAAGAGAGAGACGATACCGATGACGCTGGCGACGATCTTGGTGCCGCGCGAGTTGAAGCGCAGGCCGAGCAGGTCGGGCTGTGAGCGGAGGTTGTACTTCGCTCCCCATCGCCAGGCGCGGGTGGCCATGAAGTACATCATGGCGACACCGAGGCTGGAGTAGGCGAGGCCGTACATGCCGAATACGCCTGCGCCGCTGGCGAGTCCGAAGAACGCGATGAACACCGAGCCCGGCCACCACGAGTTGACGTAGCTCATCGCGACATACCAGGGGCCGTAGCTGCGACCGCCCACCGAGTACTCGTCGAACGTCGGGGAGGTCTTCTGTTGGGTGGTGTACAGAATGAAGATGACGACGACGTAGAAGACGCCGAGCATTCCCAGCATGATCAACATGTCATTCTCCAGTCAGCGGTGCGGTAGCGGGGAGGAGGTCCTCGTCGAGTTCGCCTCGGATGTCCTCGACGATGTAGAGGCCCCACAGGGTCAGTCCGAGCACGACCCCGTTGATCAGCCAGTACATGATGGCGAACGGGATACCGAGGATTTCGTAGCGAATTCCGCTGCCCCACATGTAGAGCGGTGGGAACAGTGCGAAGAGCAGAGCGAGAGCGTAGGTACCGCCGAAGAACGTCATGATGCTCTTTCGGCTCAGGCCGCGAATGTACTCTTTCATGTGCGTCATCCTTGGTTGACTATTTTGAGAACCGAGTCGTGAATTACGCCGTTGGTCGCAATCCCGTTGCCTTTGTCGAAGTCTCGCGCTCCGTCGAGCGAGGTGAAGGTGCCGCCGGCTTCCTCGATGATCACCGGCATGGGGGCAAGATCGTAGATCTGCGTCGTGTAGTCGACCACGGCATCGGCCTGGCCGCTCGCGACCATCATGTAGCCGTAGGCGTCGCCCCAGGTGCGTAGTACGGCACCCGTGGCGTGGAGGTCGACGATGGTATCCGGGTGCCAGTCCTCGAGCCAGGTTGCCATCACGTAGGCACCGTCGAGATCGGTCCTGCTCGAAACATGCACCTGCTCACCATTTTTCCAGCACCCTTTGCCGCGCTCGGCGTGCATGAGGATGTCGACGCTGGGTAGGTTGATGGCACCGAAGACGATCTCGTCGCCTTCCTCGATCGCAATCAGGTTGGCGTACAGAGGAACTCCGTGCACGAACGATTTGGTGCCGTCGATCGGGTCGACGATCCAGCGGTAGTCGGAGGTGCCGCCGGTTTCACCGAACTCCTCTCCGAGAAAGCCGTCGGTGGGGAAGTGCTCGGCGACGCCGGCTCTGATGTGCGTCTCGATATCGCGATCCGCCTGTGTAACAGGGGAACCGTCCTGTTTTTGTTCGACGGTGAGGCCTGAGGTGTCGAACCAGCGACGAGCGATCTCGCCCGCCGAGCGGGCGAGCTCCACGCCGAGAGCGGCGCGTGCCGACCTGGAATCCTCCACGGTGTTGCACCCTTCGGTAGATGTTGCGTTCTCGGGTAGGTGCAACGATGGGCGTAGACCATTTCTGGTTTTCTCGTCGATACGTGAACGTCGTGTAACGCATGACCTAATTGCGGGTCATAGGACACCCGCCGTGTTAATCGTGCGTTAATGCCCAGGTCGAGGGGTGTTGCGCGGGCCTGATTGAAGATTGAATGGACACTGCAGTCATTCCAGGAGAAATCGAGGTGGTCCGGTGCTGTTGATGGAACAGACGCACGCGGCGCTTCTTCGGCTGGCGGCCGAGCTCGAATCGCGCTCCGTTGCCCGGTTGCCTCCCGAACGCGAACTGGCCGAGCGGCTCGGCACGTCGCGGACGACACTGCGCAAAGCGCTGGATCTCCTCGAACGCGACGGTGTCATCCGACGGACGAAGGGCAGGGCAGGCGGTGCCTTCCTGACCTCGGTGACACCTGGTTCGTCGTCTCCGGAAAGTGCGCAGTCCCTCTGTCAGAGCCGGCGACTGCTCCGAAGCCTCAACACCGTCAAGGGCGTCCCACAGATGCTGCACGAGCAGGGATTTCGAGACGGGACCAAAGTCATCTCGGCGCGCATCGCCGAGCCGAGCCCGGAGGCGGCGCAGGTCCTGGGAGACGGACCGGTGGTATCGCTGCTGCGCCTGCGCTTCGCCGACGGTGACACGCTGTCGCTGGAGCAGATGTATCTCAGCGACAGCATCTGTGGCCGAGTTCTGGAGACTCCGTTGGACTCGGTGTACGAGGCTCTGCGTACCCGGCTCGGCGTATCGGTGTGTATGGCAGACGAATCCATCGAACTGGCGACGATCAGTGCGCCCGCGGGCTCGCTGCTCCGCCAACCCGAGGGAACACCCATCCTGAAACTCGAACGCATCGGATACGACCAGTCCGAACGGCCCGTCGAATATTCCGTCGACCTGTTCCGAGCCGATCGAACGCGATTGAGTGTGCGCACCTCGTCGCTGGTGAGTGCCTCGGTCACCGAGACTGCGACCTAGACGCGTAGGCCCGGAGACCGCGGTCTCCGGGCCTGGACGCGGACAATTACTCGTTGCAGCAATGCGCGGCGGGCTTCGGCGTCTCCGGTGCCAGATCCAGCATCGGATTGCCGTCGAAGAACCCGGTGGGCTTGAGGTGCAGACTCACATGACTGACCGGCATCACCGGCCAATCCTCGGGGCGCACCACATGGTGTGCGGCGATCGTGGGCCAGATGACCAGGTCGGCGTTCTCGAGGGAACGGTCACCGCTCGTGTACTTCACCAGCCCGTCGGGTCCCGGATTCTGGGCCACGTACTCACCGGCCGCATAGCGCTCGCGTTCGGCGTACGGCGTCGCCCACAGGTGCTTGGTGGCGAACCCGCCTCGGCGAGCCTGCTGCGAACCGGGCTGTGCCAGAGGCAGAGCGACCGCACCGGACGGCTCGATTTTGTACCCGATGTGCCCGCCGAGCTTGTTCTTCTTGTCCGCGTTGGCAATCAACCAGGAACGAGCCCGGAGTGGATCTGCGACGCGCTGCGCCTGCGATTCGGTGACGAGATGGCGCTTGGTCTGACGCCACGCGTTGCCGTGGGGATTGTCCGGCCCGACGGGTACGGCCTCGGCTTCGAGCTCGTACAGGTTGTTTCGTTCGCCGTCGACCTTCATGTCCAAACGAACACTGAAGAAGTGTTGATGATGCGGTCCGTAGAGACCGGGCGCGACGAGGGTCCCGAACTCGGGGACCCGGCCCGGCTCGATGGCACCGGTGGAGATGATGCCGGTCAGCTTGATCTCGAACTCGATGGACCCGTCGAGATACAGATGCCAGTAGAAGCCGTAGTCGTAATTGCCCACGGTGGCGAAGAACGAGACGACGAGACGACGGTTGCGTCGGACCTGGCCTACGTTGTCGCGAAAGTCGGTGTGCTTCCAGCCGATGCTGTAGTCCTCCTCGTGCATGCAGATCGCGTTCGGAAGTTCGATCGGCTGACCGTCCTGATCGTTGACGTACGCGTCGAAGTAGTGGATCTGGCCGAGGCAATCACAGCCCAGCTGAAGCGAATTGGCGAGAACGCCGAGCCCGTACTCGCCCTCGTCGAACACGTTCTTGTTCCACTGGCTGTCGCCCGGATCGCCGTAGGGTACATACATCTCCGACAGGGATGCTCGATGGATGACCGGGCGTAGAGTTCCGCGATCGACGTATCCGACATCGTGCAGCACGAGACCCTCCCGCGGCGTGAAGCCGACGCGCAAGCGCCAATTCGCCCACTCGACGTAATGGCCGTCCACCGTGAACGACGGACCGTCGGGTTGAGTGATGTCGATCTTCTTCATCGGTGCCCGCTGTTGCGCGAACTCCGGGACGTTGCCGGGGCGTTCGTAGAATCCGGGCAGATAGTTCCCGGGCGTGTCTGGGATGGGGACGACGCCGGTGTCTGCGACGTCGACGACCTCCATCGTGTCCATATCGACCGTCACGACGAGGTTCTCGACGGGCCGCGCGTAGCCATTCTCCTGCGCTTCGCTTCTTACGAACGTCAGTGGCCGGGCGAGGCGTCGACCGCCGGGGTTGTCGCCCGCCATCGTGTGGCCGCTGGCCCACTTGTCCACCATTGCCAGCGAGAAATCGGTGACGCCGCGTGCAGTCATCGCCGCCTGCCAGCGCGGGTCGGCCTTGATGACATCCTCGCAGCTAAGGAATTCCTCCAACGTGATGGGCGGCTGGGCGTCGAAGATCTCGGTGTAGCTGATCAGGACGTCGTGGGTGAGCGAGACAACTGCCTCGAAAGTGGCATGGGCGTCACGGTCACGCAGGACGACGAATGCTCGACGGTCCGTATCCGATTGCTGCAGATCAGTTTTCGTCGGCTCCAGCAGTTCGATGTAGACGAAGCGTGCAGCGGAGGTCAGGTTCCGCTCGCGAACGACTATCGCCGACGTCCTCGAAATCTCCTGCGGGCTCAGCGGTTCGAGGGGATGAACTACAACGGGCGCAAAGGTATCGGTCATCGAGGCTCCTGCAGTCGGTGATGGAGAAGTTCCGGCGGAATGCCGCGCGTGCGAACGAAAACCACGACGGCGGCGAGCGTGAGTTCGACCGCCGCGAGAATCGAGGCCGCGGAGGCACCGCTGACAGCGTCGGTCACGGCAGGCTGATGGTGCCCTGATGGGTTGGAGGCATGTGCAAGCAGCATGACGGCACTCGATGCCGCCATCACTACCCACGCGCGATTGTTCGTCGACCGCCACAGATCGGCGGCGCACACAACGCACACCACCGCCATGGCGGTCACCAACATGCCCGACGCGCCGCCGACGCCCATTCTCAGATGCAGAACGGCCGATATCACCGCGAGTGCCGATGCACAACGGTTGATCAACACAGTTCGCCACTTCCCGCCGTCGCTGTCCGTTACGACGCTAGGGGTAGACCATTACTGGTATTCGCAGTTCGCGTGAGGAACGTGTAACTCACCGAACGGATCAGACCAGCTCGATGACCTCCAATGCACCGTCGGCATGGGAGCTCCGCAGCCTCTTCTTGTCGTATTTGCCGACACTGGTTTTCGGGACCTCGTCGATGAATGTCCACCGCTCCGGCAGCTGCCAGTGCGCCACTCGGCTGTCGAGGAATTCCTTGAGTTCCTCGGCAGTGACCGATGCCCCCTCGCGAACGACGACGGCTACCAAGGGCCGCTCGTCCCACTTCGGGTCGGGCACGCCGATGACCGCGGCCTCCCGCACGGCCGGATGTCCCATCACCTGGTTCTCGAGCTCGACCGAGGAGATCCATTCGCCACCGGACTTGATGATGTCCTTGGAGCGATCGGTCAGGCGCAGGTACCCGCCCTCGGAGATCGTTCCCACGTCACCGGTGCGCAGCCAACCGTCGTCGAACTTGTCGTCGGCGTCGGCGCGGTAGTAGCTGCGGGTGATCCACGGGCCACGCACTTCGAGTTCCCCGACGGTCGCACCGTCCCATGGCAACACCGTGCCTGCATCGTCGACGAGTCGCGCCCGGACTCCGGCGACGAATCTGCCTTGCGTACAGCGCAAGTCGAATTCGTCCTCCGGCGACAGGCCCGCATCGGGCTTGCCCGAGGTGCCCAGTGGGGAGGTTTCGGTCATGCCCCACGCCTGAGAGATGTGCACTCCGTACTTCGCGTGGAACGCCCGCATCAGGCTCGGGGGGCACGCGGCACCGCCGACCACCACGTCACGCAGGCTCGACAGATCCGCCGGGTGCTCGTCGAGATGAGCGAGCAGGGCCTGCCAGATGGTCGGAACCGCTGCTGCGGCCGTTGGACGCAGCGTCGACATCATCTCCGCCAGCGGTGCCGGCTGCAGAAACCTGTCGGGCATGATCAGCGACGCACCGACCATCAGCGCCGCATACGGCAAGCCCCAGGACATCGCGTGGAACATCGGCACGATGGCCAACACCTTGTCGGACTGCGCAATCGCCATCGCGTCGGTCATACACGCTTGCATCGAGTGCAGGTAGATGGAGCGGTGCGAGTACACCACGCCCTTGGGATCACCGGTGGTGCCCGAGGTGTAACACATTGCGGCAGCTGATCGTTCGTCGAGTTCGGGCCAATCGAACTCCTCCGGCTTGCCTCCGAGCAGGTCCTCGTAGCCGAGCACCTCGATGCCGTCGGGTGCAGTGACCTGTGCCGGGTCGACGCCGACGACGATGAGGTGCCGCACGGTCTCGAACGTCGGCAGCAACGGCGTCAACAGGGGGAGCAGACTTGCGTCGGCGATGATGACCTGGTCCTCGGCATGGTTGACGATGTAGGTGAGCTGCTCGGGAAAGAGCCGAATGTTCAGTGTGTGCAGCACAGCGCCCATCGCTGGAATCGCCATGTAGGCCTCCATGTGCGGGGCGTTGTTCCACATGAACGTTCCGACGCGCTGATCGTCGTCGATGCCGATCGACCGCAGACCGTGCGCCAGTTGCGCTGCCCGCCTGCCCAATTCCCCGAAGGTCACCGTGGTCGGACCGGTGTCGGTCCAGGTGGTGATCTCGGCCGAGGAGTGAATGGACGTCCCGAATCGAACCAGCTGGCCGATGGACAATGGGGTGTCCTGCATGGTGCTCTTCATCGATCTCGCTCCTGAAGTCTCGGCATACACATCGTTGTGCTGCGCGTCACACCATGCACGATACGGACTTACTCGGACGCGTGGTCTCGGGTACCTCGGATTCGTGCGTCGACCTCGCGAACGATGTCCTGAAAGATCTCCGACGCGGGGTCGACGACGGCGAAATGGCCCCCGGGTCCTTCGATCGAGGCGACCGAATCCGGGCCGGCCGACGCGGCGGCGTAGTACGCCCGGCTGATCTCGAGCAGGTTGGGGTCGTCGTCGAGTGCACTCACCACAAGCTGCGGGACGCCGAGCGGAAGCCTCGAGATGGGCGACGATTTCTCGTACGTCTCCTGCGCACCGGCGAAACGTGTGCCGATCGCGTTCGACACTGCCCCTTCGCCGAGCCACCGCTCGTCTCCGACCCGCAGATCGAGTACCCCGGCCAGACTCACTGCGAGAGCGGGTGTCCCTGGCTTTCCTGCGGAATCGGCCGCAAGCTGCAGCGCGAGTTGACCGCCGGCCGAGTGGCCGAAGAGAACTGTTCGAGACAGGTCCAGATCACCGGGCGCAGTGTTCAGCGCAGCGAGGGCCGCGGCCACGTCCCTGGTCATCGTGTCCCAGCCGTGTTCGTCGGGTCGACGATATTCGATGTTCCAGGTGGCATAGCCACGTGCCGTCAGATCGACGGCCATCGCATCCATCAGGTCGAATTCCCATCGCGAACGCCAATACCCACCGTGGATCAGCACGGCGACAGGGAACGGACCGTCGCTCTCGGGCACCCGCAGCTCGACGCGTTGTTCCGGGTGATCCCCGTAGGACAGGATCGTTCCGGGGTAGAAGCGGTGGAAATACACGCTGTCGATCGCGAATCGCAGACCGTCGAGTCCACGGCCGCGAATATGAGTGCGTATGCCCGGTGATCTGTCCGGAGTGCACTGACCCAGATCGACCCGAACTGCACTTCTGTACGGCGACGTATCGATCGGGATTCCGTCACCGGGGACGACGATCGCCTCGTCGGAACTGGTTGCGGCATCGACGATGTCACCGGTCAGGCCACGAGCAGCGAGAGCCCGGTTCGCCAGTTCCTCCGCCGTCGCGAGATCGGCGAAGACTCCGGGAGCGGCAACGATATGGATGTGTCTCGAAACGTCCGTCATGGGTTCACGCTACCCAGAACGGCGTCGACCGAGCCCGGGACGGTGCGTCCGGACTCGGTCGAAGAACGTGCAGTCGAAGAATGCGGATCAGTTGTCGACGGCCTCGTTCAGTTCGCGCAGGCGGGGAAGTGCACGGTTGGTGAGCAGGTCCTCGCGGGTCGCGGCGGAGACGGCCATGCTGTCCTTCCACAGTGACCGGCCGGCCATCGCGCCGCGCGCGCCGTTCGCTACAGCGATGCGTACCTGCTCGATGAACGTCTCGTGGTCGACGCCTGCCGAGAGCACTGCCCACGGAACACCCTGTGCCGCTTCGGTAACGGCGGCGCAGGCCTCGGCGGAGCCGGGGTAGGGGAGCTTGAGGACCTTGGCACCGCATTCGACCGAGATGCGGGTGGAGTCGGCGATGATCTTGCCGAAGCCTGCCTTGTAGTCCTCGTCCGATTCGCCCTCGAGCTTGTAGGTCAGGATTTCGACGATGAGCAGCAGGCCCTCGGCGGAGCACGCCTTGACGAGGTCGCGAATCTCCTCGGCGACACGGGAATCGACGCCCTGCCGTTCGGGACGCATGTAGAAGAGCATCTTGGCGACATCGCCACCCAGGTCGCGTACGACGCGCGGGGTGACGCCGTCGACGTACCGGGTGTACCGCAGGCCGTCGGTCTCCTCGAAGCCCGAGGCGTCCATGCCGACCACCAGCGCAGTGCCCCGCGAGAGCACACCCTCGTCGACGATCTTGGGCAGTGCGACCTCCGGGTCGAGCAGGATCGCCGGGGCGTGATTGCCGAGGTAGCGAACCAGATCGGCCTTGGCGTCGGCGAGCTGCTCGAACGTGACCGAACCGGGCCCGTCGGGAGCGTCCGTCATGACCGCCTTCATGCCGTTGCGTTGATCTCCTGCGACGATGAGCATGTTGCCGTCGGCGGTGGAGATGGCGGCCATTCCGCGACGTTCGAGTGTGGTCAGTTCGTTCATTGTTTTCTCCTGGTGCTGGGTTGGGGTCGAGAGCGAGCGAGACAACGTTGTCTCACTGCAGAAATGTGGGCTCAGATCTCTATGAGCGTCAGTAGTCGCGCCGCGAACAACGCTGCGCCGTAGGCGGTGTCCTGGGCGCGGGTGGAGACCGAGACGTCGGGGAGTACGTGCGCGCGGGCATCTCGAACGCTGGCCATGCTCGCCCAGCCGCCCGTGAGCAGCGTGGTCCGAGCGGGGGCAACCTCCGCGTCGAGGGCAGCGATGAGGCGGGCGATCTCGTCGTTGCCGTGCAACAGGATCGAACGGAACAGCTCCGCCGCGTTCACCCCGTCCGTACGCACGGTGATGGACAGCACGCCGTCGTCGTTGCGGGCTCCGGCGATATCGATACCGCCGTCGGTGGACGGTCCACCGGCAGGCAATGCGCACACCCGCTGATCGAGCAGGTCACGCCCGGCGCGGTCGGTGATGTCGCACAACTGCAACGCCCGTCGCATCAACAGCCCGGTCTTGACTCCGGCGACGAGTACGTGTTGGCCCGGAACCACATGCCGCACCGAATTGATCAGATGATCGGCCAGACGGCTTCGTGCATCGGGCGTCAGCGGAGCGTCGAGCACTCGCAGCAGCACCTCGGCGGTTCCCATCGACACGTGATAGCGGTCGTTGGGGATTGCCCCACCCGATACGGCGGAGACGAGGTGGTCATGGCCGGCCACGGTCAACCGTGCCCCCGCGATGGCGTCGGGGAGGGCGGGTCCGGTTGCCGTTCCCAGATCCGTGCCCGCATCGACGAGAGGCGGGATGAATTCGGCCCCGACGCCCAAGTGCGTCAACATCTCCGACCACGGCTCGCCGGTGTCCTGATCGAGCAGGCCGGTTCGGGAACCGAGCGAGTAATCGGCCACCGCGCGGCCACCGAGGGACAGCACGACGAACTCGGGAAGGTTGAACCATCGCAGTCCGGCCAGCTTCAGTCCGTTGTCGCGCAGGTGCGCAATCTTGACCACCGACACCTGGACACCGACGGGAAGGCCCGTCTTCCCGGCGAACCGGTCACGTAGATCCTGGGGTAGTGCGTCGACCTGCTGTTGCCCTCGGGGATCGAACCACGCGAAGGCCGGCGCTCGGACAACGTTGTCTTGATCCAGAAGGAAGCCCGTCTCTCCCATTCCGGACACTGCGATCGCATCGATGCGCGACGCGGGATCGCCGGTCACCTCGGGCAGTCGGCGCGCGACGGCCTCGAGCAGATTCGCGATGGTGGCGAGCAAGTCCTCGGCTTCGAGATCGGTGGTACCGCCCGGGCCGTGACGCCACGGTGTCGGACTCTGCTCGATGAGCATTTCGGTGCCGGCATCGTCGGTGACGAGTACTTTGACGCCGGTGCTCCCGAGGTCCAGTCCCGCAACAAGTCTGGGGTTCACGGAGTTGGTCTCATTTCTGTACGGGTAGGGGGAGTGCATGCGAGAGTCTTTCCACCAACGTGGTGGGCGCGACCTGTTGCTCCGGTTCGAGGTAGGGATCGTCGAAACGCTGCACCAGCCGATCGAACGCGAGTGTGCCGATGCGATACGGGTCTTGGTCGATGCACGTCACCGATGGACTGACGGCATCGGCGAGCGAGAAATTACCGAACGAGACCATCGCCACGTCGGTGCGATCCATCGCGTGCAGCACCGATACCACGGCCGTCGCATGACGTGCGTTGGCGACGAAGAAGGCGGTCGGCGGATTGCTTAGTGCCAGTAGCTTCTTCACCACGGGCCGTACCGAATCGGCGGCGTGCGACACCGGGGGAGCAAGTGCCACGTCCGGCTTCTGGCCGAGGTTCGCGAGAACATCGAAATACGCCTCACGGCGCAACTGCGCGGTCTGCAGTCGATCGTCGAAGCCGAGCAACGCAATTCGGGTGTGCCCACCCTCGACCAGTTTCTCGACGGCTCGTTTGGCAGCGCCGTAATCGTCGACGATGACCGAATCGAATCCCGGGATGGAACGGTCGATGGTCACCGTGGGCAATGTTCGACGCCGAGGCACGAGGAAGTCGCTGTGATCGCCGACCGGCGCGAGAATGATGCCGCGCACGTGTTGACCGGCCAGCAGGGCCAGCTGGTCACGTTCGCGCTGGGCGTCGAACCCGGTGCTGCCGACGATGACGGCGAGTCCGTGTTCGAGAGCCCGATCCTCGACGGCACTGACCAGGGAAGCGAAGAACACGTCGTCGATGGAGTCGACGACGATGCCGATGGTGTTGCCCGATCCCGATTTCAACGAGCGCGCAGCCGAATTGGGGACGTAGTTCAGCGTCTGCACCGCGGCCTCGACGCGTTCGCGCAACTCGGGCAAGACGGTGTCCACGCCGTTGACGACGCGGGAGACGGTCTTGAAGCTGACGCCTGCCAATGCGGCGACGTCTTTGATGCTTGCGCGTTCGGTCACGTGAACTCTCGATCGGAGGGATTGCGTTTCGCTGTAGCAAGGTGTGAGACAACGTTGTCTTGTATGATTCCCGCTATGCCTCATGTCTGTCAAGACGTTTCCGTGATCCATCGGGATCGACTGCCGGTCCTGCTCGTCGCGGGTGCTGCCGGGAGTGGAAAGACCACCCTGGGACGCGAGCTGGCGCGCCGTTTCCGCATCCCCTTGCTCGACCTCGACACCCTGACCAATCCGCTTCTCGATCAGCTGGATTCGGTGTCGGTCGGCCCGCACTGGAACAGTCCAGGGCCGCACTCGGAGCAGATTCGAGCCGGCCGATATGCAGTATTGCTGGCCGCTGCCACCGATCTCGTTGACATCGGTCAGCGGCCGGTCCTCGTGGCTCCGTTCACCCGTGAGCTGACCGGTGGCGCGGAATGGGAGCAGCTGATCGCGCAATTGGCACCGGCCGCAACGTCGGTCGTGCACGTGGACGGCTCGCCGGAACTGCTGGCGCGTCGACGGGCCGCCCGTGGGGCAGAGCGCGACGCACATCGGCCGTCGGATACTCCGGCGGAGAAGCCGCGTGTTCCTCATCTACGGGTAGATGCCGAGCTGTCCACCGAGCAGCAGGTCGAGCTGGTCGCGGGAACTCTCGAGGGCTACGTGCAGCGGTGATCGCTTCCGGGCGTGCACGATCGACGCTCGATCAGCTCGACCCCGAGTATGTTGCGCCGCTTGAAGCGCTTGCCGGGATTCTCGATTCGGCCCAGTAGTCGCTCGATGGCCAACCGGCCCAGCCGAGCAGGATTCTGGTCGATCACCGTCACCGGTGGCATCACGGCATCGGCAAGGGGAAAGTCGCCGAATCCGACGAACGCCAGATGCAGCAAGTTCATCTGCTGCAGAACGGGGACACATGCCATGGCCACGCGTGCGTTGGAGAGAAACAGCGCTGTCGGTGGATCGTCGAGCGCGGTCAGTGCGGTCAGGGCGCTGCGTGCATCGTCGCGGCCCATGACGCCGAGCGCAACGAGGGATTTGTCGAACTCGATTCCTCGGGCCTGCAACGATTCTCGATACCCCTTCAGCCGATTTCGGCTGGTAGGAATGTTGGCACTGTCGCCGATGACCGCGATCCGAGTGTGGCCGAGTCGAAGCAGATGATCAGTGGCCAGCACTGCCCCACCGTGATCGTCGTCGACGAAGCTGTCGGCCTTGAGGCCATCGGGTCCGCGATCGACGAAGACCGTGGGAGTCTTGTCGATCCACCGCTCCAGATAGCCGTGGTCGGCACCCGTGGGTGCAATGATCAAGCCGCTCAACTGCCTCCGCAGCAGTGACTCGACCAGCGCCTGCTCCTGATCACCGTCGTGGCCCAGGCTGGTGATCAGCACGGCCATGTCGTCCTTACGGGCACGCTCCTCCACCGCGCGTGCGATGGAGGAGAAGAACGGATCGTCGATGTCGGGCACGGCCACACCGATTGCCGCGGCTTGACCGTTGCGAAACGACGTCGCCATCGTGTTCGGAACGTAATTGAGCGAGTTCAGGGCATCGGTGACGCGAGCGCGCGTGTCGGGGTCGACGTGCGGGTCGTTGTTGTACACCCGTGAGACGGTCTTGGCGCTGACTCTGGCCAGCGCCGCGACATCCTGCATCGTGGTCATGATCTACCCCCGTCTGCTCGTCGTCCGCTCGTCATCGACTGGTGTAGCCGCCGTCCACCGGCAACGACACTCCCGTCACCATGGAAGCATCATCGCTCAACAAGAAGGCAATCGGCGCGGCAATCTCGTCCTCGGTGGCCCAGCGACCCAACGGCATCTGTGCCAGGAACGGCTCCTCGATCTCCGGACGACCCCAGTAGAACGCGGACATCTCCGTCATCACGACGGTCGGATTGACTCCGTTGACCCGGATTCCGTGGCGGCCGAGTTCGAGGGCCGAGACGCGAGTGATGTTGTCCAGGGCTGCTTTCGAGGAACCGTAGGAGACGTGTCCTGTCAGCGCGACGAGACTGGCCTGGCTCGAGACGTTGACGATCGATCCGACACCGGCGGCGATCATCGCGGGGACGGTGTACTTGATGACGAGCAGAGCGCCGCGCGCGTTGATGGCGATGACCTTGTCGAAGATCGAGATGTCGGTGTCCTGAGGCGTCGCGATCTCGCCGCCGAAGCCCGCGCAGTTCACCACCCCGTACAGCTCCAAGCCGGAGACGGCGTCACGCACGCTGTCTTCCGACGTCAGGTCGAAGGCCAGGGGTTGTGCGCCGGTCTCGTCGGCGAGCTTGTCCAATGCATCCACCGACTGGCCCGCGGCAACGACATCGGCACCGTCGGCCACGAGCCGTCGCACCGTCGCCGAGCCGATGCCTCCGCTGGCACCGGTCACCAAGATCGTCCGGCCGTCGAACTTCGCCATGGGGTCTACCTCTGCTGTTCCGAATGGATATGTCATCGATGTCATCGGCTCGCCGAGCGCGCACGATGTCATCGGTGTCATGGACGGTACCTCAGGACACCTCCGACGGCTCGGAAATCGAACAGATCGGATATTTCTGCAGCTGAGAGACGGTACCGTGCGGTCCGATAGTGGTTCGACAGTGCGCCACCATCCATGTGCATCGTTTGTGTCATGTCACCGGTGACATGAATTTTCGCGAAACACGTGACAACGCGGGTTGCGTGGGTCACACTCGTTTACACAACGAGCCCCGCGGGGAGCTCGACCCGCCTCGCAGATCACGTTCACCGACCGAGCTGCACGGGCACCGGTGGGGGTGTCCATCCCGCACCCGAAGGTTTTCGATCCGACCTAGGAGTATCCATGGCCAGCGTTGCACCTGTTGCGACACCGATCCTCGAAGCGAGGGGATTGTCGAGGAGCTTCGGAAACGTGCGCGCCCTCGACGACGCCGATTTCGACATCTACCCCGGCGAGGTCGTCGCCCTCATCGGCGACAACGGTGCCGGCAAGTCGACGTTGGTCAAGGCGCTCTCGGGAAGCCTTGCCGTCGACACCGGAGAGATCCTGTTCGACGGCACCGCCGTCGATCTCGACAGCCCAACGGTGGCAGCGGAACTCGGCATCGAGACGGTGTTCCAGGATCTCGCGCTCGCGCCGCACCTCAACGCACAGCAGAACATGTTCCTCGGCCGGGAGCTGCCGGCGAGAGGCCCGCTCGGCCGACTCGGTTTCCTCGACGTGTCCACGATGCGCAAGCAATCGCAGGCCGCTCTCGACGAACTGGGAGCCACCGTTCGCAGTCTGACCGTCCCGGTCGGCTCGATGTCCGGTGGACAGCAGCAGGCCATCGCCATCGCACGTGCCGTCGCATGGGCCAAGGGCGTGGTGTTCCTCGACGAACCGACCGCTGCGCTCGGCGTGGTGCAGACCCGCAACGTACTCGACACCATTCGTCGGGTGGCAGATCGGGGAGTGGCAGTGGTCTTCATCAGTCACTCGATGCCACACGTCATCGAGGTCGCGGACCGCGTGCAGGTGCTGCGGATGGGCAGACGCGTCGCCACTCTCGACGCCAAGAACACGACCATGGAAGAACTTGTCGGTGCGATGACCGGCGCGACCACCGGAGCCACACGATGAGCAATCAGATCATCACCCCATCCATCGAACCGTTGCCGCCGAGCGAGAAGCCGTCGAAGCACACGTTCGACCTCGTCGAATCGCTCCGTAACCTCGCTCGCGTCCAGGTCTTCCAGATCGTCCTGGTGTTGGCAGCCATCTGCATCGTGTTCTCGATCATGGCTCCCGGGAGTTTCCCCGAGTGGGGCAACATTCGGCAGATCATCCAGAACGTCTCCATCCTGGCCGTCCTCGGGATCGGCATGACGTTCGTGATCGTCACCAGCGGCATCGACCTTTCCGTCGGGTCGGTTCTCGTCTTCTCCGGTGTCGTCTCGGCCAAGACCATGGCAGCCATCGGTGGCGACGGATGGGGAGTCGCCGCCGTCGGGATCGTGGTGGCCCTGGGATGCGGCCTCTGCTGGGGATTGCTCAACGGATTTCTGATCGGCAAGGCCAATGTGCCTCCACTGATCGTCACGCTCGGTACCCTGGGCGGCGCACTCGGGCTCTCGCAGGTCATCACCGGCGGCGTCGACATCCGAGACGTTCCACCGGTACTGGTCGACACGATCGGGTACGGAAATCTACCGGCCACCACCATCCCGCTGATCTCGAGCATCGCCCTGGTGCTGGTGGTCATCTTCGGAATCGTGCTGCATCGCACCAAGTTCGGTCTCTACACGTTCGCCGTCGGCTCGAAGGAACAGTCCGCTCGTCGAGTCGGCATCAAGGTGGACATGCACCTGGTCAAGATCTACGCACTCTCGGGCACCCTCGCCGGACTCGCAGGAATTCTGTCGCTCTCGCAGTACGGCACCACCGCCATCGCGGGTCAGTCGCAGACCAACCTCAATGTCATTGCGGCCGTTGTCATCGGCGGAACGAGCCTGTTCGGTGGCATCGGCACGATGTTCGGCACCGTCGTCGGACTCTTCATTCCCGCAGTGCTGCAGAACGGATTCGTCATCGTCGGCGTTCAGCCGTTCTGGCAGCAGGTCGCCGTCGGCGCCGTCCTCATCGCCGCCGTGTACTTCGATCAGCGTCGTCGTGACGCAGCGAGTCGAGGTCAGTCGCCCAGCTCGCTCAAGAAACTCTGGTCCCGAAGTCCGTAGCTCGGGCCGGCCCACAACTCCCTCCCGCACAATCCCTTACAAGAAAGTCGACCATGATCACATCACGCACCGCCGTCGTTGCACTGAGTGTCGCTTCGGTCTCCGCCATGTTTCTGGCGGGCTGCTCGTCCGACTCCGGAAGCGGTGACGGCAGCGGCAAGATCGCCTTCATCCAGGGCGTGAGCGGCGACGAGTTCTACATCAGCATGCAGTGCGGAATCGAAGCTGCAGCCGAGGCCGCCGGCGTCACCGTCGACACTCAGGGCCCGGTCAAGTTCGATCCCACGCTGCAGAAGCCGATCGTCGATTCAGTCGTCGCATCGCGGCCGTCGGCCATCCTGATCGCGCCCACCGACGTCGCGGCGATGCAGGCACCGTTGGCGGCTGCGGCGAACGCGGGCATCAAGGTCGTCCTCGTCGACACCACCCTCGAAGATCCGTCCATCGCGGTGTCGTCGATCTCCTCGGACAACAAGGGCGGCGGAGCGGAAGCATTCAACGCCATCCAGGAGCTCAACCCCTCCGGCGGCAAGGTTCTGGTCATCTCCACCGACCCCGGTATCTCCACCGCCGATGCGCGTGTCGAAGGCTTCGAAGAGGCCGTAGGAGCCAATTCGGCATTCGACTACCTCGGAGTGCAGTACAGCCACAACGACCCGGCCGAAGCTGCCCGTCTGGTCTCGGCCGCTCTGGCCAAGGACCCCGACATCGTCGGCATCTTCGCCGCCAACACCTTTGCAGCCGAGGGCACCGCGACGGGCGTCCGGCAGGCAGGCAAGCAGGACCAGGTCAAGATCGTCGGATTCGATGCCGGTCCCGCACAGGTCAAGCAGCTGCGTGAAGGAACAGTGCAGGCACTGATCGCCCAGCAACCCGACACGATCGGCACCGACGGCGTCGAGCAGGCCATGGCTGCGATCGACAACAAGCCGGTCACGTCCGAAATCTCCACCGGCTTCCACGTCATCACCGCCGACAACATCGACGGCGACGGTGCGCAGTACGTCTACAAGTCGTCCTGCTGACCTGTAGCACCTCGAACTGCGGTGGTGCTCCTGGTGGCAGGCCATGCCCGGGAGCGCCACCGCTCACCAATTCCATCCGAATCGTTCGACCCGAGGAACCTGTCATGACCATGCTTCGCCGCGCGACGTTGGAAGAGCTGCCCGCGACCGTCACGAAGCCGGCCTACGACTTGGACGAACTGCATTGCGGTGTGGTGCATTTCGGCGTCGGCGCGTTCCATCGCGCACATCAGGCGGTGTACTTCGACCGGCTGCTCGCGGCCGGGCATCTCGACTGGGCTCTGTGCGGAGTGGGAGTGTTGCCGGGAGACAGGAAGATCGGGGACGTCCTCGACTCGCAGGACCACCTCTACACCCTCGTCACAGTGGATCCGGACGGTCGACGGGACGCCCGGGTGATCGGTTCGGTCGCCGACTTCGTCTACGCGCCCGACGATCCGCAGGGCGTGCTCGATGTGCTCAGCTCGCCCGCCACGATGATCGTGTCCTTGACCATCACCGAGTCCGGTTACGGCGTCGACGACGCCACCGGAGCGTTCGCGCCCACCGATCCCGCAGTGCTGCACGACCTGGGGGATATCTCGGTACCGTCGAGTGTCTTCGGCTTCCTCACCGTTGCCCTCGCCACCCGCCGGTACCACGGGATTCCGCCCTTCACCGTGATGTCGTGCGACAACATCGTTCACAACGGGTGGGTGACCCGAACGGCGTTGACCTCGTTCGCCCGCCATCACGACGCCGATCTCGCCGACTGGATCGATACCACGGTCGCGTTTCCCAACTCGATGGTCGACCGCATCACCCCCGCTACGACGACCGCCGTCGTCGACGACGTGCGCAACGACTTCGGAATCGACGACGGTTGGCCGGTACGGTCGGAATCGTTCTCGCAGTGGGTGGTCGAAGACACGTTCTCGTTCGGGCGGCCGCCCTTCGACGAGGTCGGAGTGCAACTCGTCGCCGACGTCGCGCCGTACGAACACATGAAACTGCGGCTGCTCAACGGCTCCCATCAGGCGATGAGCTACCTCGGCATACTCGCCGAGTACACCCACGTGCACGAGGTGATGGCCAGCCCCGATCTGCACGAATTCGTGGCGTCGTACATGCGGAACGAGGCCGCACCCACCCTCGCCCCTGTACCGGGAATCGACATCGACGGCTACATAGACCAACTGCTGCAACGCTTTTCCAGCCTTGCCGTTCGCGACACGCTCGAACGGCAGATCGTCGACGCGTCCGCCCGCATTCCGAAGTTCGTACTACCGGTGATCCGCGACCTGCTGGCCCGGGATCGATGCGTCGACCACTGCGCGTTGATACTCGCAGCGTGGTGCGGTGTCTACGAGCGCGGAGACGTGCCGATGCTCGACGCGGATGCCGAACATCTTCAGCGGCTGTCCTGGGAAGACCACGACAACCCCGGTGCCTTCCTGGCGAATCCTGCTGTTTTCGGGGATCTCTCGACCAGTCCTCGGCTGCGCGGCGCGTATCAGAGGGCCAAACGGTCGCTTCAGGACAGCGGAGCGCGCGGAGCCGTACGACGCGTTCTGGAACAGTCGGTCGGTCAGGCCTTGTAATAGACCACCTGGTGACTCGTCGCCAGCAATGTCCCGCCCTCGGTCCACAGTTCGGCCGTCTGGTCGAAGTAACCTCGGTGGAAGCGGCGCGCTCGGGCAGTGCCGAGGATGTACCCGTCGGAGTGGCTGACGAGATCCTCGGGCGTCGCGAAGAAGTGGGTCGTCAGTGAGATGGTGCCCGCCGGAACGTAGCGACCGAGACGCTGAAAGATCCTGGGATAGAACACATCGCTGAGCGATGTCAGTGCCGGGAAGTCCAACGGACGCGGCGGTGTGTCTCGAATCCACAGGGTTTCGGTCGAGTCCGCGGATTCCTGGTCGCTCAGATCGCCTGCCACGAAACGCATCTCGTAGTTCTGTGCCCAGGCGATTGCATCGGGAAAGGTGCCTCGGGGCGTCTCGGCGGGGGAGGGAACGGTCGGTGCCACTGCCTCGATGGTGTCCCACGTATCGCGCCTCGTGCCGAACACTGCTGTTGCGGTGGTGGCGACGTCGCCACCCTGAGTCAGTTCGAGATACCAGTGTTGATTGCTTCGGTTGGTGCGCACGGCACGCGCCGAGATATCGAACTCACCCTCGGCGACGGGGCCGGCGAAGTTCACCGTCAGCGAGACCGGTGAACCCAGACATTCGGGATGCAGCTCGATGGCACGGACGAACGTTGCGGCGGTGAGACCACCGAACGGGCCGACCATGTTGTTGTACGGTGCCGAGGTCCTACCGCGGTAAGTGCCGTCGGCGACGGTCTCGAGTGCCACTGCTGTGTCGAACGGATGCATTGTTCTCCCGTAGGTCTCGATCGGCGTTGGTGCCGATTCAAACTATCCGGCTCACCTACACGCCACGCAGGGTGGCTCCTCACGGAATGATTCGCCGGCTGCGTAGCTCGGCGAAGATCCCGGCGAACATGGCCTCGGTGTCGACGAAGCGGTGAAATCCCATGCGACGGGCCTTGGAACCGTCGGCGATGACGTCGTAATCCCAGGAGAAGACGAAATCACCGAATGCCCAGGAAGAGACGTCGGAATACGGAGTCGACTGCAGTCCGTGTTCGGCGACGATGGAATCCCACAGCGGCTCCTTGTCTGCCATGACGTCCGCCAGGGACATCGGTAACGGAGTTGAGGTGTCGAGGTCGAACAGACCCGCGATGCGCGGCCACATCTCGCTCCAGCGAAACAGGTCGCCGTTGGTGATGTTGAACGCCTGATCGGCGCAGGTCGGCGTGGTGGCCGCCCATACCGTCGCCTCTGCGAGCAACGATGCGTCGGTCATCTCGAGCAGCGCGCCGAAGGCACCGGGCTTTCCCGGAAACCGCATGGGGACGCCCAGTTTCGCGCACATGGTGGCGTACACGGCGATGACGGTGGCCAGGTTCATCGGGTTCCCGAGAGCGACACCGCACACCACCGATGGCCGGATGGCCGACCAGGTCCACCGCTTGCCGAATTGCCGCGCCTCGAGAAACTGTTGCTGATCGACGTTGAACTCGGGCGGCATGTGGGGCGGATCGGATTCTCGCGCCGGGGTTTTGAAGGGCCCCAGGTGTGCGCCGTACACCTTGTATCCCTGCATCAGGCTCACGTGCTCGAGGTCCGGTGAACTGTCCTGGATGGACGTGACCACGTTGACGAGCATCGAGAGATTGGGGGCGACGAGTTCGGCCCAGCTCGGTCTCTCTTGATACGCGGCGTAGAAGATGTGCGTGACGTCGGTGAGCTCGGCCAGTCTGCGGTGCGTCTCGTCGGCGTCGAGCAGATCCACCGCGATGTGACGGACGCGTCCGTCGTCGATACCGCCGCGGCGTGAGAGCCCGACGATGTCCCAATCACCTGTTCGCTGCAGGTGATCGACCAAGTTACCGCCGATCACTCCGTTGGCTCCCACTACCACTGCTACGCGTGACATGACCTACTCCTATCTGGATATCGCGATATTGCGATGTCTTTAGTAGACCACATATCGGGATATTGCGATATTGGAGTAGGCTTCGAGGGTGGCTGACGAACTGGACCCCGCAGAGCTCGCGGCGGTGTTCGGTGCGCTGAGCAATCCCGCGCGATTGGCGATCATGCGGTGGCTCAAGGATCCCAATGACTTTCCGCCCCAGCTCGAGCCCGCCGAGGACGTAGGAGTGTGCCTCAAGCACATTCGATCGCGGGCGGGTGTTTCGCAGTCCACAGCCTCGCAGTACATGGCCGTGCTGCAACGCGCGCAGCTGGTGACAAGCACCAAGATCGGCCCCTGGGTGCATTACAAACGCAACGACGAATTCCTCCACCGACTGGCCGAGACGATCAAGTCCGATCTGTGAAGTCGTCGATCGCCTGATCGATCGAACTGCTGTCCGTGTGCACATCTCGCGCCCGGTCCCGCAGTGTGCGCCGGTCGGTTGCACGTGCGATGGCGCTCAGGTCGATGCGTTGGAGCAGCTTCTTCGTCACCGGTCGCTTGCTGTCCCAGAATGCGAGGGCCGCGATGAGATCAGTCGCTTCCGGTCCGGTCAACAGTGCATGGGCGACGGCGCATGCCGCTGGGTCCTCGAATGGCAGTAGATAGGTGGCGTCGTCGAACACCGCAGGTTTTCCGTCGTAGGGGCCGACCATCCTGAACTGCGGAATCTTGTGGAATCCGGAGATCGCGATCTTGGAGGGCGCAAACGTGTACGGCCCGACACCGAAGATGCAGAACCGGGCGCGATTTCGGTAGATCGACGACTTCCGGCCATCGAGAGCTGTCGCGTTGTCGGTCAGGTACTTCCACAACTTCGGTGCGCTGTCCGCCAACTGTGCGGTGTCGTCACCGGTGTGGGATTGCGGCACGATCATCCATCGCGAGACCACGCTCAACTTGTCGCGATAGACGTCGGTGCATTTGAACAGGGGAAACAGGAAGTCTGTCTCGACGTCGACCGCAGCTCCGAGTTTGGTTCGCGGGCCGTCGTTCTCGGCCAGTTCCATGACGGCAGACGCATCGTGTTTGATGCCCTGACGCCACATCAGTGGACTGATGCCATCGAACTGCTTGCTTCGCTCGTAGGCGTCGACGTCCGCGACGAGTTGTCCGTCGACCACTCCGATCCTGCTGCTGGGGTGCAGTGCGTCCATGCTCGAATACATCTGCGCGGTGTGGTCGGTTGCACCGGTTCCGAGCTCGACCACGAACCAGCAGGCATCGACTCCGGCGTCGAACCACTTCTTGGCGTCGATGGGGCGCAGACTCGAACCGGTGATCGGAAGGCCGTGCCGAGCGCAGTGCAACAGGACGTTTCGAGCTACCTGGGTTTTGCAGATCATCGCAACGGTGACCGGGCGATCTGCGAACTCGGCGAGCAACTTGATCCAGATGAACTCCGCAACATCGAAATTCGAGCTTCCGGTGATCGCATCGATGCCGCGCACGTTCCCGGTGTTCGCACGAGCCGGTCTGTTGCTGGAACCCAGAACCGACAGCTGTGAGTTGGTCACCCACGGTGGGTTGCCGACGACGAGGGTCGGGCCCGACTCCGACGTCCATGCGATGTCGCGCGCCAGGTCGAAATCGAAGATCGATGCTGTGATCACCCTGCCGAATATCGATGCGGCCGCGGAGTACTCGGGCTGCACTTCGATTCCGACCCGTTCTGTGTCGGGGTGACGCTCACCGATGACCGACAAGAAGTTCCCGACACCACACGTGGGTTCCAGGACACGAGTCCACTGCCGTCGAGGCAGGGTGTCCACCAATGCACGTGCCAACTCGATCGGGGTCTGGAAGTCCCCGAACTCGTTGTTGGGCATCGATGCCTCCGGCGGTGGTGCGAACAAGTTCCTTCTACGGCACTCAACCACACCACTGCCGAAGGCATTAAAGTTGACTGGGATGAAGCTTTCGCGTGCGGCCCTACTGCTGTCAACTCTGGCGTTCATCGGCGCTCTGATCTGGGTCGCCGTCACTGCGGGGGATCAAGTGCCCGCGCACTTCGACGGGTCCGGTCAGGTCGATCGCATGGACTCGAAGCTGTCCTTCCTGCTGACGATGGGCGGCATCGGATTCGCGATCATCGGGTTGTTCGCGAGCATCGGGTGGTGGTTCCCCAAGGTTCCGGGGTCCATGGTGAATCTGCCGAGTCGGACGATGCACGAGTATTGGACTGCCGCCGAGAACCGACCCGAGCTGAACCGAAAGATGGCCGAGGACCTCGAGTGGATCGGTGCGGCAACGGCATTGCTGTTCGCCTGGATCACCGGCGTAGCGGGTGCAACGACGGGCGACTCGGTCGGCGTCTGGGTTCTCGCCGTCCCGACGGCGCTGTACCTCCTGGCCATTCTGGGATACGTGGTGTTCGTCGTCAAAGGCGGCCGGTACCGCGTATCGAAGAACTGAATCAGGGGAGTGGTTGCAGCATCGCCAATTTCGGGTTCGATGACACACGGCCGGTCGATGTTCAGTGCGTACCGAGTCCGTCGAGGAGAAGTTCACCGACGAACGTCGCGTTGTCATGCGGGCTGTTCTGTCGTCGGGTGAAGCATCGCATCAGCAGAGTGTTGGTGATTCCGGCAGCGAGATCCACTGGGCTCGAGCTCGTTCGGAAGACGCCGGTGTCCTGTCCTCGCGCGATGACCGGTGCAATGATCGCCGGCAGGTTGAGCTTCTCCTTGATCGAGATCAGCGCCTCCGGCTCGCCGTAGGTGTCGTGTGCGACGGCGACGAGGAGAGCGTCCATGAACTCGAGTTCGTCGGCGGCGAGTTGCGCGCACCGCAGCATGTGATTCCGCAGAATCGTGAGCTCGTCGAGGCCCAGCAACTGGTCGTCGGCCACCGACTCGCGAAGGCGATCGACTCGACTCTGCAGTGCTGCAACGATGACGGACGGTTTGGTCGGAAACAGTGTCTTACACGCCGCCCTCGGCACTCCCGCGATATCGGCGACGTCGTCCATTCGCGTCATGAAGTAGCCACGCTTTCCGAACTCGTCGCGCGCAGCGGTGACGATCGCAGCACGCGGATCGCGGGGCAGCGGCCGCTCCTCGCCCGAGACATCGACTTCCCCCACGACGTCATCGAGGTGCTGATGATGCCCCGACGTGTCGACGACGGCCCCGAGGAAGGCGAGCAGCGCATCGGACAACACATCGGCCGATACGGAAGCGGCGTCGACCTGACTGCGGATGCGAAAGCCGTCCACGACGGCATTGACCGTCACGGCGAACGATCGGGCCGTGAAGGGACGGCGAAAGGCTCCACCGTCGGGAGCGAACAGCACCTCGAATGCGTCGAGCACGGCGTCGTCACGCAGGCGGTACTCAGCGGCGAGTGCCGCGGAAGCGGGTCCGCGGAAAACATGGTCGAGAAGAGACGCGGTGGTGCTCTTCCGGTCGACGATTGCCGGGAAGTGGTCCGCGACGAGCGCCGACACCGATGCGCGAATCGACGCGCCGCTGTTCGTCATCTGCGCGCGAACGATGTCGTGGATGGCGACCGGTGGAGGAGTACGGGACAAATGTTCGACGACCGCGGCGAGGAAGTCGGATTTGGTCTTGAACTTGCGGAAGAACGTCGCCGTCGACGACTCGGTCTCGTGGACGACGTCCTCGATGCGCAGTCCGCGTTCGAGGATCTTGCGCGGATGTGCGATCAGCAATGACACACCCGCCTCGACGAAGTGGGCGGCGGTCGCGTCGAGCTCGGTCATAGAGCCGGACTTTACCCAGGTGGGGCCAAGATCGAGGTCGCGGGCGACAGTATTCACTCTCAGGTGAGAGCGACCTCGGTCATTCCTCGGAGTGACCCAGCGGAGCGGTTGCGGTGTCATTGGCCGTGTTCGCGCCACCGGGACAGCGGCGGTGCCCGACATCAAGGATCTCCATGACAGTGCTCGATATCCGCGTCGGCGACGCACCCGACCCCCGGCTCAGCGCTCGTGAAATCGAAGTACTCACGGCCTGGCTCATCTCGGATTCCAAAGCGGAGGCGTCGCGTTCGCTCTATCTGTCGATGGGAACCGTCAACACACATCTGACTCGCATCAGAGCGAAATACACGGCGGTGGGGCGAACGGCACCGACCAAGGCGACGTTGCTGGTGCGTGCGCTGCAGGACGGGTTCATCGACATCGACGATCTGTGAGAGCTACCGCACCTCGACGCGACCGGCCCGCACCTTCTTGACCACGAACCAGGCGATCAGCGCGACGACTATGCCGATGACGACGTACTGGAACACCGAGGCGTAGTTCTCCACGTAATGCCAGTTCTCGCCGAGGAAGTAGCCGGCGAGAACGAAGATCGAGTTCCAGATCAGGCTGCCGAGAGTGGTGTACAGGGTGAATTGCAGAATCGGCATCCGGGACACGCCGGCCGGGATGGATATGCCCGAACGGACGACCGGGATCATGCGGCCGAAGAACACTGCCGACCGACCGTGACGGGTGAACCAGTCCTCTGCCTTGGTCAGATCCTCGGTGCCGACGAACGGCATCTTCTCGACGATGGCATACATCCGATCGCGGCCGAGCTTGATGCCGAGCCAGTACAGGACGAGTGCGCCGAGCACCGAGCCTGCCGTCGTCCAGAACAACGCACTCAGCAGCGTCATGCCGCCTTGCGACGCGGTGAACCCGGCGAGAGGGAGGATGATCTCGCTGGGAAGGGGCGGGAAGAAGTTCTCCGCGGCGACGGCGATTCCGGCCCCAGGGCCGCCGATGGCCTCCATCAAACTCACTGCCCATCCGGCGATCCCTCCGAGGTCGCTGTCGGCTGCGGCAAGGGAGGAAAGGGCACTCATGGCAACGACTGTACGAAACCGACGCCAGGAAAATCTGCTCACCAGGACAAATGCCCGAGAATTGAGACATATGGAACACTCGTCGGTGTGAACCGAGTCTCCCGAGTAGTCCCCGCTGTTGCCGTTGCCACACTCCTGCTGAGTGCCTGCGGGTCCTCGGATTCGGCCGAGCCGGCACTGAGCACCCCGAGCGGTTCCTCCTCGTCGGCGGCAACGTCATCGAGTTCGAGCACCGCAACGGTCTACGACCTGCCCGGTAGCGGAGTGTTCCCCGAGGGCATCACCGCCGCGGACGACGCGTTCTACGTGACGTCGACGTCCGACGGAGCGGTGTTCCGCGGAACCGTCGGATCTCCCGATGTGTCGGTGTTCCTACCCGGCGGCGCGGACGGACGCACCGGTGCTGCGGGTATCGATGTGACCGATGACGACGATCGCGCCGACTACCTGGTGATCGCCGGTGGAGCCACCGGCAAGGTGTGGGTGTACGACGCCGAATCCGGTGACCTTGTGGCCACGTTCACCAACGGTCTCGGTGCAGACGCGACATTCCTCAACGACGTCGCCATTGCCGGCAACGGCGATGCGTACGTCACCGACTCGCGCAGCCCGGCGTTGTACCGCATTCCCGCCGAACAGATGACCGCCGGAACGCAGGACGGACCGTTGGAAACGTTCGTGAGCTTCGACGGCACTCCGTTCGCGTACGGAGAGGGGTTCAACGCCAACGGCATCGTGGAGAACGACGACGAATCTGCGTTGATCGTCGTGCAGTCGAGCACCGGCAACCTGTATCGGATCGACAAGACTTCCAAGGAGGTCACACAGGTCGATCTCGGGGGAGCGACACTCATGAACGGCGACGGGATGGAGATGGACGACGACACGATGTACGTCGTTCGCAATCGCGACGGTCTCATCGCGAAGGTGGATCTCGACGACGACGGAAGAACCGGCGCGGTCACCGGCGAGATCACCGACGCATCGTTCGCCTATCCGACAACCGTTGCAGCGATGGACGATCGGCTGTACGTGGTGAACAGTCAGTTCGACAAGCGTGGGGGAGAGCCCGTCGAGCCGTTCACCGTCAGCTCGGTTCCGGAGTAGAGCGGCTGCGCCGCACGTGCACGAAAGTTCGTAGCAGAGACCGAGTTTCCGTGCACAACGATCAGTCGGCGACGATGGCGTCGATCTGACCGAGTGCCAGGGCCATACCCTCGTCCATGCCCATCTCGACGAGTTCTTCGAGCTGGCTGAGGCTGTCGAATCGCGAACGTATGGTCATACGTGTTGTGCCACCGACGTCTTCGAGGGTCGCGGTGGCGTGGGTGACGGGCATCGTCGACAACGGATTGCCGGAGTCGTCGGCGAAACCGTCGTCGAAGGACAGTGTGGTCGGCGCGGAGATCTCGGTGAAAAGCCACCAGCCGGCGGCTTTTTCGCCCTCGGGTCCGGTCATGTAGTACGACGCTTTTCCGCCCGGAACGAAGTCGTGGCTCTCGAAGGTCGCGGGCCACGTCGGCGGTCCCCACCAGCGCTCGAGTTGTCGAGGGTCCTCCCAGATCTGCCACACCCGTTCGACTTTTGCGTCGAACTCGGCGACCATCGTCATGGTCAACGTCTCCGCATCCTTGTGGGAGCTGATGAACGGCATGGATTCAGCCTTTCTCGTCGTGGGAAAGTAGTTCGTCGATCCGGTCGACTCGACGTCGCCAGATCTCTTCGTATGCGTCGAGCAGTGCGCGGGCTCGTGCGATGGTGTCCAATCGAACTCGCACGATCTGCTCCCTGCCACGCTTGTGTTTCGTGATCACGTCGGCGCGTTCGAGAACGGCGACGTGCTTCTGCACAGCGGCAAAACTCATGGCGTAGTGAGCCGCCAATTCCGACACCGACTGTTCGCCGACAGTGACCCTCGCGACGATGTCACGCCGGGTCTTGTCGGCGAACGCCTGGAACAGGCGATCGACCTCGTCGTCACTCAACTCATCTACAACCATTTGGTTGTAGGTTATGCCCGCCTTTCTCTCGGGTCAAGGGGGTACGCCCGAACCTTCAGGCAACATGGAGTGCGGGACGGCGATCGACGCCGTGCGAGAGGGGAGGCGTTGTGCCGATTCGACCGGCCATGATCGGCGCGTTGACGATGGTGCTGGGCGCACTCGTGGTGCTGGTTCTCGACCTGCTCACCGCATGGCAGACGCCCTCCCATCTGCGCCGGACGATCAGCGAATACGGACTCGGCGCGCAGCAGTGGGTGTTCTCGATCGGCGTCGTACTGCTCGCATTCGGTTCTGCACTCACCCTCGCGTCCGCGATTCGATATCGCCTCACTCGGCCTGGTGCAGCCGCCTCGATCTTCCTCACGCTGTGGACCGTGGGGCTCATTGCCGTCGTCGCTGTGCCGAAGCAGGACTGGTCGAACGATGCCTCCCTGAGCCTCGGCGGGACGATCCACAGGTTGGGGGCTGCCGTGGCGTTCGTCAGCATCCCGGTCGCGGTGTTCGCGTTCTCGCGGCCCTGGCTTCGGGGCACCGTGTGGGCAGTGCGCGCCCGCGTGACCATGGGACTCAGCGCGCTCTCCGTCGTGACACTGATGCCCATCGTCTACGCGCTGGCAGTGGGAGCAACCGGCTCGCGGCCTTGGTACCGCGTCGTCACACTCGGCTACGTGGAGCGGGTGCTCGTCGTCGCCGAAGTGATCGCATTGATATCGCTGGCGCTGTGGGTGTGGGCGGCAGAACGCAGGAGCCTCACCTCGAAGGCGACTCGGGAGCTGCGAGCCTCTCAGCCTGTCTGAGGGAACCGATCGAGCACGCGTCGCGTCCAACCGTTCAGTGACGTCTGTGTTGAGAGGTTGGACGAATGCGGCTGGTGGGTGGGCGTTTGCTCGCGGTGGTCTGTGCTTCGGCGCTGGTGCTGACGGGTTGTGGGGGCTCGACGCAGGGCAGCCCGGTCGCGAGTGGGGACGCCTCGACGGAATCGACGACGATGGCGGCCGGTCCGGAGCCATTCGATCCATGCACCATTCCGAAATCTGCCGTGACGGCAAGTGGATTGGACGTGAGTACCGAGAGACCGGACTTCGCGGGAATCACAACGTATCCCGGTTGGAAAAACTGTGCGTGGGATGGGCCGGCCGGTAACCCGTGGTACTTCTTCCTTGTCCAGTCATCGATCAATTCACTCGATCAGTACTTGAGTAGTCCGCAGAACGTAGGCCAGGTTTCGGTCCGAGTGGGCCCTCGCGCGGCCGTGCGGCTCAACGTCGCTGGGGACGGCATGCCACCGGAGGGTTGCCGGATCGCGCTCGACGCAAGCGGGAATCTGATCATTCTCATCCTCCACAAAATTGGTTCTAAGGACTTGCTTGGCGACCCCTGCGCCGAAGTCGCCAAGCATGCTGAGGGCCTTCAGTCGTACCTGCCGGAATGAAGGACACACCACATTGACTGATACGACATCGGGTCTGGCCGACAACCTCGTATATTGGCGATCGTTGCGCGACCAGGCCAATGCCGGCGCACTGCACGTCGAGGCAGATGTGGCGGTGGCCTGCGATAAGGCATGTTCGGACTATCTCGAGGAACTGGACAAGATGTTCGAGATGACTGTCGGGCTGTCATCTCCCGAATCATTCGGCGACTTGCCTTCGGCCCAGATGCTCGGTGCCAAGTTCCATCGTCTCGCGGTCGGCGAAGAACGCTCTGCGCGCTTCGCGATCAAGCAGCAGATCGAGATCATCAAGACGATGCGGGAGTTCTTTCGTCACTATTTCGCCAGTGTCGAGGCGACCGATACAGACACCGCTTCCGCGGTCGAAGCTCTGTCACCACCGCGATAGACGCCGATTCCCGACGACCCAGGTGCTCGGTCGTCGGGAATCGCAGATCGAATTGCTCTGTCAGCGAGCGAGTTCCACGTCCGCTTCCTCGTCGACGAAGGGGTCACCGTTTCGCGGAGCGTTGTAGCGCTCGAGGTCGAGAATTCCCTCACGCTTGGCGACGATGGTCGGCACCAATGCCTGACCGGTCACGTTGACTGCGGTGCGTCCCATGTCGACGATCGGTTCCACCGCAAGCAACAGGCCGACACCGGCCAACGGCAATCCGAGTGTCGACAGCGTGAGGGTGAGCATGACCGTCGCACCCGTTGTTCCTGCCGTTGCGGCGGAACCGATCACGGACACCACAATGATCAGCAGGTAATCGGTGATGGTGAGATCGATGCCGTAGAACTGAGCGACGAAGAGCGCTGCAATTGCGGGGTAGATTGCCGCGCAACCGTCCATCTTGGTCGTCGCCCCGAGAGGTACCGCGAACGACGCGTACTCGCGCGGAACTCCGAGGTTGCGTTCGGTGACGCGCTCGGTGAGTGGCAGGGTTCCGATCGACGAACGCGAGACGAAGCCCAGCTGGGTGGCCGGCCACACTCCCGAATAGAAGTTGCGCACCGAAAGGCCGTGCGCGCGAACGATCAACGGGTACACCACGAAGAACACCACGGCGAGGCCGACGTAGATCGACACGGTGAAGACTCCGAGTGAACCGATGGCATCCCAGCCGTAGGTCGCCACTGCGTTGCCGATGAGAGCGGCGGTGCCGATCGGTGCCAAGCGGATGATCCACCACAGCACCTTCTGCACGATGGCCAACAGTGACGCGTTGAACTCGAGGAACGGCTCGGCCTTCTTGCCTACCTTGAGTGCAGCGATGCCGATGGCAGCAGCGATGACCAGCAACTGCAAGATGTTGAAGCTCAGCGATGTGGTTGCGGTGCCGCTGTCGGCGACCGTGGTCCTCGCACCGAGCGCGAGGAAGTTGTTCGGCACCAGCCCCGTGAGGAACGACCACCACGACCCGACGCTCGACGGATCGCCCGCCGAATCTGCGCCCGCGCTGGTACGCGAGCCGGGCTGCGCGACCAACCCGATCACGATGCCGATGATGACGGCGATGAATGCCGTGATGGCGAACCACCACAGCGTCTGGATCGCCAGACGGGCAGCATTGGTGACCTCGCGCAGGTTGGCGATGGAACTGACGATCGCCGTGAACACCAGCGGGATCACCGCGACGGTGAGAAGTTTGACGTAGCTCGAACCGATGGTCGACAGGGTGCCGACCAACCAGTTCTCGTTCCCGTCGGCGGCGTCGGGCATCGATCGGGCGATGAGTCCGAATACGACTCCGAGAATGAGTCCGGCAATGATCTGTGGACCGAATGCGGTTGCCCAGGTAGGGACACGGCGCGTTCGGGTAGCGCTGGGCGCAGACATGGATATGCCTTTCGAAAAGGAGAGGTATCGCCAGGGATGGGCGACAGAAGTGCTGGTCGGCCGATGGGCCGAACTTCAGGGGGTTGCGGTCTGGAGGACCGTCAACAGGTAGCGCTGGCTTGCAGACGCAAGTCGACATACCGTCGAGAGGTCAGCAGCGGATTCACTGATCGAACGGTACTCCGCCTCCGAACTGTGCAATCAAGCAGGGGCGGGCTCTGAGGGATCACTGTGGAATCGGTATGGGTGCGCTGCGGCGACCCTCGGTCGCCGTATTCGTGGGTTAGCTTGAGGTTTCCTGACGACGACGAAACGAGATCATGAGTACCGAATCGAAGCCCCGAGGATTGGGCCGGCGACTCGTCGGTGCCTTCTGCGCGGTCGTCGCGGCCCTGGTTGCCGTCGTTCTGGCATCGGCCGGTTGGGTGGCGTATGCGACGGCGGGGAAGGTCTACGACGTCGACGATGCGCCGGACGCGCCGGTGGCCATCGTCCTGGGTGCACAGGTGCGCGACGGCAAGCCGATGCGATTTCTGGCCGGACGGCTAGACACGGCGATTGCCTTGATGGCAGCGGGGAAGATCAAGGCAATCCTGGTCTCTGGTGACGCGGACGGCAACTCCGGCAACGAGATTCAAGCCATGACCGACTACCTGATCGAGCACGGAATCGACCCCAGTGTGATCATCGGAGACGATCACGGCATCGACACCTACGACACCTGCGCCCGCGCAAAGGAGACGTTCGGCGTCGAACGGGGACTGATCATCAGCCAACCCCTCCACGTGTCGCGAGCAGTAGCGTTGTGTGAGGACATGGACCTCGACATCGACGGAGTCACGGCCGAGTGCATCGACTGCAATACCCTTGCGGTGGTGCGTAACTACGCGCGAGAGTTGCTGGCGCGCCCCAAAGCGGTACTGGATCTGTGGTCGGGTCGCGACCCCGTGGTGGTGTCTCCGCCCGTCGATTCTCTTGCGAACATCACCGATCGATGAGTGTTCCGAGCGCGCATATGCGATCCGCTCCTCAGTTTTGAATATGTGCCGCCGATCGGCGTCGGTTATCCGAAACTGGGGCGCCGATCAGAACCGTCGACGTGGGAAGACGCAGGCTGAAGCGCGGCTAGAGTGAGCTAGCCCGGTTCGACGACTCAGCGGACCCGTGTATTCAGGAGAAGTGGACGCTTGAGCTGGATTCGCTTGAACGACGTTGCCAAGGGATACGACCAGAAGGTGATGCTGCGCGAGGTGTTCTTTCGTCTCGCCGACGGCGATCGCATCGGTCTGATCGGGCGCAACGGAACGGGCAAGACCACCCTGCTGCAGCTGCTTCTCGGGCGTGAGACGCCCGATACGGGGACGGTCGATGTCACCGAGGGAGCCCGGATCGGGTACTTCTCGCAGTTCTCGGAACTGGACGGCGATCGCAGCATCCAGGCGGAGCTCGAATCGCTGTTCGGCGCTGTCCACGCGATCGAGACCGAATTGGCCGAGGTTGAGGCCGCATTGGGCGGTGACCTGGACGAGAAGCAGATGTACAAGCTCGTCGACCGCCAAGCCGAACTGCTCGACGCCATGGAGAACAGCGGCGGTTGGACCTACCACCAGCAGATCGACACGGTGCTGTCGATGCTCGGATTCAACGCCGAACGACGTGAGCTTCCTGTCGATCGACTGTCCGGTGGTTGGCGCAACCGCGCAGCGTTGGCCAAGATCCTCATCGAGGCCCCGGACGTCCTACTCCTCGACGAGCCGACGAACTTCCTCGATGTTGCCGGAATCGCGTGGCTCGAACGTTGGCTACGAGATTTCCGCGGCGCGCTTCTCGTTGTCTCGCACGACCGCGCATTCCTCGAGCAGGTCGTCACCAGCATCGTCGAAATCGAGAACCATCACCTGCAGACGTACGACGGTAGTTATTCGGAATACGTTCAGCAGAAACAGTTTCGACTCAAGAACCTCGAACGTGAGTTCAGCAACGAACAACAGCTGCTGGCCTACGAGCAAGAAGCGATCAGTGATCGCAAGGAAGCAGTGAAGAACCCCAGCGGGGTGCTCAAACGTCGACTGGCGAACATCAAGAAGAGCAAGAGTCCACGGCCGGTCGACACGGTGGTCACCGCTATCTACGGCGGTCTGCATGTGCACGACAACCTGGCGGAGATCAACGGGATCGCCAAGAGCTATGGGGAGCAACGACTCTTCGACAACATCTCCTTCACCGTGCACCGCGGTGACCGCATCGCCATCACCGGACCCAATGGATGTGGAAAGACCACTCTCGTCGACATTCTCGTCGGTGCCGAGCAGCCGGACAGCGGCAAGATCAAATGGAAGACCAAAGCGCCGTCGTTCATCTACTACAACCAGGTGCTGGCCGATCTCGATCTCGACGACACGGTGTCGCATTCGGTGAACGCGATGCCGGGCAGTCTCGCTCTGACGGCGACGAAGAAGGAAGTGCACCGCTTTCTCACGTTGTTGCAGTTCTCCGAGATGGATCTCAAGTCGAAGATCGGCGTGCTGTCCGGAGGGCAGAAGGCACGAGTTGCATTGGCGCAGTGCCTGTTGTTCGGCGCAGGCGTCATCGTGCTCGACGAGCCCACCAACCACCTCGACCTGCAGAGCACCCAGGTGCTCGAACGCGCACTGATGGCGTTTCCCGGCGCGGTGATCCTGGTGAGCCACGACAGGTTCTTCGTCGAGAAGGTGGCATTTCGGCAGTTGTCGTTCGACGGCAAGGGCGGCGTCACCGAAATCGCCGGTGTGCAGATGGCGTGACCAGAGCGGGCTACCCGTTGATCTTCGACGCGGACGTGCCCCACTCGGCGTCGCGCAGCTCCTTCTTCCTGATCTTGCCGGTCGATGTCTTCGGCAGCTCGACGATGAATTCGACGTTGCGCGGGGCCTTGTACGACGCGATGGCCGATTTCACGTGCGCCACGAGCTCGGCTTCCGAGGCGTCCGCGCCGGGCACCAGCACCACGAACGCCTTCGGTCGCTCTCCCCACTTGTCGTCGGGAACCCCGATGACCGCAACATCGGCGACGGCAGGATGGCTCGCCAGCGCCTGCTCCACCTCGATGGTCGAGATGTTCTCGCCGCCGGAAATGACGACGTCCTTGGCGCGATCGAGTAGCTGAACGTAGCCGTCGGGATGCATCACCCCGAGGTCACCGGAATGGAACCAGCCGCCCGCGAAAGCCTTTGTCGTTCCGGCGGTGTCGTTGTAATACCCCTTCATGACGTTGTTGCCGCGCATGACGATCTCGCCCATTTCGCCGCCGTCGGGTTCGACGTCGATCAACACTCCACCGGGACCGGGCTTGTCGCGTACCACGCGCAGACGGTCCGCAGTGAGCATGCCGACTCCCTGTCTGGCCAAACGACGAGCCTGTTCGTCGGCGTCCAGTTCGAGCCACTCCTGCTTTGCTTCGCACACCGAATAGGGACCGTAGGTTTCGGTGAGGCCGTAGACGTGTACGAGCGTTGCTCCCAATGCTCGGATCTTGGCGATGATCGTCGGGCTCGGAGGAGCTCCCGCTGTGACGATGGTCAGCGGTCGATCGAGTGAATGTGCCTCTGCAGCAGTGGCGAGAGTGGTCAACACGGTCGGCGCACCGGCAAGGTGATCGACGCCGTTGTCGATGGCCGACCAGATGGCGTCGCCGCGCACTCCGCGAAGGCATACGTGTGTGCTGGACGCGGCTGTGACCGCCCACGTTGTGCACCATCCGTTGCAGTGGAACATCGGCAGTGTCCACAAGTAACGGGTGTCGATGTCGAACCCCTGGTGGTGTAGTTCTCCCAGCGAATTGAGGTAGGCGCCGCGGTGGGTGTACATCACGCCCTTGGGCCGACCGGTGGTGCCCGAGGTGTAGTTGATCGTGATCGTCGAGGTCTCGTCGTCGACCTCCCACTCCAGCGAATCGTCCGAGCCTCGCTCCAGGAAAGCGTCGTAACGAGTGGTGTGCGGCAGCTTGGCGTACGTGCCGTCGACGGCGGGTGTTTCGACGATCTCACGGACCGAGTCGGCGATCGGATCCGTTCCGAGTCCGGTCAGCAGCTCCGAATCACCTACCAGCAGAACCGAACCGGAGTGATCGCAGATATAGCGAACCTCGTCCGGTGAGAGTCGTGTGTTGATCGCGACCAGAACTGCACCGGCCAGCGGCACCGCATAGTGCGCGAACAGTAGCTCCGCGGAGTTCGATGCGATGTACGCCACCCGATCTCCATGGCCGACACCCGACGCGCGCAGTGCGTGCGCGAGCCGAGTGACAGTGGCGGCGAACTCCTCGTAGGTGAATGTCCTCGGCCCGTCCACCACGGCGGTCTTGTGGGGGTGGACCTCCGTTGCGCGTTCGAGAAAGCGCAGGGGCGTCAAGGGAGTATCGAGACCGGTCATGGCAGTCAATGTAGCGCGCACTACGAGGCCAGATCGGATTTGTCGATACGTTCGCGCCCACCGGTAAGGTCGGCGCGTTCGGCGGCAGCGCGGCCGGCATACGATCCCGCCGCATTGTTGCTGCTGAACCTGATCGTTTTCGTCGCCGGGTACCGGGCGGCGTACACACGATCCACGGCATCGGATCGCTTCGCCAGGATGGGCACCAGTGCAGAACCGTGTTGCTGTGTTGCCGCCGCCGTGGCTCGCTTGCGTGCGTCCTGGAGTCGTTCGCCGACTCGATGGGCGTATGCGATCAAGAATGCGTTGCGGAAGCTGCGTGTGCGCGTAGTCGGAGATTCGGCGACCTCGTCGAGTGCACGTGCCGACTGGACCAGCAGCGAGGTGTACAGCAGCTCGCACAGATCGAGATCGACGGGCATGCCGATGACGCTGGCGAGCAAGTACTTCTTCTTCCATAGCGTCCTGGTGCCATTTGCATGACATACGCAGTGCAGCAGAAGCAGTTTGGCTTTGGAGTACGGATTGCTCACCATGATGCGACGGGTGACGACATCGTCGATCAGGCTGCGATGGTTCCCCGCGTCGAGAAGCGCACTGTCGATCGCGTAGCGGGTCATCAGATCCTGGGCCTTGGCCGATAATGCCTCGGCCTCAGCGGGGAATTGCGTCGACTCGGCTTTGGCCAGCAGCCCTCGTATTCTGCCGAGCATCTTCGAGTCCGTGGCTTGTCCGGGGCCGCTCGCTGCCGACTGTGAGGTCCATCGACCCGGAGGGGGCAGGAGCTTCTCGAGGGGCAACAACCACGTCGCACAACCGAGTACGAGCAACAGCGTGTACCAGGACTGCGTCGACGATCGTCGGTTGTACGACCGCCACCGCCGAAGGCGCTCGGCCGTCGTGCCCCCTGCGTACTCGATATGCAGCTCGGACAATTGATCACGCCAGGAACCCGGAGCGAGGCGCTCCGCCGAGCTTCGCGCCGCGTGTGCGCCGATAGCCTCGACCATGACCACTGTGGCGTCGCCTCCGGCGCACTGGCGGGCTACGTGCACCAATTCGGCCGGCTGCCAACCATTCTCGAAAGCAGCATCGAGAGCCTCGTCGAGTGTTCGCGCTGCGCGGTCGTGCTCCGGACGACTCTGTTGCTCGCCCACAGCGGCCAAGCGTTCTGCAACCAGCCGGACCCTGTCTCTCCCGGCTGATCCGAGTTGGGCGAAACCGATTCCGCTGTCGAGCAATTCGCTCGGGTCGGCATCCTCCCACGCGTTCGTCGCGCGCGTGTACTTGAAAAAATTGTCCAGATCGATACGACTCATCGTCGTCCCCTCCACGTCCCCCGGTGTGGTCCCCGAACTGTTCGGTGAGACGCAGAGTAAGGGAGGGGTCTGACAAACTATTCGAACGTGTCAGCGAGGAGCGAGCATCTGCAGTAGTTCCTCGACGGACGGCAGGCCGGGTATCACTGGAAGGTTCGGAACAGGAGCGGCGGCGGGCGGTGCCGTCAATTCGATGCCGCCGAGGCCCGCCATGACGTCGTCGGTGTTGGATCGGGTCGGTCCGTACGTGTTGGATGCAATGACGAAGTCATCGCCGATCGACGCGGACGCCACCACACTCGATCGGTCGTCGGCCCATCCCCACTTGGTCCCGGTCACGCCGGGCAACTGCTCGGTGCCCCAGTCCTGAACCATTCCATCGCGTGCCACAGGAGCCGCGGTGTTCATCCATGCGAGGACGGGGCTGGCGGGATCGGTGCGCTTCTTCGCCGCCAGGAATCGCACGGTGTCGGCTGTGCTCGTGGACGAGTTGCCCCAGAAACCGCCCCGCGAGGTAGAGGTGAGTCCGTATTCCGCGGCGGTTGCCGAAATCGCCTGTGGGTATTTGTTGTCGAGCGTCGAAGCGGCACCGTCGTCGCTGACCTGGACCATCCTGGCGGCCAGGTCGAGGTCTCTGGGCGAACCGTCGCCGAAGCGGACGACGTAGTCGGCCATGTAGAGCTTTACCGTCGACAGTCCTGGGCGCGCCGAGTTGTCCTCCGCGCTGCCCACGTAGGTCCCCGTCGGGATGTGTTCGTACGAGATCGAGGTTCGGGCCGGGACATTTGCGAGGTCACCGGGCGTCGGCAGAGCCTGGGCCGGTACTGCGCACACCAACGCCACGGCAATACCGACAATTGGGACAGCAGTCCTGGTGAAGATGCGTCGCAGGGCCGTCATCTCGTACTCCTCGAGGTGTTGGCCCGCCGCGAATCGGTGGCCGATGCCTCGGTGTACCCCGATGGTCGACGCTTCAACCTCGACACTGTTTCCCTGGTTCTGCGGCCTTCGTCACCTGGATGAATGTGGCTTTCTTGCAGTTGGAGTGACGGAAAGGCGCATTGATCCCAACCGAGGTGAGCAATCAGGAGCGGCGCAGAGCAAGCAGCCTGTCTTTCGAGCGTCGTAGCGTGCCCCGGTTCGCCCCGGTCGGCCAGGTGTCGGGCAGCTCGATCGGATCCGGCAGGCGACCGGCGTTGAAGTCGTCGACCAAATGGCCGACGGTTTCCTGAGCGCAGGATTTGTTGGTGCCGATGAATCCCGAGGGACCCCGCTTGATCCACCCGGTGACGTAGCTGCCGACTGCAGTCTGCCCGCCGGATTCCTCCAGCACACGGCCGCCGGTGTTGGGAATGATGCCCGCCCGGTCGTCGAACGGAACTCCGGGAAGCGCGACACCGCGGTAGCCGATGGAGGTGAGGACGAGTCCGGCCTCGATGCTCTCCACGTCGCCGGTCGAAGTGCTGCGAACCACGTCGTCGCCGTCCGCGGAGAGGCCCATTCGGTCGAACTCGATTCCCGTCACGCGGTCGGTGCCCAGGATTCTGGTGGGAGAGAGAAGGTAGCGCAGAGTGATTCGCTTGCGGCCGTCGCTGTGCTCGGGGGATTCGTCGACGTGGCGAAGCAGTTGCAGCTTCTGTGCCACGGCGTGGGGTAGGTCGTCGGTCGCGGCGAGTCGGACGGTGACGGGATCGAGTGCGAGTTCGCTGCGATCGATGGCCAGGTCGATATCGGGGACGGTCAACAATCCGGCGAACTCGGGCACCGTGAAGGCGGACTGAGCCACTCCGCGTCTGCCGACGACGACAACTTCACGAACTGCGCTGTGGCGCAGGGCGTCCAAGGCATACGGTGCGATGTCGGTCTGGGCGAGCGCATCCGGATTCATCGTCAGAATGCGCGCGACGTCGAGTGCAACGTTGCCATTACCGATGACGACGGCACGTTCGTGCGAAAGGTCGAAGGTGCGGTGCGCGTGATCGGGGTGGCCGTTATACCAGGCGACGAAGTCGGTCGCCGAACTGCGCCCGGGCAATTCGGCTCCTGGAATGCGGAGCTCGCGATCCGATGATGCCCCGACGGCGTAGATCACGGCATGGTGGGTGTCCATCAACTCGTCGTGGGTGACGTCCTTGCCGACCTCCACGCCGAGGTGGTAGGTGAATCCCTCTTGCGCGGAGATGGTTTCGAACAACCGGGACACCTGACGTGTCTTCTGATGATCGGGTGCGACGCCGAGTCGGGCGAGGCCGTGAGGCCGCGGAAGTCGATCGTAGACATCGACGCGAACGCCGGGTTGGGTGAGCAGCTCGTCCGCTGCGTACATGGCCGACGGTCCCGATCCGACGATTGCGACTCGTAGCGGCTGACGATCCCTCGATACCGAGGCTGCAGGGGTGACCGGTGCCAGGATGGGCCGCGGCGGGCGCTCCTGCTTGTAGAAATCTGCATTGATCGTCAGGAACGGCAGTTGCGCCTCGGTCAATTTCGCCTGCGGCACAATGGCGTCGACGGGACAGGCCGAAACGCACGCGCCACAGTCGACACACGATTGCGGGTCGATGTGCAACATTTCCGCCGTCAGGAAGTCCGGCTCGTCTGGAGTGGGATGAATGCAGTTGACGGGACACGCGTAGACGCATGACGCGTCGCTGCAACATGACTGGGTGACGACGTGGGGCATGAGGGTTCCTGACGGCAGAGGCAAGAATGGCTGAGCGGCGAGAGGGCTATGCGGCGAACTGGCTCGAGCTGCGGTCGGGTTCGCTACGGAAACGCGACGCTTTGCCGTCGATTCCGCACAGCTTCCACACCAGGCGAGCAGCGCGGTTCATCATGCCGGTGTCGGTGGCCAGCATGCGCACATCTCCGAAGTAGTCCTGGAGCGCGTGCTGTGATTCCTCGGTGCCCCAGAACAGGTCCTTCTTCACCTGCTTGGGAATGTCGAACTTGGTCCAGAACTTCTTCGGCGGAATGACGATGACGTCGCACAGGATGCGCATCGTGACCGGGAAGGCCAGCGAGAGCAGGAACCGCCCGGCCTTGGACATCTTGGGAACGCGACGTCGCAGCAACTGGTGCGCGAACGAGATGTGTCGCGCCTCCTCGGCGACGTGAATTGCCATGACGCTCTGCATGATCGGATGGATGTCTTCACCGGACCGCAGGACCGACTTCTGAATGTGGTCGATGGGTTCCTCGCCTGCGAGAACGCCGACGAAGAACAGTTCGGGCAGCAGCGTGGCGAACAGGGGAATGAACGGCGAGAGCATCTTCATGGGCCGACTCATGCCGGGGGCGTCGGAATCGACGCGGTTGACCATCTCCTGGAACATCAGGGTGTGGTTGCACTCTTCGATGGATTCGTGAGTGCAGTAGCGTGCCTCGGCCGAGCCGTTGGGCAGCGAGAACACGTACTGCATCATGCCGCGGATCAGGATGTTCTCGAACTGAAGACCGACCTTGGCGACGTTGGCCTGGCGCCACATGCCGATCTCGATCTGCCTGTCGAGCGATAGTGCGCGGTACCAGTCGTGGCCGCCGATCGGGTCCGTCTTGGCGGGGAGTACCCAGCGGGGATCGTTCGCAGGTACCGCGAACTTCTCGGACTCCCAGTCGATGTCGACGTACGGATCGAAGTGCTTGTGCACAGAACCCTCGGACAGCAAAGTGAGTGTCTCGTTGTACTGCTGTTCGTCCGTGGTGTCGGTATCGACCGAAACGGACGTGGTGCCTGTCGTCAGTGTCATGGCTTCTCCAAACGAGGTGCGAACATAGGGTTAATGTAACCCCAGTTAACACGAAAGGGAAGCGCGTAGAAGAAATCCTGTTGGGTCGCCGCCTACTGTTCGTCCGAACGCTCGTCGGAGATCTCTGCCACCTCGTCGGTCTCGAACAGCTGCAACTGGATCGCCGACGGATCGACCACCGGCGTGACCTGCTCGGGCGTGCTGCGCAGTACCTCGCGCAGAGCGGTAACCGCGCGGCCCCACTTGCCGGCTTCTCGGTCTGCCTCGTCGACATCGCAGTGCTCGTCACCGAGGTCTGCAGCGACCGCGATACCCCGCCACGACGCCTCCTGCTCGGCGCTGATGCGCAGGTAGGAGACGACGACATCGCGATCGGAGGAGCAACGACCGAGGACGGTGTCGAGGTCGAGGGATTCGTCGGACCGGTCGAGAAGCTCGACCAGTTCGAGCAGCCCGTCCGGAAAGTCGTCCGCGTCGATCGACGGCGGAGTCGGTTCCCCGAGTGCGCCGCCGAAATCCTCGGCGAACTTCTCGTCGACCTGCTCCCACACGTGGCTGAGCATCCGCACCGCCCACAGCAGGTGATCGGCAACGAAGGGGGACCCGCTCACTCGCACCTGCGCGACGATGCAGTCCTGCACCAGGTGCAGCATCACGTCGGGGAGTTGAAGATTGAGATCGACCAGCAACTCGGCTGCGCGGGTTCGTCCGGATACGGCGTGCACCAGCGTCGAATTGATCTCGACCACAGGTTCGGTGGGCTTGACCGACACGTACGCGGTACCGCCCGCGAACCGCAGGGGGATGTCGCCGTCGGGGTCGTGATCCGGCGGGAAGCCGAACCATGGCTCGAGGGCGCGGTCGACGAGTTGCTGTAGGTGCTCCTTGCCCTTCGGTTGCACGCACAGTGGGACGACGGCCGTGTCGGTCTCGGCGGTGGTGGCGTCGAAACTCGGGACGTCGTAGCGACCGGTGGCGCGTGAGCCCAGGAAGGACGGGTGGGGCAGACCCCAGATGTCGCGAAACACCGCGACGGTCTTCTTCGCCAGATCATCGGACCACGAGCGATTTCGGTCGACGTGTGGTGCCGTGGGCTCCGAATCGACCGACGTGCGAAATCCGATATGGCTGAGCGCATCTCGCTGCTCGACGGTGATGGCACGGCTACTGTGCAGATGCTCGTTCGCGGGAATTTCGCAGCGGACCATATCCAGATCCCAGGCATAGAACTGCACACAGGCGGCGGTGTCGGGCACACCGTCGGTGGTGTCGTAACGCGACTCGATCACCAGCGCATCGCCGTCGCGCATCGCGCTGACGTAATCGCCGAGCTTGCGCTGGAAGTGCATCCAGGCAGCGTCGACGTCGAAGTCGAACTCGAGTGAATCGCTCATGTCGGCTCCTTACCCAGATCGCGTCGACGTAACGCGCAGTCGGTGACGCTAGCGGCGACCACCGACAGGGTCTCGGCGCTCGCGTGGGTTGTCACGACGATGCCGAATCCTCGACCGAGCCGTAGAGCGGGTCGTCCTGCGACTCCTCGTCGATCACACCGAACGGCTGCGCCTCGGCCACACCGTCCAGCACTGCCGGACGCAACGCGTGCGGAACGGCGAGTACTTCCTCGATCCTGACGAGGATGCCCTGCTCGATGAGGGATCGAACGCGGTGATCGATCAGCTGCGCCGTACGCAGATCCTCACCTTCGAGCTCGGCGTAGTCCTCGCCCTCGTTGTTGATCGGCAGCTCGTCGGTCATGGCAGCCAGCAGCGTCTGCACCGCGAACGTGTTGGCCAGCGACCGTGACACGTCGGGGTCGTCGGCGTCTCCCGACAGCTGCACGCGAACGTGTTCGGCAACCAGCTCGTGCACGGTCTCGGCTCCACGGCCGGCCAGCGAATGGGCGTTGTCTCCCGGCCGGGCGGTGTCTCCGTCGATGCGAATCAATTCGGTGGCGATGGCCGTCGACCAGTAATCGACCGCGGCACCCACATCGAGCCGGGCGGGATCGACCAGGGTCGAGCCGACGGCCTCCTGCAGGTCGGCGTTGTCGGCCACCGCCAATCCATCGGCCACACGCGCGACGATGTCATCGAGGGCGGGCAGCAGCGGAAGCGCCGAGATCGCGGCGAGTTCCTGGGCCAGGGAAACGTCGGGCAGGTCGATGTCGTCGGCATCGAGCATGTCGGGCTCGTCGCCCTCGAGGAAGTCCGAGAGGTCTTCCATGCAGTGCGAGTAGTCCTCGGGGCTGCCGTCCCAGAGATCGGTCTCGTCGAGGAATGTCAGGTATTGCAGCGAGGTGAGAACGAGATTGACCGCGGTGTCCTCCGCAGTGTCGGACTCTTCCTGCAGGATCCGTTCGGCCGCATCCACCAGCAGGTGCGCATCTGCGGGAAGCCAGGCGCTGGGCGAGAATCCCTGACGCGCACCGGCCAGTTGGGTCAGTGTCGACGACACGAGCCGAGAGATGGCCTCCGACTGTTCCGACATCTCGCTCTCGTCGAGCCATTCGACGAAACCGTCGATCAGGTCGGCGATGCGTTCGGTGACGGCACCGGTCGGGGCCGGTCGGGATTGCTGGTGACGCCGTTGCCGGGCCTTGGTCTTTTCTGCGCGTTTCTGTCCGCGGTTGGCAGGCCGCTTCGATCCCATGACTCCCAGCTTATCTGTTGGCATGTCCGGTTTCGCCGATCCGTGCCCTCAGCGAAGAAGGAACGATCCCGCAGCCGCGGGAAGAGCTGGATCCGCGGCACGGCGGTACAGCTCTGCGGGGCGGCCGCCACCTGCGGTCGAGGTTGCGCCCGTCCCTTGCAACGAGCCGATGACGTGGCGTCGGAAAGTGTCTTTCGGCAGCGGGCGATCGAACACGATCTCGTACAGCTCACGGAGTTCGAGAAGGGTGAATCGAGCGTCCGTCAACAGCGCGGGATCGACCTCACGCGCGTAGCGATGACGGAGGTCGAGCACCGCCTCGGTCACCATGTCGCCGTGATCGAAGGCCAGCGACGAGACCGGTTCCGAGCCGTCGATCGGCATCGATTCTGTTGTGGGAGCAAGTGATCGAGCCGATATCGCTGCGCTGTGCGCCATCGACAGTACCCATCCACGGTCGTCGCGATCAGGACCGTCGAACATCCTCAGCTGATGAAATGAGAGATCGATAATGCCTGCCTTCGTCCTCAACGCGCGGTCGGCCGCGTCGGCGAGAGTCTCCGACGGCCGCAGGAAAGTGCCCGGTAACGCGAGGCCGCGGTCCGACCGAACGACGACGACGTGCAGTCGCCGTTCGCGGATGGTCAGTACTGCGACGTCGACGGCCACCGAGGGGCGCGGATAGTCGGTCAGAGCCTTGCCGTCTTTGTCTCGCCACGTCATGCATTGCATCTTAGCGTCGATGTGATCTATGGTTAGCGCAATATCAATCTAAGGGGTAGAGATGCGGTTGACCGACATTCAGCACGATCGGGCGCGAGGGGTTCTGCTCGGAACCGCGGTGGGCGATGCTTTGGGCGCAGGATACGAATTCGGGTATCCCACGTCCGAGGAGACCATCGCCATGATCGGCGGCGGGCCATTCGACTGGGCTCCGGGCGAATGGACCGACGACACCTCGATGGCGCTTTGCATCGCGCGCGCACTCGAGCAGGGCGGCGACGTCGACGAGATAGCCGGGTACTTTCGCGACTGGTTCGACCAGAACCCTCCGGACGTGGGGAACCAGACTCGGCTGGTGCTGTCGCAGCCGACACTCGACGGTGCCGATATGACTGCGGCGGCAGCGTCGTTGGCCGGTAGAACCGGCGGCAACGGATCACTCATGCGAACGGCACCGATTGCCCTGGCCTACCTCGACGACCCGGCCGGTTGTCGAGATGCTGCGGCGCGGATCAGTGCCCTCACCCACTCCGATCCCCGTGCCGGTCAAGCGTGTCAATTGTGGAGTCACGCAATTCGATACGCGATTGTGAACTCCACCTACGACGGCGTGACCGAGTTCTTGAACGAGGCCGAAGTCGACGTCCGCGAGTTCTGGCAGCCCCTGCTTCGTCAGGCACAGGAGGGGCAGCCGTCCGACTTCCCGAACAACGGCTGGGTGGTCCATGCTCTGCAAACGGCGTGGTGGGCAATCCACCGATCTGCCGACGCGGAGCGGCCCCTGCCCGCCGCTCTCGAACTGTGCGTCCGCGCCGGCGGCGACACCGACACCACGGCGGCCATAGCCGGAGGACTCCTCGGAGCGCGTTGGGGCGCATCGGCGGTGCCGAGCGAATGGCGCGACATCGTCCACGGCTACCCGGGGTTGCGCGCCGACGACCTCGACCGAATCACCTCGAACATCATTGCAGCGAAGGAGCTTTCATGACAGTCATCGACGTCGTCCAGGGCGACATCACGGACGTGGCGGCAGACGCGATCGTCAACGCTGCCAACACGCGATTGCTCGGCGGCGGGGGAGTGGACGGTGCCATCCATCGAGCCGGTGGACCCGAGATCCTCGCAGAATGCAAGGCGCTGCGGGCCACCACCCTGCCCCACGGCCTCGACATCGGGGCAGCCGTCGCCACCACCGCGGGCCGACTTCGAGCCGGCTGTGTCATACACACCGTCGGCCCGCGCTACTCCCCGCACGAGGACAGATCGGAGCTGCTGCGACTGTGCTACGCCCGGAGTCTGGCGCTGGCAGCGTCGATGAACATGAAGTCCATCGCATTTCCACTGGTTTCCGGCGGCTCCTACGGATGGCCGATGCAGGATGCAGTCACCCAACAAGTCCTGGCAGTCAAAGCTGCCCGGCCGTCGGTCGACCTCGTCATGCTGGTCGCCTACTCCCACGAAGCCGCGGACCTGACGCGGCGGTTGGTGGGTTGACTGTCATCAGTTCTCGCAGCCGACGCCATCTTCGTCACGGTCCAGTTTGATGCTGTAGCCCGGATCCCCAGAGTAGATCGGGGCTGCACCCGCCGCACGGACCGCATCGCAATTGGCGTACGAGACAGCGGAAGGCACTGCGGCCAACGGCGCGGGAGCGGTATAGACCGGCTCGGGTGTGTACACCGGTTCCGGCGTGTAGACGGGCTCCGGGATGTACACAGGTTCGGGCTCGGGCAACGGGATGTATTCCGTGGTCGTCGGTATCTCGACGGCGGCGGCCACCGGCTCGGTGGTCGGAGCCGCGGTCGTCGTGGTCAGGGCCGGTGTTGTGGTCGACGGCGGTGCGGTGGTCGTCGTGACGGTCGGCAACGCGGGCACGGCCGCGACCGGTGCGATGGCGGTCGGGGTCTCGCTTTCGGTCGTGGTGGTCAGCCCGATCACGAACAGGGCGGGGAGGACGGCGATGGCCGGTACCGCCCAGACCTTGCGACCCCGCGCGGGCGACGAGCGAAGGTACGTGACTCCGCTGCCGACCAGCAACGCGCCGACGAGTAGCGCACCGAACTCGAACGAGACCACTGCCCCGATCAGAAAAAGTGCACCGAAAACAATTGCGACCCAGGCGAATATCTTCCCGAACAGGGGGCGGCGAGGCGTCTGTGGCTCGGGTGCCGGGCGCTGAAAGGGTGGTGGGTAGGCGCTGGTCATGTCGAGGGTCCGTTCGGGTCGCGAGGGGTGTCGATGCCGCGGCCGAGATGTCACCCGCGAGACCGGAAGCAACCGTCTCGTTCTGTCCGAACCGGTCGGTCGCATTTCCGTTCACCATGTCGCACCGACCGGGCTCCTCGTTACATCCCGTGTGAGAACGCCATCCGCCCGATCAGTAGTGCTCGCGAAAGCCGCCGATGGCAGTGATGGAATTGCCGTCGGGATCGGAGACGGTCGACAGTCGGACCCCCTTGTTCGCGTCGACGATGGTGCCGAAGTCGATGCCGCGGGAACGAGCGGCATCGACGAACACCTCGATGTCTCCGACTGCAACGTTGAACAACGACGAGCCTGCCCGCTCGGGATCTACGGTCACCTGCAGCCACGCAGCCGAAGCAAGCCGCCACTCCACCAGACTCGGCATCGGATTGTTGTCGGGGCGGCGGTCGAACAGCTGCTCGTACCACTGTCGTGCCGAGTCGATATCGCGCACCGCCACCACGGCAAGCACATGTTCGATCATTGCGTTCTCCTCACAATCGTTCGGGTTCGCAGATATCGACCGGATCTGGCGGCCCGACTCATCGCGCAGAATCTGTCGGTGGCTCGAGTAGGGTCGTCACGAGTCCGAAATCGGGCACCGATACGAGCAGGCAGGGGACCGCAACGGTGTTGACGCTCCACCGCGCCGAACGCGCCGGAACACTCGCGGCTGCACTCGCCGAGATCCTGTCCGTTCCGTTGGACGATCCGTTCGTACCCGAGATCGTGTCGGTCCCGGCCAAGGGCGTCGAACGTTGGCTCACCCAGCGACTGTCGAGCACCCTGGGCGGTTCGCACGGCGACGGCATCGCAGCGAACATCGACTTCCCGAGCCCGACGCGATTGGTATCGCGCGCCATCGCGGCGGTCGACGACATCGACCCCGACGATGATCCGTGGGCTCCTGGCCGGGTTCTCTGGACGGCGCTGGAGGTGATCGACGAGTGCCGCACCGAACCCTGGGCGGCCGTCCTGTTCAAGCACCTCGGTGCCGGTTCCGAGGATCACCGGGTGGGACGCCGCTGGTCGACGGCTTCGCATGTGGCAGAACTGTTTCGCACTTACGGATCACAACGTCCCCAGATGCTGCTCGACTGGTTCGACGGGCGTTTCACCGACGGCCACGGCGGCGATCTCGACGAGGACCTGCTGTGGCAACCGCGGGTGTGGGCCGCGATGCGCGAGCGGATCGGCAGCCCGAGCCCAGCCGAACGACTGCCGCAGACCTGCGCGCGACTCAGGGATGCACCGGAGTCGGTGGACCTACCGAGCCGGTTGTCGGTGTTCGGTCCGACCCGGCTGGCCACCGATCAGCTCGAGATACTGAGTGCACTGTCGCAGGCTCGTGATGTGCACGTCTGGGTTCCGCATCCCAGCCCGTCGATGTGGCGCACCCTCGCCGAGATTCCGGCGGTGACGCGCCGACGAGACGATACGACGGCTCTGGCCGTCGAGCACCCACTGCTGGCCGGCCTCTCGCGAGACGTGCGAGAACTCCAGGCCACCATCGCGTCGGTGGCGACGAACACCGTGCATCACCAGGGCCCGGAAACGGCGAACACCCTGCTCGGTCGAATTCAAGACGACATCACCGCCGATTCGCCTCCGTCTCCCGAATTCGACGACGGCACAACGTTCGTCGACGGATCGGTGCAGATTCACGCCTGTCACGGACCTGCTCGACAGGTCGAAGTGCTGCGCGAGTCGTTGTTGCATCTGTTCACCGGCGACCCGACGCTCGAACCACGGGACGTGCTGGTCATGTGTCCGGATGTCGAGACCTATGCGCCGCTGATTCGCGCGAACTTCGGGCAGGCGGCGCTGGTGCATCCTGGACACCGGTTGCGGGTGCGCCTGGCCGATCGAGGCCTGCGCCGCACCAACCCCGTCCTCGATGTCATCGCCACGGTGCTGGATTTCTCGGAGGGGCGGGTGACGGCGAGCGAGCTGTTGGACTTCGCTGTGAGCGGCCCGGTGCGGGAGAAGTTCTCGTTCACCGACGACGATCTCGAGCGCCTGCGCGAGTGGGTGGCGAGCTCCGGTGCTCGCTGGGGACTGACGGTTCGGCAACGAGAAGCGTACGGCTTGAACGGTTTTCGCCAGAACACATTCAAATCTGCGCTCGACCGCATCCTGCTGGGAGTGGCCGCGGACGAGACTCGTAACGAATACCTCGACCTCGCGCTGCCCCTCGACGACGTCGACAGCAACGACATCACCCTCGCCGGCCGCTTCGCCGAGCTCGTCGATCGGCTTGCCTCGGTGCTCCGCGCACTTGCCGGTCCGGCATCGGTGACCGAGTGGACCCGGCAGCTGGGACGCGCCCTCGATCTCCTCGCAGACGTGCCCACCGCCGACGAATGGCAACTGGCACAGGCACATCGAGAGATCTCCGACGCCACCGAACACGGTGGCACCGCCGAGCTACGGCTCGCGGACGTGCGCGCCATGTTGGCCGGCAGACTGGCCGGTCGACCCACCCGTGCGAACTTTCGCACCGGCGAGCTGACCGTGTGCACCATGGTGCCGATGCGCTCGGTGCCGCACCGAGTGGTGGTGTTGCTCGGGCTCGACGACGAGGTGTTCCCCCGAGTGGGCAGTATCGACGGAGACGACATCCTCGCCCGTGATCCGGCCGTCGGCGAACGAGATATCCGCAGTGAGGACCGACAACTCCTCCTCGACGCGGTGATGTCCGCCGAGGAGAAGCTGCTCTTGTTCTACACCGGAGCAGACCCCGTCGACGGGTCCGCCAAGCCGCCCGCGATCCCGCTGCGAGAGTTGATGGACGTGCTCGAGGTGACGGCGGGCGCAAGCGTCGAACACCGGCATCCGCTGCAGCCGTTCGATCCGCACAACTTCGAAGCCGAACACCCGTTCAGCTTCGACACCGTTGCCCTGGCCGGAGCGGTCTCCCAGCAACGGACGCCCGATCCGGTGGCACCGTTTCTGCTCCACGCACTACCTCCGACCGATCGCGGGGACGTCGAGCTCGCCGAACTGATCGCCTTCGTCGAGAACCCGGTGCAGGCCTTTCTGCGGCAACGGCTCGGATTCCGAGTTCCGGAGCTCGAGGACGACCTGGCGGACAGTCTGGACATCGAGCTGGACCCGTTGTCCCGGTGGAACATCGGTGATCGAATGCTCGCGGCAGTGCTCGCCGGTGGGGACATCGGGGAATTCGCGGACGCCGAGTGGCGGCGCGGCACCCTTCCTCCGTTCCATCAGGGCCGCAGAGAGATGTCCGACATCCGGCAGATCGTCGGAATCATCGCCGACGCGGCCGCTCCCTTCCACGAGGGTCCGGCCGAGACCGTCGACGTCGCGGTCGATCTCGGTGACGGACGCCGCCTGACCGGCACCGTCACCGGAATTCACGGCCGTACGCTGGCGCGATCGTCCTACTCGCGCCTGGCCGCCAAACATCGACTGGCCGCGTGGGTGCGGTTGCTGGCGGTGGCCGCATCCCAGCCAGGGGAGTGGAGCGCCGTCACCATCGGCCGAGCGAGCGGGATGCGCCCGCCTCGTCGCTCTCGGTTGAGCGCCCCGCGGGACCCCGCAGCCGTGCTGCGTGACCTGGTGGACCTGCGTGATCGCGGAATGACCTCGCCGCTGCCGATATCGACCGGTACCGCGTCGGCCTACGCGGAGAAGCGCTTCGGTGGCGGAACCATCGAGGACGGCTACGAATCGGCCACGTGGGCGTGGCGGGGCGACTTCGGCGACGCGACCGACCGGTCGCTGCGCTACGTCCATGGGTCGACACTGTCGTTCCAGACGTTGCTCGCCGCGACCCCGCATGCCGACGAGACCGAGCCGTCGAACGAGAAGAGCCGTTTCGGAATTCTCGCTCGAAAGCTGTGGGACCCGTTGCTGACCGCCGAGAACATGGGGAACGCATGACTGCCGCCCGCGGATTCGACCTGCTCGGTCCGATGCCGACCGGAACTACCGTCCTCGAAGCCAGCGCCGGGACCGGCAAGACGTACGCGATCGTGGGATTGGCCGCGCGCTACATCGCCGAAGGGATTGCCGAGATCTCGGACCTGCTCCTGGTGACGTTCAGTCGGGCCGCGACCCAGGAACTCCGAGACCGCACCCGCAGCAGGTTCGCCTCGATCGCCCGGGACCTGGCAGAGCCGGACACCGCTCGCGCATCTCGGGATCCACTCGTGGCGTTTCTGGCAGAAGTCGACGACGCCGAAGTGGACCTGCGGCGTCGACGGTTGCGACGGGCACTGTCGGACTTCGACGCCGGAACCATCGTCACCACTCACAGTTTCTGCCAGCGCATGCTCGACGGGCTCGGCATCGCAGGCGAACGCGAACCGGAATCGGCCTTCGTCGAATCGGTCTCGGACCTGCTCGAACAGGTCGTGGACGACCTGTATCTGCAGATGTTCAGCGGTGACGACGAGGCGCCGGCATTCGGTAGGCGGGACGCTCAGCAGTTGGCGTTGGCGGCCGTGGGTGACCCGCAGTCGATTCTGTACCCCGACATCGAGGACCTGGACGACAGCAACCGCGAGCCTGGACTGCGTGTGCGGTTCGCCAGGGAAGCGCGCCGGGAAATCGAACGTCGCAAACGCCTGCTCGGGGTGCGTGACTACAACGATCTGCTGGGACTTCTGCATTCGGTTTTGTCCGACCCCGTCCACGGCGAGGCCGCTTGCGCCCGAGTCAGAGACCGATTCCGCGTCGTGCTCATCGACGAATTCCAGGACACCGACCCCATGCAATGGGACATTCTGCGGCGGGCGTTTCACGGATTCACCACGCTCATCCTCGTCGGCGATCCGAAGCAGGCCATCTACGCGTTCCGTGGAGCCGAGGTACTGAGTTACCTCGACGCGGTGCAGACCGCGGACCACCTCTACGAGCTCACTGCCAACTGGCGTAGTGATTCGGGGCTGCTCGACGCCCTGCATCATCTGTACGGGGGCGCAGCCCTCGGTCACGACGACATCGTGGTGCACCGAGTCGAGGCTCGAAACCCTCTCTCGCGCATGGTTGGACATCCTCCCCTGAGGCTGCGCTATCTTCCCCGAACCGGCGCTGGTCCACTGCGGCAGGGTTTTCCCGCGGTCGACCGCCTCCGATCCCGGGTTGCGGCGGACGTTGCGGCGGACATCGTCGAGCTGCTGTCCGGACATGCCGTGATCGAGCGTCCCGACGGCCCTCGGGTGATCGAACCGCGGGACATTGCCGTGTTGACCCGAACGACCAAGCAGGTGGCGTTGATTCGGGACGCACTCGACGCGGTCGGGGTGCCGTCAGTGGTATCGAGCAGCACCAGCGTGTTCGGCACCGAGAGTGCCCGACACTGGCTGTGGTTGCTGCAGGCGATCGAGCAACCTCATCGCACCGATCGCGTACGTCTGGCCGCTTTGACTCCGCTGCTCGGGTGGACCGCCGCGCAACTCGACTCCGGAGCCGAGGACGCGCTGTCCCAGGTCAGCAGTCGTCTGCGCGAGTACTCGGTGCTGTTCGACGAGGCCGGGTTCGCAGCAGTCTTCGAGCGCGTGTCGGCCCAGTCCGGACTCGATGCAAGGCTGCTCGCGGTCGAATCCGGTGAGCGCACGATGACCGATCTGCGACACATCGCCCAATTGCTCAATCGCGCAGCGGTATCCGAGTCCTACGGAATCACCGCCCTCACTCGCTGGCTGACCGACCGCATCAAGGAACCGGCAGCGGGCGGGTCGACCGACCGGAGCCGTCGACTGGACAGCGATTCCGCAGCAGTGCAGATCATGACGACACACGGAAGCAAAGGGCTCGAATTCCCGGTCGTCTACCTGCCCTACGCCTGGGACACATTGTTCTTCAGCAAGCCGTCGACGCTGTTGCTGCACGAGAACGGCAAGCGAATCCGAGACGTCGGCGGACCGTCCGGGGCGGGGTATGCGGCCAGGAAGATCCACAACGATCAGGAGGAGGCAGGCGAGGAACTGCGATTGCTCTACGTCGGTCTCACCCGCGCCGAGTGCCGGATCGTGCTGTGGTGGGCACCGGGCCGAAACACCGCGACCTCCTCGCTGCACCGCATGCTGTTCGGACGCATCCCCGGAATCGCTCTGCCCGAGCCGTCGTACAAGGTTCTCGACGACGCGACGACCGCGAACCGGCTCCAATCCTGGGTCGGGTCGGCAGCCGGGCTCATCTCGGTCGAACCGGTGGGGCCCGGTGAGCCGTCCACTGCACATTGGATTCGTCCCGAGCAACCGCACCTCGACGTTGCCGCCGCACGCTTCGATCGAACCCTCGACCTACTGTGGCGTCGGACGTCGTACTCCGCGTTGACAGCTCATGCTCACGACGCCGCGCCCGGCCGGCTCGAAGTAGGAGTAACCAGCGAGGCCGAGCATCCCGAGAAGACGGACGAGCCCGCCGAGACGTCGGTCGGCGGCGACTACACAGGAAGCGAGTACATCGACGAACAGCTGGACGGAATCGCGTCACCGATGAACGGCATGCCTGCCGGTGCGGCGTTCGGAACGCTCGTCCACGAGGCTCTCGAACACGTCGACACGTCCGCACCGGACCTGCTCGCGGAACTCGAAGGTCGCTGCGCTGCGGCGGTCGCGTCGCGAATGGCGGAGGTCGATCCGATGGCGTTGGCCCAGGCTCTGTTACCGGTGATGCAAACACCGTTGGGTTTCGGGACGCTGGCCGACGTAGCGCCGTGCGACCATCTGGCAGAGCTCGACTTCGAGCTGCCCTTGGCCGGCGGAGACGATCCGGTGGCGGACACGGTCACGCTGAAGTCCGTGGCGCGCCTGTTGCGTCGCCATCTCGAACCGACGGACGTGCTCGCGTCCTACGCAGATCTGCTCGACGATCTCGAGGCAACACCGCTTCGCGGCTTCCTCACCGGGAGCATCGATTCGGTTCTGCGCGTGGCCGGACCTCGATACGTCGTGGTGGACTACAAGACGAATCGAATCGCGAGAGGCGATCTGACCACCGGCAACTTCACCCGCGAGAAGATGGCCCAGGAAATGATCCGCTCGCATTATCCGCTGCAGGCAATCCTGTATGCCGTTGCGCTGCATCGATATCTACGATGGCGTCAATCGAACTACGACCCGCAACTACATCTCGGCGGCATCCGATACCTGTTCGTGCGGGGCATGGTCGGACCGCAGACTCCCGCCGGATGCGGAGTGTTCGACTGGGATCCGCCCGCAGCTCTGGTGGTCGAGCTGTCGGATCTGCTCGCGGGCAGGGCGAGCCGATGACCGGTGTCTCGATTGCGCTGCGCGGCAGTGGAATTCTACGTACGTTCAACGACGTGGGTGTGCTGTCGGCATCCGACGTACACGTTGCGTTGCGCCTCGGTGCCCTGGCCGGGGAATCGTCGGAGTACGTGCTGCTCGCCACCGCTCTGACGGTGCGCTCGGTGCGATCCGGCTCGGTGTGCCTGGATCTGCGACGACTGCAAGACGTCACCGTCGACGAGGATTCGGACGTCGATCCGAGCGCACTCCCGTGGCCCGAGCTCGACGACGTGCTCCGAGCGCTGAGGGTGAGTCCACTGGTGGTCGGCAGCTCGAATGGGCCGTTGAGGCCGCTGAAACTGGTCGACACCGATCAGGGTGAGCTGCTGTATCTGGACCGATACCATCTGCAGGAGAGCACCGTTCGGGATCTCCTCGACGTGCGTTCGCAATCCCACCCGCCCGCCGATGCCGTCGAGATCGGCGAGGCCTTGGCCGCGCTGTTCGTGGATGGATCGGGTGCACCCACGGCCGCCCCCGATCGGCAGCGAATAGCGGCGGCTCTGGCAGCGACGCAATGGACCACGGTCATCGCCGGCGGACCCGGAACCGGAAAGACCCACACCGTAGCGAGAATTCTGGCGCTCCTCGTACGCGAACACGGCAGCGATCTGCGCATCGGACTGGCCGCACCCACCGGTAAGGCCGCAGCCCGACTGCAGGAATCCGTGTCCGAACAAGCCGGGCTACTCGGACTTCCTGCGGACCTGAAAGCAATGACGCTGCACCGACTTCTGGGATGGAAGCCCGGAAGCAAGACGCGGTTTCGGCACGATGCGGAGAATCGGCTGCCGTACGACGTCGTCGTCGTCGACGAAACCTCGATGGTGTCTCTGACGATGATGTGTCGGCTGCTCGAAGCCGTACGTCCCGAGTCTCGGTTGATTCTCGTCGGCGACCCGGACCAGCTGACGTCGGTCGATGCAGGCGCGGTGCTGGCCGATCTGGTGGCCAGACCCGTCACCGGCAGGGAGAACCCGGTTCTGGCTCAGCTCGTCGACGCGGACTTCGCCGCCGCCGAGGATCCCGAAGAAGCGGCGCTGAGCGCGTTCGAGCGAGACCGATTGCGCGGCGGCGTCGTTCGGCTCAGTCGTGGCCGACGCTTCGGCGGAGCCATCGCTCGCTTGGCCGTGGCCGTCAGGGACGGCCGGGCCGACGACGTGATGGCGTTGCTCGAATCCGGCGCGGAGGAGATTTCGTTTCAGAGCCCCGACGACGTCGACGCTCTACGTTCGGACGTGATCGACACCGCAGCCGAGGTCACCGCCGCCGCCGTACGCGGGGATGCCACCGAAGCACTGCTCGGGCTCGAGAAACATCGCCTCCTGTGTGCGCACCGCGAGGGGCGATGGGGAGTCTCGCGGTGGGATCGGCAAGCGATGGAGTGGGTAGGAGAAGGTACCGGAACATTTCTCGACCCTTCGCTGTGGTATCCCGGTCAGCCGTTGTTGGTCACGGCCAACGACCACGAGGCGAGGATCTACAACGGAGACACCGGCGTTGTGGTGTTGGGAGACAACGGGACTCCGATGGCGGCGTTTGCTCGAGGTCGTGGCCACGTGTTGATTCACCCGAATGTGCTCTCCTCGGTACACACCGTGTACGCAATGACGATCCACCGCAGCCAAGGCAGTCAGTACGACACGGTCTCGGTTCTGCTGCCGGCCGAGGCATCGACACTGCTGACGCGAGAACTGCTGTACACCGCCATCACCCGCGCACGATCGCACGTTCGAGTGATCGGTACCGAGGAGGCCATCCGCGCGGGCGTCGAACGTCAGGTGCTGCGGGCGAGCGGGCTGCGCCGAAAGATCCTGTAGCTCGTCCGATCGTGTTCGTCACCGGCACGCATGCCGGTCTGCCCTCGTCACGACGTCCATGCTGTGTGCGACCAGAAGCCACGTGCGGGCCAGGTTCTTCCATACCCCGATCGAGTTGTTGCCAGTCGCGTCGGCGGAGGGGCGAGCCCGGACGGCGGCCGATCGATGCAGCGACAGTGCTTGCGCTTTCAACGCGTCGATATCGCCGTCGGCGCACACCGATCGAACAGTGTGCGCATCGACGCGTCGACCGACCAACTGGCACAACGCTTGCAGTGACCTCAGCTCGGCAGGCACGTCCTCGGATGTCTCCGACGGGCTTTCGGTCGTTGCGACGGTTGTGCTACCGACGAACCCGCGCTGCAGGTCGACCGGTCCCGACGACGCAGCGTCGGCCGCGACGCTCCACACGCTCAGGAACGACGGATGTGGGACGTTCCAGAGCTCCCGGAACGCGCGAGTGATCATCTCCGCGACGAGCGCTGCATCTGCTCGGGTGTCGGTGCGCGTGAGATCGATGATCGACCCGTCTGCGACCGGCTTGCCTCGATCCAGCCAACCGAAGTCGAGGAGCTGCACATCCATGGCCGTTACGTCCGGGGCATCCGGGTACAGCAGTGACGGCAGCGCTGCCACCGACACCAGCACGCCGCCGTCCGTCGCTGCCACGTCGATGTACGGCCGCAATCCGCGCTCGCCGGGGCTCGCCTGGGCAGCGGAAACCGTGATGTAGTCCCGTCTCGGCAGGGTCCGAAGACGGGCGTGCAGATTTTCGGTGAACGTGGCCCACGCGAGCGCGGTGGCGGAGTCGAAATGGCCGTTCTGCAATGCGGTCACGATGCGAACCCTCTTCTCGGACGAGAACTGATGCCTGTATCCGAGACCGTAGCGAGAGGGTCCGACAAGAACCTGGGTCAGTAGACGTCGCGAAGGTAGCGCTTGGATCGCTTGAGGTCGTTGACGTAGTCCTCGGCGGCGTCGGGGGAGCGGCCACCGTGCTCGGCGACGATCTCGTGCAGTGCCTCGTCGACACTCTTGGCCATCCGAGCCGCATCGCCGCACACGTAGATCAGCGCACCCGCTTCGAGCCACCCGTACAGCTCCTTGCCTGCCGCACGCATGCGGTGCTGAACGTAGATCTTCTGGGGCTGGTCGCGGGAGAAGGCCAGATCGAGTCGAGTCAGCAGACCGTCGCGCTCGAAATCGACCAGTTCGTCCTCGTACAGGAAGTCGCTCGCTCGATGCTGATCGCCGAAGAACAGCCAGTTCTCGCCTGTTGCGCCCCGGGCTCGACGCTCGTGCAGAAAAGCTCGGAACGGTGCCACTCCGGTTCCCGGCCCGATCATGATGATCGGGGTGTCGTCGGATGGAAGGCGGAACGATTTGTTGGCCGACAGGAACACCCCGGCTTGATGTTGCTCCCCGACGCGGTCGGCCAGATACGTCGAGCAGACGCCGCCGCGATCACGCTCGGCGGACCGATATCGGACCGTGGACACGGTCAGATGCACGGTGCCCTCGTGCGCGATCGGGGACGAGGAAATCGAGTACACCCGGTGTTGCAGTGGTCGCAGCAGTCCGAGGAACTCGGCTGGATCGAACGCTCCCGACCGATCGAGGTCGAGAACGTCCACGACGTCCCGACCCCACGTCCAGGCGTCGAACGACGCGCGGTCGCCGTTCTGCAGAACGTGATCGAGCTCGGCGTCACCGGCGCGTTCGGCCACGGCCTCGATCAGATCCATGGACGGGATGCCGATCTCGTAGTCCGTGGTCAAGGCATCCGCCAGGGTGATCTCACCGGATTTGGTGTGGACAGCGGTGTCGGCAGGCACTCCGAGACGCTCGATCACGGCCGAGACCAGCGCCGCGTCGTTGACGGGTTTGACGCCGAATCCGTCGCCGGCCTCGTAGGCGATGCCGCTCTCGCCGAGCGCGATCGAGAAGTGTCGAACTTCCTTGGCCGACGTGGGGCCGGAGAGACGTCGGTTGCCCAGAATCTGCGCGCGATAGGGATTCTTCCGATTCCACGGTGAGCGCTTCGATGCGGTCTTGGTGGCGCCGAGATCGCCGGTTCGAGCGTCGATGTCCTGTACCTGCCTTGCGGTAGTCGTCTTGTGAGCCGACTGGGAGGTCGACTCGTTCAAACACTAATCGGGGCCACTCACTCGCGGTGCAGGACCTCGATTCCGTCGACGGAGAACACGACGTCGTATCCGCTCGCCAGCGCCCGGTCGATCGCCTGACGGTCGCCGGTCTCGTCCGTCGGCCACCCCGCAGGTCGTTGCCGGTTGACGACGATCCAATCCGGGACGGTCGAATCGGTCGTACGCTGCGGAAAGACCGAGACCTCGTGGTCGGCGACGAGTTGAGCCACGAGATTGTTCGACGCCGCAACCCGATCACCGGCGGGAATCCACTCGGAGATCTCTCGTGCGGTCGCGGCCTGCGGATCGATCGTCCATTCCTGCGCGTGCACCACACGTGACATGGGCAGGAACGGCAGCGCGATGACCGCGAAGGCTGCCACGAACGCGACGATCAGCTTCCGGCCACGTTCGGTGAGCTGACCGTGGCGGTGGCTACGCGCCAACGCGTCGAGCAGGGCGACGAACACGATGACCATCAGAATCGCGTTGTAGTGGTAGATCGGCTTCCAGAAGTTGGTGTTGTCGCTGAGAAAGCGCCACGCGACCGTCGGGACCGCGACCAGGAGCAGTGGCGATCTCAGGGCGAAGAAGCCGGTGACCGCGAGAAGCAGAAAGGCGGTGGCCGCCCGTGAATCGCCGGCAACCAGTCCGTGCGCGGTGTCGGCTATGCCCTCGCCGAGCGGAGGCAGCTTCGAGCCCTGATCGTACGAGTTGTCCGAGCTGAGGGCCGGGATGATCACCTTGACCGCGAGCACTACCCAGGTCAGTCCCCACACAGCAGCCAGCGCCCCCGCAAGGCGCGTTCGGCCGGTCGTCCACAGCGCCACCAACGCCCCGATGACGATCACCGTCAGGCCCATGTCCTCTTTGACGAACACCAACGGTAGAGCCCAGGCCAGGGCCGGCAGCCAATGCTGTCGGACCAGCGCGACCATCGACATGGCCAGCAGGGGCATCGCGAACGCCACCTCGTGGAAATCGAAGTTCAGCGCGGCCTGCACGCCCCACGACAGTCCGAACGCCGCGGCCGTCACGATGCCCACGACCGTGCCGAATTTCTGTACCGCCAGTCGGCTGATCGGAATCACTGCGAGCGCGAACAGCACCGCTTGTGCGATCAGCAGTGTCTCGGCGTGCGGGAACAGTCGGTAGAGGGGCCCCAGCAACGCGGTGATGGGCGAGAAGTGATCGCCGAGCGTGTTGTAGCCGGTGCCGAGCAGGTCGGATGTCGGCGCGCGAAACTGCGAGTACGACGCGATCTGTTGGACGAATATCCCCAGGTCGAATCCGGACGTACGGAGCTGGCGATGGCCGAGGACGGACATCACCGAATACAGGGTCGCCAGCACGGCGAAGGAGACGACCGGCACCAGCGTCTCGGCGGAACGGAACGCCGAGCGCCGGTCTGTGGTGGCTGTTTCGTCGGTCGCTGTGTCGACACTGTCGGCATCGGTGACGACCGTGGATTTCTCGGTAGTGGTCACGAGAAGGCATGTCTACCGGACAGACGTGAGATGTTCCTGAGAACCGCCGGTCAGCGCTTGCGCTTCTTCGCTGGTTTGCGTCGCGGCGGCTGCGAGGTGAGGTGGTAGTAGAGCGCATCCTCGGAGTCCTCGACCACCACATCGATGAAGTCGCCGACTTCGAGGTAATCGTCGACGGCGATCCGGTCGGTCGAGCCGATGACTGCTTTCACCGATCGAGCGGGAACGAGGCCCCTACGGCCGTCCGGTCCGACGGCGAGTGCATAGCGTGGACCGGTACGGGTGACCCTGGCGCTGATGAAGTCCGGGTCCTTCGGTATCGGGTCAGCCGCGAGCACACCCCCGTCCTTCGACGCGGCCGTCAACGAGTCGAGCTGCGCGGCCAGATCGTCGGCCATCGCATCCACCTGATCGAGCAGGTGGGCCATGTGTGCGGCGTAGTCGGTGTGCTTCTTGGTCGGCTTGAGCGCCTCACCGGGCTTGTACATGTCTTCGTGGGTCAGCTCGCCCCACGCGTCCTGCAGGCGCGTCTTGACCTGAACTTCCACTTTCACATCGAGATCACCCTGATGTGTTGCCACTCGAACGACCAGCACCGCGTGGTACGCGCGATAGCCACTCGGCTTGGGAAAGGCGACGTAATCGGTCGGTGGTTGCGCGAACCGAACAGAGCATTCCGGGTCGTTGCACGCACGCTCGAGAGCAGCGACGAACGTCAGCTGATCGCGCGGGGTCTTGCAGAGCACCTTGACGCCGACGAGATCGGGCAGAGCCTCGGCGACGGCATCGGCGTCGGTCGGCTCGGTGATGCGGCCCTCGGAGAGATAGCGGCGCAGTTTGTCGGCCGATCTGCCCGGGTCCTTGATGCGTGCCGTCTGCGCATTCAGTCGGTCTCGATCGACGTCCTCGAGAATCTCGTCGGCGATGGTCTCGAGGAAATTCTGCGCGGTGACGAGAGCGGCTTCCCACGCTCGACGACGCTGCAGGTACAGCTCTTCGACCAAGTCGTCGATACTCGTTGCCGATGTCACGATGCCGAGGTTAACGCAGAAGTACCGCCGATCCTGTCGGCGGAGCGCATTCGAGCTGTGGCGTGACTGTGTGCGGTTTACGCTCTACCGCATGACCGTGGCTTCGGAACAGAAGGACGACTTCGCCGAGCAGTTCGATCCCTTCCGTCGTGAGTTGCTCGCGCACTGCTATCGCATGACCGGGTCGATCCACGATGCCGAGGACCTGTTGCAGGAGACGTACATTCGCGCCTGGCGGGGGTACGCAAAGTACGAGGGCCGTTCGTCCCTGCGCACATGGCTGTACCGAATCGCAACCAACACCTGTCTCACCGCTCTGGACGGCCGGGCGAAGCGTCCCCTGCCGACGGGCTTGGGTGCGCCGAGTTCAGGCCCCACCGACGAACTCGTGCAGAACAACGAGATTCCGTGGTTGGAGCCGATTGCAGATTCCGATCTGGCGGATGCGAGTGATCCCGCATCGATCGTGGTGGCGAAGGAATCCGTGCGGCTCGCCTTCGTCGCCTCCTTGCAACATCTGTCGTCGCGACAACGCGCGGTGCTGCTGATGCGCGAAGTGTTGCAGTGGAAAGCGTCGGAGGTTGCCGAGGTTCTCGCCACGACGACGACCGCGGTCAACAGCCTCCTGCAGCGAGCCAGGGAGCGCCTCGACGAGATCGCGCCCGATTTGGACGACATCGAGCCGATCGAATCGGCAGAACTGCAGCAACTGCTCGCCCAGTACGTGGACTGTTTCGAGGCCTACGACATCGACCGGCTGGTCACGTTGTTCACCACCGACGCGGTGTGGGAGATGCCGCCGTTCGTCGGGTGGTACCAGGGCGGCGAGACGATCGGATCGCTCATCCGCAACAACTGCCCGGCAAACGGCGCGGGCGATATGCGGATGGTGTCGACATCTGCCAACGGACAACCGGCGTACGGGTTGTACATGCTGGGTGAGGACGGTGTGCACCGGCCGTTCCAGCTGCACGTGCTCGATGTCGATGCCAGAGGGGTCGGACACGTGGCCTGCTTCTTCGATCTGACTCTGTTCGATCGATTCGGATTGCCCGACCACCTCTAGAACAAAGGTCGGTCAGCTCTCCGAGACGGCGGACGGATCCATCCACATCACTTCCCACACATGATTGTCGAGATCTCGGAACGCCCTTCCGTACATGAACCCGTGGTCCTGTGGTTCCATCCACTTCGATCCACCCGCGGCGATCGCCGCGTCGGTGAGCGAATCGACCTCGTGGCGGCTGTCGGCCGAGATGCACATCAGCACCTCTCGGGCCGAGCCGGTGTCGCAGATCGAGTCCGAGATGAAGTCCTCGAATCGCGCGGTGGCCAGGAACATCACCGTCGCCTGGTCGCTGACGATCATGGAAGCGGTGTTCTCGTCGCTGAACATGTCGTTGAACTCGAATCCGAGACCCTCGAAGAATGCGCGGGTGGCGACGACGTCGCGAACGGGCATGTTGGCGAACAACAAACGTGACATGGGTACACACCTTTTCCGTGAAGAACCTGCTGCGTCGAACCGTCGAACAACGGTCTTGCTCGTACTGACAGCTGTCGATCCGAAAAGTCATCGGGTGAAGATGTGCCGACACGACGCGACCCCGCCGAGCGGGTGCTCGACGGGGTCGCGGACTGCGAAGCTGAAGGGGGCGTGTCGCTATCGCGTGATCTGCTGGCTATCGCGTGATCTGCGCGAGGCGCGACAGCATGCGCGAGAAGACGTGGCCGTCGTTGCCGAGATCTGCGTAGGGGTCGGATGCCTCGTCCGACTCGGTGGTGCCGGGCGTTGCCGCAGCAAGCGTGCGCGCCAGCCGGGTGCGACGCTCGATGGCGTCGAGGATGGTGGCGTCCAGCGTTGAAACTTCGTCGAAGAGCTGGTCGACGTCAGCTGTCGCGATGTCGGCACTGTCGGTGCCAATTGCGAGCGAATCGATCTGAACAGTCACATCGTCTCCTTTTGTTCGCGTCCTGAGGTGTGAGTCGTTCGGTCGGCCGGAACCGTTACAGCTCCATCCGAGTAAAAACGATGTTTCGTCGCCCAAACCAACATGCCCACTCGACGGGCCTGGGCCAACCTCTTCGGGGTGTGATGCTGCATACAGTCCGGTCGGTTCCGCTACCTGCGGGTTCTTCGGACGGAACGGCTCGAAGGATTCTTCTCGCGATGTTCCGGGTAGCCGCGGAGCGGATACGTCGACTTTCGAGGAGTGAACGATGCGTTACGACTACCTGATCATCGGTGGGGGAATGGTTGCGGACAGCGCAGCTCGCGGAATCCGCGAGCAGGACGCGACGGGCTCCATCGGAATACTCGGCGCGGACCCCGATGCGCCGTACACCCGGCCGGCGCTGTCGAAGAAGCTGTGGACCGACCCGGAATTCGGCCGCGATCAGGTCTCGCTCGACACTGCGTCCGACACCGACGCATCGGTGCACTCCGGAACTCGAGTGATATCGGTCGACCGCTCGAACTCGTCGGTCACCACGGAATCCGGAGACACCCACGAGTACGGAAAGCTGCTCCTGGCAACGGGGGCGACGCCGACGCGCATCGAACTGACCCCCAGCCCGCGTGTGGTGTACTTCCGCACCTTCGCCGACTACCGGGCGCTGCGTGAACTGACGAAGACCGCCGACCACATCGCCGTGGTCGGCGGCGGATACATCGGCACCGAGATTGCAGCTGCGCTGTCTCTCCAGGATGTGAAGGTCACACTCGTCACGTCGGACTCCGTGCTCGGCGGACACATGTTTCCGCAGAGCCTGGCAGCCGGCTTCGACAAGGGTTTCGCCGGCCACGGTGTGACCGTGCGCCGAGGAACGAGGGTCGTTTCCGGAGCCGAGGCGTCGGCGCGCGTGCAACTGCAACTCGACGACGGTTCGACCGTGGAGGCGGACGGAGTCGTGTTCGGACTCGGCGTGCGACCCGACACGGAACTGGCCGAGGCTGCGGGGCTGGCAGTCGACGACGGCGTGATCGTCGACGAGTTTCTTCGCACCGAGGACGAACGCGTCTACGCCGCCGGTGACGTGGCGAACTACCCCGACGCCATTCTCGGACGCCGACGCATAGAGCATGTCGACAATGCGACCGAGATGGGTAAGGCTGCCGGACGCAACATGGCCGGTGCCGCAGATCCCTACACGTACACCCCGTACTTCTACTCCGACGTGTACGACGACGGCTATCAAGCGATCGGCACGGTGTCCACGACGCTGACCGTCGTCGAGGACTGGAAATCGGTGGGGAAGGAAGGCGTCGTCTACTACCTCGACGACGATGCCGTCGTCCGGGGCGTGCTCATGTGGAACGTCTGGGAGGGGCTCGACGTGGCGCGCAGCCTGTTGGCGGAGAAGAAGCCGCAGACCGAACAATCGTTGCGCGGACTTATCTGACCTTCTGGAACACTCGATGGCGAGCGATCCGTCGACGACGCCGGCGATTCGGCGCGACCTAGGAGAGACGATGTCCGAGTTCGATCGCAGTGAGTCGGCCGATCAGCGTGCCCGGTTCGACGACGAGGTCCATCGCCGCTGTGCCGACTGCCGGCTGCCCGGTCGCTCCGAGCAGCTGTCCGACGCGGCGGCTGTCGCCATCGCGGCCGGACGAGTGGACGAGGCCACTCGAGCAGTCCTCGTCGGCCGATGGCATGCCGGACGCTCGCTGCCGTCGATCGGAGGATTCGGCGCACTGCGCAATCTGGTGGACGAGCGCGATCGCTGGCTCGGCAAGGACACGACGAACAAGCCCGGATCGGCGCTCGTGTACAAACTCCGTGCTGCCGAGTTGACCAAACGAGTCAATCACCACCGCACCACCGTGGTGATGTCGAATCGCCACTACGCCACCGGGGTACGCGCGGCGCGCAAAGAGCGCAGGGAAGGTGTGCATCTGGACCTGGACCAGCGGGACACGATCTTCGATGCGTTGACGAAAACGCCTGCACCACAGAAGTTCGGCCCGATCGCCGAGCGTGGCCTCTCGCTGGTGGACGCGGCCACGGATCGGGTGAGCACGCTGGCGCGCAGAACTCCGGTGGCCGACAGGGTCGAGTGGGCGACAGGAGTGGTGGATCAGTTCGTGGATCGAAAGGACGACCGCTTCGTCGATCGTTACGACACCCTGCTGTTCCTTGCCGGCACGGCGTTCGATCGGGTGCGTCGGTCGCCGGCATGGCAGTCGACGTACTTCGAGATCCAACGCAAACAGCTGGACCTGTTCGTCGAACTCACCGAGATCTCGGTCGATGCCACCTCGTTGCATACGGTAGCGACCGAGTTGAATCGGATCGGTGAAACGATGGTCGACGAGGAGACAGCAGCACAGGTCGAATCCCGCCGTGTCGCACTGGAAGTGGTGTGGAAACAGTTGACCGGACGGGTGGCTGCGCTGGTTCGGCTCGCGAACGTGGTCGAGTCCTCGGAGACCGAGGCACGCACCTCCGACGCGATGGCCCGTGCGCACAGCCTGGACGATCGGATCGACGACCTCGTCGGGCGGTCGGGGAGCCGGGAGATGTCTGCCGAGAACACGCACTTCGTCGGTGATCAAGTGCGGACACAGTGGCGCGACTGAATGACACCATCGGCGCAGAGGCGCGATTCACTGCCGTTCGGGCCACTGAATCGCGCCACCGGCTCTAGGCGATGATTGCGAACAGAATCCCCGCGACGGCGAAGCTGACCACGGACAGAATGGTCTCGAGGACCGTCCACGTCTGCAGTGTCTGCTTGACGGTGAGGTTGAAGAACTTCGCGATGATCCAGAATCCGCCGTCGTTGACGTGGCTGGCGATGATCGAGCCCGCCGCGATGGACATGGCGATGAGCGCCACGGCCGGAGCCGAGTAGTCCTGCGCCGCTACCAGGGGTCCGACGATTCCGCCGGTCGTCACGATGGCCACTGTGGCCGAGCCCTGCGCCACGCGCAGGGCGCAGCTGATGATGTAGGCCAAGACGATGATCGGTAGGCCCGCGGCTGCCATGGTGTCGGCCAGCGCCGTGCCGATACCCGTGGCCGAGATGACCTTTCCGAAGAACGCACCAGCTCCGACGACCAGCAACAGCATGCCTACCGGACGAAGTGACTCTCCGGTCAGCTTGCTGAGTTCCTGGACTGTGGATCCGCGTCGAATGCCCAGAATATAGAACGCGATCAGAACTGCGATGAGCAGCGCGACGGCCGGTGTACCGAAGAACGTGAGTACTTCGAGGAGGTTTCCGGGATCGAGCAGAATGCTGCCGAACGTGGCCCCGAGGATCAGGACCAGTGGAACGGCAATGATCGCTCCGATCGTGCCCACCGACGGCGGCGTCGTGACGACCGGGCGCTTGGTTGCGACTGTGCCTGCGCCTCCACTCTCGGTGGTGCTTGCGTCGTCGCCGTCGTTGATGAAGTCCTCGGGGACGTCGACGATGACGCGTTTTCCGATCCAGTTACCCCAGACCAGGCCGGCGGCGATGAATCCTGGTATGCCGCAGATGAATCCGAACAGGATGAGCCAGCCCAGGTTCACCTCGAGCAACCCGCCGAGGGCGACCGGACCTGGGTGTGGCGGCAGGAAGGCGTGCGTCATGGACAACCCGGCCAGCATCGGCAGCGCATAGAGCACCAACGACTTTCCGCCTTGACGCGCCGCCACGTACACCAGCGGTGCCAGCACGAAGATGCCGATGTCGAAGAAGACGGGGATACCGAAGATCAGCCCCAGCAGTCCCATTGCGATGGGTGCTCCGCGTTCGCCGAAGACCCCGAGTAGTTTGGCGGTCAAAGCCTGTGCGCCACCCGACTTTTCGAGAATCGCCCCCAGGACCGTTCCCAGTCCGATGATGACCGCGATGTGCCCGAGGATGCCGCCGAACCCGGTTTCGAGAAGCGACTCGTTGCTCTTGATCGCGGTGCCGACTATCTCGTTGACGGGCAAACCGGCAGCCAGAGCCAATCCGAGGCCGACGATGAGAAGTGCGATGAACGGTTCGAGCTTGACCTTGATGATGACTACGAGCAGTACGGCAATTGCGATGCCGCACAGTACGAGTAGACCAGGAGTCGAGGTCCTGAGCCAGTCGACGACAGAATTCATGACGAGCCTTCCTTGATGTGTGCACTGATAGCCGCCACGAACGCCTGCGCTCGCACGGTGATGTCGTCCCACTGGGCGGCCGCGACCGACGCCGGTGGGACCACATCGGTACCTGCAGTCACTGCGACGGCACCTGATGTCAGGAACTGAGCAGCGTTGCCCGCGTTGACTCCGCCGGACGGAACGAGTTGTGCGTCGGGGAAGGGGCCGAGCAGATCCTTGAAATACGCGGGCCCGACGGTCCGAGCCGGAAATATCTTCACGGCATCGGCTCCGAGATCGAGGGCGGTCATCACCTCGGACGGGGTGAGTGCGCCCATCATCAGCGGGACCCCGGCGTCGGTGACGATCGCGGCAACGTCGGGACGCAGCCCGGGTGTCACGACGAAGTGCGCCCCGGCGTCGATCGCGGACCGGGCTTGGTCGGCGGTCAAGACCGTGCCCGCCCCGACGACTGCACCTGCGTCCGATGCCGCGCGGATCAGCGCGAGGACGCCGGGCGTGGTGAAGGTCAGCTCGAGCGCGCGAATTCCTCCGCGCGCGAGCGCATCTGCCAACGCAGCAGAATCCGAGATGTGCGGGGCGCGCACCACCGACAGTGTGCGATCCTCGAGAATGGTCGTCATGGCGTTCACGATGTTTGCCTTCCGGTGGGGTTCATCCGCAGGGCGTGGCCTGCCAGAGAATGAGTGGGGCGATGCTCGTCGATGGCGAACGCGCCGTTGACCATGACGTGGCTGATGCCTTGGGCCTGTTGTTTCGGGTTCTCGAACGTGGCGGTGTCGCGGACGGTGGCCGGGTCGAACAGGACGAGATCGGCTGCGTACCCTTCGGCGATCGTGCCGCGGGCGCGTAGGCGGAGTCGCTCAGCGGGACGGCCGGTCAGATGATTGACGCAGTCCTCCAGTGACAGCAACTGCTCGTCTCGCGCGTAGTGACCCAGGTAGCGGGGGAACGTTCCCCAGGCGCGCGGGTGCGGCTTCTCGCCGACCAGGATCGCGTCGCTGCCGCCCATATGACGTGGATGCGCCATGATCTCGCGCACGTTCTCGTCGTGTCCGACGTGCTGCAGGATGGTGGTGGCCAGCGCGTCTCGTCGAAGAAAGTCGAAGAACACGTCCACCGGGGACCTACCCGCCTCGGACGCGATGTCGGACATCGTGCGTCCGACGTACCGATCGAGGTCGGGGTTCGCGACGCCGCTGAGCTGGATGGTCTCCCACTCGACGGTGACGCCATGGCAGCCGTCGGACCCGTTGACATCGACATCTCGTGCGATGCGTCGACGCATGTCCGGATCGTCGAGTCGTTCCAGCGCGCGGTCCGGGCCACCCGACATCGCCCAACTCGGAAGCAGCGCAGACAAGGTGGTGGCTCCGGGCAGATAGGGATACGTGTCGAGGGTGACGTCGCAGCCGTTCGCGATCGCCGAATCGACGCGGTCCAAGAACTCGCGTGCCCGGCCCCGATTGACGCCGAAGTTCATCGTCGCGTGAGTCAGATGCAGCGCACATCCCGTCTGCTGGGAGAGATCGAGCATCTCCTGATACGCGTCGAGCGCGCCCGCGCCGTAGGACCGAGTGTGCGGCGCATAGAACCCACCGAAGTCGGCGACGACCTCGCACAACGCTCGTAATTCGCTTGTGTCCGCGTACATTCCGGGCGTGTACGTCAAACCGCTCGACATCCCGACGGCACCCTCCTGCAGCCCCTGTGCCAACAACTGCTGCATGTGGGCGATCTCGGACGGCGAAGCAGGTCGCTGATCAGGGCCGACCGCGAGGTATCGCAGTGTTCCCTGGGGAACGAGATAGGCAGCGTTCGGAGTGATGCCCTGGTCGAGGCGAGCGAGGTACTCCGAGACCGAACGCCACGAGAAGTCGAGGTCGACGGGATTGCCGTTCCATCCGGCGATCTGACGCCGCACCACATCGAGCGTCGCGTCGTCGATCGGAGCGTAGGCGATTCCGTCCTGTCCGATGACTTCGGTGGTGACGCCCTGACTGATCTTCGGGAAGTGGTCGGGGTCGGTCAGCAGACGCAGATCGGAATGGGCGTGCATGTCGATGAACCCGGGGGACAGGACGTGCCCCTCGGTGGCGTCGACGATTCTGTCGGCACCGCGAACGGTGCCGGGTTCGGCGACCGAGGCGATGAGACCGTCGCGTACGAGAACGTCACGACGCTGCCGCGGTGACCCGGTGCCGTCGATGACGTCGGCACCTCGAATGAGGATATCGGACAAGGGTTTCGGCTTTCTAGAAGAATGTGTGCACGAGATCGACGACGCGGGGATCGTCGCCATCGGCGTCGTCGACGACGGGAACCAGACGCCATTTGTCGAAGGCGGTGCACGGGTGAGACAGGCCCAACCGCACCACCGATCCGACCGGCAGCGCCGCGGCGTCCTCGGCCGGTAGGCGAAGGAACGCGTGTTGATCGTTCAGCGCTGTGACCGCGGCACCGGAATCGAGGGTTTCGGTTCCTCGAACCAGCTGGGGGACCGGCAGACCTTCGTCGAACGGAAAGTCCCGCTTGCCTGCATCGAGCAGCGCGAGACCGTGTTCCGGCCGGGATACCGTCCGAGCCCATCCGTGCATCGCAGACATCAGCGGCGCGTCGGTGCGGGCGGGAGTCAGTGGTGAGATCTGCGAGTAGAAGCCGTCGTCGTGCACCACATAGGCACCGGAGCGCAGCACCACGTCGGTAGGTACCCCCTCGCCGGTGGTGAGGGAGTGCAACCGCTCGACAACCAGGTCCTGGTAGGCGCTACCGCCGGCAGTCACGATCGCATGGTCGCCGTACAACCCTTCGGCATCGAGCGCGCGATGAAGGGTGGCGACGTTGTCGAGGTAGGTCCGAACCGCCGCGAGGCCGCTGTCGGTCCGGTCGTGGCTGAGTGCGCCCTCGTAGCCGCCGACCCCGGCCAGGGTCAGCCGCGGCGACGACGCGATGGCACGAGCGACCGCGATCGCCTCGTCGGTCGTCCGCGCTCCGGTGCGACCGTGCGGGCCACCGAGTTCGACGATGACCGGGATGGAGCGTGTTCCCTGCGCCGCCAGGATGCGGTCCATCTCGTGCACCGTCGCGACGCTGTCCGCCCAGCAATAGAACTCGAATGTCGGATGCGAATCCAGTTCGGCCGCAATCCATGTCAGTGCGACAGGATCGATCTCGGCATTGGCGAGAACGACCCGTTCGACCCCGAACGCACGCGCTGCCTGAACCTGCCATCCGGTTGCGAGGGTGATCGCCCAGCTTCCCGCATCGAGTTGCTGTTTCCATAGTTGAGGGGCCATCGACGTCTTGCCGTGGGGCGCGAGCAGCACTCCCGCGCGCGCCGACCACTCGGCCATGACCGAGATGTTCGACGCGATGCGTGCGCGGTCGAGAGTGAGTACGGGCGTCGTGAACTCGGAGAGTCGTGGCGACGTGGCGAGAAAGCTCTCGATGGTGTGCCCCCACGACCTGGGTGGCAGCGCCTTGTGCTCGGGTCCGAGCACTCGCCGGCTGAGTGCCTCGACGGCATCGGTGTCGATCACGGTCGTCTCCTGGGTCTCGAAATCGAAAGCGTTGCGTATTGTGCAACGCTAGTTGCGCAATGTGTTTATGATTTGTAGTCTGCAACGAAAGCCAGCGTTCCCGCAAGAGTTCGAGGAGATCGACGTGAAAGCACCACGAGCGGTGTGCGTAGGCGAAGGCCTCGTCGTTCTGGTCGCCGAGCCTGGCCCACTGGAGAATTCGGACACCTTCCATCGCACGGCCGGTGGCGCTGAAGCCAACGTGGCAAGGGTGTTCGGTCAACTGGGCGTCGATGCATCGTGGATCTCGAGAGTGGGCGACGACGGATTCGGCCGGTACCTCGTCGGCCAATTGGACGCGGCAGGTGTCGACACCTCCGGTGTGACGGTCGACGACGCGCGACCCACGGGCATGTATGTGAAGCAACGCGGCTCGGGTTCCGATGATCGACACGACCTCGCGTGCGGAGACAGTGCCATGACGTACTTCCGTGCCGGCTCGGCTGCGAGCGCCCTGTCGCCCGGAGACATCGACGGGCGTGCGGCGACCTTGGTTGATCGTGCCGACTTGATCCACTTCACCGGGATCACCGTGGCGATCTCCGATACCGCGGCCGATCTGACGAGGTCCCTGATGGATCTACCCACCGTCGTCAGCTTCGATCTGAACTATCGGCCGGCGCTGTGGAAGTCTCGGCCGGACGCAGCTGCAGATGTGCTCGGGGAACATGTTCGGGGAAGCGATGTGGCGTCCATGGGGGCCGACGAAGCTGCGCTGGTGTTCGGCACATCCGATCCCGCCGAGCTGCGCGAGATGTTCCCGCAGCCACGCCATCTGGTGATCAAGAACGACGCGCACACCGTGACGGCGTTCGAGGGAACCTCTCGGGTAGACGTACCGGCGCTGAAGCTCGACGTAGTCGAAAAGATCGGTGCCGGAGACGCGTTCGCGGGCGGGTATCTGACCGGACTGATGTTGGGTAGGAGTTCCGTCGAGCGCGTTCGGTTCGGGCATCTCTGCGCGGCGGGTGCCTTGACCGGGCACGGTGACATCGCCTCGGTGCTGCCCCTGGCGGTGCTGATCGAACTGGCCGAACTGCACGACGCCGACTGGGCGAGGCTGGACTACGCAGTCACCACCGCGCGTCACTCGGGGGTATCGCAGTGAGTCAAAGTCTCGCGCGAGCGATGACACTCCTCGGCTTGCTCGGCGACGGCCCGCGGTCACTCGACGAGTTGGCGTCGGTCCTCGAGGTTCACAAGACGACCGTGCTGCGCCTGCTGCGCACGTTGGAAGCCGACAGATTCGTCCAGCACGACGTGGATCACCGCTATCAGCTCGGATCCAGGCTGTTCGAGCTCGCCAACCGAGCGCTCGAACAGCGCGACGTTCGGAGCATCGCGCGGCCGCATCTGGCCGAACTGAACTCGATCACCGGTCAGACCGTCCATCTCGCCACCTACGAGGCAGGCGTCGTGATCTATATCGACAAGTTCGACGCCCAACAGAGTGTGCGGATGTATTCGCGAATCGGAAAGCCCGCACCACTCCACTGCACAGCTGTGGGGAAGGTTCTGGTCTCGGCCCGTCCCGAGGCAGAACGAGCGCAGATTGCACACGGCATCACATACACACCGTTCACCGAACGAACAATCACGACGGCCGAGCGCTATCTGCGCGAGCTCGACCTCGTGCGCGAGCAGGGGTTCGCCGAGGACCGCGAGGAGCACGAGTCGTTCGTCAACTGCATCGGCTGCGCAGTGCGCGACGGAACCGGCGAGGTCGTGGCAGCGGTGTCGATGTCTGTTCCCGACATGGTGCTCGATCACCAACAAGTCCTCGCAACACTCCCCGAAGTACAGCGCGCCGCGGCCGCGATCTCCGAGGGATTGGGCTGGCGACCGTGAGAAACCCAGGACTGCAAGACACAGGACGAGAGCTCGACGGAAGGAACACAATGAGTGAAAAGATCGAAATCCGCACCACAGACGCGCCCGCACCGGCTCACACCTTTTCTCAAGGAGTCCGGAAGGGACCGTTCGTTCAGGTCTCGGGGCAGGGACCGGTCGACCCGGTCACCAGCGAGTACCTGTACCCAGACGATGTTGCCGCACAGACGACCCGCACTCTCGAGAACGTCAAGGCCATCGTCGAGGCCAGCGGTGCGACATTCGACGACGTCGTCATGCTGAGGGTCTATCTGACCAAGCGCGAAGACTTCTCCACCATGAACGACGCCTACGGACAGTTCGTGTCGGCGCATACCTCGGGCGACGTCCTACCGAGCCGCACGACAGTGTTCACGGGCCTGCCACGAGAAGAGATGTTGGTCGAAATCGACGCCGTCGCGATCGTCTGACCGAGTCCGGCGGCAGATGTTCACACGAAAATTACATCTGACCAGGCGATTTGCGTAAGCGTTGGTCTTCGCGTAACTTTTGTCGAGTCAGAGCGACACGGACACCGACCCGGTCTTCACGGACTGGGACAACGAGGTTGTACGGAGTGTGCACTGAACAACCCAGGCAAGGCGAGATGGTATCAGCCATGCCTGGGGTTCGAGCGTGTAAGCCCCGAAGTTACCGTGCAAACGGCAGCGACGGTGTGTGCGTGTTCTTTGAGAACTCAACAGTGTGTCGATGAATGTCAGTGCCGAATTTATTTTGGTGAAAGCATTCGATGTATCAGCCATCCGCTTGTGGTGGTTGTTGTCGGGTGTTGTTTGAAATGCTAGTTGAGTTTTTTTGCTAGTGATTTGACTCTTTATGTTTATGACTGATTTGCAGTTTCGGCTGTTGATCGAGAGTCTTTTACGGAGAGTTTGATCCTGGCTCAGGACGAACGCTGGCGGCGTG
>JAESFR010000026.1_pt1 | contig 170742 bp, 171 predicted proteins | sample 9266191 | NCBI WGS metagenome assembly JAESFR01 (sample SAMN14503063, study PRJNA617104) | algae metagenome | isolation source: Pleurocapsa minor HA4230-MV1 and co-occurring heterotrophs from cement on... | place: USA: Nuuanu Pali Lookout, Hawaii | collected 2009-07-20 | reverse complement strand
CCGCCAGGTCGCCCCGATCCTCGACGAGCTCAACGCCGAGCACGGCGACAAGCTCACCTTCCTCAAGATGAACGTCGACGAGAACCCGGTGACCCCGTCGTCCTACCGCGTCACCGGCATCCCGACGATCAACGTCTACCAGGGCGGCGAGGTCGTGAAGTCGATCGTGGGCGCCAAGCCCAAGGCCGCCCTCCTCAAGGAGCTCGACGGCATCATCTGAGACACGCAGCAGGGCGCGCTCGCGCGCACTGCGTGGGCGTGCCAGGTTGAGCAAGCCCCGCGACTGAGGCACGAAGTCGCGACGGGCGCGTCGAAATCGAGACGTTCAGTCGCGCGAGGCGACCCGCACCGTTCCGATCGGGCGGGTCGCCTTCTGCGTGGGCCGGACGACCCCCCACACCTTCTCGAGCGCGAGCTCGACCTCGTCCTTCCAGCTCAGTGCGGTCCGCAGCTCCATCCGCATCCGCGGCGTGGTCGGGTGGGCGCGCTGGGTCTTGAAGCCCACACTGCCGAGGAACTCGGCGGGAAGCACACAGCCGTCTGTCGGCCCGCGCGTGTCGCCGTACGCCTCGATCGCCGCGTGGCCGCGCTCGACCAGGTCGGCGGCCATCGCCTGGACGAGCAGCCGGCCCAGACCGCCGCGCCGCAGGCCGGGCTCTACCCAGGCCGTGGCCGCGATGATGGCGTCGGGCGAGCCCGGCGCCGTGGGCAGGCTCGCCGCGCCGGGCAGCCGCGCCGCGGGGGCGTACACGATGTGCCCGACGGTGCGCCCGTCGAGACGTACGACGCGTCCGCACGAGCCCCAGTCGCGGAGCACCGTCGAGAGCCAGTTCTCCTTCTCCGCGATCCGCTCGTCGTGGTCGAGCCGGGCGCGGTCGACGGGCGTGAGCTCCCAGAACAGGCACGAGCGCACAGGGTCGGCCAGCTCCGCGAGGTGGTCGACCGTCAGGCGCGCGGTCTTGCGGGACACGCGTCCCATGCTAGACGCGTACGGCGCCTGAGAGGATGGAGCGTGCGCCCGATCCGACAGAGCAAGAAGCTGCAAGGTGTCCGCTACGACGTGCGCGGTCCGATCCTGGTCGAGGCGCAGCGGCTCGAAGCCGAGGGACACCGGATCCTCAAGCTCAACATCGGCAACACCGCACCCTTCGGCTTCGAGGCGCCCGAGCAGATCCTCGCCGACATGATCCACCACCTGCCGCAGTCGCAGGGCTACGCCGACAGCCAGGGCATCTGGTCGGCCCGCACCGCCGTCATGCACTACTACCAGGCGCACGGCCTGCGCGACGTCGGCGTCGAGGACATCTTCATCGGCAACGGTGTCTCCGAGCTGATCTCGATGGTGCTGCAGGCCTTCGTCGACGACGGCAACGAGATCCTGGTGCCGGCTCCCGACTACCCGCTGTGGACGGGAGCGGTCACGCTCGCCGGCGGGCTGCCCGTGCACTACCGGTGCGACGAGTCGAACGACTGGAACCCCGACCTCGCCGACATCGAGTCGAAAATTACCGAGAACACCCACGCGATCGTCATCATCAACCCCAACAACCCCACCGGCGCCGTCTACAGCGAGGAAACGGTCAAGGCCCTCGTCGACATCGCCCGCCGCCACCACCTGGTCGTGATGGCTGATGAGATCTACGAGAAGATCCTCTTCGAGGACGCGCAGCACCACCACGCGGCGACGTACGGCGGCAACGACGTGCTGTGCCTGACGTTCTCGGGGTTGTCGAAGGCCTACCGGGTGTGCGGATACCGCGCCGGGTGGGTGATGATCTCTGGTCCCAAGGAGATCGCGACCGACTTCCTCGAGGGGCTCACGCTCATCGCCAACATGCGGATGTGCGCCAACGTTCCTGCCCAGCACGCCATCCAGACCGCCCTGGGCGGCTACCAGTCCATCGAGGAACTCATCGGCCCCGGGGGACGCTTCTACGAGCAGTCGATGCTCGCCCACCGGCTCCTCAACGAGATCCCCGGCGTCAGCAACGTCCAGCCGCGGGGCGCGCTCTACTGCTTCCCCCGGCTCGACCCCGACGTCTACGCCATCGACGACGACCAGGACTTCGTGATCGACCTCCTGCGCGCGAAGAAGATCCTCGTCACGCACGGGACGGGCTTCAACTGGCCCGACCCCGACCACTTCCGGCTCGTCACCCTGCCGGAGGCGTCGGTGCTCGAGGAGGCCATCGGCCGGATCGCCGACTTCCTGGCCACGCGACGCTGATCACGAAGGGTCGCGGCGGGTAGCCGCGTGACCCAGGGTGCGTCGGTGACCCTCGGCCGTCGCGAGCGGCGTCCGGCGCGTGCGATGGCAAGGCGGACGAGCGAAGGCGTGGCGGAGCCACGTCGAGTCGAGGACAACGCAGCCAGCGGGCGTGCGGGGCGGCGCGCAGCAGGCCATGGGGTCACCGACGTGCCCTAGGCTCCTCGCCATGCGCGATGTGACCTATCCCCCGATCATCGTGACGGCCAAGACGGCCTTCAAGGCCCTCGGCCAGCGCATCCGGTTGTCCGGCACCGAGCACGTGCCGCGCGAGGGCGGCGTGCTGCTGGCCTACAACCACGTCGGGTACGTCGACTTCGTCTACGGGGGCCTGGCGGCGAACCCGTCCGGGCGGCTCGTGCGCTTCATGGCCAAGCGCGAGCTGTTCGACCACAGGTGGGTCGGTCCCCTGATGCGGTCGCTGCACCACATCGAGGTCGACCGCGGGGAGGGGCTGGGCAGCTTCCACACCGCCGTCGACTACCTCCGCCAGGGCGAGGCCGTCGGCATCTTCCCCGAGGCCACCATCTCCCGCGCCATGGAGCTCAAGGAGTTCAAGACCGGGGCCGTACGCATCGCGGCGGAGGCCGGCGTACCCCTGGTTCCGGTCATCATGTGGGGCACGCAGCGGATGATGACCAAGGACCACCCGCGCGACTTCTCCCGGGGCAAGACCATCGCGATCACCGTCGGTGAGCCGATGTACCCGACCGGTGACGATCCCGTCGGCGACACCGCCCGCCTCCACGCCCAGATGTCCCAGATGCTGCGCGACACCGTCGCCGCCTACCCCGCCGACGAGCAGCCGCCGGGCTCGTGGTGGGTGCCCGCCTCGATGGGCGGCTCGGCCCCCACTCTGGAGGAGGCGGCCCGCCTCGATGCCGAGGAGAAGCGCGAGCGCGCCCGCAGGCGCGCGGAGAAGCGGGCCAAGAAGACAAAGCGGTAGGTCGTTACATCGACCTGTCGACAGGTCGACGAGTCGCTTTGTCGACATTCTGGTCGCCGGCTCCCCCGCAGAGTCCCCGCTGGGGCGGGGAGTCCGTCACTGGGAGGCCTTCACAACCCCCTCCAGGTGTCGGACTTCCCCTACAAGTCCGTACGACCTCCGGGGTCCGTGGGTGCGGAGGCTCAGATCGGACGGTCGTCGCGGTTGCGCGGGTCCATGATGTCGACGATGCGGCGTAGGTCGTCGAGGCTCGCGAACTCGACGGTGATCTTGCCCTTGGCCTTCCCGAGGTCGACCTTGACGCGCGTCTCGAGGCGGTCGGAGAGGCGGTCAGCCAACTCGTCGAGGCCCGGAGCGACGGGCTTGTTCCGCATGACACGGGGAGCCGCCTCGTCAGCGGCACCGACGGACACGATCTCCTCGAGACCCCGCACGGAGATGCCCTCCGCGGTGACGCGGGCGGCGAGCCGGTCCTGCAGACCCTCGTCGTCGACCGACAGCAGGGCGCGTGCGTGCCCGGCCGACAGGACGCCGGCCGCGACGCGGCGCTGCACCGCGGGGGAGAGCTTGAGCAGGCGGAGGGTGTTGGAGATCTGCGGTCGCGACCGGCCGATGCGCTGGGCGAGCTCCTCGTGCGTGCAGCCGAAGTCCTCGAGGAGCTGCCCGTACGCCGCCGCCTCCTCGAGCGGGTTGAGCTGGGAGCGGTGGAGGTTCTCCAGCAGCGCATCGCGCAGCATGTCGTCGTCGTCGGTCTCACGCACGATCGCGGGGATCGTGTCGCGACCCGCCTCCTGGGAGGCGCGCCAACGACGCTCGCCCATGATCAGCTCGTAGGCGTCCTCGCCCGTGCGTCGTACGACGACCGGCTGGAGGAGGCCGACCTCGCGGATCGAGTGCACCAGCTCGGCCAGGGCCTCCTCGTCGAAGACCTGACGCGGCTGACGGGCGTTCGGGCGGACCTGCGTGATGGGCAGCTCGGCAAAGTAGGCGCCGGTCACCTGACCGGCCGGCGGCTGTACGCCATCGACCCGAGCGGCAGCCGACTCCGGCCGACCGACACCGTCGACCACCGACGCCGCTGCTCCCGGCGCGCCGGTCGTCGAGCCCGATGGCGGCTGGCTCGGCGTGGTGGGGATCAGTGAGCCCAGGCCACGGCCCAGACCGCGGCGCGGTGCGTTGCTGCTCATCCGTGGACCTCACTCATGCCGGGGCTCCCTTGCTGGCGATCTCGCGGGCGGCCTCCAGGTAGGAGAGTGCTCCCGCCGACGCCGGATCGTAGGTCATCACGGTCTGTCCGTAGGAGGGCGCCTCCGAGACGCGCACCGAGCGGGGGACCGCGGTCTTGAGCACCTGGTCGCCGAAGTGACCACGCACCTCGTCGGCCACGCCCGCGGCCAGCCGGGTGCGGGCGTCGTACATCGTCAGGAGGATCGTGGAGATGGTCAGGCGCGGGTTGAGGTGCTGGCGCACCATCTCGACCGTCTCCAGCAGCATCCCGAGGCCCTCGAGGGCGTAGTACTCGGCCTGGATCGGGATGAACATCTCCCGACCGGCCACGAGGGCGTTCAACGTGAGCAGCCCGAGCGACGGGGGACAGTCGACGAGCACGTAGTCGAAGCGCTCGTCGCCGACCTCGGCGGCACCGCCCACCAGGGGATGCCCAGTGATCGCCCGGTCGAGGCGCTGCTCGCGCGCGACGACGCTGACGAGCTCGATCTCGGCGCCCGCGAGGTCGATGGTCGCCGGCACGACCCACAGACCGGGGAGGTCGGCGGACTCCGTCATCACGTCCGCCAGGGGGGCACCCTCGACCAGCATGTCGTACGTCGATGGGACGCCGCGGTGGTGCTCGATGCCGAGGGCGGTGGAGGCGTTGCCCTGCGGATCGAGGTCGATGACCAGCACCTTCTGGCCGAGCTGGGCGAGACCGGCAGCCACGTTCACCGTCGAGGTCGTCTTGCCGACGCCACCCTTCTGGTTCGCGACGACCAGCACGCGCGTGGCGTCGGGTCGGGCGACTCCTTGGCGTCGGAGGCCACCTGTGCGTGCCAGCACCGAGTGCTGAGCCGCCTGCGCCAGCGGGGTTGCGTGGTCGGAGAAGTCGGTGTCCTGACCCGCGAGATCGCCCGCGGTGCGCACCTGCCACGAGGGCCGTGTTTCACGTGAAACGTCAGGGGAGTCGGTTTCACGTGAAACAACATCCTCGTCCCCGCCCTGTGGACGAACACCCACATTCTGTGGATATTCGCGCTCAGCGGGGGCATCCGGGGCGGTGGAAAACGGGTACAGCGCGTCGTCCGCCCTGCGCCATCCCATGTTGTCGCTGGGGCCCTGGCTCAACTCAGCTCACCTCTCGCTTGACCGATGACCGGTCTCGACGCCCGGAGCGCCGCTTGGCGGCGCGGGCAAGGGGCCAACCTATCCGGGACGGGTCCGCCCACGGCACCCGCACCACCGTGGTGGGCGGATCGACCAGCCCGGTGCCCACCTCGAACACCTCCGGGGTTCCGCACCGCCACGTGGTCAGGAAGCCCTGCGCCTGCTCGATCTCCTCGTGGATCGAGCGACCCTTCATCGCGATGGTCGCGCCCGACGGCGCCACCAGTGGCATCGACCAGCCCAGAAGACGCTCCAGGGGAGCGACCGCGCGCGACGTGACGACGTCGAACGTCGCGGCCCCGTGGAGGTCCTCCGCCCGGCCGCGGACCACGGTGACCTGGGAGAGCCCCAGCTCGGAGACCACCTCGTCGAGGAACGTCGTACGCCGCAAGAGGGGCTCGACCAACGTCACAGCGAGGTCGGGCCGGGCGATGGCAAGGACAAGACCCGGCAACCCGGCGCCGGTGCCGATGTCGCACACCGACGCCTCCTCCGGGACGGCCTCACCGAGCACGGCCGAGTTGAGGACGTGCCGCTCCCACAGGCGCGGCGCCTCGCGGGGGCCGATCAGCCCGCGCAGGACACCCTCGGTGGCCAGCAGTTCCGTGTAACGCTCCGCCAACGGGAGCCGGTCGGACGCGAACACCCTCCGCGCCTCGGGAGGCACGGAGGGTGTTTCACGTGAAACGTCGTCGCTCACGCCGGCAGGATCACCACGTGCCGCTTGGGCTCGGCGCCCTCCGACTCCGACGTCAGCCCGGCCGCGGCCACTGCATCGTGGACCACCTTGCGCTCGAAGGCGCTCATCGGCTCCAGCGACACGGACTCTCCCGACGCCCGGACCTCGGCGATCGAGGTCTCCGCGAGGGCCACGAGCCGCTCGCGCTGCTGGGCGCGGTGACCGTCGATGTCGAGCATGAGCCGGGACCGCTCGCCCGTCTCGCGGTAGACCGCCAGCCGGGTGAGCTCCTGGAGCGCCTCCAACACCTCACCGTTGCGTCCAACGAGCTGGCTCAGGTCGGCGCCGCCGATCTGCACGCTTGCGCGGTCGCCCTCCACGTCCATGTCGAGGTCCCCGTCGAGGTCGGCGATGTCGAGGAGCTCCTCGAGGTAGTCCGCGGCGATGTCTCCCTCGTGCTCGAGGCGCTGCACCTTGGACGGACGAGCCGCGGCGTCCGTGTTCGCGGCCGTCTCGGGCGCAGCGTCCGTGCTCGCCTCGGTGCTCTCGCCGTCGGTCAACTGCTCACTCACGTGTGTCTCCTGCTTCTCGGTCAGGTCGGACGACACCCTCACGAGCGTCGTCGGGGATGTCTGGGGTCAGCGCTTCTTCTTGTTGCGCTGGGCCTTGGTCTGGCGGTGCGGCTGCTGCCGGGTCTGCGACTTCTCGGCACGGCGCGCCTCGGCCTCCGCTGCGAGCCGCTCCTCCTCGATCTGGGCGGGCGTCTTCAGGCCCTTGCGCGCAGCCTTGGCGCGGTCGCGCTCCTCCTTCGCCTCGGCCGCCGGCGTGCCAGGAGCCGGGTTGTTGCGGATGACGTAGAACTGCTGGCCCATGGTCCACAGGTTCGACGTGGTCCAGTAGAAGAGCACGCCGATCGGGAACGCGATGCCACCCACGGCGAAGACGACCGGGAGGACGTAGAGCAGCATCTTCTGCTGCTGCGCGTAGGGGCCCGAGAGCGCGTCGGCGGGCATGTTCTTGCTCATCAACTGGCGCTGGGTGAGGAAGGTGGTCGCCGTCATCGCGAGCACCAGCACCGCGGCGAGCACACGCACGCCGATGTCGTCGGTGTTCAGGAACGTGTCGGAGATCTTGGCGCCGAGGAAGACCGCGTCACCGAACTGCTCGTTGAGCTCCACGGTCATCAGGCCGCGCTCGACCTCGGGGTTCTTCGCGGCCTGGTCGATCAGCCGGAACAGCGCCAGGAAGATCGGCATCTGCAGCAGGATCGGCAGGCAGGACGCGAACGGGTTCGTCCCAGCGTCCTTGTAGAGCTTCATCGTCTCCTGGGCGAGACGCTCCCGGTCGTGGCCGTACTTCTTCTGGACCTCGCGGACCTTCGGCTGGATCAGCTGCATGTTGCGGCTGGACTTGATCTGCTTCACGAACAGCGGGATCAGCGCCATGCGGATCACGAGCGTCAGGCCGATGATCGACAGCACCCACGCGATGCCGGTCTCCGGGCCGAAGATGCTGCCGAACAGCTTGTGCCACCCGACCAGCACCGCCGAGATGACGTAGTAGAGCGGCGCCATGATCGCGCCGCCGATGGTGCTGAAGAAGTCGAGCACTCAAGCTCCTCGAGTTGCAGTGGACGTGGATGAGGACCGGTCGGCCGAGCCGGCGCGGGGCGGAACGGGGTCGTAGCCGCCGGCCGCCCACGGGTGGCAGCGGGTGAGGCGACGTGCAGCGAGCCAGGTGCCGCGAACCGCGCCGTGCACGGTCACGGCTTCGAGGGCGTACGCCGAACAGCTGGGGTGGTAGCGGCAGACCTGGCCGTAGAGCGGGCTGATCGCGAAGCGCCACGCGCGGATGAGCCAGATGAGGAGGTGCTTCATGACGGGCTCACCCTGCTCAGGGTACGGGCGAGGTCGGCGCCGAGGGAGGCGTACGACGCGTCGGCCGCGGCCGGCAGGGCACGGACCACGAGCGCAGCACGACCCGGGAGCTCCTCCAGCGTCGCGAGGTGCTCCCGGGTCAGGTGCCGGAGTCGTCTCTTCACACGGTTGCGCGTGGCGGCGTTGCCGACGGCCTTGCCGACCGTGAACCCCACCTGTGCCGGCGCCGGCGCCGCGTCAGGGTCCACCCACAGGTGGACCACGAGAGTGGGAGAGCCGGCGCGTCGCCCCTGACGCACCGTGCGGCGGAAGTCGTCAGCGGTGGTGAGGCGGTGGACAGCGGAGAGCACGGCGCGTGCCGTGGGCTCTGGCCGTCAGACGGCCAGGCTCTTGCGGCCCTTGCGGCGACGGCTCGACAGGATGGCGCGACCGGCGCGGGTCCGCATGCGCAGGCGGAATCCGTGCACCTTGTGACGGCGACGGTTGTTCGGCTGGTACGTACGCTTGCTCACGGCTATTTCTCCGAAGGTTTCGAGGGATGTCCACTCCACACGGCGTCGGTGCTGGCGTTCAACCGGCACCGCCCGCCCGCGCGGCCGCCAGGAGGCGGATCGTGGACATGCGGCACCCGTCGACGGGAAGCGACCGGCCAACGGTACGCGGCGGGCGTTCGGAGGGTCAAACCCGCGAGCATGCCCTGAGGATCGGCCTGTGGATGACATCTTGCTCCGCGCGTCGCCCGGTTGTTACGTTCGGTGCCTCCGCGGTCGTCCCCGACCTCGGTCCGACCAGGGTCCAGCACGCCATGTGATCCGGGTCACAGACCATGCAAAACGGTCTCTGACCTGCGGAAACGCTGGAAGGATCCCGAGTTCGCCAAGGCCCGGAGGTCCGATCCCGCAGATCGGGCCCGGCAGTTCACAGCTTGTGGACAACTCTGTGGAAGCCCGACCTCCCCACTCGGTGGCGCGGTGGCTCCCAGGCCGGATTCCGAGCAGCACACGCGTACGACGACATGGTGGAAGCGAAGGCGGTCCGGGTGGACGACCAGCAGGTAGATCTCGGGACGGCGTGGCAGCAGATCGTCGAGGACCTCCAGCCCAACCAGCGCGCCTGGTTGCGACCGAGCGTGCCGATGACGCTGCACGAGAACACCGCGATCATCGCCGTCCCCAACGACTTCACCCGCAACCAGCTCGAGGGCCGCCTGCGCAACCACATCGAGGACGCGCTGACCGAGGGCTTCGGTCGCGAGATCCGGATGCTGGTGACGGTCAATCCCGCGCTCGAGGCGGAGGCCCAGCCCCAGATCGACGAAGCGACAGATGGATCTAGCGCTTTGTCGACAAACGACCACGCGGCGTCGTTCGAGCCCCCGGCTCCCGCGACGGTGGAGTCCTACGAGCCGGCCGGGGTCGGCGCCGAGCGACGGCCTTCCGCCCTCGAGACCCGCCTCAATCCCAAGTACACGTTCGAGACCTTCGTCATCGGCTCGTCCAACCGGTTCCCCCACGCCGCGGCGGTCGCCGTGGCCGAGGCGCCAGGCAAGGCGTACAACCCGCTCCTGGTCTACGGCGAGTCCGGTCTGGGCAAGACCCACCTGCTGCACGCGATCGGCCACTACGTCCGCAGCCTCTACAGCAACGCCAAGGTGCGCTACGTCTCCTCCGAGGAGTTCACCAACGAGTTCATCAACGCGATCCGCGACGACCGGCAGGACCGGTTCAAGCGGCGCTACCGCGATGTCGACGTGCTGCTGATCGACGACATCCAGTTCCTCGAGGGCAAGACGCAGACCCAGGAGGAGTTCTTCCACACGTTCAACACCCTCCACAACGCCAACAAGCAGATCGTGCTGACCTCCGACCGCGCGCCCAAGCGGCTCGAGGCGCTGGAGGACCGGCTGCGCAACCGGTTCGAGTGGGGGCTCATCACCGACGTGCAGCCGCCGGACCTCGAGACCCGCATCGCGATCCTGCGCAAGAAGGCGGCGATGGACCGCCTCACCGCGCCCCCGGACGTGCTCGAGTTCATCGCCTCCAAGATCCAGACCAACATCCGCGAGCTCGAGGGTGCGCTGATCCGCGTGACGGCGTTCGCCAACCTCAACCGCCAGGAGGTCGACATGACCCTGGCCGAGATCGTCCTCAAGGACCTCATCCCCGAGGGTGGCGAGCCCGAGATCACCCACGCGCTGATCATCGCCCAGACCGCCGCCTACTTCGGCGTCTCGCTCGAGGACCTCACCGGCCCCTCGCGCGGGCGGCACCTGGTGATGGCCCGCCAGATCGGCATGTACCTGTGCCGTGAGCTCACCTCCATGTCGCTGCCACAGATCGGCCGCGAGTTCGGCGGCCGCGACCACACGACCGTGATGTACGCCGACCGCAAGATCCGCCAGCTCCTCGCCGAGCGCCGCGCGGTCTTCAACCAGGTCAGCGAGCTGACCAACCGCGTCAAGATGCAGGCCCGCCAGGCCTGAGCCGCCGGCGTCACCTCGTAGGACCGTGCCGTGTGGAGAACTTGTGGTTCGGTCCGTCGCGTCGTCCCCAGCCCCTGTGGACGCCTCGGGACGAACGACACGAACCGCGGCGCCGTCCACACCACCCACCGGTGTCGCCGTCCGGCGTCCACACCCGTCATCCACAGGGCTTCAGGCCGCTGACCTGCACGAATGCCCGTCGTCCACACTTTCCACGGACCCTATGACGACTATGAACCTCAAGACTGATCCGATCTCCCACCAACACCTGACCCGCACTCCTCTGGGGAGAACCCTGCCGCGCCGTCGGCAACGCGTGGCAGGATGCACTTCCCACGTCCATGCGTGTGGTTCCCGCCTGCGTGCATCCGCTCGTTGCACAGCAACCAACCCCTCGTCGAGGAGACCCTTGTGAAGTTCCGCGTCGAACGCGACGTCTTCGCCGATGCCGTTGCCTGGGCTGCGCGCAGCCTGCCGGTCCGCCCCAGCTCGCCGGTCCTGGCCGGTCTGCTGATCGAGGCGAGCGACGCCGGCCTGGTGCTCTCGACGTTCGACTACGAGACCTCCGCCCGCGCCACCCTCTCGGCCGAGGTCAACGACGAGGGCAAGGCGCTGGTGAGCGGACGCCTCCTCGCCGACATCTGCCGCAGCCTGCCGGCCAAGCCCGTCGAGCTCACGCTCGAGGGCCCGCGCGTCTCGCTCACCTGCGGCTCCGCGCGCTTCAGCCTGCAGACGATGCCCGTGTCCGACTACCCGACGCTGCCCGAGATGCCGTCGGCCACCGGCACTGTGTCGAGCGCGGACTTCGCGCACGCCGTCGCCCAGGCCGTGACCGCAGCCGGTCGTGACGACATGCTGCCCGTGCTCACCGGCGTCCGGATCGAGATCGACGGCTCGACGATGGCGCTGCTCGCCACCGACCGCTTCCGCCTCTCACACCGCGAGCTCACGTGGAACCCCCAGTCCCCCGACGAGTCGGTCGCCGCGCTGGTGCCGGCCAAGGTGCTCGGCGACACGGCCAAGTCCCTGACCTCCGGTGCCGAGGTGACGATCGCCCTCAGCGCGAGCGGCGCCGGCGAGGGCCTGATCGGTTTCGAGGGCACCGGCCTCGGCGGCGTCCGTCGTACGACGACGCGCCTGCTCGACGGCGAGTTCCCCAAGGTCCGCTCGCTCTTCCCGGCCGAGCACCTGACCGTGGCGAAGGTCAACAAGGCCGAGCTCATCGAGACCGTCAAGCGGGTCGCCCTCGTGGCCGAACGCAACACCGCGGTGCAGATGAAGTTCAGCGACAACCAGATCGTGCTCGACGCCGGCTCCGGCGACGAGGCGATGGCCACCGAGGCCGTCGACGCCGACATCACCGGCGACGACCTGACCACCGGCTTCAACCCGCAGTTCCTGCTCGACGGCCTCACCGCCATCGACGGGGAGATGGTCGACCTCGCCTTCACCCAGGCGACCAAGCCCGTGGTCATCTCCGGCACCGACGCCTCCGACGACACCGGGTCGTTCCGCTACCTCTTGATGCCGCGTCGTCTCCTGAGCTGAGGACGACCACGGTGACGCGGGTTTCGACGCGCCTGTCGCGACCTCGTTCCTCGGTCGCGGGCTTGCTCGACCTGACGACCCACGCCGTGCACTCGTTCCTCGTGCACGGCTAGGGTCGTTCACATGGACATCGGACTCGTCGGGCTCGGCAAGATGGGCGGCAACATGCGCGAGCGCATGCGCCGCGCGGGACTCACGGTCGTGGGCTACGACCGCAACCCCGACGTCAGCGACGTGGACTCGCTCGAGGCGCTGGTCGAGGCGCTGCCGAGCCCCAGGGTCGTGTGGGTCATGGTGCCCGCGGGCGACCCGACGCGCGCGACCATCAAGGAGCTCGCCGGGCTGCTGGGCAAGGGAGACGTCGTCGTCGACGGCGGCAACTCGCGCTGGACCGACGACATCGCCAACGCCGAGCTGCTCGCCGAGAAGCAGGTCGGCTACGTCGACTGCGGTGTGTCCGGCGGCGTCTGGGGCCTGGAGAACGGCTACGCCCTGATGTACGGCGGCGACGCCGACGACATCGCCAAGGTGCAGCCGGCCTTCGACGCGCTCAAGCCCGAGGGTGAGTTCGGCTCGGTGCACGCCGGCAAGGTCGGCGCCGGGCACTTCTCCAAGATGGTCCACAACGGCATCGAGTACGCGATCATGCAGGCCTACGCCGAGGGTTGGGAGCTGCTCGACAAGGCCGAGCTCACCGACAACGTCACCGAGGTCTTCCGCTCCTGGCGCGAGGGCACGGTCATCCGTTCCTGGCTGCTCGACCTCATGGTCGCCGCGCTCGACGACGACCCCGGCCTGTCGCAGGTTGCCGGCTACGCCGAGGACTCCGGCGAGGGTCGCTGGACCGTCGAGGCCGGCATCGAGCACGCTGTGGCGACGCCGGCGATCACGGCGGCGCTCTACGCCCGCTTCGTGTCCCGCCAGGACGACTCGCCGACGATGAAGGCGGTCGCCGCGATGCGCAACCAGTTCGGCGGCCACGCGGTTCGCTCCGCGGCGCCCAAGGGCGGCGACGCCGAGGGCACCACCGGCGCCGAGCAGTCCGAGACGGCGAAGAAGGCCGGCGCGGGCAGCGCCGAGGAGCCCGGCGAGAGCTGATGGACCCGTGCACGTCGCGCACCTGACCCTGCACGACTTCCGCTCCTACGCCGACATCGACGTCGCGCTGGAGCCGGGGGCGACGGCGTTCATCGGACGCAACGGTCAGGGCAAGACCAACCTCGTCGAGGCCATCGACTACCTGTCGCGGCTCTCCTCGCACCGGGTGGCGACCGACGCCCCTCTGGTGCGGGCGGGCGCCGACCAGGCCATCGTCCGCGCGTCGGTCGTGAAGGAGGGCCGCCCGGCGCTGCTCGAGGTCGAGCTCAACCCGGGCCGGGCCAACCGGGCCCGGATCAACCGCTCGCCCCTGCCGCGCCCCCGCGAGATCGTGGGGCTCGTGCGGACCGTGGTCTTCTCCCCCGACGACCTCACCCTGGTCAAGGGCGACCCGTCGGACCGGCGCAAGTTCCTCGACGACCTGCTCATCCTCCGCTCGCCGCGTCTCGCGGGAGTCCGCGCGGACTACGACCGGGTGCTCAAGCAGCGCAACAGCCTCCTCAAGACCGCCGGCGTTGCCCGCGGCTCCTCGCGCGACGCGGCCATGTCCACGCTGGAGATCTGGGACGACAACCTGGCCCGCGTCGGCGCGGAGGTCCTCGGCGCCCGGCTCCGGCTGGTCGACGACCTGCGTCCCTACCTCGGCAAGGCCTACGAGGCCGTCGCCCGCGGCGCGAGCCGGGACGACGCCGACCTCGCGTACAAGGCCAGCGTCGAGATCCCCGCCGACGGCGACGACCTCGAGCGGGCGCTGCTCGACGCGATCGCGAGCCGGCGCAAGGAGGAGCTCGACCGCGGCATCTCACTCGTCGGTCCGCACCGCGACGAGCTGCTGCTCACCCTCGGTGACCCCGAGCTGCGCCTGCCGGTCAAGGGCTACGCCTCGCACGGGGAGTCGTGGTCGTTCGCCCTCGCGCTGCGGCTGGCGTCGTACGACCTGCTGCGCGCCGACGGCGACGACCCGATCCTCGTGCTCGACGACGTCTTCGCCGAGCTGGACGCCGAGCGTCGCCAACAGCTCGCCGAGCTCGTCGCCGGCGCCGAGCAGGTGCTGGTCACGGCCGCGGTCGCCGCCGACGTGCCCGCGGCCCTGCAGGGGGTGCGCTACCTCGTCGCCGACGGGACGGTGACCCGTGACGACTGACGACCACCCTTCCGACGAGACGGCCGAGACGGCCGAGACGGCCGAGACACCCGAGACGGCCGAGACGGCCGAGACGGCCGGGGCGGCCGAGACACCCGCGCCGATGGCCGAGGAGCACCGCGCCGACGGCCTCGACCTGGCCCGCGCGGCCGCCCGGGCGGCGGCCGCGAACCCGGGGGCTCCGCCCGCGCGCCGACGCAGCGACCCCGCACGACGTCGTACGACGGCGAAGGCGTCGGGCGCCCGGCCCGACGACCGCGACCCGCAGCTGCTCGACCAGGCGATGGGTCGCCTGATCGCCAACCACGGGTGGGAGCTCGACCTCAAGGTGCAGGGCGTGTTCGGCCGGTGGGCCGAGCTCGTCGGCGAGGAGGTGGCCGGCCACTGCACCCCGGAGACCTTCGACGACGGGCGGCTCGTGGTGCGCACCGACTCGACCGCCTGGGCCACCCAGCTCAAGCTGCTCGCACCCACCGTCGTACGACGCCTCAACACCGAGCTCGGCCACGGCACCGTCACGCTGATCGAGGTGCTCGGCCCGCACCTGCCGAGCTGGACCAAGGGTCGGTTGTCGAGCCGCGACGGGCGCGGTCCGCGCGACACCTACGGATAGGCGGCTCCGCCCCGGAGCGTGGAGCGGCTACGCCGCGCCGTCTCCTGTTCCGTCGGACCAGGCTCGCTGCGCTCGCGGTTTCGACGGGATCTGCCGATCTGAGAGCCTCAGGACCACATGGGGGCCCACCGACCCCCCTGTTCGACCGGCTAACAGGCCCGCACGGGCCCTCTGGGGCCACTTTTTCGGTCGGATCCATCCCCAACCCGGGGTTGATGCTTCGGTTCAGGCGCCCTGGCGGGTAATATGACACTCACGAGTCGCACGTCGTGTTGCCACCGCAACCGCAGCGACTCGACTCATGTCGAGCGCCCCCGGACCGGGTTCCGGGGCGAAGAGCAGAAGGCTGTGCCTTGAGCGAAGAGAACCACGAGTCCACCCCGGCCACCACCGACTCCCCCTCCGGTTCCGCTCCCGATCCACAGCCCGCCGACGCCCCGTCGGAGGCCGAGCGCGCCGAGGAGCTCGCGGCCGCCGTCGAGGAGGCCGCCCAGGAAGTCGCGGAGGAGCAGCGGTCCAACACCGCCGTCGACGGCACCGTCGAGTACGACGCGTCGGCAATCCAGGTGCTCGAGGGCCTCGAGGCGGTGCGCAAGCGCCCCGGCATGTACATCGGCTCCACCGGCGAGCGCGGCCTGCACCACCTCATCTGGGAGATCGTGGACAACGGCGTCGACGAGGCGCTCGCCGGATACGCGACCCGCATCGAGCTGACCCTGCAGTCCGACGGCGGCGTCCGCGTCGTCGACAACGGCCGCGGCATCCCGACCGACACCGCGCCGGGCCAGGACATGCCCGCGCTCACGATGGCGCTGACGATGCTCCACGCCGGCGGCAAGTTCGGCGGCGGCGGCTACAAGGTCTCCGGTGGTCTCCACGGCGTCGGCGTCTCGGTGGTCAACGCGCTCTCCACGCGCCTGGTCGCCGAGGTGAAGAACCGCGGCCACCTGTGGCGCCAGTCCTTCCAGCTCGGCGTCCCCGACGCCGACCTCGAGCAGGTGCGCCCGCTCGAGGACGGGGAGGGCACCGGCACCACCGTCACCTGGTACGCCTCCTCCGACATCTTCGAGCACACCAACTACAGCCTCGAGACGATCACCTCACGCCTGCGCGAGATGGCGTTCCTCAACAAGGGCGTCGAGTTCGTCGTGCGCGACGAGCGCCCCCAGGCCGACGCGATCATCGACGCGGTCGAGGACGACACCATCGCCCACGAGATCGACAGCGCCGGCCACGACGCGATGAAGCGCGGCGAGGCGGGTGGGCTCGAGCAGGTCTTCAAGTACGACCGGGGCCTCGTCGACTACGTCGAGCACCTCAACCGTCGCAAGGACAAGGCCAACCCGACCGTCATCTCCTTCGAGGCCGAGACCGCCGAGGGCGCCACCGGCCAGCACATGAGTCTCGAGCTCGCGATGCAGTGGAACACCAGCTACACGGAGTCGGTCCACACCTTCGCCAACAACATCAACACCCACGAGGGCGGCACCCACGAGGAGGGCTTCCGCGCAGCCCTGACGTCCCTGGTCAACAACTGGGGCGAGGAGTGGGGCCTGATCAAGAAGCGCGAGGACCGCGTCTCGGGCGACGACATCCGGGAGGGCCTGACCGCGATCATCTCGATCAAGCTCAGCGAGCCGCAGTTCGAGGGCCAGACCAAGACCAAGCTCGGCAACACCGAGGCCAAGGGCTTCACCCAGCGCATCGTCAACGACCAGCTCGGTGCCTGGCTCGAGCAGAACCCCAACGAGGGCCGCGACATCATCCGCAAGGCGCAGGCCGCGGCGACCGCCCGCATCGCGGCGCGCAAGGCGCGCGAGCTGGCCCGCAACCGCAAGGGCCTGCTCGGCGGCGGCGGCCTGCCCGGCAAGCTGAGCGACTGCCAGTCGACCAACCCCGCCGAGTGCGAGGTCTTCATCGTCGAGGGCGACTCCGCCGGCGGCTCCGCCCGGCAGGGCCGCGACCCGCGCATCCAGGCGATCCTCCCGATCCGCGGCAAGATCCTCAACGTCGAGAAGGCGCGCATCGACAAGGTGCTGGCCAACACCGAGGTCCAGGCGATCATCTCCGCCCTCGGCACCGGCATCCACGAGGAGTTCAACCTCGAGAAGCTGCGCTACCACAAGATCGTGCTGATGGCCGACGCCGACGTCGACGGCCACCACATCAACACGCTCCTGCTCACCCTGCTGTTCCGCTTCATGAAGCCGCTGATCGAGCACGGCTACGTCTTCATGGCCCAGCCGCCGCTCTACCGGCTGCGCTGGAACAAGCCGGCCGACCACGAGTTCGTGTTCTCCGACGCCGAGCGCGACGCGCTCATGCGCGACGGGCTCGCGCAGGGCAAGAAGCTCCCCAAGGAGAACCCGGTCCAGCGCTACAAGGGTCTCGGCGAGATGAACGCCGACGAGCTGTGGGAGACCACGATGGACCCCGAGGCCCGCCTGATGAAGCAGGTCACGCTCGAGGACGCCGCACACGCCGACGAGATCTTCTCGATCCTCATGGGCGAGGACGTCGAGCAGCGCCGCTCCTTCATCCAGCGCAACGCCAAAGACGTGCGATTCCTCGATATCTAGGCCGCTAGCCCGCTCTACAGCCAGCCCTAGACATCGTTAGAACGCAGGAGAGAAGCCGAGAATGACCGAGATCCCCACCGACATCACCGACGGCCCCGGCGACGGCGGCGGTGACGACCGCGTGCAGCAGGTCGAGCTGCAGCAGGTCATGCAGCAGTCCTACATCGACTACGCGATGACCGTCATCGTCGGGCGCGCGCTGCCCGACGTACGCGACGGGCTCAAGCCGGTGCACCGCCGCATCCTCTACGCGATGTACGACGGCGGCTACCGCCCCGACCGCGGCTTCTCCAAGTGCTCGCGCGTCGTCGGCGACGTGATGGGTCAGTACCACCCCCACGGCGACTCGGCCATCTACGACACCATGGTCCGCCTCGCCCAGCCGTGGGTGCTGCGCTACCCGCTGATCAACGGCCAGGGCAACTTCGGCTCGCCGGGCAACGACTCGGCCGCCGCCATGCGGTACACCGAGTGCCGGATGGCGCCGCTGGCCATGGAGATGGTCCGCGACATCGACGAGGATACCGTCGACTTCCAGCCCAACTACGACGGTCGCTCCCAGGAGCCGACCATCCTGCCCAGCCGGTTCCCCAACCTGCTCGTCAACGGGTCGGCCGGCATCGCGGTCGGCATGGCGACCAACATCCCGCCGCACAACCTGATCGAGGTCGCGGACGGCGCCAAGTGGGCGCTCGAGCACCCCGACGCCACCAAGGAGGAGCTGCAGGAAGCGCTCCTCGAGCGGATCAAGGGTCCCGACTTCCCCAACGGCGCGCTCATCGTCGGCCGCCAGGGCATCGAGCAGGCCTACCGCACCGGTCGTGGCTCGGTCACCCAGCGCGCCGTCGTCGAGATCGACGAGGACAGCAAGGGCCGCACCATGCTCGTCATCAGCGAGCTCCCCTACCTCGTCAACCCCGACAACCTGGCGCTCAAGATCGCCGAGCTCGCCGACTCCGGTCGCATCCAGGGCATCTCCGACGTCCGCGACGACACCTCCTCGCGCACCGGCCAGCGCCTCGTGGTCGTGCTGAAGCGGGACGCGGTCGCCCGGGTCGTGCTCAACAACCTCTTCAAGCACACCGAGCTGCAGACCAACTTCTCGGCGAACATGCTGGCGCTCGTCGACGGCGTGCCCCGCACGCTCAGCATCGACGCCTTCATCAGCAACTGGGTCACCCACCAGATCGAGGTCATCCAGCGGCGTACGCGCTTCCGCCTCGCCGAGGCCGAGCGCCAAGCCCACGTCTACCGCGGCCTGGTCAAGGCCCTCGACGCGCTCGACGAGGTCATCGCGCTCATCCGCCGCAGCCCCGACGTCGAGCAGGCCCGCACCGGGCTGATCGACCTCCTCGAGATCGACGAGATCCAGGCGAACGCCATCCTCGAGATGCAGCTGCGCCGCCTCGCCGCCCTCGAGCGCCAGAAGATCCTCGACCGCCTCGCCGAGCTCGAGCGCGTCATCGCCGACCTCGAGGACATCCTCGCCAACGAGGCGCGGCAGCGTCAGATCGTGTCCGACGAGCTCACCGAGATCGTCGACAAGTACGGCAACGAGCGCCGCACGCAGATCATCGCCGCCGACGGCGACCTCTCGATGGAGGACCTGATCCCCGACGAGGACCTCGTCGTCTCCATCACCCGCGGCGGCTACGCCAAGCGCACCCGCGCCGACCAGTACCGACTGCAGAAGCGCGGGGGCAAGGGTGTGCGCGGCGCGACGCTGCGCGGCGACGACGTCGTCCAGCACTTCATCGCCACGACCAACCACCACTGGCTGTTGTTCTTCACCACCGCCGGCCGGGTTTACCGCACCAAGGCCTACAACCTGCCCGAGGCCGCGCGCGACGCCAAGGGCGGCCACGTCGCGGGCCTGCTGAGCTTCCAGCCCGACGAGGACATCGCCCAGGTGCTCGCGATCCGCGACTACGACCAGGCGCCGTACCTCGTGCTCGCGACCCGCACCGGCCTGGTGAAGAAGACCAAGCTGGGTGACTACAACAGCCCGCGGCAGGCCGGCGTCATCGCGATCAACTTCCGCGAGGAGGACGACGAGCTGATCGGCGCCGAGCTGGTGAACGCCGACGACGAGATCCTGCTCGTCTCCCGCAAGGGCCAGGCGATCCGCTTCACCGCCGACGACGACCAGCTGCGTCCGATGGGCCGCGCCACCGGCGGCGTGCGGGGCATGAAGTTCAAGCACGACGACGATTCCGTGCTCTCGCTCTCGGTGATCCGGGCCGCGCAGGTGGCGGCGGAGGAGGCGGCCGAGGAGGCCGGCGAGTCCGTCGAGGAGAGCGAGGTGAAGGAGCAGTACGTCCTCACCATCACCGACGGCGGTTACGCCAAGCGCTCCCGCATCACCGACTACCGCACCACCAACCGCGGCGGTGTCGGCATCAGGGCGGTCAAGCTCACCAACGAGGACCGCGGCGGCCTGGTCGGCGCGTTCATCGTGGAGGAGGGCGACGAGGTCCTGTCGATCACCAGCGGCGGGCAGGTCGTCCGCAGTCCCATCGACACCAACTTCCGCCCGACCGGCCGCGACAGCCAGGGCGTGAAGTTCGTGACGCCCAAGAAGGGCGACACGGTCGCCGTGGTGGCCCGATCGGTCGAGGCGCGCGAGGACGAGGAGGTCGAGGAGCAGGCTGCGGAGGCCGCCTCGGAGGTCGAGTCGGCCGCCCGCGAGGCCGCGACCGTTTCGCCCGACGTGGCCGACGATGCAACAATCGACGGCCAGGACCCTGTCGAGGCACCCGCCTCCGACGCCGATGACCTCGGCGCCGACGACACCGAGGAGTGATCCATGTCGGAGCGCACCGCGACTCCCCGACGTACGTCCGGGGGCGAGCCCGCCAAGCGATCGCTGACCGGGCGGCTCCAGGACACCCTGTCCACCGCCGCCGAGGAGCACCGTGCCAACGCGGGCCCCTCCTCGGCACGCGGCAGTCGCGTACGACGTACGCCCGGGCGCCAGCCGCGCCGCGCCCGCCTGCGCCTCACCCGGGTGGACCCGTGGTCGGTGATGAAGACGTCGTTCCTGCTCTCCGTCGCCTTCGGCGTCGTCACCTTCGTCGCCATCTTCATGGTGTGGTCTGTGCTCGGGGCGGCCGGCGTGTGGGAGTCGATCAACTCGGCCGTGGCGAGCATCGTCGAGGGTGACAGCGGCAACTCCACCTTCGACGTCACCGACTACGTCGGGATGTCGCGAGTGCTCGGCTTCACGCTCCTCGTGTCGGTGGTCGACGTCATCCTGATCACCGCGATCGCCACGCTCACCGCCTTCCTCTACAACCTCGCGGCCGCCCTCCTCGGCGGTATCGAGGTGACCCTCGCCGAGGACGAGAAGTGAGCTGAGGCGCCTCGATTGGCACCGCCTGACCACGGTCGGGTAACCTTCGGCGTCGCCGCTTGCGGCGTTGCACGGGCCTATAGCTCAGACGGTTAGAGCGCTTCCCTGATAAGGAAGAGGTCGGAGGTTCAAGTCCTCCTAGGCCCACTCCACCCCCCTCGTACCACCCCTTCGCCCCGCACCTTCGCTCCGATCAGAGGAGAGTCCATGAAGAAGCTCCTGCTGGTCGCCCTCGCCGCCGCCGGTGCGTTCGTCGCGAAGAAGAAGATGGACGAGGGCAAGAACGAGCAGGCCCTCTGGGCCGAGGCCACCGACACCGTCGACAAGGCCTGACGCTCCACCACCCGGGCGCGCAGCGCCCTCGGGGCCTTGGCGCAATTGGTAGCGCACCTGCTTTGCAAGCAGGGGGTTAGGGGTTCGAGTCCCCTAGGCTCCACCACGTCCACGTCCACGTCCCCGCCGTCCGGATCGCGCGGCGTCCCGCAGAACCCCCGCTGGAGCGGGGAGTCTGGCACTTCAAGGCCGTTGTATCCCCCTTCAGGTGTCGGTCTTCCCCTCCTAGTCGGTGTGACCTCCCGCCCATCCCTCGAAATCCGTCCGGGCGCCCCCGCGCCCGGCCCCACACTGGTCCCGTGCTGGGCATCACCGACCTCCCGACCTACCTCGTCGGCCTGATCCTGATCATCCTGCTCCCGGGTCCGAACTCGCTGTACGTCCTCTCCGTCGCCGCGCGACGCGGGGTGCGCAGCGGGTACGCCGGCGCGGCGGGCGTGTGGACGGGTGACGCGGTCCTGATGACGCTGTCCGCTGCGGGTGTCGCGTCGCTGCTCCAGGCCAACGAGGCGGCGTTCGCAGTCGTGAAGTGGGTGGGGGCGTCGTACCTGCTGTGGCTCGCGATCGGCATGCTGCGCGCGGCCTGGGGCATGTGGCGCTCGCGCCTGACGGTCGCGGAGCAGATCGCCGACGCGGCCGTCGAGGCCGGCGTCGAGCCGAAGGCGCGGGGCGAGCGGCCCTACCGGCGCGCGCTGGTGATCAGCCTGCTCAACCCCAAGGCGATCCTCTTCTTCGTCGCGTTCTTCGTGCAGTTCGTCGACCCGGCCTACGCCCACCCGGCGATCTCGTTCCTCGCCCTCGGCACGTTGGCGACGCTGGCCAGCGCGGCGTACCTGACGGTCCTGATCTTCGCCGGCACCCACCTCGCCGCCGCGTTCCGGCGCCGCAAGGCACTCTCGGCCGGGGCGACCTCGGCTGTCGGCGCGGTCTTCGTCGGCTTCGCGGTGAAGCTCGCCCTGGCCTCGGCCTGACCGCGGTCACCGACGGGCGTGCGAGGCCGCTGCGCACGCCTCGACGGCTACCACGCGTTCCACGCGACCCGGGCCGACCTGCTGCGCCGGTTGGGCCGCAGCCCGGAGGCGCGGGAGGCCTACGACCGGGCGATCGGGCTGGCCCGCAACTCCGCCGAGTCGGCGTACTTCACCCGGCGGCGCGACGAGCTCGGTCCGGCTCAGTAGCCCCGGCCTCCCGCCGTGACCCGTGGCACGCGTCACGCAGGCGCGGAGCCGGTTCGTGGCGCTTCGTGGTGGCTGGGACAATCGAGGCCGTGACCGCCCCCCGCCGACCCGGCCTGCTGACCGACCTCGGCGCGGCGCTCCTGGCGCTCGTCCTGGTGGGCATTGCAGGGTTGCTCGGGAAGTGGCAGTACGACGCCTGGCAGGCGCACCGCGACGCCGAGGCACGCGACCTGACCGGCATCGCGCCCGTGCCGCTGGACGACGTGATGGGCAACGACGACCCGTTCCCCGCCCCCGACCTCGGCCGCCCCGTGGACGTGTCGGGTGCGTGGCTCGACGGGGGCTTCTGGGTCGCCGACCGCGACCGCGGTGACCAACCCGGCTACTGGGCGGTGACGCCGCTGCAGACCGGCGACGCCGCGGTGCTCGTCGTACGCGGCTGGGCACCCGAGCCCGACCCCGACCTGCTCGCCGTCGCGGGCGAGGCCGAGGTGACCGGATGGCTGCAGCCCCCGGAGGGCACGTTGGTCGTCGACGACGACCCCGCTGACGACGTCTTCCCCGAGATCCGCGTCGCCGACGCCGTGCAGCGCGTCGACGTCGACCTGTGGTCGGCGTACGTGATCAGCCAGGAGGCCGGCCCCGGGCTGGAGGAGGCGGAGCTCGCGTCGCTGCCCACCCCGAGCCGGACGACCGGCATCCGCAACCTGCTCTACGCCTTCGAGTGGTGGGTCTTCGGGGCGTTCGCGGCCTTCATCTGGTGGCGCTGGCGTCGCGACGCCACCAAGCCGGATCTGGAGCCCGACGTCGCGCCCGAGCTGTCCCGACCGAGCGCCGGATAGGCGGTGCCCGATATCTTGGCCGCCGTGTCACGCACCCTCACCGCCTACCGCGTCATGGCCTCCCTCGTGGGCGTCCTGCTCGTCGTGCTCTGCCTGGTCGGCGTCCCGTTGGCCAACTTCGACGGCTCGTCGATGTGGGGCGTCTTCGAGAGCACACCGACGTGGGTCACGCCCGGTTCCGACGCGCAGGAGGCCGGCGAGCTGATCACCACCTACCTCGGTGTCGCGCACGGCTGGCTCTACATGATCTTCCTCTTCAGCGCGTTCCTGCTCTCGCGTCGCGCCGCGTGGGACTTCCCCTTCACCGTGGTGACCCTCGTCTGCGGCACGATCCCGCTGGTCTCCTTCTGGGCCGAGCACCGCGCCACCGCGCGCGTCCGCGCCGAGCACCCCGAGCTCGCCCGATCTCACTAGGCTCCACCCATGGTGACCGCGTTCGTGCTCGGCGGAGGCGGTGTGCTGGGTGCCGTCGAGGTCGGCATGCTGCGGGCACTGCTCGAGCGCGGCATCGTCCCGGACCTCGTCCTCGGCACGAGCGTCGGGGCGCTCAACGGCGCCATGGTCGCGCGCCAGCCCGACCTCGGCGTGGTCGACCGGCTCACCGAGCTCTGGGCCGCCACGGCGCAGGGCCGCGACGTCTACGGCGACCGGCCGCTGCGCACCGTCCGCCGTGCCGTGTCCACCGGCACCCACATCTACTCCTCGGCGCCGCTGCGCGCCCGCCTCGAGGAGGAGCTCGGTGAGGCCCGCTTCGAGGACCTGCCCGTACGCCTCGAGGTGTGCGCAGCGAGCATCGAGCGCGCCGCCGAGCACTGGTTCACCGAGGGACCGATCGTGCCCGCGATCCTCGCCAGCGCCGCCGTACCCGGGCTCCTGCCGCCGGCCGAGGTGGACGGCGAGCACTTCCTCGACGGCGGCCTGGTCAACTCCATCCCGGTGGGGCGTGCGGTCGAGCTCGGCGCCACCCGCGTCTTCGTGCTGCAGGTGGGGCGCATCGACCGCCCGCTGAAGGTGCCGACCCGGCCGTGGGAGGTCGCTCGGGTGAGCTTCGAGGTCGCGCGCCGCCACCGCTTCATGCGCGACATGGCGACGATCCCCGAGGGGGTCGAGGCCCACGTGCTGCCCGCGGCCGGGACGTCGTCACGTGACGACTCCCTGCTCTCCCACCGCGACTTCTCGGGCGTCCAGGACCGCATCGACGCGACGTACGCCGCCTCGCGGGACTATCTCGACGCCGAGCTCGGCCGGTCATGAGGCGCCCGCTCGTCTGGATCCTGCGGCGGCTGGTCGTCGCGCCGCTCGTGGTCGTCCTGACGGTGCTGATGTGGCTCACCCTGCCGGGCTGGCTGCTGGTCGCGGCCGCGATCTCGCCGCTCCTGCCCGGGCGATGGCGGGCGCTGCGCGTGCTGTGGCTGGTCGTGCTGTACGCCACCTTCGAGACACTGCTGCTCGCGGTGCTGCTCGGCCTGTGGCTGGCCAGCGGCTTCGGTTGGAAGATCCGCTCGCCCTACTTCGCCGGCATCCACTACGACCTGGTCCAGGGCACGCTGATCGCGTTCGTCCGGGAGGCCCGACGGGTGCTCGCCCTGCGCATCAGGACCGACGGGCCGCAGCCGTCACGGGTGCCCGACGGGCCCGTGCTCGTGATGTGCCGCCACGCCGGGCCCGGCGACTCGTTCGTGCTGATGTACGCCCTGCTGCACTGGTACCACCGCGAGCCGCGGGTCGTGCTGAAGAACACCCTGGCCTGGGACCCCGCCATCGACGTCATCCTGAACCGGGTCCCGGCCCGCTTCATCTCGCCCGACCCGGCGGCCGGTGAGGACCTCGAGTCGCACATCGCCTCGCTCGCGACCGACCTCGACGACAACGACGCGTTCGTCATCTTCCCCGAGGGCGGCAACTTCACCGCTGCGCGCCGCGACCGCGCGATCGCCCGGCTCCGCAAGCTCGGCCTGGAGCGGATGGCGGTGCGCGCCGAGGAGATGATCCACGTCCTCGCGCCCCGCCCCGGCGGCGTACTGGCAGCGCTCGAGGCGGCCCCCGAGGCCGACGTGCTGATGGTCGCCCACACCGGGCTCGATCACCTCCTCACCGTCGGCGACCTGTGGCGCGAGCTGCCGATGGACAAGCAGATCACCATGCGCTGGTGGCGCGTCGCGCGCGAGGAGATCCCGGCCGACCGCGAGGAGCGCATCGACTGGCTCTTTCACTGGTGGGAGCGGATCGACGACTGGATCGAGGACAACCGGCCAGAACCGGTCTGACGCCCCGTGGACGCGACTCGGGCGGTGCCCCACCCACCTTCGCGAGCTGCGGAGTGTGGGTGGGACACCGCCCGGTGCGGTGTTCGGGTGTTGCGGTGCTGCTTGTTCAGCTCTTGCGCGGCACGTCGTCGATGTCGATCACGTCGGCGGGTGCGTCGGGGTCGGTCGGCTGGTGCGCCTCCTCGACCGAGTCGCTGATCGCCTCGCCCGGGGCGCCGCCGCCGGGGTCGTCGGTGGCGGGCGGGTCGGCCGTCACGACGTCGTCGGCCGTGACCTCCTCGGGCAGCGGGTCGGTGAGCGGGTCACCGCCGGGGGCGGCCGACGTGGTCGCCGGGGAGGCGGGCGTGGGCGGCGGGGTGGCCGACGACGGGGTGGCGGGCTTCGGCGGGGCCGGCGGCACGTAGGTCGACTGCCAGTTGGCCTCGGCGTCCTGCTTGCCCTTGAGCTTGGTGAAGACGAAGCCGGCGACGGCGAGCAGGCCGGTGACCAGCAGGAACTTCTTGAGCTTGCCGCCCTCGGGCTCCGGCTCGACGCCGCGCAGCTCGTTGACCTTCGCGGCGGCCAGGTCGCGGCCCTCCGCGGCTCGCTCCGAGGCGAGCGCGGCGGCGACGGCGGCCTTGTCGGCGGCGTTGGCGCGGGCCTCGGCCAGCAGCGGGGCGGCCTTCTCGCGCGCCTCGGCCGTCTTCACGGCCGCGAGGGCGGCGCCTGCGGTGGCGGCCTCGGTCGCGCGGGTGCGGCCTTCGTCCAGAAGCGGCTGGGCCTTGTCACGCGCGTCGGCGAGCGCGGGACCCGCCTTCTCCACCGCCTGCTCCCACGCTGACTCGAGCTGGGGGATGACGGTGTCGGTGACGGTCTCCGAGACCTGCTCGACATAGTCGTGGGCCCGATCCATCAGGGACTTCTTGCGGCCGAAAGGCATGCGTGACCTCCTCAGTGAATGAGGCTCCATCTCACCACGGGCACCCTGACGCGGCCAGCCCCGTCCGGGTGGGCGAGACGTACGCCGTCACGCGGGAGCCCTGCCCGCACCGGGGCCTGACAGGGGCGTGGGCGTGGCGTGGCAGGATCGAGGGGCGCGCGGCAGTGGTGCCGCGCCACCACCGACGTACGACAGACCACAGCTGAGAGGCACATCCCATGGCCGACCTGAAGGCGACCCTCAAGACCAACCGGGGCGACATCGTCATCGACCTGTTCCCCAACCACGCGCCCGAGACCGTCGAGAACTTCGTCGGCCTGGCCGAGGGCACCAAGGACTACCGCGACGACGCCGGCCGCTCGGGCGAGAAGTACTACGACGGCCTCGGCTTCCACCGCGTCATCGAGGGCTTCATGATCCAGGGCGGCTGCCCGCTCGGCACGGGCACCGGCGGCCCGGGCTACACGTTCAAGGACGAGATCCACCCCGAGCTCGTCTTCGACAAGCCCTACCTGCTCGCGATGGCCAACGCGGGCCCGGGCACCAACGGCTCGCAGTTCTTCATCACCGTCGGCGCCACCCCGTGGCTCAACCGCAAGCACACGATCTTCGGCGAGGTGGCCGACCAGGCCAGCCGCGACGTGGTCGACGCGATCGCGACCACCCCCACCGGTGCGATGGACCGCCCGCAGGACGCCGTGGTCATCGAGTCGGTCACCATCGAGCGCTGACCCACCCGGTCCGCAGCACACCCGCGACGCGACACGCGTGACCCCACCGTGAACCAGCCATGACCCAGCCGCCCGAGGGGCCGACCGCGGACCAGACCGCGGCCGGGGTGCCCACCTGCTACCGGCACCCCGACCGCGAGACCTGGATCCGCTGCCAGCGCTGCGACAAGCCGATCTGCCCCGACTGCATGCGCGACGCGGCGGTGGGCTTCCAGTGCCCCGACTGCGTCAAGGAGGCCAACAAGGGCTCGCGCCAGAACCGCGCCATGTACGGCGGTGAGCGCAGCGCAGACCCGCGGCTGACGACGTTCGTCCTCATCGGCATCAACGCCATCGTGTGGCTGGCGATCACCGCGACGGGCGGGCGCTCGTCGTGGCTCACCCACCTGTTGGCGCTCCGGCCGGTGGGCGTGTGCGACCCGGGCAACGGATCGCTCTACGACATCGGTGAGGGCGTCTGCGAGGCCTCCGGCGCGACCTTCCAGCCCGGGTTCTCCGACGGTGCCTGGTGGCAGCTGATGACCGCGGCGTTCACGCACGTCGAGATCTGGCACGTCGCGATGAACATGTTCGCGCTGTTCATCTTCGGCCCCGTGCTGGAGGGCATCGTCGGCCGGGCGCGGTTCCTGGCGATCTACCTCGTCAGCGCCCTCGCGGGCTCGGTGATGGTGGTCTGGTTCAGCTACGAGTTCAGCTCCACCGTCGGCGCCTCCGGCGCGATCTTCGGCCTGCTGGGTGCGCTGCTCGTGGTGGCCCGAAAGGGCCGGCTGCACTCGCAGTGGCTCGTGCAGAACCTCGTCATCGGCGTCGTCATCACCGTGGTGGGCTGGCGCTTCATCTCCTGGCAGGGACACCTCGGTGGTCTCGTCGGCGGCGCACTGGCCGCGGCGATCATCGCCTACGCGCCGAAGGCGAGGCGCAGCCTCGTGCAGTGGACCGGTCTGGTCCTCGTGCTGGCCGTCCTGCTGGCCCTCGCGCTCGTGCGGGACATCGCGCTGTCCTGACGCCTGCCGCGCGCCTGTAAGCAGCCCCCGCCCCTCGTCGTACGACGGTGGCGGGGGCTGCGTGCATTCCCCACAGGTGTGCACACACCTGTGGATAACTACACGCGTGTAATTCTCCACAGTGGTTCTCCACAGTGTGGAAATCCGACGCCGGGCCGAGCGGTGAGTGAGGCAGGAAATCGGGCGCCGGAACATGTCCTACGCACCGCTCGTCGGGCGCGTGCGGCCGGAAATGACTCGAGCGGTGGGAGAGACGCCTTCCCTTCCCCAGGAAGGCGCCTCACCCACCGCTCGAGGCGACGGACGTGCGACCCGCGTCAGCGGGCCGAGGGAGAACCTACTCCCACTTGGTCGCGAAGCTGAAGCCGACTGCCATGAAGGCGATGCCGACGACGAGGTTCCACTGGCCGAGGTCGTTGAAGATCGGCAGGCCGGACAGGTCGTCGGAGAACACGTAGAACGTGCAGATCCACAGCAGGCCGACGAGGAAGCAACCCAGCATGCCGACCACGACGCCGCGCCCGCGGCCCAGCGGCGTCGAGGGGTGCGCGGAGACCATCAGGCCGACCATGAGCAGGCCGAAGCCGATCAGGTAGTTCCAGTCGCCGAGGTCGGACACGGCCTTCGGGCTGCCATCGACCGGCGGGAAAGCGAGCGGGTTGCCGCGGCCCTGGACGTAGTAGAAGACGAGCCAGCCGATGCCGGCGGCGATGAGCACCAGGGCGACGACGAACCGCGGGGTGAAGAGCGACGTCTTCTCCTCGGAGGTGATCGTGGGGGACTTCGACACTGCTGCTCCTGGGGCTTGGCTGTTCAGGGTCCCGGCAGGCTCGCGACGCCGGTCACGGGCGGTACGGCGCCCGACGGGGGGTTAGCGTAGTAGGCATGCGCTCTCCGTCCCACTCGTCCCCCGGGCGTCGTCTCGCCTGGCGGGTGGCCACTCCGGTGGTCGTGCTGCTCAGCGGAGCCCTCTTCGCGGTCAGCGCCGAGCAGAGTGACGGCTTCGACCTGCGCGGCGGGCGACTGACCGACCTGGCGTCCGTGGTCCGCGCCGAGCGCGACGAGGCGGGCGAGCTCACCGCGCGGGCGGCCGAGCTCAACGCCGAGGTGGAGGCCCTCAGCACCGAGCTCGGCGACCGCTCCGTCGGACGCGCCCAGGACGAGATCGCCACCCTCGTCGACCCCGCGGGACTGACCGAGAAGACCGGCCCCGCGGTGCAGGTCACCCTCGACGACGCGCCGGAGGAGGCGCGGCTGGCCTACGAGGGCGACCCCAACGACCTGGTGGTGCACCAGCAGGACATCCAGGCGGTGGCCAACGCCATGTGGAACGCCGGGGCCGAGGCGGTGACCATCCAGGGCCAGCGGCTGATCTCCACGACGGGCATCAAGTGTGAGGGAAACCAGGTCACCCTGCACGGCATCCCGTACTCGCCGCCCTACGTGATCATGGGCATCGGCGACCCGGCCGCGATGGAGGCCGAGCTCACGACCGACCCCATCCTGGCGACCTACCGCGACTACACCCTCGTGCCCGGCGGCGGCGTCTCGTGGGACATGGCCCGTCTCGACTCGGCCGTCGCACCGGCGTACGACGGTCTCCTCGACCTCACCTACGCCACCCCGATGCCCGCGTGACCGGCGTACTCATCGGCGGCTGATCGGGCGGCTGATCGGGCGACTTCGTACCCGGGACTCACGCTTCGCGTCCCAGATCTCGGGTGCAAAGCGGGGTGCTCACCGGACATCCGGTGACCGCCCGCCGGCGCAGCAGGCGTCCCCGGACGGCCGACCGGATTCGGACCTACGGCACCGGCGTCTCGGTGGGGGGCGGCTCGGTGGGCGGCGTCTCGGTCGGCGGGGTGGTCTCCGTGGGGAGCGGCTCGGTCGGCGTCTCGGTCGGTGTCTCCGTGGGGGTCTCGACCGGCTCCTCGAAGGCGGACACGAAGATCGTCACGGTGCTGCCCTGGTCTGCGGTGCCGCCGGCCGGGATCTGGTCCACGACGGTGCCCGCGGGCTCGGTGGACGCGGCGTCGGTGCGTACGTCCGGCGTGAAGCCCGCGTCGCGGATGGCGCGCTCCGCCTGGCGCTGCTGCAGCCCGCGGACGTCGGGGACCTTCTCGGGCCCGTCGGAGAACACGATGGTGACCGTGGTGCCCTCCTCGACGGCCGTTCCCGCGGGGGGGTCGGTGCTGAGGACCTGGTAGCGGGGCTCGTCGGAGTCCTCCTCCTGGAAGCGCACCTTGAGGTTCTGCGCGAGCATCGCCGCGCGGGCGTCCTTGCGCAGCGTGCCGACGACGAAGGGGACCTCGACCTCCGGCTTGCCCAGCGACAGCACGAAGTCGACGGAGGTGCCCGGGTCGGCGAAGACGTCACGGTTGGGGTCCTGCGAGATGACGGTGTCCGGTGCGACGGTCTCGGAGGTCTCACGGGTGATCCGTCCGACCTGGAAGCCGGAGTCGGCGATCCGGAGTCGGGCCTCCTCCTCGGTGAGCCCGACGACGTTGGGGACGGCGGTGCGCTCCGGCGCCTCCTCGAAGAGCATGCCGTTGAGCAGGTAGGCACCGCCTGCGAGCAGGGCGACGACGAGGATGCCGGCGAGTACCCACCACCCCGCGCGGCTGCGCGACGGCTCGTCGTCCCGGGGAGGCGGCGCGGCAGCGGCGGTCGAGGTGACGGCGGGTGCGACCGTGGTGGCGTAGTCCGCCTCCGGGGGCGGAACGACCGGCGGCGGGGCCTGGATCGGGTGTCCGGCGAGGTAGCGTTCGATGTCGGCCTTCATCGCCGCGGCGCTCTGGTAGCGGTCCTCGACCCGCTTGGCGAGCGACTTCATCACGATCGCGTCGATCTCGGGGTCGAGCTGGTCGTCGAGGTCGGACGGCGGGGCCGCCTGCTCGCGCACGTGCTGGTAGGCGACCGCCACGGGGCTGTCGCCGACGAACGGCGGGCGGCCGGTGAGCAGCTCGTAGAGCATGCAGCCGGTGGAGTAGACGTCGGAACGCGAGTCCACGGTCTCGCCGCGGGCCTGCTCGGGGGAGAGGTACTGCGCCGTGCCGACCACGGCAGCGGTCTGTGTCATGGTCGAGGAGGCGTCCGAGATCGCGCGGGCGATGCCGAAGTCCATCACCTTGACGTCACCCGTCGGCGTCAGCATCACGTTGCCGGGCTTGATGTCACGGTGGATGATCCCGGCGCGGTGGCTGTAGTCGAGCGCCGACAGCACGCCCGCGGTGATCTCGAGGGCGCGCTCGGGCAGGATCTTGCGGCCCTCCCGCAGGATGTCGCGCAGCGTGCGCCCCTCGACGCACTCCATGACGATGTAGGGCTGGGCGACGCCCGACCCGTCGGTGGCCATCTCCTCGCCCGTGTCGTAGGTGGACACGATCGCGGGGTGGTTGAGCGAGGCCGACGACTGCGCCTCCCGGCGGAAGCGGGCCTGGAAGGTCGCGTCGCTGGCGAGGTCGGTGCGCAGTCGCTTGACCGCGACCGTGCGCCCGAGGCGCTGGTCCTTGCCCTTGCGGACCTCGGCCATGCCACCTCGACCGAGGAGCTCGCCGAGCTCGTAGCGGCCGCCGATGAGCGTCGGCTCCGTCATCCCTCGTCGCTCCCTTCGTCGTCGTCCTGCTGCCCGGGCGGGACCTTGCCCCAGAAGCTGACCGTCACCTGGTCGCCCTCCTGGAGCGTGCCGCTCGGCTCCACCGACTCCACGATGCCGTCCGGTTGGTCACCGGGGTTCGCGAGCTCGACCGGCACGGGCTCGAGGCCGAGGTCGCGCAGCTCCTTCTCGACGTCCTTGCGATCACGCCCGACGAAGGCGGCCGGGTCGACCTCGACCGTGGCCGGCTCCGTCTCGGTCTCCGTGGGCGTCTCGGTCGGGGTCTCGGTCGGGGTCTCCGTCGGGGTCTCGGTCGGGGACTCGGTGGGGGTCTCGGTGGGCATCTGGGTCGGGGTCTGGCTCGGCTGCCGCTGCTCCCGGGTGGGGGTGGGGTCGCCGGCCGACCCGGTGGTCTCGCTGTCCCGGGTGCCCAGCCAGACGGCGAGCAGCACCGCGGCCAGCACGGCCGCGATGCCGATCAGCAGCGGCCACGGCGTCGTACGACGTCGGGGTGCGGCAGGGGCAGGGGCGGGGGCCGGCGTGGGGGCCGGCGTGGGGTCCGGCGTGGGGTCCGGCGCGGGGGCCGCAGCCGGCATGACCTGCGTCGCCGTGCCGCCGGGCGCGACCGCCGGGGCGACGACCGTGGCCGCACCGGCGCCGGCCACCGACGCCGGGTCGCGCAGGGCGCGGGCGAGGGCGGTCCCGTCGGGGAAGCGGGCTTGCGGGGACTTGGCAAGCGCGCGGCGTACGACCGCGGCGAGGTCGGCGGGCACCGTGCCGGGCAGCTCGGGGACCGGGTCGCGCAGGTGGGCGATCGCGGTGGCGACCGGGGTGTCGGCGACGAACGGCTTGCGCCCGGCGAGGCACTCGAAGGCGACCACGCCGAGGGAGTAGACGTCGGACGCGGCGGTGGCGGTGCCGCCCTCGGCCTGCTCGGGCGAAATGTAGGCGGGCGTGCCCATCACCTCACCGGTCTGCGTCAGCGCCATCCCCTCCGCCGCACGGGCGATGCCGAAGTCGGTGACCTTGACCCGGCGGTCGGGCGTGACGAGGAGGTTGGCTGGCTTGACGTCGCGGTGCACGATGCCGGCGGCGTGGGCGACGCCGAGGGCGTCGGCCGCCTGGGCGAGCAGCTCCTGGGTGGCGGCCGGGTCGAGCGGTGCGCCCGGGCGCAGCAGCGCGGACAGCGGCTGGCCCTCGACGAGCTCCATGACCAGGTAGGGGCGCGGGGTCGACGAGCCGTCGACGGGGGCGCCCTGGCCGTAGTCGAAGACGGCGGCGATGCCGGGGTGGTGCAGCGCCGCGGCGTGGCGGGCCTCGGTCTCGAAGCGCGTGCGGAACAGCGTGTCGTCGGCGTACTCGGGCTTGAGCACCTTGACCGCCACCGGCCGGTCCAGGACGGTGTCGCGTGCCGACCACACCTCGCCCATGCCGCCCGTGGCGATGCGGGACTCGAGGACGTAGCGGTGGGCGTCGTCGACGTGGCCACCGGGGGCGAGCGCGGTCACTGGTTGATCACCGCCTCCATCACCGACTTGGCGATCGGTCCGCCGAGGCGTCCGCCGCCGATCTCGTCGCGCGAGGTGTCGCTCGACTGCACGAGGACGGCGACGGCGACCTGGGGGTCGTCGGCGGGGGCGAAGGAGACGAACCACGCGTAGGGCGGTCGGTCGGCCGTCGACTGCGCGGTGCCGGTCTTGCCGGCGACGTCCACCCCCGGGATCTGGGCCGGGGTCGCGGTGCCGGAGTCGACCGTGGCGACGAGCATGGAGGTGAGCTCGTCGGCGGTGGTGCTGGAGATCGCCTTGCTGATGCTCTGAGGATCGGTGCGGTCGAGGACCGACAGGTTGGGCGCGCGCACCTCGTCGACGACGTAGGGGCGCATCACGTCGCCGTCGTTGGCGATCGCGGCGGCGACCATCGCCATCTGCAGCGGGGTCGCGGTCACGCTCGACTGGCCGATGCCCGACAGCGCGGTCTGCGGCGGGTCCATGTCGCGCGGGTAGAGCGACTCGGCCTGGCCGCCGAGGTCCTCCAGGGAGGTGTCGTTGAAGCCGAACTTCTCGGCCTGGTCGGCCATCGCGTCGACGCCGAGCTCGTTGGCGAGGCTGAGGAAGGTCACGTTGCAGGAGACCTGCATCGCCTGCGTGAGGGTGATGCGGCGCCCGCCGCAGTCGCCGCCGTCGTAGTTGCCGACGCTGGTCGTCGACTGCGGCAGCTTGAAGCGGAAGCCGCCGGGGACCTGCGAGTCCGCGTCGTAGTTGCCCGACTCGATCGCGGCCGCGGCCGTGACGAGCTTGAACGTCGACCCCGGGGGGAGCGTGGTGCTGATGGCCCGGTTGATCAACGGCTCGAGCGGGTGGTTGTTGAGCTGCTGGTCCAGGTCCCGCACCGCGCCGAAGTCGTGGGAGGCGAACTTGTTGGGGTCGAACGTCGGGGTGGACGCCATCGCGAGCACCCGCCCGGTCGTCGGCTCCAGCGCCACGACCGCGCCCTGGGCGTCGTCGCCGGGCAGGCCCTCGAGGCCCGCCCAGGCGGCGTCCTGGGCGGCGGCGTCGACGGTGAGCTGGACGTTGCCGCCCTTGGGGTCGCTGTTGCTCAGCATGTCGACGAGCCGGGTGACGAACAGGCGCGAGTCGTCCCCTGCCAGGACGGCGTTCTGCGAGCGCTCCACCCCGGTCTGGCTGAACCACGAGAAGTAGCCGGTGATCGGGGCGTACTTGAACGGCTGGGGGTAGGTGCGCTGGAACTTGTACTGGTCGTCGGAGGGGACGCTGCGGGCGACCGCCTCCTTGCCGACGAGGATCGCGCCGCGCTCGCGGGAGAACGTCGCGGTGATGATCCGCCGGTTGCGCGGGTCGTCGGACAGCGTGTCCGCGCGGACGTACATCAGGTAGGTGGCGTTGACGAGCAGCGCCAGGAAGAGGACCAGGCAGAAGACCGAGACGACGCGGATGGGCTTGTTCATGGGCGGAGCTTCACCACCTGCGTGCTCTCGCTGTCGGCGCCGGAGTCGTCGACGGGCTCGAGCCGCGGCGCCGGGCGGCGGGCCTGGTCGGAGACGCGCAGCAGCAGCGCCACGATCACCCAGTTGGCCACGAGCGAGGAGCCGCCGTAGGAGAGGAACGGCGTGGTGAGGCCGGTCAGCGGGATCAGCCCGGTGACGCCGCCGATGACGACGAAGACCTGCAGCGCGACGATGGCGCCGAGGCCGACGGACAGGAGCTTGCCGAAGCCGTCGCGCGAGATCAGCGCGATGCGCAGCGCCCGCTCCACGATCAGGCCGTAGCAGAGGATGATCGCCATGACGGCGGTCAGCCCGAGCTCCTCGCCGATCGTCGAGACGATGAAGTCGGAGTAGGCGAACGGCACCCGCTCGGGGAAGCCGTTGCCCAGGCCGCGCCCGATCAGGCCGCCCCAGCCCTGCCCGAACAGGGCCTCGACGAGCTGGTAGCTGCCGGGCGACTGGTCGTAGTAGGCGAGCGGGTCCAGCCAGAAGTTGAACCGGTTCTGCACGTTGCCGACGAAGGTGTACGCCGCCAGCGCCCCGGCGCCGAACAGGAGGCCGCCGACGACGAGCCAGCCGGGACGCTCGGTCGCGACGTAGAGCATCGCGAGGAAGAGGCCGAAGAACAGCAGCGAGGAGCCCAGGTCGTTCTGGAGGACCAGGATCATCATCGAGACGCCGAACATCGCCAGGATCGGGCCGAGGTCGCGCCCGCGCGGCAGGTCGATGAACAGGACGCGACGGCCGGCGAGCGCGAGGGCGTCGCGGTGCAGCACGAGGTAGCCGGAGAACGCGATCACCAGCAGCACCTTGGCGACCTCGCCCGGCTGGAAGCTGAAGCCGGCGACGTTGATCCAGATGCGGGCGCCGTTGATCTCGCGCCCGACGAGGGGCAGGAAGGGCAGGATCAGCAGCAGGATGCCGAGCAGGCCCGCGGTGTAGGTGAACCGCTGCAGCACCCGGTGGTCGCGCAGCAGGACCAGGGTGAGGACGAAGAGGACCACGCCCAGCGTCATCCAGGTCAGCTGCTGGCGCGCGAAGGTGTGCTGGTCGAGCCCGTTGGCCTCGTAGGTCAGGTCGAGCCGGCGGATGACGGCCAGCCCGAGGCCGTTGAGCGCGGCGACGAGCGGCAGCAGGACCGGGTCGGCGTACGGCGCCACGATGCGCACGGTGATGTGGGCGGCGACGATCAGCGCGGTCAGCCAGCCGCCGTAGCCGAGCAGGTCTGCGGGCACGACGCCCTCGACCCCGAGCCCGACGGCGGCGTAGGCGCCGATGCCCACCATCAGCGCGAGCACGAGCAGGAACAGCTCCGCACCCCGGCGACGCCGGTGCACGAAGCCCATCAGGGTCCCGGTCTGACTCATTGCAGCCCGCCCGTCACTCGACTTCCTGGCCCGCGGCGAAGTTGTCGACCGTGCGCCGCGCGTCGTCGAGGTCGGTCGCGTCGATCCCCTCGCGCACCGTCTCGGCGTTGATGTCGCTGAGCCGGTCGAGCTCGACGTCGGTGACCTCGTAGGCGTGGGACAGGGAGATGCCGGGCAGGTCGGCGTCGATGCCGCGGAAGATCGCGACCTTGCCGTCCAGCTCGGCGACGTAGAACTGCTGCTGGCTCCACGACCAGCCGGCGGCCAGCACGACCCAGGCCAGGCCGAGCAGCACGGCCGTGAGCAGCAGGCGTCGCAGCCAGGTGTAGCGGCCGGGATCGCGTGGCGCGTAGCGCGCGGCCTCCGGGTCGATCGGGTCGGCCACGTAGGCGCCCTCGGGCACGTCGTCGGGCACGGGCGGGATCTCGCCGGTGTCTCCGGAGCGGTGGCCGCGGAACAGCCCGCCGACCGCACCGCCGAGCGGCAGCCGTCGCGGCAGGTCGGCCGCTGCGCCGACGAGGAGCGGGGCGAGGTCCTCGGGCGGCGCCTCCTCGGAGACGTCGGCGACGATGCAGGTGACGTTGTCGGTGCTGCCGGCCTCGAGGCTCGCCCGGACGAGTTCGACGGCGGCGAAGTCGGGAGTGCCGCTGCCGAGGATCTCGGCCATCCGGTCGTCGGTGAGCGTGCCGCAGGCGCCGTCGCTGCAGATGAAGACGCGGTCGCCGGCCTCGGCGGGGAACTCGAAGAGGTCGGGCTCCTCGTGGCGGATGCCGTCGAGCGCCTTGAGGATGAGGTTGCGGTGCGGGTGGGTCCGCGACTGCTCCTCGGTGATGCGGCCCTCGTCGATGAGCGACTGGACGAAGGTGTGGTCGTGGGTCAGCTGGCGCAGCTCGCCGCGACGGTAGAGGTAGGCGCGGCTGTCACCGATGTGACCGACGCCGAAGCGGGTGCCGTCGAACAGCGCGACGGTGGCGGTGGTGGAGGTGCCGTTGAGGGCGGGGTCCTCCTCGACGAGCTCGGCGATGCGGTCGTCGGCGCGGTGCACGGCCCCGGCCACCTGGCCGAGGAGGTCGTCGTCCGGCTCCTGGTCGAGCTTGCGCAGGGCCTGCACGGCGGTGCTCGAGGCGAGGTCGCCGCGGACCGCGCCACCGACGCCGTCGCAGACCGTGAGCAGCCAGGGACCGGCGTACCCGCTGTCCTGGTTCTCCCGGCGCACCCGGCCGACGTCGGAGATCGCGGAGTAGTGGAGGTACATCACTTCCGCAGCTCCAGGATCGTCTTGCCGACGCGGACCTGGACGCCGAGGCCGATGGTGGTGGGCTGGGTGATCCGGACGGGGCCGACGTAGGTGCCGTTGGTCGAGCCGAGGTCCTCCACGAACCACTCGTCGCCGCTGGCCGCCACCCGGGCGTGGCGGGTGGAGACGTAGTCGTCGTCGAGCTTGATCGCGGCGTCGCTGCCGCGGCCGATGAGGAGCGGGGCGTCGGCGAGCTCGGCCCGGGTGCCGGGGTTCTCGCCCTCGACCACGAGCAGGTGCGTCGGGGCGCCGCGCCGCGGCTTCTTGTTGGCCTTGGGGGCCTTGCCCTTGCGGGCCGGTGCGGGCGCGCCGTTGCGCGCCGTCTCGGGCACGCGCGCGCCGAACATGTCGGAGCGGATCACCGAGATCGCGGACAGCACGAAGATCCAGAGGATGGCGAGGAACGCGACCCGGATCAGGAAGAGGGTCAGCTCAGACATTCCAGCCCCCGGCCTCGTCGCGTCCGCCGTCGATGCGCACCGTCATCTCGGTGTGGCCGATCTTGATCGTCGAGCCGTCGCGCAGCCGCGCGCGGGGCACCTTGGTCCCGTCGACGAGGATCCCGTTGGTGGACCCGAGGTCGACGGCCTCGACGCCATCGATGCTCACCTCGAGCTCGAGGTGGCGCCGGCTGACGCCGGGGTCGTTGATGCGCAGGTCGGCCTCGGTGCCGCGGCCGATGACGAGGCCCGGCGGGCGCAGCGGGTGGCGCGTGCCGTTGACCTCGAGGGTGGCGTGGGAGGAGCGCGTACGGGTGCGCTGGTCGTTGTCGGTGACGCTCGCCTGCGCCTTGGACCGGATCCGGAAGCGCCCGGTCGTCAGGTCGTCGGCGGACTCGAAGGCGATGCTGATCGGGCCGGTGAAGACGTAGCCCTGCGCGTCGGCGTGGTCCTGCAGCTGGTCGACCAGGTCCTGCTCGAGGGCGCGACCGAGGCCGACGATGCGCTCGAGGTCGGTGGCGGACAGCTCGACGTGGAAGTCGTTGGGCACCAGTCGGCGCTGCCGGCTCAGCACCTGGGCGTTGTTGTCGCACTCGCGCTGGAGCGCGGCGGCGATCTCGACGGGCTGCACGGCGCTGCGGAAGGCCCGGGCGAACACGCCGGAGATCACGGTCTCGAGGCGCTGCTCGAAGCGCTGCAAGGGGTTCATCCTCACGCCTCCTCTCGTCGAACCGTGGTGGTGGGCAGGCATCAACGACCGCCCGAACGGTGCCGCCGAGCGTACCGGCCGGTCGCTGCCGTGCCACGGTGGCGCCCCGGCGTACGGACATCCGCCCCGAACGTCATGGTCCGCGGCTGCCCGGGGAGCCGCCCACCATGACGTCCTCGGCCAACGTCATGGTGGGCGGTCGCGCCAACGACCTCCCGCCATGACGTCCCGGGCGATTGGGAGGGCGCCTCGGCGGTGGGGTAGCCTCATCCTGCTTCTCGCGCGAGTGGCGGAATAGGCAGACGCGCACGGTTCAGGTCCGTGTGTCCGAAAGGACGTGGGGGTTCAACTCCCCCCTCGCGCACCAGCACACACGTCGGCCCCGGACTGCGGTCCGGGGCCTTCGTCGTCCTCGTGCTCTCGGCGCCCCGGTACCGACGGCGTACCGTGACGGTCGCGCAGCACCGACCTCCCGGAGCCGACATGACCCACTCCCTCAGCTACCGACTCCTGCGGGTGGCCCTCGTCGCGTTCGGCACCGTGATGCTGCTGCTCTACCCGCTGGCGGCGCTCTGGCCTTCGGGATGGGCGTGGCACGACGGTGCTCCGCACGAGTCCCGCTACTTCATGATGATCGTGGGGCTGTACGCGACCCTGGGCTTGTTCCTCATCGTCGCAGCGCGACGGCCCGAGGCGCACCTCAGCCTGATCTGGTTCACGGTGTGCTCCAGCGCCGTGCATGCGGGGATCATGGCCGCGCAGGCCGTGAGCGCGACCCACCACCGAGGGCACCTCTGGGGGGACGTGCCCGCCCTGCTCCTCGTGGCGGTCGTGCTCGGCGTGCTCGTCCGGGCGGCAGGGAGGGCTGACGACCTCCTTGATTTACGAAGTGATGTTCGTGAATAATGGAGCGCACGAGGGGAGTACCCCACCTCGCCGACATCGACAGTTCGACCGGCCCTGACCGGTCCGGTGCGGCGGTCGCCGGGTCCACGGGCCCGCCGGCGGGGGAGACCTCCAACGTCACGCTCGACTCGACGTCGAGCGTTCACGCTGGAGGAACACGCACATGGACGTCCCTCTCTGGGCCTGGGGCGCGGTCCTGGCCGTCATCCTGGTGATGCTGGCCGTCGACCTGCTGGCCCATCGCCAGGCCCACGTCGTCTCCGTCAAGGAGGCCGCGACCTGGTCCGCGGTCTGGGTCTCGCTCGGACTCGCCTTCGGCGGGATCGTCTGGTGGGCGTACGGCGCCCAGGCCGGCGGCGAGTACTACGCCGGCTACCTGATCGAGAAGTCCCTCGCCGTCGACAACGTCTTCGTCTTCGCCCTGATCTTCACCTACTTCGCGGTGCCGCGCGAGTACCAGCACCGGGTGCTGTTCTACGGCGTGCTCGGGGCGCTGGTGTTCCGCGCGATCTTCATCGCCGGCGGTGTGGTGCTCATCGAGAACTTCGCCTGGATCCTCTACGTCTTCGGTGCCTTCCTCGTCTTCACCGGGTGGAAGATGTTCACCCACCGCAACGACGAGATGGACCCCTCGCGCAACCCGGTGCTGCGCCTGGTCAAGCGCTGGGTGCCCAGCACCGACGAGTACGACGGTCAGAAGTTCTGGGTCAGGCGCGCCGGGAAATGGGTCGCCACCCCGCTGTTCACGGTGCTCGTCCTGGTGGAGACGACGGACATCATCTTCGCGGTCGACTCGATCCCGGCGATCTTCGCGGTGACCCGGGAGCCCTTCTTGGTGTTCACCAGCAACGCGTTCGCCATCCTGGGCCTGCGGGCGATGTACTTCCTGCTCGCCGACCTCATCCACCGCTTCGTGTACCTCAAGGCGGGCCTGGCGGCGATCCTGGTCTTCGTCGGCGTCAAGATGCTGCTCCTCGATGTCTGGAAGGTGCCGATCTGGCTCTCCCTGACCGTCATCGCGACCTGCATCACCGTCGCGGTCGTCGCAAGTCTGCGGGCGACGCGGGGCGTGGCCCCGACCGCCCTCGATGACGACGAGGACCGCGACGAGGACCGCGACGAGGTGCGGCGATGAGCCCCAGCGCGACCAGCTCGCCGGTGGCCCTGCGGACCAGGGACGTCGCTGACCTCGCCGTGGCCTCGGGCTACCCGTGCATCTCGGTCCTGCTCCCGACGACGCCGGCGCCCCGCATGACGGCCGAGGACCGGGCCAGGCTGGACGACCTCGTCGAGGAGGTGCAGCGACGGCTCACCGAGCGGGGCGTGATGCGTCCCGGCTGCTGCAGCAGCTGGACGACCAGGTCGTCCGGGCGGCCGGGCAGCCGACCGACCGTGGGCTGTGCATCTACGTCGACCGGGCGGTCGCCCGCTCGTTCCGGCTGCCGCAGCCGGTGACCGCCCGGGCCGTGGTGGAGAGCACCTTCGCCACGCGACCGCTCATCGCGAGCCTCCACCGCATGCCACCCCACGTGGTGCTGCTGCTCCACCCGACCTGCGCCCACCTGTACGCCGCCGAGAACGGTGGCCTGCGCCCGGTGGGACGCCACGAGCCGTTCGGTTCGGGGCGTGCCATCCGGCTGCCCGGGGCCGGTCAGTGGGATCCCTCGGCGGCACGCACGGACCTGATGGCCGGGTTCCTGCGCACGGTCGACCAGATGCTCGGCGACTACCGGGTCGACCACCCGAGCCCGCTCGTGCTGGTCGGACCGCCGCGCCTGCTCGATGAGTTCTGTGCGACGAGCGGCAACCTGCAGCGGCTGGCGGGGCGGGTCGACGACCGTGACTACGCCACCGCCCTCGACCACCGCCCTCGACCTCGCCCTGGCCGGCATCACGGCCGTCGAGGCCTACCTGCGGACACGGCGCGACGACGCAATCGCGATGCTGCGGAGCGCCGAGGGGGAGCGGCCCGCCGACGTTGCGTCGGGGATCGAGGACTGCTGGCGAGTCCTGGGGCTGCGCCGGCCGGCGATGCTCCTGGTGGAGGAGAACTTCATCAGCGCAGGCGCCACGGTGTTCGGACGCGACGAGCTCCCGGACTCCTCCAGGCAGTCGGACGTGCACGACCTCGTGGACGACCTCATGGAGCAGGTCATCCTGATGGGCGGCCAGCTCGCTCTCGTGGCGGACGGCGACCTCGCCGCCCACGACCGGGTCGCACTGGTCCTTCGTCGCTGACGGCGGACGGGTCCGTCGCAGAGACACGAAATTGAAAACGCGTAGCATGGATCACCGTGCCTCGTGACGACTGGACGTTCCTCTCCAACCACGGTCATGTCCTCGTCGCGCTGGCGCGCGACCCGGACACCCGGACCCGCGACGTGGCGGCGGCGGTCGGCATCACCGAGCGCGCCGTCCAGCAGATCGTGGCCGACCTCGTCGAGCACGGCTACGTCGAGAAGGAGAAGGTGGGGCGTCGCAACCGCTACCGGGTCACCCGCGGCTCCCACTTCCGGCACGACCTCGAGTCCGGGGTCACCCTGGGTGCGTTCGTCGACCTCGTCACCAGCTCGGCTGCCAAAGCATGAATTGAACTTCGTGATACACTGATCGCACATCAGGGTTGGGGAGTACCCCACCTCCGGCTGCCGTCACCCCGGCCCACCAGCCCGGCGACCGGGTCCCCCCGAGGGACGGGAGAGACCACTCCTGATCACCCTCCGGACGGCGACGTCCGGACCGACGACAACGGTGGTGATCAGCATGGCCGAACTCCTCATCCTCCTCGCACTCACGGGCTGGCTCGGCCTCTGGACCGCACGCGAGCTCGACCGGTGCGGCGTGACCCGCCGGAGCGCCAGCGGGACCGCGCGGCGTACGCGCAGACGTTCCCGTTCCAGGCCGGTCGCGGGCGCCAGGTCGCCTGGTCCGCGCGCCGAGACGATCGGCGGCCGGTCGTGACGCTGCTGAGGCTGCCAGCGATCGCTCAGCGCGCGGGCGGGCCGACTGTCCGCGAACGCCGCTCGGACGAGATCGTCGTCGCGACGGGACGCCACCTCGACGAGCGGGGACCGTGCGAGGACAGACCCCACGTGCTCTCCGCCGCAGCGGCGCCCCTGTCGTTGGACGTCATCGACGAGCTGCACCGCTGGATGTCCACCGGGCGAGAGGCCCATCTCGTGCTGACGGTGCCCCGGTCTCCGGCCTCGCGCGACGCCGCCCTCCACGCGCTGTGGGAACGACGCCTGGCGCTCGACGTCGCCGATCGCCTGCGCGAGGTTGCGCAGCTCTGGCCCGGCTCGCGGCTCGTCCGGATCGAGGTGGTCGGGGAGGACGTCGCCCCTGCCCACCGTCGGAGGTGGCGACGATGATCGTCAGCGCCGTCGCCGGGGTGCACGGGGGTGCGCGGACGACGGCGGAGCCCCCCGTGAGCCGCGAGCTCAGTCCCGACGCCGTCGCCCAGCTGACCGTGAGTGATGACCACCCCTGCGTCTCCGTGCTGTTGCCCACCAGCCCGTCCCCGCGGATGGCGGTGGCCGACCGCCGACGACTGCACGAGCTGGTCCTCGACGTCGAGCGGCGCCTGGCGGACGACCGGGTGACCGACCGCGACCGGCTGGTGCGCGAGCTCCGCCGGTTGGCCCGCGTCGCCCGGGACTCGAGCACGTCCCACGCACTCGGCCTCTTCGTCAGCCGTACCGTCTCGCGTGGCTGGACGCTCCCGGTCTCGGTCCATCCCAAGGCCGTCGTCGAGTCCACCTTCGCCACCCGCGACCTGCTCCGGGCCCTCCACCGGACACCGCCACACCTCGTGGTGCGCATCGACGAGTTCGGCGCACGCATCTTCTGGGTCGCCTCCCGGGTCACGCACCTCGAGAGCATCGAGCGCATCCCAGAGGGCAGCTCGCGCGGGGAGGGGGTGTGGAGCAGCGCAGCAGACCGCGCGGCGGACGACCGTGGTGACCTGCTCGCCCGCATCGACGCCTGCCTGACACGCATCCGGGCACAGCGGCCGGCTCCTCTGGTTCTCGCCGGCGACCCCGGACTCGTCGCCGACCTCCGGGCCGGGGCGGGATCGTTGCACCGGCTGGCCGGCGAGGTCGTCGACGCGAGAGCCGACGACTCCGGCGAGCTGTTCCGGGCGAGCGCGCTCTGCCTGGCCGACTACCTCCATCGGCGCGGTCAGGCGAGCGTCCATGCGCTGCACGAGGCAGCTGCTTGCGCCCCCGACCACGTCGTCGCCGGCCTGGACGAGTGCTGGGCCGCGGTCGCCGCGCGCGTTCCCGGCACGCTCGTCGTCGAGCAGGGCTACGTCCACCCCAGGCCCCCGGGGGACGGCGGCGCGGCCGGGTCCCACGACCTGGTCGACGATCTCCTCGAGCTGGCCCTGGAGGCCGGCAACCTCATCGCCTTCGTCGACGATGCCGAGCTGCACGAGTTCGGTGGCATCGCGCTGCTGCGATCCGGTTGACGGGCGCCCGCACGGGGCATGCTCGGGGCATGGCCCCCCCAGAACCGGCAGGCTCCCCGACCGAGGACGAGAAGTGGCTGGTCGTGGACGGCCGGCGCTGGCGGCGTACGGACCCCGCGATCCCCGAGGACGAGCTCGCGCGCCTGAAGTCCCACCTCGGGCGCGGGCGGTCGGGGGTGCGCACGGCGAACGGTGAGGCCGAGCTCGCGGCCACCCGCCACCGGACGCAGCTGGCCAAGGTCGGGCTCGGCGAGCGGGGCACGCCGTGGTGGGAGCAGACCGACGCCGAGCGGCGCCAGCGGTGGGAGTCGGCGCTGGTCGAGCTCGACGCCCTCGACGACTGAGCGACGTACACGCGCGGACAGAAGTCATCGAGCGGGTCGATCGCCACGCTCGGCGACCGGGCCCGTGGTCGGTTGCGTCTGCGCGGGCGGCATACTCGCCCGGTGACCGATCGAGCGCCGCAGCCCACCGCCGCCGGACTGGCCGAGCCGTTGCGGTCCCGCTGGAGCCCGAGCGTGTACGACGACGCGCACCGGTTGAGCGACACCGACATCGAGACCCTCCTGCGCGCGGCCCAGTGGGCGCCGAGCAAGGGCAACACCCAGCCGTGGGCGTTCTTCGTCTGCGTCCCGGGGACGCCCCAGCACGCGCGGCTCGTCGCGACGCTGAGCCGCGGCAACGCCGGCTGGGTGCCGCGGGCCTCGGTCGTCTTCGTCACCACCGCGCACGTGCGCGAGAGCGAGGAGCCCGGGGCGGCGTCGTACAGCGACCACGCCCTCTACGACGTCGGCCAGGCCGCGGCCCACCTCACCCTGCAGGCGCGGGCGATGGGGCTGCACGCGCACCAGTTCGCCGGCTTCGACCACGACGCGCTGGCCGAGGCGCTCGGCGTGCCCGCCACCCACCGCGTGCTCACCGGCATCGCGGTCGGTGTTACGGGCGACCCGGCCGAGGTGGACGAGCGCACCGCGGCGCGTGACCTCCGCGACCGGGCGCGCCGGCCCCTGGAGGAGTGGGTCTTCGGTGGCCGGTTCGGCGAGCCGTTCGTGACAGCACCGCTGGCAGACTCTGGGCCATGACCTCTCTCTCTGACTTCTCGGCCCCCGCCATCGACGGCACCGACACCGACCTCGCGCAGTACGACGGCAAGGTCGTGCTCGTCGTCAACACCGCCTCGAAGTGCGGCTTCACCGGCCAGTACCAGGGCCTGCAGCAGCTGCACGACACCTACGCCGACCAGGGCCTGGTCGTGCTCGGCTTCCCGTGCGACCAGTTCGGCAACCAGGAGCCCGGCGACGAGGCGGAGATCTCCGACTTCTGCGAGCGCAACTTCGGTGTCACCTTCCCGCTGTTCTCCAAGGTCGACGTCAACGGCGACGAGGCGCACCCGCTGTTCGACTGGCTCAAGGACTCCAAGGGCGGTCTGCTCGGCAGCACGATCAAGTGGAACTTCACCAAGTTCCTCGTCGGCCGCGACGGCCAGGTCATCGACCGCTACGCCCCGCAGACGGAGCCGGCGAAGCTGGCCGACGACATCGAGAAGGCCCTCTGATGCGCGCCGGCGCCGTCGCCGCGACGGTCCTCGCCGCGGTGGTGGCGTCGGCATCGCCTGTTGCTGCCGCGGGTGGTTTCGAGCCTCGCTCCCCTCGCACCTCGATCGTCGACAGGACGACCGTCGTCGGCACGGGTACGCCCGGGTCGTGCACCTCGCGCGCCGTCGTACGAGCCGTGGCGAAGGGCGGCGTCGTCGGTTTCGACTGCGGGCCGTCCCCGGTGACCATCGCGATGAAGCGCACGGCGAAGGTCGTCAACACCTCGAGCCGCGTGGTCCTCGACGGCGGTGGTCTCGTCACCCTGAGTGGTGAGGGTCGACGGCGCATCCTCTACATGAACACCTGCGACCGCGCGCAGGTGTGGACGACGTCGCACTGCAACGACCAGGCCGAGCCGCGGCTGGTGCTCAAGAGGATGCGGTTCGTCCGCGGCACCAGCACCGGCGAGACGACCGACGGCGGCGGAGGCGGGGCGGTCTTCGTGCGCGGGGGTCGGCTGCGGATCATCGGCTCGACCTTCGCCGACAACCGGTGCGACCGCACCGGTCCCGACGTGGGCGGTGCCGCGGTAAGGGTGCTCGACCAGCACCGCGACCGGCCCGTCGTCGTACGCCGCTCCACCTTCACCGGCGGCCGGTGCAGCAATGGCGCCGCGCTGAGCAGCATCGGCGTCTCGTGGCGGATCAGCGGATCGACCTTCACCGGCAACCGCGCGATCGGTCGCGGCGCCAACCCCGCACGTCCCGGCACCCCCGGTGGCGGTTCGGGTGGTGCGATCTACATGGACGGCAACGACATCCACCTCACCGTCGAGGACTCGACCCTCACCGGCAACCGCGCCCGCGAGGGCGGTGGCGCGATCTTCTTCGTGTCCAACGACCGGACCGGCACGCTGACGATCGACGGCTCCCGGCTCGTCGACAACCCGAGCGACGGCTTCGAGACGATCCCGGGGATCTTCTTCCTCGGCGCGAGCCGGACGATCACCGACTCGGTGGTGCGCTGATCCGCGGGATCAGTCGCCGAACGGAGTGAAGACGGTCTCCCAGTCCCGCGCCATGCTCACCACGGTCCAGCCGGCCCGCGCGCCGACGGCGGTGATCGGCTCGGGCTCCTCGAAGGTCTCCGCCGAGCTGACGTAGGCGAACTCGCGCTGGTCGTCGTCGTGGTCGACCAGCAGGGCGAGCGTGGGTCCGTCTCCCGAGGACGCCCACTCCAGCATCTCGCGATCGCCCCCGGAGTTGCCGGCGGCCAGCACGGGCCGTCGCCCGAGCTGGGCCTGGATGTGCGACACCTTGGCCGCACCCTCGTTGGCGGCCCCGGACAGCTCCACCGTGCGCCGCAGGACCGGGCCGCGCGCCTCGACGGAGTAGGCGTAGGACACCAGGGACCCGACCACGGCCTCGGGCGGCACGCCGTAGAGCTCGTCGCTGACCGCGCGGACGAACTCGGTCCCGCCGCCCGTCACGACGGCCACCGTGAAGTCGAGCTTGCGCAGCTCGGCGACCAGCTCGAGCATCGGGACGTAGGTCGTCGTCCGCACGGGCCGACCGAGCGTGGCGTGCTCGGCGCGAGCCACGTAGTCGCGCGCGAGCGCCGCGGAACTCCTCGGGCGTGGCGCCCTTGAACAGCCCGAGCAGGGCGAAGGCGATCCGCTCGAGCCCCAGGTCGGCCATCGACGCCCGGTCGCCGGCCAGGACCGCGGCGAGCTCGGGCACCTCCGCCAGATCGGGCTCGTCGGCACGGCGACGTAGCGCGTCGACGAAGAAGTCCAGCTGCACGTAGCTCGGCCGCTCGCACCACAGCGTGCCGTCGTTGTCGAAGCACGCCAGCCGGTCGCGGGGGTCGATGTCGGGCGCGGCGTCGAGGAACGCCACGACGGCGTCGCGAACGCTGCCGGGCCGCCACGACGGGAGCCGGTCGCCGGCGTGGTCACTCACGGGGTCGACTCGCGGCGCACGCAGCGGAACCCGACGTGGCTCATGCCGGTGTCGACCATCTGGGGGCGCCGGGCCGCCGGTCGGTAGCGGAGGCAGTAGGAGTCGGCGCACAGGTGGGACCCGCCCTTGATCACCTTCCGTCCGGTGCGGAACTGCGGCTGGTGCGGGTCCCGGCTCCCCTCCAGGTCGCCGCCCCGCGGGTCGACCGGGGCGCAGCACGCCGACTCTGCTGCGTCCGGGTGGCGGCTGGTCCACCAGTCGTCGGTCCACTCCCACACGTTGCCCGCCATGTCGTACAAGCCGTAGCCGTTGGCGGGGAAGCTGCAGACCGGTGCGGTCCGCAGGAAGCCGCTCTCCCGGGTGTGCCGCCACGGGAAGTCCGGCCCGTCCCAGGTGTTCGCCATGATCAACCCGTCCGGCCGCTTGTCGTCGCCCCAGGTGTACGGCGCTCCGTCGAGACCGCCGCGAGCGGCGTACTCCCACTCGGCCTCGGTCGGCAGGTCGAGGCCCGCCCAGTCGGCGTAGGCGCGCGCGTCCTCGTGGCAGACCTGCACCACGGGGTGGTCCGGGATCCGCTTCACCGAGCTGCCCGGTCCCGAAGGCGCACGCCAGCTCGCACCGGGCGTCCACGTCCACCACTGGCTGAGGTGGCGCAGGTCGACGGGGCCGGCGGTCGGGGTGAAGACCATCGAACCCGGGACCAGGTTCTCGGGCGGCGCGCCCGGGAAGTCAGCGGGATCGAGCGGACGCTCGGCGACGGTGACGTAGCCCGTGGCCCGGACGAACGCGGCGAACTCGGCGTTGGTCACCGCCGTGGCGCTGATCGAGAAGGCGCCCACCCGCACCGGGTGGGTAGGCGCCTCCTCGGGATAGTGCTCGTCGGACCCCATCCGGAACGTTCCCCCGGGCAGGTGGACGAGGAGCTCAGGCGCTGCCGACACCGGCCTTCAACTTCTCCATCACCTTGCCGATCGTGAAGCTCGCCGACTCCTGGCGCGGCGGGAACTCGACCAGGGTCTGCAGCATCCGCGCGACGTAGGCCTGCATCGGCACCAGCACGAACGCATGGTCCAGCAACCAGTCGTAGTAGGTGTTGGACGTGATGTCCGCACGCTCGTAGGGATCGGTGCGGAGGTTGAAGATCTTCGGCACCCGCAGCTCGGTGTAGGGCTCCGCCCACACGTTGAGGGTTCCGGTCGCACGCTGCTCGAGGAAGACGACCTTCCAGTTGTCGAAGCGCAACGCCGTCAGGTCCCCGTCGTCGGAGACGTAGAAGAAGTGCTGTCGGGCGCTCGTCCCCGCGCTCCCGGAGATGTAGTCGAGCTGGTCGTGGCCGTCGAGGTGGACGTGGTACGTCGCCCCCGCCAGGTCGGCGCCCTCCTTGAGGCGGTCCTTCACGTCGGTGTCACCCGCGGCGGCCAGCAGCGTGACGAACCAGTCGGCATGGCTGACGATGCCGTTGCGCACCTCCCCGGCCGGGAACCGTCCCGGCCAGCGGACCATGGCCGGCACCCGGTAGGCACCCTCCCAGTTCGAGTTCTTCTCGTTGCGGAACGGCGTCATGCCGGCATCGGGCCAGGTGTTCATGTGGGGCCCGTTGTCGGTGGAGTAGATGACGATCGTGTCGTCGGCGAGACCCTGCTCGTCCAGCCAGTCGAGCACCGACCCGATCAGCTCGTCGTGGTCGCACATGGTGTCGTGGTACTCCGACTGCCAGCGTCCTGCCTTGCCGCGACTGCCGTCCTTGACGTGCGTGCGGAAGTGCATGTGGGTGGTGTTGAGCCAGACGAAGAACGGCGTGTCGTTGCTGTGGGCCTCACCCATGAAGCGCAGCGCCTCGGGCACCACCTCGTCGTCGATGGTCTTCATCCGCTCCTTCGTGAGCGGGCCGGTGTCCTCGATGCGCTGCGTGCCGTCGCCGTTGGCCCACGAGTGGATGACACCGCGTGGCCCGAAGTTCTTGCGGAAGTCGGGGAAGTCCTCCTCGGTGGGGTAGTCGTCGAGCTCGGGCTCCTCCTCGGCGTTGAGGTGGTAGAGGTTGCCGAAGAACTCGTCGAACCCGTGCGCCGTGGGGAGGAACTCGTCACGGTCGCCGAAGTGGTTCTTGCCGAACTGGCCGGTCGCGTAGCCGAGGTTCTTCAGCGCGGTCGCGATCGTCGGGTCCTCCGCGCGCAGCCCGATGTCGGCTCCCGGCATGCCCACCTTGGTGAGTCCGGTGCGGTAGGGGTTCTGTCCCGTGATGAAGGCCGCGCGCCCGGCCGTGCAGCTCTGCTCGCCGTAGTAGTCGGTGAAGCGCACCCCCTCGTCCGCGATCCGGTCGATGTGGGGGGTGCGGTAGCCCATCAGCCCGTCGCTGTAGCAGCTGAGGTTGGAGATGCCGATGTCGTCACCCCAGAGGACCAGGATGTTGGGCCGGTCGGTCATCGTGCCGCTCCTCTGTCCGTCGTGGGCTTACCCCTGCCGGGGGCGCAGACCGCTCGCGACCCCGGTCCACCGACCGGCGCAACCCGCGAACGCCGACGCCCAGACTCATCCGGTGCCCGGGATCGACGCCTCGCCCGAACAGGGTGAACGGGCGGCCGTCACCCCCTTCGGCGGGGGGTCAGCTGCCGCGCCGAGCTCAGGCCAGCGAGGGTGCGTCGGGACCGACGCGTTCGGCCAGCCACTGCGCCACCTGCTCCTCCGACGGCGCGAGCCCGTCGCTGATGACGTGGGGCGCGACGCGGGAGAAGTAGTCGGTGACCATGCTGTCGGACTCCCGCACGAGCATCCCGGCGGCCTCGCCGTCGACGATCCACGACCCGAGCACGACGCGGTTGCCCTCGAAGCTCGGCAGGTCGGTGTAGGCCTGGTAGACCCAGCCCTCGGCGCCGTAGCCGCCCGGCATGACGACGTCCTCGAGCATGTCGTCGAGGTGGATGCGGATGTTGTCGCCCTCTCGCCCGTGCAGCGGCTTTGCGACCCAGCGCTCGAGGTCGCGTGGCTCGTCGAAGTACGCCGGCAGCAACAGGCGGTGGCGCGGGAAGAGCTCCCACAGGACCGGCAGCAGCGCCTTCGTGCTGAGCAGCACCTTCCACGCCGGCTCGATCCACCTGGTCGGGCGTGACTCGGCCTGCTGGACGACGTACTGACCGAACGGCTCAGCGAGCATCTCCTCCCAGGCGTAGAGCTTGAAGGCGTTGCGCAGCGGCTCGTCGTGGACGTCGCGGTAGTCGCGGGTCTCGGGGTTCCAGCCGACCTCGGCCATCGGGTGCGCCATCGTGATCCAGCCGGCCTGCACGGCGGCGTCCATCAGGTAGTGGACGGTCATCTCCATCTCGCCGCCGTCGTAGGAGTCCTCCTCGCCGAGGTCGTAGAGGAAGTGCATCCGGTCGCCGTCGAAGTGCCCGGAGCGGCGGAGCTTGCGCCACCCGTCGACCAGCCGGTCGTGGACGGAGTTCCACTGGTCCATCTCCGGCATCACGTCCTCCATCCAGTTCCACTGGATGATCCCGGTCTCCACGAGGCCGGTGGGCGTGTCGCCGTTGATCTCGAGCATCTTGATCGACCCGTCGGCGCCGTAGGCCAGGTCGAAGCGCGCGTAGAGCGCCGGGTCGCCGGCCTCGATCGAGCGTCGTACGACGCCGAGCGAGCCGGGCGGCAGGCCGAGCCGCTCGTCGGTCATCGTCGTGGCCATGTGGGTGACGGCTTGCAGGCACATCGCCCACAGCTCCTCGGTCGCGGCCTCCAGGGCCTCGACCTCCTCCATCGTCACCTCGTACCAGGCGTCCTCGTTCCAGTAGGGGAGCTCGGACCCGTCGGGCATCTTCGTGGTCGGGAAGACCAGGCCCTGCTCGACGACGGTCTCGCGCCAGCCCTCACGCGCCCGCGACCGGTGCCGCCACATGTGCCGCTGCCCGCCCGCTCAGGCGATGCTGGCGCACACGATGGCGCCGACCGACAGGGCGACGGCGGCAGCGACCTGCGCGAGGGGACGTACGGGCCCGGGCGCGGTGACGATCTGGCGCAGGTCGCCGGGGGTGATCGCCTCGACTGCGAAGAACATCAGCGTGTTGAGGACGATGCCGACCACGCCGAAGGAGACGGTCCACACCAGCGCCCAGCCCAGCGAGGTCTCGCCGTTGGTCCAGATCGCGGTGAAGAGCACCGCGGCGTTGGACACGAGCCACGCCGAGGTGACCAGGCCGGCGCCCTTGGAGTGGGCGTGCACCGACTCGTTGCCGTTCTCGTCGACGCCGCGCAGGTGGGTGCCGAGGTGACCGGGCGTGGCGAGGTCGAGGACGTAGTAGGCCGCCACGAGCATCGCGCCGCCGACGAGGGCGTAGGCGACGGCGTGGAGGAGGGCGTCGATCAGGTCGGTCACGGGGAGGTCTCCTGGGAGCGGTGCTGGCGGGATGCTGGCGGGATCGGGTGGTGGTCGGTGCGCTCGGGCTCAGCCGAAGCCGCGGTTGCTGCCGCCGAAGCCGCCCTTGGTGGTGGCGGACTTGACGGTGGAGCCGCCCGTGGTGGGCAGGCCACCGCGCTGGACCGTGCCGTTGAGGGTGCTGCCCCGGAAGGTGCCGCCGGTGGCGGTCTGGCCGACCGCGGGGATGAGCGTGCGGGCGCCGAGGTAGTACCAGAAGAAGCCGGAGCCGCCGCCGTTGTAGTCGGAGTCGTCGTCGCACTGGTCGTCGTCGACGCGCTCCTGGGTCTCGGGGTCGACGCACACCGCGGCGTAGTCGGCGCTGGAGGAGCAGCCGGTGAGGCTGCTCGCCATCAGTGCGGTGATGCCCAGCGAGATGCTGGTCGACCGCATGCGACGGCGGGTGGGCGTGGTCATCGGGCGCCTCCGGGCGGGTCCTGATCGGCGTTCGGCTGGGCATTCTTCTGCGCGAACATCGCCAGCATCTGCTCGGCGACGTCGGTGGTGGCCGCGTCGGCCGCCTCGTGCTCGGCGAGACGCTGCTCGAGCCACTCCCGCCCGTGCTGCGCCTCGAGGGAGGCGAGGGTGAGGTGCTCGAGCCGGTCGATGCGCTCGTGGACGTCCTCGAGGACCGTCGCCACGGCGAGCGACTCCTTGTCGAAGACGAGGTTGGCGATGACGTGGCCGATCGCGATCGGGACGAGCACCAGCATCGACACGATGAGGACCGCGCCGACCGCGCGGCCGGCGGTGGAGGACGGGTAGAAGTCGCCGTAGCCGACGGTCGAGCCGGTCACGATGCCCCACCACAGCCCCTCGACCGGGCCCTTGTCCTCCAGCACGGCATAGATGAAGGAGCACGCGACCCAGATGCCGAGCACGACGAGCACCAGCAGGTGCGGGGCGTTGACGAGCCCACGCACCGGGCGCGCGACGAAGCCGATGCGTCGCGCGATCGCCTTCTCGGCGCCGTCGACGTCCGTGACCTGCTCGGCCATGCCCGATCCCCGTTCCCCCGTGGTGTCGCCGCGAGTGTAGGGCGTCCCGGCCCTCGGCCCAGCCGACGCCTCGCGGCGCGCGCCGCTCACGCGACGAGGTCGGCGTACTCCGGGTGCTTCTTGATGTACGACGCCACGTAGGGGCAGTCGGGCCGCACGGTCAGCCCGCGCGAGCGGGCGTCGTCGAGCGCCGAGCGGGCCAGAGTCGAGGCGTGGCCCTGGCCGCTGAAGGCCGCCGGCACCTCGGTGTGGACCAGCCGGATCACGTCGCCGTGGAGCCGGTAGTCGATGATGCCGACGAGCTCGTCGCCGGCGCGCAGCTCGTAACGGTGGCGGTCAGGGGCGTCGATGAACTCGGTGTCCACGACCTGAGCCTAGACGGAGGTGACTTGCCCGTAACCCCGCACGGGGGAGAGGGTTCGCCTCATGGCAGCAACCGCATCGTCGTACTCGATCACCATGCGGTTGTACACCGCAGCCGACCACAGCGTCGTCGGCTCCGTCGCGACCACCATCGCGCACAACGGGGGTGTCGTCACCGCGATCGACGTCGCCGAGTCGCGCCACGACCGGCTCACCGTCGACGTCACCTGCTCGGCCGCCGACGCCACGCACTCGCAGGAGCTCGTCACTGCGGTCTCCGGCGTCGAGGGCGTGACGGTCCACAAGGTCAGCGACCGGACGTTCCTGCTGCACCTCGGCGGCAAGATCGGCGTGCAGTCCAAGGTGCCGCTGCGCACCCGTGACGACCTGTCGATGGCCTACACGCCCGGCGTGGGGCGGGTGTCGATGGCGATCCACGACAACCCCGAGGACGTCCGCAAGCTCACCATCAAGGGCAACTCGGTCGCCGTCGTCACCGACGGCTCGGCCGTCCTGGGCCTCGGCAACATCGGTCCCGGTGCGGCGATGCCGGTGATGGAGGGCAAGGCTGCGCTGTTCAAGCGCTTCGCCGACATCGACGCCTGGCCGATCTGCCTGGCCAGCCAGGACACCGACGAGATCGTCCGGGCCGTCGAGATGATCGCCCCCGGCTTCGGTGGCATCAACCTCGAGGACATCGCCGCCCCGCGCTGCTTCGAGATCGAGGCCCGGCTGCGCGAGTCGCTCGACATCCCCGTCTTCCACGACGACCAGCACGGCACCGCGATCGTGGTGCTCGCCGCGCTCACCAACGCCCTGCGCTGCGTCGAGAAGCAGCTCGCCGACGTGCGCGTCGTGGTCTCCGGCGCCGGTGCCGCCGGCACCGCGATCGTCACCCTGCTCCTCGCCGCGGGCGCGAAGGACGTGGTGGTGGTCGACCGCTTCGGTGCCCTCTCGCCCGACAACGACTCGCTCTCGCCCGCCCACCGCGACCTCGCCGCCGCCACCAACCCACGTCGTGCCACTGGCTCGCTGCAGGAGGTGCTGGTCGACGCCGACGTCTTCATCGGCGTCTCCGCGCCCGGCATCCTCGACCCGGAGTGGATCCCGACGATGGCGCCCAAGCCGGTCGTCTTCGCCCTCGCCAACCCCGACCCGGAGGTCGACCCGGCCGAGGCCGACAAGTACGCCGCCGTGGTGGCCTCGGGCCGGTCGGACTACCCCAACCAGATCAACAACGTGCTCGCGTTCCCCGGCGTCTTCCGGGGTCTCCTCGACGCCGGTGCCCAGCACGTCACGACCGACATGCTGCTGCGTGCCGCCCAGGCGATCGCCGACACCGTCAGCGCCGAGGAGCTCCACGCGGCGTTCATCATCCCGAGCGTGTTCCACCCCGACGTGACCAAGCGGGTGGCGTCCGCGATCAGCGGCCGCGAGAGCTGAAGTACGACGGCGCCGGGCTCGGCGTCGTACGACCGCGGGGTGCGCTGTCGTGCCGCCCCGGGTGCCGGCCGGCGTCGGACAGTGTCATAACCGCGTACCGGTAGGGGGAGTCCGTCACTTCGTGTGGGTTGTGTGCCCCTCCAAGTGGCGGACTCCCCGCTCGAGCGGGGAGTCCCCGAGCGGGCGCCCGGCTTGGGCGATCAGCGCCCGGGAGAGCTGACGACCACCTCTCCCTCGGGAGTCGTCGTCGGCGCCGTACCCGGGTCCCCGTCCTGCGGGCCCACCTTGCGCGGCCACCAGAACTTCTCGCCGAGGGTCAGCGCGAGGGCGGGCACGAGCACGGTGCGCACGACGAGGGTGTCGAGCAGCACGCCGACGAAGATGATCGCGCCCAGCTGGGCGAGCACCACCAGGGGCAGCACGCCCAGGACGGCGAACACCGCGGCGAGCAGGATGCCCGCGCTGGTGATCACGCCTCCGGTCGCGGTGAGGGCGCGGAGCATGCCGGTGCGGGTGCCGTGCTCGCGCGCCTCCTCGCGGGCCCGGGTGACCAGGAAGATGTTGTAGTCGACGCCCAGCGCGACGAGGAACAGGAACGCCAGGAGCGGTACGCCGGTGTCCATCGCCTCGAAGCCGAAGACCGTCTGGAAGAGCCACCACGACGCGCCCATGCTGGCGGCGTACGTCGCCACGACGGTCGCGACGAGCAGCAGCGGCGCCACGATCGAGCGCAGCAGCAGGAGCAGCGCGCCGAGCACCAGCAGCAGGATGAGCGGCAGGATCAGCTGGCGGTCGCTCGCGGCGTAGTCGGCGGCGTCGAGCGCCTCGGCGTCGCCTCCGCCGACGTGGGTGTCGTCGAAGTCGGCGACCGCGTCGCGGACGTCGAGCACGACGGCCTGCGCCGCATCGCTCCCGGGGGCGGCGTCAGGCACGGCGTCGACGCGGGTGATGCCGTCACCGCTGCTGGTGACGCGCGCGGAGTCCACGCCCTCGACGTTCTCGACGGCGGCGAGCACCTGGTCGGCGTCGTCGCGGGTGAGGACCTGGATCGGGTCGCTGGTGCCGGCGGGGAACGACTCGCCGAGCCGCTCGGCTGCAGCGATGGCCTCGGGGCGCTCGAGGAACTGGTCGGCGGGGTCGAGCCCGGTGGTGATCGACGTGGTGCCGAGCGCCATCACCGCCAGGGCGGCGACGGTGACGGCGACGAAGGTGCGCGGACGCCGGGAGACGGCGCTGCCGACGCGGTGCCAGATGCCGCGCGAGTCGACGAGGACCGGGTCGCCCACGTGCGGCACCTTCGGCCAGAAGACCCACCGGCCGAAGAGCACCAGCGCTGCCGGCAGCACGACGAGGGCGAAGGTCGCGGCGATGACGATGCCGACCGCACAGGCGAGACCGAGCCCGCGCGTGGTCGGGATCGCCGACAGGAGGAGGGTGAGCAGGCCCAGCACGACGGTGGTGGCGCTCGAGAGCACCGCCTCGAAGGTGCGGCTCAGCGCGTGGGCCATCGCCTCGTGGCGCGACTCGGTGGTCTTGAGCTCGTCGCGGTAGCGCGAGATCAGCAGCAGGGCGTAGTCGGTGCCGGCACCGAAGACGAGCACGCTGAGGATGCCGACGGTCGACTCGTCCCAGGCGACTCCTGCCACCTCGAGCACGTTGGTCGACACGATCGCCGCCAGGCGATCGGCGATGCCGACGACCGTCAGCGGCACCAGCCACAGCACCGGGCTGCGGTAGGTGATGATCAGCAGGATGGCCACGACGGCTGCGGTCGCGGCGAGCAGCCGGATGTCGGCGCCGTCGAAGACCTGGCCGATGTCGGCCTGGATGCCGGCCGGTCCGGTGACCTGGACCTCGACCCCGTCGGGGGCGTCCGCGCGGAGCTGGTCGCGCAGCTCCTCGACCTTGTCGATGTTGTCGGTGGCGGAGGTGGAGGAAACGGGTACGGCGACGAAGGCCGCCGTCCCGTCCTCGGCCACGACGAGGGGGGACTGCTGCCCTTCGCCGCCACCGGGCGGTCCGTCCTGCGCCCCGCGAGCCCCGCCGGCCCCTTGGTCGCTGCCCCCCGCGGCACCCTCGGGAGCGCCCCCACCGCTCTGCGACAGCAGCGCGACCGCCTGCTGGGTCAGCTCGTCCTGGGTCGCGGCGTCGAGCTCACCGGACTCGGCGGTCCACAGCACGATGGCCACCTGGCCCTCGTCGTCGGGCAGCTGCTCCTCGAGCTCGACGGCCAGCGTGCTGTCCGCCCCGACGGGGAGCGTGTCGAGGGGTGAGGCCTCGCGCTCGCCCTCGGGCACGAAGGCGATGACGAAGAGCGCCAGCAGGATCGGCACGAGCGCGAAGAACCAGGCCAGTCGGCGTCCGGCGATCGCCCTGGCCGGGGCGGGGGTGCGGTGGGAGGGCACGGCGTCTCCTCGACGAGATTGCTAGGGAAGGTGATTGCTAAGCAAGTTACTTATCAAGTTAGCGGTAGTATCCTCCCGGAAGCAAGCGCAGGACGACGACCAGAGGGGTGACCGCGTGACCGAGGAGCAGCACGGCGTCACGCCCCCGCCCTGGGTGGACCGGGGCCGCGAGGACGCCCAGCCGCCGACGTTGCTCGCGCTGCGCGACCTGGTCGCCGCCGGCAGCCGCGTGAACCACGTGGTGTCGCGCCGGGCCGGCCTCAGCGAGACGGAGCTGGTCACCCTCGAGCACCTCAGTCGCGAGCAGATCGGCCCCGCGGAGGTCGCCCGCCGGTTGGAGGTCTCGACCGCCGCGGCGACGGGCATCGTCGACCGGCTGGTCGCACGGGGTCACGTCGAGCGCCGGCCCCACGAGGTCGACCGGCGCCGCACCGAGCTGCACATCACCGACTCCGGGCGCGAGGAGATCATCGGCCACCTGATGCCGATGTTCGCCGCCCTCCACCGGCACGACGGGAGCTTCTCCGAGGAGGAGAAGGCCGTGGTGCGCCGCTACCTCCGCGGTGCGACCGAGGCCTTCGAGCGGGTGCTCGACGGCTGACCAGCCCCGGCCAGCCCCGGCCGTCCCTGATCGAGCCTGTCCGAGCGGTGAGCAGGACATGTTTTCGGGTGCGAGAACCTGCGCTGCTCACCGCTACTCACCGCCGCTCCGGACGAGCGGTGAGCAGGACACCTTCCCGCGCGCAGAAACCTGCGCTACTCACCGCGAGGTGGTCGGCGGTGGGGCTGAGCCACCGTCCGCAGCATGGCGAGGTTGCTGGGGCACCGCCGGCCCGCGCGTCGTCGTACGCCATGCCCGGGGGCGGTGTTCCACCCCACGTTCAACGCGCCGGAAGTGTGGCTGGACCCCGACCGCAGGGCGAGCCGTACGAGGGTCAGTCGTCGGTGCCGGCCATGCGGTGCGCGACGAGGGCAGCGCCGACGATGCCGGCGCGGTTCTGCAGGGTCGCGGGCACCATCTCCGTCTCGACCTTGATCAGGTGGCCGAACTTGTTCCACGACTTGCTCACCCCGCCGCCGATCACGAAGAGGTCGGGGGAGAAGAGGCGCTCGAGGTGGCGGAAGTACGCCGTGAGCCGCTCCGACCACTCCTCCCACGACAGGCCCTCGCGCTCGCGCGCGCTGGTCGCCGTGGTCGCCTCGGCGACGGCACCGTCGAGCTCGAGGTGGCCCATCTCGGAGTTGGGGACGAGCTGGCCGTTCCAGATCATCGCCGAGCCGATGCCGGTGCCGAGGGTGATGACCATGACCAGGCCGCGGCGGCCCTTCGCGGCGCCGTACTCCGCCTCGGCGAGCCCGGCGGCGTCGGCGTCGTTGACGACGTGCACCTCGCGCCCCAGGGCGGCGGTGAAGATGGCGTCGGCGTCCTCGCCGATCCACGACTTGTCGATGTTGGCCGCCGAGTGCACCACGCCGTGCCGGACGATGCCGGGCACGGTCACGCCGACCGGCCGGGTGGAGGCGGGGAAGCTGGCGATGATCTGTCCGAAGACCTCGGCGACCGCCTGCGGGGTGGCGGGTCGGGGGGTGTCGATCCGGATGCGGTCGTGCGCGAAGTCGCCGACCTCGAGGTCGACCGGGGCGCCCTTGATGCCGGTGCCGCCGAAGTCGATGCCGAAGGGGTGTTCCATGGCACCCAACCTATCGCCAGCCGTACGCCGGTGTGACGGGGGCAACACCCGGCGAGACCACGGCCTCGGATCGCTCGTCAGGTCGACGCTGAACAGGCCGACAACTTCAGCGATCCCCGTCCGGCCGGCTGTCCCTCTACATGCCAGGCCGTGCACGGGCCGACACGTAGCGACAACCGGCTGGCCGGGGATTCCGGATTGGACACTCCGTCCCTTCTTGTCGAGCTAGGTTTACAGATCTTATGGTCGTGTAAACCTACGGCAGGAGGTCAGGACGATGGCCGGCTACCCCACCCGACTCGCCCTCAGCGGCACCGTGCCCGAGGGCACGACCGAGATCTGGACCGACAGCAAGCGCTACCTCTGGCTCATCGGCCTGGTCGTGCCGAGCCTGGCGTTCGTCGCCTTCGGCGGTTACGTCGCGACCGGCTGGGGGGTGTGGTTCTGGATCGGACCGATCGTGATCCTCGGCATCGTCCCCGCGATCGACCTCGTCGCCGGGCTCGACCGGTCCAACCCGCCCGACGACGTCATCGAGGCGCTGGAGCAGGACCGCTACTACCGGTGGATCACCTACCTCTTCCTGCCCATCCAGTACGCCGGGTTCCTGGGCGCGATGGCGATCGTCGGGGGCTGGGACGTCCTCGGCGTGCTGGCCGACAACCCGCTGTCGACCCTCGACAAGGTCGGCCTGGCGGTCTCGATCGGCTGCATCGGCGGCATCGGCATCAACACCGCCCACGAGCTCGGCCACAAGAAGGAGGCCAACGAGCGCTGGCTCTCGAAGATCGCGCTCGCCCAGGTCTGCTACGGGCACTTCTACATCGAGCACAACCGCGGCCACCACGTCCGGGTCGCCACCCCCGAGGACCCGGCGAGCGCCCGGCTCGGCGAGAGCTTCTACGCGTTCTGGCCGCGCACGGTCGGCGGGTCGCTGAGGTCCGCGTGGCGGCTGGAGAAGCGGCGCTTCGCGCGGCGGAAGCAGTCGCCGTGGCGCCTCGACAACGACGTGCTCAACGCGTGGCTGATGACGCTCGTGCTGTGGGCGGGGGTGCTGGTCGCCTTCGGCCTCGAGGTGGCGCCGTACCTGCTCGTGCAGGCGGTCGTCGGCTTCTCGCTGCTCGAGGTCGTCAACTACATGGAGCACTACGGGATGCTGCGGCAGAAGGTCGGCGAGGGCGACCGCCGGCGCTACGAGCGGGTCCTGCCCAGCCACAGCTGGAACTCCAACAACATCGCGACCAACGTGCTGCTCTACCACCTGCAGCGCCACAGCGACCACCATGCAAACCCGACCCGGCGCTACCAGACGCTGCGCGACTTCGAGGAGAGCCCGGTGCTGCCCACCGGCTACGCCGGGATGATCGTGCTGGCCATCGTGCCCGCGGTGTGGCGGCGGGTGATGGACCAGCGGGTCGTGGACCACTTCGGCGGCGACGTGTCGCTGGCCAACATCAGCCCGCGCAACCGGGAGAAGTACCTCGCCCGCTACCCCGCCGCAGGTCGAGTGAGCAGTCCCGAGGCGACCACTACCGCGTCCGCGCTCGACCCGGGGGCCGAGGTCCTCGCGGCCCGGTGCCCGGGCTGCGACTACGTCTACGAGGTCGCCGCGGGTGACGAGCACGAGGGCTTCGCCGCCGGCACGGCCTGGGCGGACGTCCCCGACGACTGGTGCTGCCCCGACTGCGGGGTGCGCGACAAGGCGGACTTCGTGCCGTGCGCCCCCGAGCGTGCGGCGGGCTGAGCCCGAGGCGGCCCAGCGCACGAGCTCGGCGCACCACCTCAGCGCACCACCTCGCGCCGGTCGTCGGCGAGGCGGCGGGTGAGCCCGATCCGGTCGAGCCGGTTGAGCAGCGGCAGCACCACCCGGCGTGAGGTGCCGAGGTCCTGACGGGCCGCGCTGGTGGTGAACGGCTGCTCGAGCCGGGCGAGGCGGGCGGCGGCGTCCCGGTCGGCCCCGGGCAGCAGCACGAGGCCCGGCCCGATGCGCCACAGCAGCCCGGCGCGCTCGGCGGCACCCAGGGCGCGTTCGTCGAGGCCGAGCTCACGCAGCCGGTCGGCGGTGGGGGCGGCGAAGGGCGCGGCCTCCAGCTCGCGGCGTACGACGTCGACGGAGGCGGCGACCTCCGCCGGGAGGCCCGACCCGGGCGCGCGCACCCGACCGCCGACGACCGTCAGCGGGGGGCGCACCAGCGGCGGCACGAGGTCCGGGCTCGGGAGGCGGAGCCGGTCGGCGAGGACGGCCAGCGGCACGTCGGGGTCGAGCGGGTGCGAGCGCGCGTGCTCCTCGACGAGGCGCGGCAACCGGTCGGCGAGCGCCCCGGCGAGGTCACGGCTGACCAGCCACGGCCCGACCTCGAGGTGGTCGCCGGGCGTGACCGGGACGCCGGTCCGGCGCAACCGGTCGCGGTGGGCCAGGCCGCGCCGGGCGAGCTCGTCGGCGAGACGGGGGATGCCACCGGCACGAGCGAGCACTGCCGCCCAGCGCGCGGCGGCCCCGCGCCGGCGCAGCCGCGGGGGGTCGGGGTCGAGCACGTCGACCCGCCACAGCCGCCGGTCGCCCGGGTCGCGGAGCAGCATCCGGTCGCCCACCCGTAGCGGGAGGGCGCGCTTGAGGGTCAGCCGGGCGATGTCCCCGTGGGAGCCGAGCGGGCGGTGCCGTACGGCGACGTCGGCGGCGCCGACGTGCAGCTGGGGTGCGAGCGGGGGAGTGCCGGTGCCGGCTCCCGACCCCGGGGTGAGGCGTACGTCGACCACCTCGGTGTGGTGCCAGGCGTCCGGGGTGGTCAGCACCGTGCCGCGACCGATCCCGTCGAGGTCCCCGGTGAGGTTGAGCGCCACCCGGGCGGTGCCGCTCACGGTGTCGGTGTCGCGACCGAGGGCCTGCAACCCGCGGACCCGCACGAGCCGGTCGCCGTCGGCGAGGGTGTCGCCCACCCGGACCGTGCCCGCGGGCAGGGTCGCGGTGACCACCGTGCCGGCACCCCGCACGCTGAACCGCCGGTCCACCCACAGGCGTACGTCGGCCCCCTCGTCGGGCACCGGGAGCGCGGCGAGCATGGTGGCGAGGGCCGCCCTCAGGTCGTCGAGGCCGGCTCCGGTGCGGCCGCTGACGGCGACGACGGGTGCGCCGGCCAGGCTGGTGCGCGACACCTCGGCGGTCGCCCGCGCCATCGCGGGGCCGGGGTCGGCGAGGTCGCTGCGCGTGACCGCGACGACGCCGTGGCCCACGCCGAGGGCGTCGAGGGCGGCCAGGTGCTCGGCCGCCTGCGGCATCCACGGGTCGTCGGCCGCGACGACCAGCATCGCCGCCGGCACGGGCCCGACGCCGGCGAGCATGGTGGTGAGGAAGCGCTCGTGGCCGGGCACGTCGACGAAGGCCACGTCGCCGCGACCCGGCCCGGGCAGGCCCGGCAGGGAGGCCCACGCGTAGCCCAGCTCGATCGTCAGCCCGCGTCGCCGCTCCTCCTCGAGCCGGTCGGGGTCGGTGCCGGTGAGTGCCCGCACCAGGGTGGACTTGCCGTGGTCGACATGACCCGCGGTCGCGACGACGTGCATCAGCCGCCGCCCGCCCCCGCGGCACGGCGTACGGCATCGGCGAGCGCGGTGTCGTCGGCCGGGTCGAGGGCCAGGAGGTCGAGCAGCAGTCGCCCACGCACGGTGCGGCCCAGGACCGGCGGATCGCCGGCACGCAGGGGCGCGGCGAGGTGCTCGGCCAGCGCGATCGCCGCACTGGGCACCTCGACGCCGGGCGCACCCCCGCCACCGACCGCTCCGGCGGAGTCGACGACCTCGGCCCCGAGCGACGTCACCAGGTCTGCGGGCCACCCCTCGACGATCGCGCGTGCTCGCGCCCCCAGGTCCTCCACGGACCGCGCGAGCGCTGCCCGCACCGGCGGCACGGGTCCGACCAGCGTCGCCTCGAGGGCGGCCAGGGTGAGCTTGTCGACGCGCAGGGCCCGCGCGAAGGGGTCGCGCCGCAGCTGCTCGACCAGTGCGGCCTCGCCGAGCAGCAGGCCCGCCTGCGGGCCGCCGAGCAGCTTGTCGCCGGAGGCGGTGACGAGGTCCGCGCCCGCGCGCAGGGCGAACGCGGCGTCGGGCTCGTGGGGCAGGCGGGGGTGGGCCTCGAGCAGGCCCGAGCCGATGTCGACCACGAGCGGGACCCGGCGCCCGGCGTGCTCGAGGCCGGCGAGGTCGCGCGCGGGTACCGAGGAGGTGAAGCCGGTGACGGCGAAGTTGGAGGGGTGGACCTTGAGGACGAACGCGGTCGAGTCGTCCACGGCGGAGGCGTAGTCGGCGAGGTGCACCCGGTTGGTCGTGCCGACCTCCCGCAACCGGGCGCCGACCGACTCCATCAGCTCGGGGATGCGGAAGCCGTCGCCGATCTCGACGAGCTCGCCCCGCGCGATGACGACCGTGTCGCGCCCGTCGTCGCCACGCGCGAGCACCCGGGTCACGAGGGCGAGCGCGGCCGCACCGTTGTTGACCACGTGCACCCCGCCCGCGTCGGGCACGGCCGAGGCGAGCGCCTCGAGCGCGCCGCGGCCGCGTCGTCCGCGCTGCCCCGTGGCGAGGTCGAGCTCCACGTCGGTGGCACCGGCGGCGATGCGCACGGCCTCGACGGCCGCGTCGGACAGGGGCGCGCGGCCGAGGTTCGTGTGGACCACCACACCGGTCGCGTTGAGGACCCGGCGCAGCGTCGTGGCCGACGCCGGCAGTGCGCCCACGGCCACGTCGGCGACCTCGTCGGGGGCGACCTCGCCCGCCCGGCACCGCTCCTGCGCCCGGACGACGGCCTGCTTGACCAGCGCCGGGCCGAGCCTCGTCGAGGCGGCCTGCAGCCGCTCGTCGGCCAGGACCTGGTCGGTGCGCGGGACGGCCCGTCTCGGATCCGGCACGCGCCCTCCCCCACCTACGACTGCTCTCACGTCTGGCGGAGGCGGACGGGAATCGAACCCGCCCGACCCAGCTGCTGGGTCGCAACGGTTTTGAGGACCGCGTCCGTCACCAGACGAGAACCGCCTCCGCGAGCCACCCTAGTGTGTCGCGACACGCCGCTCGGCCGCGATCTCGCCTGCCTGCACCTCTGCGACGTAGGCCGCCCACGCGGTGAAGCCACCTGCCAGGTCGGTCGCCCGCCGCAGTCCGAGCTGCTGGAGCTTGCGGGCTGCGAGGCTCGAGCTGTAGCCCTCATTGCAGACCAGCACGACCCGCCGGTCCGGGTCGTCGGCGAGCGCGAGGCGGTAGGGGCTCGTCGGGTCGAGGCGCCACTCGAGCACGTTGCGGTCGACGACGACCGCGCCCGGCACCTCGCCGTCACGCAGGCGCTGCTGCACCGGCCGCATGTCGACGACGAGCGCCCCGGCTGCGGTGACGGCCTCGAGGTCCTCCGGCTCGACGCGGTCAAGCACGTGCTGGCACTCCGTCAGCAGGCGGGCGATCGCGGAGCCGTCGGCGTCCATGTCCCGACCCTAGGAGCCCCTCGGCCCGCCCGCCACGAGCAATGGGGTGAGGAACGAGCGCCAGGCGCCTGCCTAGATTGGCCGGGTGACCCAGCGCGCGAGCACGTCCGACAGCGAGATCCGGCTGACCCAGTACGCCGCCGGCGGCGGGTGCGCGTGCAAGGTCCCGCCCGGCGAGCTGGAGCGCGTGCTCAGCGGGCTCGGTCGGGGCCGGGCGTCCGGCGACCTGCTCGTCGGTCTCGACCACGGCGACGACGCGGCCGCCGTACGCATCGAGGACGCGCCCGACGGCACCGGCCGGGCCGTCATCGCTACGGCCGACTTCTTCACCCCGGTCGTCGACGACCCCTACACGTTCGGGCGCATCGCCGCGACCAACGCGATGTCGGACGTCTGGGCGATGGGCGGCACGCCGGTGGTCGCGGTCAACCTGCTCGGCTGGCCGCGCGACCGGATCCCCTTCGACGTGGCGGCGGAGGTGCTCCGCGGGGGCGACGACGCGTGCACCGAGGCGGGGGCCTTCCTCGCCGGCGGGCACAGCATCGACGACCCGGAGCCGAAGTACGGTCTGGCGGTCACCGGCATCGCCGACCCCGACGCGCTCCTGCGCAACGACGCCGCGCAGCCCGGGATGCCCCTCACCCTGACCAAGCCGCTCGGCCTCGGCGTGCTCAACAACCGGCACAAGGCGACCGGTGAGTGGTTCGAGGAGGCGGTCGCGGTGATGACCGCGCTCAACCGCGACGCCAGCCGCGCCGCCGTCGACGCCGGCGTGCGCGCGGCGACCGACGTCACCGGTTTCGGCCTGCTCGGCCACCTCATGAAGATGATGCGCGCGAGCGGCACGACGGCGGTCGTCGACGCGGCCGCGGTGCCGTACGTCGACGGGGCGCGGCGGTCTCTGGCCGACGGCTTCGTGCCCGGTGGCAGCCGGCGCAACCTCGACTGGGTGCGCGCCCACCTCGCCTCCGACCTCGACGAGGACGAGCTGGTGCTGCTCGCCGACGCGCAGACCTCGGGCGGGTTGCTGGTGGTGGGCGAGCTGCCCGGGCACCCGGTCGTCGGCGAGGTGGTCGCGGCCGGGGAGCACGCGCTCGTCGTCCGGTGACGCGCCCACCCCTCTGGTGGTGGACGGCCCCTGCGACCGTCCCTAGGGTCGAGGTCCAGCACACACGCGGAAGGTGACGTCCATGGCGGAGTCGAGGTCGCTCCTCCCGTGGCCGGTGCTCCGACAGCTGACGAGCGGCGACCTCCTCGGCCGCGGCAAGGCCGTGCGCTCGCGGCGTACGGACGAGGTCGAGCCACGCACCAGCACCGCCGACCGGGTCGCGCGCAGCGTGTGCCCCTACTGCGCCGTCGGGTGCGGGCAGAAGATCTTCGTCAAGGACGAGAAGATCGTGCAGATCGAGGGCGACCCCGACAGCCCCGTCAACCGCGGCCGACTCTGCCCCAAGGGCTCGGCCAGCAAGAACCTCGTGACGAGCTCGCTGCGCGAGACCACGGTCAGGTACCGCCGGCCCTACGGGACCGAGTGGGAGGACCTCGACCTCACCACCGCGATGGAGATGGTGGCCGACCGGGTCGTGAGGTCGCGCCGCGACGCGTGGCAGGAGCTCGACGAGAAGGACCGTCGGGTACGCCGCACGATGGGCATCGCCAGCCTCGGCGGAGCGACGCTCGACAACGAGGAGAACTACCTCATCAAGAAGCTCTTCACGGCGATGGGCGCGATCCAGATCGAGAACCAGGCACGTATTTGACACTCCGCCACCGTCCCCGGTCTGGGGACCAGCTTCGGACGCGGCGGCGCCACCGGCTTCACGGCTGACCTGGCCAACGCGGACTGCATCGTCATCCAGGGCTCCAACATGGCCGAGGCCCACCCCGTGGGCTTCCAGTGGGTGGTGGAGGCGCAGAAGCGTGGTGCCAAGGTGATCCACGTCGACCCGCGCTTCACCCGCACGAGCGCGGTCGCGGACAAGCACGTCCCGATCCGCGTCGGCAGCGACATCGCGTTCCTCGGCGGGATCATCCGCTACGTCCTGGAGAACGGTCTCGACTTCCGCGACTACGTCGCGAACTACACCAACGCCGCGACGATCGTCAGCGACCGGTTCGAGGACACCGACGACCTCGACGGGCTCTTCAGCGGCTTCGACCCCGACAAGCGCACCTACGACCCCACCAGCTGGCAGTACGACGTCGAGGACGAGGAGGGCGAGCAGAGCGCGGCGCAGGCCGACGACTCCGAGGAGACCCAGGAGCAGCGCGACTCCGCGGCCGGGCTGCAGCACGAGGCCCACGGCATGCAGGTCGAGGGCAGGCCGCGCCGCGACGAGACGCTCCAGCACCCCCGCTGCGTCTACCAGGTGCTCCGCCGCCACTTCGCCCGCTACACCCCCGAGGTGGTCGAGCAGACCTGCGGCGTCAGCCAGGCCGACTTCCTCGAGGTCTGCCGGGCGTGGACGGAGAACTCCGGTCGCGAGCGCACGACCGCGCTGGTCTACAGCGTCGGCTGGACCCAGCACAGCGTCGGCGTGCAGTACATCCGCACCGGCGCGATCCTCCAGCTTCTGCTCGGCAACATGGGCCGACCCGGCGGCGGCATCATGGCGCTGCGCGGCCACGCCAGCATCCAGGGCTCGACCGACATCCCCACCCTGTTCAACGTCCTCCCGGGCTACCTGCCGATGCCCAACCCCGACCAGCACGCCACGCTGGCCGACTACGTCGACAGCATCCGCAACCCGGGCAGCAAGGGCTTCTGGTCCAAGGCCGACACCTACACCGTCAGCCTGCTCAAGGCCTACTGGGGCGACGCCGCGACCCCGGACAACGACTTCTGCTTCGACTACCTGCCGAAGATCACCGGCGACCACGGCACCTACCGCACGGTGCTCGACATGATCGACGGCAAGGTCTCCGGTTACTTCCTCCTCGGCCAGAACCCCGCCGTCGGGTCGGCCCACGGCCGGGCGCAGCGCCTCGGCATGGCGAACCTCGACTGGCTCGTGGTACGCGACCTCTTCGAGATCGAGAGCGCGTCGTTCTGGAAGGACGCGCCCGAGGTGGCGACGGGCGAGATCGTGCCCGAGGAGTGCCGCACCGAGGTGTTCCTCTTCCCGGCCGCCTCCTACGCCGAGAAGGAGGGCACGTTCACGCAGACCCAGCGGATGCTGCAGTGGCGCGAGAAGGCGGTCGACCCGCCGGGCGACTGCCGTTCGGAGCTGTGGTTCTTCTACCACCTCGGCCGGATGGTGCGAGAGCGCCTGGCCGGCTCGACCGACGAGCGCGACCGGCCGCTGCTCGACCTGGCGTGGGACTACCCCGTGCACGACGAGGGCGCCCTCGGCACCGTCGGCGCCCGGGCGTGGGGCGAGCCCAGCGCCGAGGCGGTGCTGAGGGAGATCAACGGCTACGAGGTCGCCTCCGGCCGGCCGCTGTCGGGCTTCACGGAGATGAAGGCCGACGGCTCGACGGCCGGCGGCTGCTGGATCTACACCGGCGTCTTCGCCGACGGCGTCAACCAGGCCAACCGCCGCAAGCCCCGCGACCAGCAGTCCTTCGTCGCCCCCGAGTGGGGCTGGGCCTGGCCGATGAACCGCCGCATCCTCTACAACCGCGCGTCCGCCGACCCCGACGGCAAGCCGTGGAGCGAGCGCAAGGCGTACGTCTGGTGGGACCCCGACAAGGGCGAGGCCGGCGAGTGGGTCGGCGACGACGTACCCGACTTCGAGAGGACCAAGCCGCCGTCCTACCGCGCACCCGCGGGCTCCGACGGCGTCGAGGCCATCGAGGGCGTCGACCCGTTCATCATGCAGGGCGACGGGAAGGGCGCGCTCTACGTGCCGCAGGGTCTCATCGACGGCCCGATGCCCACCCACTACGAGCCGGTCGAGTCTCCCTTCCGCAACCCGCTCTACGGCCAGCAGGCCAACCCGACGCGCCAGGAGTACCGCCGCGACGACAACCTGATGAACCCGGCGCCGCCGGAGGAGCACAGCGACGTGTTCCCCTTCGTCTTCACCACCAGCCGGCTCACCGAGCACCACACGGCCGGCGGCATGAGCCGCTACCTCGAGCACCTCGCCGAGCTGCAGCCGGAGATGTTCGTCGAGGTCTCTCCGGCCCTGGCGCGGCTGCAGGGCCTCGAGCACATGGGCTGGTGCCACGTCGTGACCGCCCGGTCGGCGGTCGAGGGCCGGGTGCTGGTCACCGAGCGGTTGCGACCGCTGCGGGTCGAGGGCCGCACGGTCCACCAGGTCTGGATGCCCTACCACTGGGGCGGTGGCGGCCTGGTGACCGGCGACTCGGCCAACGACCTGTTCGGCATCGCGCTCGACCCCAACGTCCTGATCCAGGAGAGCAAGGTCGGCACCTGCGACGTACGACCGGGGCGTCGACCCACCGGCGCGGCGCTGCGCGAGCTGGTCGCCGACTACGCCCGGCGGGCCGGGGTCGCCGACCACCTGCACGCGCGCATCGTCACCGCGTCCGACGACGCGCAGGCCCGGTCCCTCGCGGCCGCCGACACCAGCGACGACGACCAGGACCAGAAGGAAGGCCACTGATGGGCCGCAACAGCCTCTTCGGACCGCTCGACCCGGCGCCCGACGCCGGCTACACCGACGCGCCGAAGCGCAAGGGCTTCTTCACCGACACCAGCGTCTGCATCGGCTGCAAGGCCTGCGAGGTGGCGTGCAAGGAGTGGAACGACGTCCCGGAGAACCTCTTCGAGATGCTCGGCACGTCCTACGACAACAGCCACTCGCTCAACGCCAACCAGTGGCGCCACGTGGCCTTCGTCGAACGCCCGGCGTCCAAGGCCCCCTCGACTCCGGCGGTAGACCTCGGGATGCCCGCGGTCGGCGCCCCGCCCAGCGACGTTCCCGAGGACGACAAGCCCGACTTCCAGTGGCTGATGTCGTCCGACGTGTGCAAGCACTGCACCCATGCCGCCTGCCTCGACGTGTGCCCCACGGGCTCGCTGTTCCGCAGCGAGTTCGGCACGGTCGTGGTGCAGGACGACATCTGCAACGGGTGCGGCTACTGCGTCGCCGCCTGCCCCTACGGCGTCATCGACCGCCGCCGCGGCCCGGAGGGCGACCCCAAGGTGGGCATCGCCCAGAAGTGCACGCTCTGCTACGACCGCCTCACCGATGGCCAGCGCCCGGCCTGCGCGGCGGCGTGCCCGACGGAGTCCATCCAGTACGGCGACGTCGACGAGCTGCGCGAGCGCGCCACCGCGCGGGTGGAGCTGCTCCACGAGCGGGGCGTCATGGACGCCCGGCTCTACGGCAACGACCCCGAGGACGGCGTGGGCGGCACGGGTGCGATGTTCCTCCTGCTCGACGAGCCCGAGGTCTACGGTCTGCCGCCCGACCCGGTCGTGACGACGAAGGACCTGCCGCAGATGTTCACCCGGGCCGGGATGGCGGGCACGGCCCTGCTCATCGGCGCGGCCCTGTCGTTCGTGCGGAGGCGGCCATGACCGCCCCCGCCGACGAGGGCTCCGGGCCGCAGGTGCAGCACGGCGGCAGTCCCGGCCGGTCGCGGAGCAGCTCGCGCGGCGGTTCTCGAGGGGCCGACCGGGTGATGGTCCCCGAGGCCGACTTCACCTCCTACTACGGTCGCCCGATCGTCAAGGCCGCGCCGTGGGAGCACGACATCGCCTACTACCTCTTCACCGGCGGCGTCGCGGCCGGCTCCTCGCTCCTCGCCGGCGGTGCGGACCTGACGGACCGCCCTGGCCTGCGCCGCGCGGGACGGATGGGCTCGCTCGTCGGGCTGCTCCTCAGCGTCGTGGCGCTCGTGCACGACCTCGGCCGGCCGGACCGCTTCCTCAACATGCTGCGCGTGGTCAAGCTGACCTCGCCGATGTCGGTCGGCACGTGGATCCTGTCGCTGCACGGGCCGTTCGCGGGGCTGGCGGCGGGCGCCGAGCTGGTCGGGATGCTGCCCACCCGCTGGCAGCGCGGGCCGGTGCGCCTGCTCCTGCGACTGGGACGCCCAGCAGGGCTGGTGGGGGCGGTGACGGCCCCGCCCGTGGCGGCGTACACCGCCGTGCTGCTCGCCGACACCGCAACCCCGGCGTGGCACTCGGCCTACGAGGAGCTGCCGTTCGTCTTCTGCGGTTCCGCCGCCGCGGCCTCGGGCGGCTGGGCGATGGTCGCCGCCCCCGTCGCCGAGGCCGGACCTGCCCGCACCTTCGCCGTCGGTGGCGCCGCCGTCGAGCTGGTGATGGCCCATCGCATGGAGTCCTCGATGGGCTTGTCCGCGGAGACGCTGCACACCGGCACCGCCGGCCGGTGGATGCGGGCCAGCAAGGTGCTCACCGTCGCCGGCGCCGCCGGTGCCCTCCTCGGGGGCCGCAACCGTGTGCTCTCCGTCGTCTCGGGCACGGCACTGATGGCGGGATCGCTCTGCACCCGCATGGGTGTCTACGAGGCCGGGCTGGTCTCGGCCCGGGACCCGAAGTACACCGTGGTGCCCCAGCGCGAGCGGGTCGAGCGCGGCGAGCAGGTGCGCTACCGGGGCTGACCCCCCTCGAGGACCTGCCAGACTCCAGCCATGGCGACGACCACGACCCGCGAGCGCATCGTCGCGGCAGCCGTGGAGATGACGACCTCGTCGGGCTGGGCCGCGGTCACGATGGCCCGGCTCGCCGACGCGGCCGGCGTGAGCCGCCAGACCGTCTACAACGAGGTCGGCTCCAAGCCGGCGCTCGCCGAGACGATGATCCTCGAGGAGCTCGCCCGCTTCCTCCGGGTCGTCGAGCGGGCCTTCGACGCCGAGCCCGACGACCTCACCCGCGCCATCGAGCGCGCCGTCACCGACGTGCTCACCTACGCCCGCGCGAACAAGCTGCTGCACGCTGTCGTCAGCGCGACCCACGGCGCCGACACCGAGCTGCTGCCCCTGCTGACGACCAACGCCGGGTCGCTGCTCGGCGCGGCCAAGGACGTCGTCAGCGCCCGCGTGGCGCCGTACGCCCCGGGTGTCGACGCCGCCCACCTCGATCCCGCCATCGACATGGTCGTGCGGGTGGTGCTGAGCCACGTCATGCAGCCCTCGGGCTCGCCCGAGCAGACCGGCGCCGACATCGCCTGGCTCGCCGGTCGCGTCCTGCGCGGCTGAGCCGGACCGAGGACCGTGGCCCGCGGTCGCGGCCCGCGTCCACCTGCGAGCCCTAGGGTGTGCGGGTGAGCGGAGTCGCCTGGGGTACGCCGACCGCGCGGGGGATCGTGGCCGCGGCCACCCTCGGGTCGGGGCTGACGCTGCTCGACGGCACCGTGGTCAACGTCGCGCTGCGGCGGATCGGCGCCGACCTCGACGCGTCGCTGGCGCAGCTGCAGTGGATCACCAACGGCTACTTCCTCACCCTCGCCTCGCTCATCCTGATCGGCGGGTCGCTCGGCGACCGCCTCGGCCGCCGTCGGGTGTTCGTCATCGGCACCGTGTGGTTCGCGCTCGCGTCACTGCTGTGCGGGCTGGCGCCCACCGCCGAGGTGCTGATCGCGGCGCGCGTGCTCCAGGGCATCGGCGGCGCGCTCCTGACCCCGGGCAGCCTGGCGATGATCCAGGCGTCGTTCCGGGCCACGGACCGGGGTCGCGCGATCGGCGCCTGGTCGGGGCTGGGCGGCATCGCGGCCGCCGTCGGACCCTTGGTCGGCGGGCTCCTCATCGACTACGCCTCGTGGCGCTGGATCTTCTTCATCAACCTCCCCATCGCCGCGCTGACGGTGTGGCTCGCGCAGCGCTGGGTGCCGGAGAGCCGCGACGAGCAGGCGAGCGGCCGCTTCGACGTCGCCGGGGCGACGCTCGCCGCGCTCGCGCTCGCCGGCACCACCTGGGCCCTCACCGACGCCGGCGGCACCGCGACGCCGTACGCCGTCGCCATCGGGGTCGTGGCCGCGATCGGCTTCATCGTCGTCGAGCGCCGGCTGCACGACCCGATGGTCCGGCTGGAGCTGTTCGCGGACCGCACGTTCAGTGCCGCCAACGGCATGACGCTGCTGGTCTACGCAGCCCTCGGCGCGATCCTGTTCTTCCTGGTGCTCCAGCTGCAGACGGTCGGCGGCTACTCCGCCCTCCAGGCGGGCCTCGCGACCCTGCCGATCACCGCGTGCATGTTGCTGCTCGCCTCCAGGGGCGGCGGGCTCGGCCAGCGGATCGGTCCCCGGATCCCGATGACGGCCGGACCGCTGGTGATGGCCGTCGGCACCGTGTGGCTGCTCGTGGTGGGTGAGGACGTGACGTGGTGGCGCGACGTCCTGCCCGGTCTCACCGTCTTCGGCCTCGGCCTGGCCCTCATGGTGGCGCCCCTGACGTCGACCGTGCTCAACGCCGCCCCGGACGACAGTGCCGGCATCGCCAGCGGCATCAACAACGCCATCGCGCGCGCCGGCTCCCTGCTCGCGGTCGCCGCGCTGCCCGCGGCCGTCGGCCTCGCCGGCGACGACTACCGCGACCCGGCCCTGTTCGATGCGGCGTACGGCACCGCGATGCTCGCCTGCGCCGCGCTGCTCGCCCTGGGCGGGCTGGTCTCGTGGTTCACGATCCCGAGCGGTGTCCAGGCGCCGATCGGCCAGACACGGGTTGCCTAGGGTCGGTGGCGTGGACGTACGACGACGGGCGGGGGCGGCGGCGACAGCCGTCCTCCTGACCGTGCTCGCCGCGTGCAGCGATCCCGCCTCTCCGGACGGGCCGGACCCCGCGCCGGCCACGACCGCCGAGCCGAGCCCGACCGAGCCTCCCGAGCCGACCGGGCAGTCCTCGACGGTCCCGGTGGCCGACCCCGAGCACGCGGTCGACCCGCCCGGTGAGCGCGACGGGCGGCTGTGGAGCGCCGACATCCTCGTGCAGTGGGACCGGGCGATCGACGACGAGCTGCTCGAGCAGGTCGAGAAGCTGGAGGGGGTCGCCCACACCGAGCGCATCGGGCTGGGCCAGGTGAGCCTCGAGAACCGCGTGCTCACCGTCGCCTCCGTCGATCCGTCCCGCTACCGCAACTTCACCCAGGCGCAGGTCGCCGACCTCCAGGAGGCGTGGGACCGCGTCGCTGGCGGCGAGCTGGCCATCGACCGCGCGGTCGCCCGTCGGCTTGCTGACGACGAGGGGATGATCCGGCTGGGGGTCGAGGACGACGCGCCGACCCTGCACGTCGGCGCCTACACCCCGCAGATCCCGACCATCGACATGGTCGTCAACACCGCGTGGGCCGAGGACATCGAGATGGCCACCGACAACGGGCTGCTGATCTCGACCGACCGCAAGACCCCGGCCAGCATCCGCAGGCCGCTCGAGCGGCTGGTCGGCAGGGACGCGTCGGTGCAGATGCTCGACGTCGCCTCCCGCATCGGCCTCGACCCCGACGCCAAGCTCACCGCCGTCCCCACCGGCGGCACGCTGGGCAGCGTCGTCGGCGTCTTCCGTTACCGCGTCATCGGCGGCGGCCGGATCGCCCCCGACCCGGCGTGGGTGTCGGCCAACATCCGCACCGAGGTGGTGCCGATCCTCGGCAGCGTCACCTGCCACAAGGACCTCTTCCCGCAGCTGCGTGCGGCCCTGCTCGAGGTGCAGCAGCGCGGCCTGGCCGACGCGATCGACCCCGGTCAGTACGCCGGGTGCTACTACCCGCGCTTCATCGCCGACACCACGACGCTGTCCAACCACTCCTTCGGTCTCGCCCTCGACCTCAACACCGCGGGCAACCAGCGCGGCACCGTCGGCGAGATCGACCGCGACGTGGTGGCGATCTTCAAGACCTGGGGATTCGCCTGGGGCGGTGACTGGCGCTGGACCGACCCGATGCACTTCGAGCTCGCCGAGGTGAAGCGGGTCGGCTGAGGCGTCGTCGCTAGGGTCGGCCGCATGCGCGCAGTCCAGGTCGTCTCGCTCACCGGTCCCGCTGACGTCGAGGTGCGGGAGGTCGACCCGCCGACCCCGGGGCACGACGACGTCCTCGTCGAGGTGCACAGCGTCGGCGTCTCGTTCCCCGACCTGCTGCTCAGTCGGGGGGAGTACCAGTTCAAGCCGGAGCCGCCGTTCACCCTCGGCGTCGACTTCGCCGGCGTCGTGCTCGACCCGGGCTCGCCGGAGTCGAGCGGGTTCACCGTCGGCCAGCGGGTCGCCGGCGTGAACCTGCACGGCGGGGCGGCCGAGCAGGTCGCGAACCCGGCGATCTTCACCTTCGCGCTCCCCGACGCGATGTCGTACGACGAGGGGGCGGCCCTGCCGATGAACTACCTGACCGCCCTGTTCGCGCTCGAGGAGCGCGGAGGCCTGCGCGAGGGCGAGACGGTCCTCGTCCACGGCGCGGCCGGTGGCGTCGGCACCGCCACCCTGCAGGTCGCGAAGGGCCTCGGCGCCCGGACGATCGCGGTGGTGAGCACCGAGGAGAAGGCGGCGTTCGCGCGGGCCGCGGGGGCCGACGAGGCCGTCGTCGGACCCGACTTCAGGGACGCGGTCAAGGACCTGACTGGCGGCCGGGGCGTGGACGTCGTCCTCGACGTGGTCGGCGGCGACGCGTTCACCGACTCCCTGCGCTGCCTCGCCGAGCAGGGTCGGGTCCTGGTCGTCGGCTTCGCCGCCGGCCAGGGCATACCCGAGGTCAAGGTCAACCGGCTCCTGCTGGGCAACACCGACGTCCGCGGCGTGGGCTGGGGGGCGTACGCCATGGTCCGCCCCGGCTACATGCAGCAGCAGTGGCACCGGCTCGTGCCGATGATCGACTCGGGTGTCGTGAAGCCACCGGTCGGGGCGACGTACGACCTGGCCGGCTTCGGACAGGCGCTCGTCGACATGGACGAGCGGCGCACCCTCGGCAAGTCGGTCGTGCACGTGCGCTGAGCGCTGGACCACAGGGTTAGGGTCGACCGCGTGACGATCCTCGACGCCGCCCGCGACGGCATGAACCCCGACATCCGCCCGCAGGACGACCTCTTCGGCCACGTCAACGGCCGATGGCTCGACGAGACGGAGATCCCGTCCGACAAGTCGAGCTGGGGCGCCTTCATCGCGCTCGCCGACGCCGCCGAGCAGCAGGTGCGCGACATCATCACCGAGCTCGCCGACCGCCCGGCCGGCGACCTCGACGAGGACGAGCGCAAGATCGGTGACCTCTACGCCTCCTTCATGGACACCGAGACCATCGCCGCGAAGGGCCTGTCCCCGGTGCAGGGCCTGCTCGACCGCGCCCACGGCGTCACCGACCTGACCGAGCTCGCCGCCTTCCTCGGCGCCTACGAGCGCATCGGCGGGCCCGGTCTCTTCGGGTCCTACATCACCCCCGACCGCGGTGACGCCTCGAAGAACATCGTGTACCTCGCGCAGGGCGGCCTCGGGCTGCCCGACGAGTCCTACTACCGGGAGGACAAGTTCGCGGAGGTCCGCGCCAAGTACGTCGACTACCTCACGACCCTGCTCACCCTCAGCGAGCACGAGGACCCCGAGGGTGCCGCGGGGCGCGTGATGGCGTACGAGACCCGGCTGGCCGAGGGCCACTGGGAGGCGGCCGAGACCCGCGACGTGCAGAAGACGACCAACCACAAGAGCCTCGACGAGCTGCGCGAGCTCTGCCCGGCCTTCGACTGGGTCACCTACGTCACCGGCCTCGGCGGCACCGAGGAGACGCTACGGCGCACGATCGTGATGCAGCCCGACTTCTTCTCCCACCTCTCCACCGTGCTGGAGGAGACGCCGATCGAGACGTGGCACGACATCCTGCACGTGCGCATCATCCGCAGCTCGGCGCCGTACCTGCCCGACGCGTTCGTGGAGGCCAACTTCGACTTCTACGGCCGCACCCTCAACGGCACGCCGGAGCTGCGGGCCCGCTGGAAGCGCGGCGTCGACTTCGTCGAGGGCGCCATCGGCGAGGCCGTCGGCAAGGTCTACGTCGAGCGGCACTTCCCGCCGTCGTCGAAGCAGATGATGGACGACCTGGTCGCCAACCTCGTCACCGCCTACCGGCGCTCGATCGAGGCGCTCGACTGGATGGGTGAGGACACCAAGCAGAAGGCGTACGACAAGCTCGACCGGTTCTACCCCAAGATCGGCTACCCGAACCAGTTCCGCGACTACTCCTCGCTCACCGTCTCCGCCGACGACCTGCTCGGCAACGTGGCGTCCGCGTCGGCCTTCGAGACCGACCGCCAGCTCGCCAAGGTCGGTCAGCCCGTCGACCGCGACGAGTGGCTGATGCTGCCGCAGACCGTCAACGCCTACTACCACCCGGGCACCAACGAGATCTGCTTCCCGGCCGCGATCCTGCAGCCGCCGTTCTTCAGCCCCGACGCCGACGACGCCGAGAACTACGGCGGCATCGGCGCGGTCATCGGCCACGAGATCGGCCACGGCTTCGACGACCAGGGCGCCCAGTACGACGGCGACGGCAACCTGCAGGACTGGTGGACCGCCGACGACAAGACCGCGTTCGAGGCCAAGTCGCAGGCGCTCATCACCCAGTACGACGCCTTCGAGCCGCGCAACCTGCCGGGCGAGCACGTCAACGGCAGCCTCACGGTCGGCGAGAACATCGGCGACCTCGGCGGCCTGACCATCGCCCACAAGGCGTTCGTGATCAGCCGCGGCGGCGAGGCCTCGGTCGAGGACCGGCGCACGCTGTTCCTCAACTGGAGCCACGTGTGGCGCACCAAGCGCCGCAAGGAGCAGGAGCTCCAGTACCTCACGATCGACCCGCACAGCCCCGCCGAGTTCCGCGCCAACATCGTGCGCAACCTCGACGAGTTCCACGAGGTCTTCGAGACCCAGCCCGGTGACGGCCTGTGGCTCGAGCCCGAGAGCCGCGTGCGCATCTGGTGACCGGCGCCAAGTAGGGCCGTTCGACCCCTGCCGGGCCGCTGGGCCGCTCCTAGGATGAGGGCATGGTCAAGAAGGAAGCCAACATCACCGGGGGCATCGTCGTCGGGCACGACGGCTCGCGCGCGTCGGGCGCTGTCGTACGTCGTGCCGCCGACCTCGCTCAGCGCCTCGGCGTGACCCTCCACGTCATCCGCGTGTGGAACCTCGCGACCGCGCCCCGGCCCGAGTCGATGGTCGGCGGCTACGTCCCCCCGTTCGCGGAGTTCGAGCAGGCGGTCATCGCCGACCTCAAGGCCGACTGCGCAGCGGCCGGGCTGGGTGACGACGTCGACCTCCAGCTGTACGCCCTGCGGGGACAGACCACCGAGTGCCTCATCTCGGCCGCGGCGCACGCCGAGATGCTCGTCGTCGGCACGCGGGGCGCCGGCGGGTTCAAGGGCCTGCGCTTCGGCTCGACCGCGACCCAGGTCGTCCGCCACTCGACGGTCCCGGTGCTCGTGGTCCCCAACACCCCGGACTGAGCAGGCCGCGCTTTGGGCCGACGTCGCACCGGGGTTGTTGAATGGCTCGCGTGACGCTGCCGGGACACGACCAGTCGACCTACCGGCTCCGCATGGAGTGGGGGCCGACCGGCGCCGAGGCCGTGCCGGCCGACTACGCCGTCGTCGTCGACGTGCTGTCCTTCACCACCACGCTGAGCGTCGCGCTCGACCGCGGCATCGAGGTCTTCCCGTTCCGCTGGAAGGACTCCCGCGCCGCCGAGCACGCGATGCGCCACGGCGCGACGCTCGCCGTCGGCCGGTTCGAGGCGCGCTCGCGCGGCGACGCGCGCCACGTCTCGCTGTCGCCCGCCAGCCTCGCGGAGGTCGAGGGCGTCCAGCGGCTCGTCCTGCCCTCGCCCAACGGCTCGACCATCGCCTTCGCCCTGGCCGACTCCGGCGCCCAGGTGGTCGGCGCCTGCCTGCGCAACGCCGGAGCGGTCGCCCGGTGGCTGGCACCGATGGTGGCCGAGGGCGCCAGCGTGGTCGTCGTACCCGCCGGTGAGAGGTGGTACGACGACACCCTCCGCCCGGCGGCCGAGGACCTGTGGGGCGCCGGTGCGGTCCTCGCCGCGATCGACGCGGAGGCCGAGGCCGGGGCCAGCCCGGAGGCACGGATGGCGATCGCGGCCTGGCACGCCGCGGTCCTTCCCCACGACCTGCTCCACTGCGCGGGCGGCCGCGAGCTGGCTGAGGCCGGTTTCGTCGCTGACGTCGAGATCGCCGCCCAGCACGACGTCAGCGACGTCGTGCCGGTGCTGGTGGGGGAGTCGTTCCGCGACGCCGCCTCCCTGCCGCCGTCCGGGGCGCGGCTGCGCCGGATCTGATCTCCGGCAAAACCTGACGGGACGGTCTGGTGCGGCGCGGTGCCCTGTCCCTACTGTGATCGGGGCCACACTCGGGTGGCCCCTGTCTCGGAGGACCCCAGATGAATCGCTCGTCCCGCCTCGGCGTGCTCGGCGCCGCCCTCGCCGGTCTGCTCACCCCGCTGCTGCTCCAGCCGGCCCAGGCCGCCGCCCCCGCCTACGTCGCCCTGGGTGACTCCTACTCCTCGGGCACCGGCACCCGCTCCTACATCGCCGACGGCACGAGCTGCCAGCGCTCCACCTCGGCCTACCCCAGCCTGATCGCGGCCGCCCGGGGCTACGCCCTCAACTTCCGCGCGTGCTCGGGCGCCACCGTCGCCGACGTCACGAACACGCAGCTCTCCGCGCTGACCTCGGCGACGACGTACGTGTCGATCTCGGTCGGGGGCAACGACGCAGGCTTCGCCGACGTGCTGACCGAGTGCGCGCTGCCCGGGTGGTTGAGCAGCTGCAACCGCGCGATCGACACCGCCCAGTCCTTCATCAACGGCACCCTGCCGGCACGGCTCTCGACCCTCTACTCCGGCATCCGCAGCCGCTCGCCGTACGCCGAGGTCGTCGTCGTGGGCTACCCGCGGCTCTTCAACGGCGAGGACTGCAACGCCCTCACCTGGTTCTCACCGGCCGAGGAGTCGCGTCTCAACCAGACCGCCGACCTGCTCAACTCCCGCCTCGCGAGCGCGGCCTCGGCCGCGGGCTTCTCGTTCGCCGACCCGACGAGCCGGTTCGTCGGCCACGCGGTCTGCGACGACGACGAGTGGATCAACGGCCTCTCCTTCCCGATCACCGAGAGCTACCACCCCAAGGTCACCGGCCACGCGAACGGCTACACGCCCACCGTGAGCCCCCTGCTGACCGGTGCGACCGTGGCGGTCACCGCCGACTTGGTCGCCGCGTCCTCCTCCAGCAGTGAGCAGCAGGCCGCGCTCCAGCGGCAGTACGCCGACGCGGACCGCACGATCGAGCCGAAGACGTTCGTCGCCCCCGACCTCACCACCCCGGAGGCCCGCCGGGCCGCCCGCCGGGCCGGGATCGACATCGACCGGTTCATCGCCCGCAGCAGCCGCTGACGACCCACCACCTCGGCCCGTCGTCGGGCGCGCCGAGCGGGTAGCAGACGCGCCTGAAGGGGTAGTCCAGTGAGGAACGGCTGCCCGTGGACCCGATCCACGACCACTTCTCACTGGACCACCCCTGCCACCCCCCTGGGGGCGGGTGGGCTACGGCGGGACGGGCTACTTCACCTCCGACCGCATGACCGCCCGCAGCCCGAGGAGCGCCGGCAGGACCAGCCACAGTCCGGCGGTGGCCGCGACCTGGGCCCACTGCTCACCACCGTCGGGCGGCCCCTCGAAGAGGAACGACCGGGCGAGCTCGGCGTCGACCCAGGGCTGCACGTCCACGAAGTCCGGCTGGCTGGTGGCCAGGATCCCGAAGAGCGTCGGAAGCACGAGGGTCATCACGAAGTAGGTGACCAGTGCGGCCGGCGAGCTCCGCAGGACCATGCCCAGCATCGTGCCGGTCAGCAGGCACAGCAGGCTCCCGATGACGATGGTGCCGAACTGGGCGACGGAGAGGTCCCACACCAGGTCGGTCCCGGTGATGGCGGTGCCGACGACGTTCCCGACGACGCCGACGACGAGCGCCACCAGCATCGCGGCGATGCCCACGACCACCGACGCCACGGTCTTGGCCAGCAGCACCCGACGACGGTCCGGGACGAGCGTGAACGTGGTGAGTCCGGTGCGCTGGCTCCACTCCCCGGTGATGGCCAGGATCGCGATGATGGGGAGCACGATCGTCATCGGGAACCCGATCGCCGCAGCGAACGTGTTGTGGGTCAGGTCCTCGTCGGGTGCGAAGAGGATCGTCCCGATCGTGGCGACGACACCGAGGATGCCCAGGCTGGCCATCAACCAGAACCCCGAACGGGTGTTGAACATCTTGCGCAGCTCGACGCGGACGACGCGTGCCAGCGGGATGCCTGGCTGGTCATCGTGCTGCTCGTGGACAGGGTGGTACGTGGTCGGGGCCATGGTGCTCATGCCGCTTTCCTCTCTCGGCGGTTCTTCCTGGACGGGGTGACTTCTCGCTGCGTGTCGGCGGTCAGCTCGAGGAACATGTCCTCCAGTCCGCCATCGGCGGTACGCAGCTCGGTGAGCGCGATGCCCGCCCTGAAGGCCACGTGGCCGACGTGGGCCGGCTCCGCGGACGTGGTGACGGCGCCCTCGTCGGTGACGTCCGTGTCGACGCCGGCCGCGTGCAGGGCCCGGCGCAGGGCCGGTGTGTCGTCGGTGCGGGCGACGGTCCCGAGGGATCGGACGAGGTCGGCCTTGCTGCCCTCGCACACGACCCGACCGTGCCCGATCATCACGATGTCGTCGGCGACGACCTCGACCTCGCGCAGCAGGTGCGAGGACAGCAGCACCGTCCCGCCCCGATCGGCGAAGTCACGGAGCAGGTCGCGCATCCAGCGGATGCCGGCGGGATCGAGCCCGTTGGCCGGCTCGTCGAGCATCAGGACACCGGGGTTGCCGATCAGGGCGGTCGCGATCCCGAGCCGCTGCCGCATGCCGAGGGAGTAGTTGCCGACGCGGCGGTCGGCCTCGGCGGGAGTGAGGCTGACCAGGTCGAGCAGCTCCTCGACCCGGCGGCCGGGCAGTCCCAGCATCTGCTGGACGATCGTGAGGATCTCGCGGCCGGTCCGACCGGCGTGCTGGGCCGAGGCATCCAGCATCACGCCGATCTCCCGGCCCGGGTTGGGCAGCTCCGCGAACGGGCGGCCGGAGACCGTCGACGAGCCGGACGTGGGCTTCGTCAGCCCCACGACCATACGCATCGTCGTGGACTTGCCGGCGCCGTTGGGGCCGAGGAAGCCGGTGACCCGTCCGGGACGGGCGACGAAGCTGACGTCGTCCACGACGGTGGTCCTGCCGTACTTCTTGGTGAGTGAGTCGATGGTGATCATGGGTTCCTCCGTGATCTCGGGGACGTTCCTGGGGACACTTCGACGCTAGGTACGACGGGCCCTGCCGGCGTCGTCGCGAGGTCGTGATCCACCTACGACGCGGGGCGCAGGCGGGGTCCTCCGGAGGTAGGACCCGGGCGCTCAGGCCTCGTCGAAGAGACCGGTCTGGTAGGCGAGGACGATCGCCTGGGCGCGGTCGCGCAGGTCCAGCTTCTGCAGCAGCCGGGTGACGTGGGTCTTGACGGTGGTGTCGCTGATGAAGAGCTCCGCGCCGATCTCGGCGTTGGAGAGGCCGCGGGTGATCAGGCGGAAGACCTCCAGCTCGCGCGGGGTCAGGTCCGCGACCGCCGCGGGCGGGGCCTGGCGTCGTACGGTCGCGAAGCGCCGGATGACCCTGCGGGTCACGCTCGGGGACAGCAGCGCCTCGCCCGCGGCGATGGTGCGCACCGCTCCGAGGAGCTGCTCGGGTGGCTCGTCCTTGAGGACGAAACCGCTCGCTCCCGCGCGCAGGGCCTCGAAGACGTAGTCGTCGAGGTCGAACGTGGTGAGGACCAGGACGCGGGCGTCGCTGTCGGTGGCCAGGATGCGCCGGGTGGCCTCGAGACCGTCCATCTCGGGCATCCGGACGTCCATCAGGATGACGTCGGGCCGGAAGCGCGCCGCCTGGGCGACGGCGTCGCGGCCGTTGCTGGCCTCGGCCACCACCTCGATGTCCGGCTCGTCGGCCAGGAGCAGGTGGAAGCCTGCGCGCACCATGGTCTGGTCGTCGACGACCATCACCCGGATCGTCATGCGCCACCTCCCAGCGGCAGGCGCGCCCGCACGAGGAAGCCGCCGCCCGGTGCGGGACCGGCGTCGAGCTCGCCGTCGAAGAGCTTGACCCGTTCGCGGATGCCGACCAGGCCGTGCCCGCCGCCCCCGCCGACCGTCGGGCGGGCGCCGTTGCTGCCGTGGTCGTGCACCTGCAGGCTCAGCTCCGAGGGGGCGTACGTCACCACCACGTCGGCGCGGTCCGCGCCCGAGTGCTTGAGGCTGTTGGTCAGTGCCTCCTGGACGATGCGGTACGCCGAGAGGTCCAGGCCGCGGGGGAGGGGGACGCGGTCGCCCCGCACCTCGACCCGCACCTCGAGCCCCGCCGCCCCGACGTCGCGGACGAGCCGGTCGAGGTCGTCCAGACCGGGGGTCGGCGCCAGCTCGGGGCCGTCCTCGTCGTCGCGCATCGCGGCCAGCAGCCGTCGCATCTCGGCCAGCGCCGTACGCCCCGCCTCCTCGACGTTGCGCAGGGCCTCGCGGTCGGCGGCAGCCTCCTCCGGCATCCGGTGCCGGACGGCGCCCACCTGCAGCACGATCACGCTCACCGCGTGGGCGACGACGTCGTGCAGCTCGCGGGCGATCCGGCCGCGCTCCTCGGCCACCGCCACCCGGGCCGCGGCCTCCCGCTCCAGCTCGGCGACACGGGCACGCTCCTCGGCTGCCTCGGTGCGTTCCGTGCGTTCGCGCAGGGACCACCCGACCAGCCAGCCCAGGGCGAACATCACCGGGACCGAGATCATGTCGTCGGTCGTGGAGCCCGGCCCGTTGCGCACCACCGTCAGCGAGCTCGCCAGCGCGATCACCAGGCCGATGCGGGACAGCGACGCGTTCCGCACGGTGCCCAGCAGCACGGCGGCACCCATCCCCGCGACGAGGATGCCTGCGCCGTTGACGATCAGCTGCCCGTCCACGAACGAGAGCGCGGCGCACACCAGCCACGTCGTGGCCGGCGCCGCGAAGGGGAAGCGCCGGCGGGCCAGCAGGACGAGCACCGACATCGTGATCCCGACCAGCTCGATCACGAACAGCAGCCCGTCGGGGTTCTCCAGGTCGTCGCGCAGCAGGGTCCCCACCGCGGTGACCACCGCGGTGATGACGACCAGGAGGTCGAGACCATGCCTGGCGAGGAGTGCCCGTGCCCGGCTCACCTCGTCACCGTACGACGCTCCCGCGGGGTCGGCGTCCACACAAGGTAGGACGTCGGGTCGTCGTGAGGTGTCCGGCCGCTCGGACCGTTCCGACGACGCGCCCGGCCGCCACGGGACCTAGCGTCGAACACATCGACACACCACGACACGTCACGACACGAGGAGCCGGAGATGGACATCGAGTTCGAGCAGGGAAGCGACATGCCGACGGTCCGCCGTCGCCACAACGGCTACTGGGCGGGCGACTTCAGCCGCACGGAGCCGATGACCGCGGAGCAGCTGCGCCGGGTGACCGAGCAGTGCCGCCCCAGGTGGCCGGGCTCGCCCTGACCGGCTCCCTCGCCCCCCACCGGCGGTAGTCCAGTGGCAAGTGGTTGCGGTCGCCGGGTAGTCCAGCGGCAAGTGGCTGGATCTGCTGCCCGATGTCGACCGTTGGCCACTGGACTACCCCGACGGCGGGCCGGCCGCGAGCGCCTGTGGATGCGGCGGTGCGGGCGTCGGTGGCGGTTGGTAGACAGGGGCCATGACCCCGCCGACCGCCGCCGCCACCGACGACGTACGCCTCTCCGCCCGGGAGGCGGCCGAGCGTCACCTGCGCGCGCTGGTGGGGAGCGACGACGCCGTGCTGCGGGAGGACCAGTGGGCCGCCATCGAGGCGCTCGCCGTCGACCGCAGGCGCGCCCTGGTCGTGCAGCGCACCGGGTGGGGCAAGTCGGCCGTCTACTTCGTCGCCACCAAGCTGCTGCGCGAGGCCGGGGCCGGGCCGACGGTGATCGTCAGCCCGCTGCTCGCCCTCATGCGCAACCAGATCGCCGCCGCCGAGCGCGCGGGCATCCGGGCAGTGACGATCAACTCCACCAACATCGACCAGTGGCAGCCGATCCACGACCAGATCCACGCCGGTGAGGTGGACGTCCTGCTCGTCAGCCCCGAGCGGCTCAACAACCCCGGGTTCCGCGACGAGGTGCTCCCGCGGCTGGCGTCGACCTGCGGGCTCCTGGTCGTCGATGAGGCTCACTGCATCTCCGACTGGGGGCACGACTTCCGCCCCGACTACCGCCGGCTCCGCACGCTGCTGGCCGAGCTGCCGTCCGGCATCCCCGTCCTCGCGACGACCGCGACCGCCAACGCCCGGGTGACCGACGACGTCGCCGAGCAGCTGGGCGTGCACGCCGACGGCTCGTCCGACGCGGCCGTCCTCGTGCAGCGCGGCACCCTCCACCGCGAGTCGCTCCGCCTCGGTGTCGTCCAGCTCAAGACGCCCGAGCAGCGGCTCGCCTGGCTGGCCGACCACCTCGCCGAGCAGCCCGGGTCCGGCATCGTCTACTGCCTCACCGTCGCCGCGACGCAGGAGGTCGCCGGCTACCTCCGCGACCGCGGCCTCGAGGTCGCGGCCTACTCCGGGCAGACCGAGGCCGACGAGCGCCACGGTCTCGAGCAGGCACTCGTCGACGGCCGGGTGAAGGCCCTGATCGCCACGAGCGCCCTCGGCATGGGCTTCGACGCGAGCCTGGGGTTCGTCATCAACCTCGGGGCACCCTCGTCTCCGGTCGCCTACTACCAGCAGGTCGGCCGCGCCGGTCGCGGCACCGACGACGCCACCGTGGTCCTGCTGCCGCAGATCGAGGACCGCGACATCTGGGCCTACTTCGCCTCGCTCGGCTTCCCCCGCGAGGAGCAGGTGCGCGAGACGCTCGCCGCCCTCGCGGAGTCCGACCGCCCGCTGTCGACCGCGACGCTCGAGACCCGTGTCGAGCTCGGCCGCAACCGGCTCGAGTCGATGCTCAAGGTGCTGGACGTCGACGGCGCGGTGCAGCGCGTCCAGGGCGGCTGGGTCGCGACCGGGCGTCCGTGGGCCTACGACGCCGAGCGCTACGCCCGGGTCGCCGAGGCGCGCGAGCGCGAGCAGCAGGCGATGCTCGGCTACCTGCGGACCACCGAGTGCCGGATGCGCTACCTGCGTGAGCAGCTCGACGACGCCGAGGCGACCGACTGCGGGCGTTGCGACAACTGCGGTGGCCTGACTCTGTCCACGTCGGTCAGCGAGGCCGCGGTCGCCGAGGCCGGGCAGCGGCTGTCGCGTCCGGGTGTGGTGCTCGAGCCGCGGCGCATGTGGCCGACGGCCCTGGCCAACCTCGGTCTCGACCTCAAGGGCAAGATCGCCGACGGCGCCGAGCCGGGCCGCACCGTCGCCCGCCTCACCGACCTCGGCCACGGACAGGCGCTGCGCGCGCTGTTCCGCGAGGACACCCCCGACGGGCCGGTGCCCCCGGGTCTTGCGCAGGCCGTCATGGACGTGATGAAGGACTGGGCGCCCGGGTGGACCTCGCGCCCCGACGCGATCGTCGTCGTCGAGTCGGCGACCCGGCCCACCCTCGTCCGCGACCTCGCCGACGGCCTGTCGCGGGTGATGCAGGTCCCCGTCGTGGGCACCTGGGCGATCCGTGACCCCTCCGTGCCGCCGCGCGCCGGCCAGTCCAACTCGGCCCAGCGCGTCGCGGCCGTGCGCCGTCGCGGCGGGCTCGACGCCGACGTACGACCCGGCGCGACCGTGCTGCTCGTCGACGACCAGGTCTCCACCGGCTGGACCCTCACCGTCGCCGCGACCGCGATCCGCGCCGCCGGGGCCTCGGCCGTCCTGCCCCTCGCGCTCGCGACCCAGGGCTGACGTCGCACCGGCGCGCGGTCCGGAGCGCGGTCGCAAGGCCGCCCCGGGGCGGGACGTCATGGGCACTGGTCGCTCGAACAGCCGGTCGCACTGACGTGGTGGACGTACGTCATGGGCCGCGGTCGCGGGGACGACCACCCGCCATGACGCTGTCGGTGTACGTCGCGCCCCCGGCCCCGACGTCAGACGAATCCGCACCGACAGGTCCCGCTTGGCCGGACGCCCGGCAGGAGGCGTCAGGAGCCATCGGACATCGGCCGTCGGTGGAGCCGCGTCGCCAGTAGCCGTCGTTCGGCGTCGTTCGCCGTCAGCTCGAGCGCGCGCCTGTTGGCCTCCGCGGCCTCGTCGTCGCGGCCGGCGGCGGCGAGCAGCTCGGCTCGGGTGGCGTGGAAGAGGTGGTACTCCGCCAGCGGCCCGGCCAGCGTTTCGAGCCGCGCGAGGGCGTCGACGGGGCCGACGAGCTGGGCGTGCGCCACGACGTGGTTGAGGCGGACGACGGGGGACGGGTCGTGGCGGGCGAGCTCGTCGTACAGCAGCGAGACCTGCAGCCAGTCGGTCTCTGCCCAGCTCGTGCCGGTCGCGTGCACCGCCGCGATCGCGGCCTGGAGCTGGTAACGGCCGGGGCGTCGGAGCGAGGCGGCGCGCTCGATGAGCCGCTCGCCCTCGGCGATCGCGTCGTGATCCCACAGGCTGCGGTCCTGGTCGCGGAGCAGGACCAGATCGCCGTAGGCGAACCTGGCGCGGCTGCGGGCGTGCTGGATGGTGAGCAGCGCGGCGAGCCCCCAGGCCTCCGCCTCCTGGGGCAGCGACGTGGCGATGACGTCCGCGAGCCAGACGGCATCGGCCGCGAGGTCCCGGTCCTGGGTGGGTCCGGTCGAGGAGACGAATCCCTCGTTGAACATGACGTAGACGACCGCCAGCACGTCGTCGAGTCGGGCCGTGAGGTCCGCCGGTGGCGGGACGGTCAGTGCGATACCGGCCGAGACGATCTTGCGCTTCGCACGGACGATGCGCTGGGCGAGCGTCGACTCGTGGACGAGGAACGCCCGGGCGATCTGCGGGGTGGTGAGACCGACGACCGCGCGGAGAGTCAGGGCCAGCCGGGCGTCCGGTGCCAACGCGGGGTGGCAGCAGGCGAAGAGCAGGGCGAGGCGGTCGTCGGTGCCGTCCGTGGGCGGGTGTGCCCGGCCGGGCGCGGCCGTGCGTGCGGCGAGCGCCCGCTGGCGGTCGCGGTGGCGCATGCCGTCCATCGCGTTCCGGGTCGCGGCGACCTGGAGCCACGCGCCGGGCCGGTCGGGCGGGCCGTCGCGTCGCCAGGACGTGAGCGCCTCGACCACGGCGCCCTGGACGGCTTCCTCGGCGAGGTCGAAGTCTCCGAACCGGCGGGACAGGCGGGCGACGAGCGGGCCGGCCTCCTCGCGCAGCGTGCGCGCGAGGAGGTCGTCCGTGGTCGGCATCGGGGGTCCGTCAGCTCTGGAGGATCACTCGAACTGTGAGTAGTCCTCGACCATCGGCCGGATCTCCACCGCGACTCCGGGCAGGTCGAGCATCGGCCAGCTCTTCACCACCGCGATCGCGGCGTCCATGTCGGCCACGTCGATGACGCTGAACCCGCCGATGACCTCCTTGGCCTCGTTGAACGGGCCGTCGACGACGACCGCGCCGTCGCTGCCGTGCTTGACGGTGGTGGCGGTCTCGACGCCGAGCAGCTCTGCGCCCGAGTCGGCCATCACTCCGGCGTTCTCACCGAACCACTCGTACACCCGCTTGTAGATCGCCTGCGCGGCCTCGGGGTCGGTCTCCCCGGCCAGGTCGGGGCGGGAGGTGTACATCAGGACGTACTTCATGGTCGTGCCTCTCTGTCTCGGCCCCGCCTCTCGGGGCCCGGTCACCACCTCGTCGCCGCTGCGGCCCGGCAATCGACAGCCCGCGCGAACTTTCTCGCATCTTCCTCCCGCACCCCCGGCTGCGTCAGCCCGATATCTGAGGACGTGGTGAACGGATCAGGTGCCGTTCCACGACCGTGGCGTCCTCAGACAACGGGGAGTACGTCGTCGACGGGTCCGGGAACACCAGCGGAGCGGCGGGAACGACAGCGGCCCGCCCTCCGGGTGGAGAACGGGCCGCGGTTGACGTACGACGTCGGGTCAGTGACCCATCACCGCGGTCGGGTCGACCGGGGCGACCTTCTTGCGGGGCAGGAACGCCGCCGGGATCAGGCAGCAGGCGACCAGCACGGTCGCGACGACGAAGACGGTCGCGAACGCGTCGGCCATGTCGTTGGTGACCAGCTGCTCGAGGACGCCGAGCTGGTCGGGCGAGATGCCGAAGCGCTCGAGGATCGCGGCGACCTCGGTCTGGTCGTCCCCGGCCTCGGCCAGCGCGGTGCCGGCGGCGACGAAGCGCGAGTCCTTGAGCTCGTTGGTGAGGATCACCGAGAACAGCGCGGTGCCGATCGAGGCCGCCACCTGCTGGGTGATGTTGAGCAGGGTCGAGCCGCGGGCGACGTTGTGCGCGGTCAGCGTCGCGAGCGCCGCCGTCATGATCGGCATCATCGTGCCGCCCATGCCGAGGCCCATGATGAAGAGGGCGCTGAGGATGTAGACGTAGGAGGTGTCAGCCTCGATCTGGGTGAACATCGCCATGCCGACGGTGATGACCGTGATGCCGGTGAGGACGATCTTGCCGGGGCCGATCCGGTCGGCCAGGATGCCGGCGATCGGCATCGTGATCATCGCGCCGATGCCCTGCGGGGCCAGCAGCCAGCCGGTGAACAGGGTGCCCTCGCCGCGGACCTGGATGAAGTAGAGCGGGAACAACAGCGAGGAGCCGAAGAACGCGATCGCGAAGAGCGTCATCGTGATGACCGCGACCGTCATGTTGCGGTTCTTGAACAGCCGCAGCTCGACGAGCGGGTGGATGTTGCGCTTGGCCAGCGCCCACGGGACGAACGCGACGATCAGCAGGAGTCCGAGGATCATCGGCACCAGCACGCGGGGGGCCATCGCGGTGCCCTCCTCCGGGATGGAGCTGACGCCGTAGAGGAACGCGGCGAGACCGGGGGAGAGGAGCACCATGCCCAGCCAGTCGAACGTCTCCGACGGCTCGACGTGGTCCTTGGGCAGGACGATCCAGGCGTAGACGATCGCGGCGATGCCGATGGGCAGGTTGATCAGGAAGATCCAGTGCCACGACGCGCTCTCGATCAGCGCGCCACCGAGGATGGGACCGAAGATCGGGCCCAGCAGCATCGGGATGCCGAGCACGGCCATCACGCGACCGACCCGCTCGGGACCGGCGGCGCGGGTCAGGATCGTCATGCCGAGCGGCATCAGCATGCCGCCGCCGAGGCCCTGCAGGACGCGGAAGAGGACCAGCATCTCCAGCGAGGTCGCCGCCGCGCAGAGCACCGAGCCGATCGTGAAGAGTGCGACGGCCAGCAGGTAGAGGCGTTTGGTGCCGAAGCGGTCGGCGGCCCAGCCGGTCAGCGGGATCACGCTCGCCAGGGCGAGGGTGTAGCCGGTCATCGTCCAGGCGACCTCGGCCGCGGTCGCGTCGAACTCCTCCTGGAAGGTGTTGAGCGCGACGGAGACGACGGTGATGTCGAGGATCGACATGATCGCGCCCAGGACGACCACGCCGGCCACCATCAGGACGCTCTTGTCGAGCTTGTCGGAGTGCTCCGGCTGCGTGGCGCCGGGCTGGATCTGGGTGTCGGTCACCCGGCAACGGTATTGGTTGCGTCCGACAACCACGCAATTGTTTTCGCGGTGGCCTGCGTCACCCTCACGGGTGGAGGGTGCGTACGCCGTCCAGGTCCTCGATGCGCGCCAGGCTGGGGCCGCGCTCGGCCTGGAGGTCTGCGGCCACCGACTCGACCTCCCGCAGCACGCGCAGGGTGTTGCGACAGGTGAGCCGCGCGAGGTCGTCGGCCGACCAGCCGCGGTCGGCCAGCGCCGCCAGCAGCGCCGGGTAGGTGGACACGTCCTCGAGCCCGTCGGGGAGGGTCGCCACCCCGTCGTAGTCGCCGCCCAGCCCGACGTGGTCGATGCCGGCCACCTCGCGCACGTGCTCGCAGTGCGCCACCACGTCGGCCAACGTGGCGACCGGCTGCGGGTGCTCGAGCGCCCAGGCCTTCTCGAAGGTGCTGAACCGCGGACCGTCGGCCTCGGGGATGCCTTCGGCGGACGCGGCGGCGACGAGCTCGCGGTGCGCGTCGGCGCAGGCGGCGTTCACGAACTTCGGCACGAAGGTCACCATGCACACGCCGCCACCCCGGGCCATCGCCTCGAGCACGTCGTCGGGGGCGTTGCGCGGGCTGTCGGTGACCGCCCGGGCCGAGCTGTGGCTGAAGATCACCGGCGCCTCGGCGACCTCGAGCGCGTCGCGCATCGTGTCGGCCGACACGTGGGAGAGGTCGACCATCATGCCGATCCGGTTCATCTCGCGGACCACCTCGCGGCCGAAGGCCGTCAGCCCGCCCGCGACGGGGGTGTCGGTGGCCGAGTCGGCCCACGGGGTGTTCGCGTTGTGGGTCAGCGTCAGGTAGCGCACTCCGAGCTCGTGCAGCTGTCGCAGCGTTCCGAGCGAGCAGTTGATCGAGTGCCCGCCCTCCGCCCCGGCCAGCGAGGCGATCCGGTCCGTCGCCCACGCCTCCTCGACCTCGTCGGCGGTCCTCGCCCACGCCAACTGCTCGGCGTACCGCGCGGTCAGCATCCGCGCCGCGTCGACCTGCTCGAGGGTCGCGCTGACCGCGTCGTCCCCGGTGAACCGGGTGGGCACGTAGACCGACCAGAACTGCGCACCCATCCCGCCGGCGCGCATCCGCGGCAGGTCGGTGTGGGTCGCGGTGCCCCCGGCGCCGACGTCGAGGCGCGAGAAGTCGTACGCCGCCTGCTCCCGCGCCGCCCAGAGGAGGTCGTTGTGCCCGTCGATCACCGGGTGCGCGGCGAGCAGCGCGGAGATGTCCATGACGCACGACCGTAGTCGCCCCGGGAACTCCGTGTCGGTGCCAGGCGTTAGCGTCCTGTCGTCCGCTGCCAGGCGGGGACAGGAGGGGGAGACGTGGGTTTCGTCCCGGTCACCGGTCCCGCCAGGCTGCTGGTGGGGGAGCCGCCCCGGGAGGGCTCGGTCGAGTTCACCGACGAGCGCCGCACGATCGTGATGCCGATCCGCGGGGCGTTGCCGGTTCTCGGCAAGGTCCGCGACCAGGCTGACGTGCACCCGTCGGTCGCGCTGCTCGCCGGCGCGGCGCTCATGGGCCTGCAGCTGGTGGCGTCGGGCCGGTTCGCACCCGACCCCGAGGGCCGGCACTGGCAGGTCGCCGGGCTCGACGCCGCCGACGAGCGCCGCATCGCCGAGCTGGCGCGCTCCCGCGCGTGGGACGGCTTCGACGAGGCGACGGCCGAGGGCATGGTGCGCGGGCTCCTCGACGCCGTGGTCGACACCATGCCCCGCACCACCCCCGGACGCTCCCGCCACCGCGGCCCTGCGCCCGCACGTCGTACGCCGTCGGGGGAGCCGTCGGCGTCGCCGCGCAGCCCCGACGCGTTCAGCGACGAGCTCCAGCAGCGGATCGCCCGCATCCGCGCCCGGGGCAACGACGACCGGCCGCACCTGGTCTCCATCTCGTTCCGCGTCGAGGCCGACGAGGAGGAGCTCGTCGCGGGCGCCGTCCGGCTGGTGCTGCAGGTGCACGCCGTCGACAACCCGGCCCACCTCGCCGACGCCTCCGAGCTCTGGGCCGAGTCGGGACCCGACGCGGCGCACGGCTTCGGCGACCGGGCCCGCACCCATGCCGCGATCGCCCTGCGGTCCGCGGCCGACGCCTGGCCCGTGCTCGACCGGCTGCTCGACCTGCGCGTCCCCGACGAGATCGTCCTCGACACCGACGAGATCCTCTCGCTGCTCGACGGGGGCGCCGCGGCGCTGACCGAGGCGGGCCACCCGGTGATGTGGCCCAAGTACCTCGACCGCGAGGTCACCCAGCGCGTCGAGCTGGGCCGCCGCTCGCCCGCCGGCACGCGCGAGGAGGCGCTGCACGACGGCCTGTTCGGGCCGCAGGCGTTGTTCGGCTTCGAGTGGCAGCTCTCGCTGCACGGCGAGGAGCTCAGCGACGACGAGATGGACGAGCTGGCGCGCACCACCAGCCCGATCATCAAGCTGCGCGACAACTGGGTCGCCGTCGACTCAGCGGTGATCAAGCGCGCCCGCAAGCGGCTGATCCGCACCGTCACGCCCGTGCAGGCGCTCGCGGCGACGCTCACCGGGGTCGTCGACATCGAGGACTCACCCTATGAGGCGGTGGTCGGCGCCAGCCTGCTCCCGGTGCGCGACCGGGTCCGGGAGGCCGCCACGGGTGACCTCGTCGACGTGCCGCCCGCGCTGCAGGCCGAGCTCCGCGACTACCAGCGCCGCGGCCTGACCTGGCTGGCCGAGCTCACCGGGCTCGGCCTCGGCGCCTGCCTGGCCGACGACATGGGGCTCGGCAAGACGATCACCCTGATCGCCCTGCACCTGCACCGGAGGGACACGGGGGCGGGCGGGCCCACGCTCGTCGTCTGCCCGGCGTCGCTGCTCGGCAACTGGGAGGCCGAGATCCGTCGGTTCGCGCCGGGGGTGCCCGTACGCCGCCACCACGGCAGCGCCCGCGACCTGGACGGGGTCACCGGGGGTTTCGTGCTCACGACCTACGGCACCATGCGCAACGACGCCGCCCTGCTCGCGGAGGTCGCGTGGGACCTCGTCGTCGCCGACGAGGCGCAGCACGTCAAGAACTCCCGCTCCGCCGCGGCCCGGGCCCTGCGCACGATCCCGAGCACGGCGCGCGTCGCGCTGACCGGCACCCCGGTCGAGAACGACCTCACCGAGCTCTGGTCGATCCTCGACTGGGCGATCCCCGGCCTGCTCGGCAGCCGCAACGCCTTCCGCAAGGTGTGGGCCGGCCCGATCGAGTCGGGCCTCGAGCCCACCAAGGCCCGGCAGTTCGCCGACCTGATCGGTCCGTTCCTCCTGCGCCGCCGCAAGTCCGACCCCGGTGTCGCGCCGGAGCTGCCGCCGAAGACCGAGACCGACCACCTGCTCGGCCTCACCCGCGAGCAGGTCGTCCTCTACGAGACCCTCGTGCGCGAGTCGATGCGCCGCATCGAGGAGGCCGACGAGGAGACCCGTCGCGGGCTGGTGCTCAAGCTGCTCACCGGCCTCAAGCAGATCTGCAACCACCCCGCGCACTTCCTGCGCCAGCCCAACCCCAAGCTCCGCGGGCGCTCGGAGAAGCTCGAGCTCCTCGACGAGCTCGTCGGCACCGTCATGGCCGAGGACGGTGCGGTCCTCGTCTTCACCCAGTACGTCGCCATGGCGCGGCTGCTCGAGCGCCACCTCGCCGCCGCAGGCGTGCCGCACCAGCTCCTGCACGGCGGCACGCCGGTGCGCGAGCGCGACGCCATGGTCGCCCGCTTCCAGGCGGGCGAGACGCCGGTGTTCCTGCTGTCGCTCAAGGCCGGCGGCACCGGCCTCAACCTCACCCGTGCCGACCACGTCATCCACCTCGACCGCTGGTGGAACCCCGCCGTCGAGGACCAGGCCACCGATCGCGCCTACCGGATCGGGCAGACCAGACCGGTGCAGGTCCACCGCTTCATCACCCAGGGCACCATCGAGGAGAAGATCGCCGAGCTGCTCGCCCGCAAGCGCTCCCTCGCCGACTCGGTGTTGTCCCGCGGCGAGACGGCGCTCACCGAGCTGTCCGACGCCGAGCTCCGCGACCTCGTGGAACTACGACGATGAGCGTCCCGATGAGCGCGCCCGACGGCACGGCCACCACCTACCCGCGGCTTCCTGCCCGTCGCGGCGGCGGGAGCGGCACCTGGTGGAGCAAGGCGGTGCTCCGAGCGGTGGAGGAGGCCGCCTTCGGCGAGAAGGAGCTCCGCTCCGGGCGGGCGCTGGCCCGGTCCGGGGCGGTCGGGGCGATCACGGTCACCGAGGGCGGCGCGGTCGCCGCGGTCACCGAGGGCCAGGACGCCTTCACCGTCGAGGTCACCGTGCCCGTCCTCGACGACACCGACTCAGCTGCGTTCACCGAGATCGTCGCGGCCGAGTCGGGTCGCATCGCCGCGCTCCTCGCCGGCCAGCTGCCGCACGCGTTCGTCGAGGCGGTGGAGGAGGCCGGTGTCGAGCTGCTGCCCTACGGCGGGGAGCTGGGGTCGGCCTGCACGTGCGACGCCTGGCTCGACCCGTGCCCGCATGCGCTGGCGGTGCTGACCCAGCTGGCCTGGCTGATCCAGGCGGACCCGTTCGTGCTGACCCACCTGCGCGGCCTCTCGCGCGAACGGGTGCTGCGCGACCTGCACCGGCTCCGGCAGCCGGCGGGGCCGGCCGGCGGGGCCGGGCCCGGCGCGTCCGGGTCCGACGACGCAGGGACGAGCGGGACCGAGGTCGACGACCTGGTGGTCGCCGAGGACGCGGCCGTCCGGGCCGCGCGCCTGCTGCGCCTGGAGAGCCCGTTCGACTCCTGGTGAGGAGCCCGCGCCCGGCTGGGGCTCAAGAGAGACCGAGCGCGCCGTGGGCCATGCCGCGCAGCACGTCGTGCATCTGCCGGTCGGGCAGCCGGCCGCTGTGCGGCGTGGAGTTGAGCAGCCCGAAGAGGACGTGGGCGCGGGTGCGCGAGGCCTCCGGGCTGAGCGTGGGGTCGTGGCGGCGGATCTGCGCCGCCCACTCGTCGACGTACGCGCGTTGGAGGGCACGGACCCGCTCGCGTGCCTCGTCGGGCAGGCTGCTCCAGTCGCGGTCCTGCACGACGATCAGCGCCCGGTGCTCGAGGGCGAACTCGATGTGCCACTCGACCAGTGCCTCGAGTGCCTCGCGGGGGCTGGCGGCCGTCGCGACCCGGGAACGTCCCTCGGTGAACAGCGTCTCGCTGATGGTCACCAGCATCTCGGCGAGCATCGCGTCCTTGGACTCGAAGTGCTTGTAGAGCGCGGGACCCGAGATGCCACAGGCAGCGCCGAGCTCGGCCACGGAGACGCCGTGGAACCCGCGGGAGGCGAAGAGGTCGGCCGCGATGTCGAGGATCTGCTGGCGGCGGGGAGTCACGACGCCGAGGTTAGTGGCTGCTAACCCCGACCGCGGCGCCCGTGGGACGAGAAGCGGCACGAGGCGCTGCGGCACCTCCGACAACGCCAGCGGAATCACTCGTACCTCCCCGACCAACCCAGTTGCTGCAGTGGGCCGCAACCCCGCAGCGGCCCACTGATCCCCCGATCGCGCACCCGACTTGATGGTAGATCGTAGGCGCTACCCCCCTAGGTGTGTGCGATGTCTACACCACTTTTGGGTAAAGGATCCGTCGTTCAGGCGTGTCGAAACCGTTGAATCACGCCCTGATGGTGTAGTTGGCCACTCGATGAGCACACGCGTGCGGCGTCGATGGACACGTCAGGTTAACGATCGCTAACCTGACGTCGTGTCCGAGTCACAGGCCCCGGCGACCGGGGCGGCCCCCACCATGCGCGAGCTCGTGGACGACCTGCGTGCCCGGCTGGCGCGGGTGCGCCAGGGCGGGTCGGAGAGCGCGCGGAAGAAGCACACGGATCGCGGGAAGCTGCTGGTGCGCGAGCGGGTGGACCGGCTGCTCGACCCGGGAAGCCCGTTCCTGGAGCTGGCACCGCTGGCGGCGTACGGCATGTACGACGGCGCCCGGTCTGGGGGCGGCGACGACTTCGCGGTCCCGTCGGCCGGTGTGGTGGCGGGCATCGGCCGGGTGTCGGGTCGCGAATGCGTCGTGGTGGCCAACGACGCGACCGTCAAGGGCGGCACCTACTACCCGATGACGGTGAAGAAGCACCTCCGTGCGCAGACGATCGCGGCCGAGAACCACCTGCCGTGCATCTACCTCGTCGACTCCGGCGGCGCGTTCCTGCCGATGCAGGACGAGGTGTTCCCCGATCGCGAGCACTTCGGCCGGATCTTCTTCAACCAGGCGAACCTGTCCGCTGCGGGGATCCCGCAGATCGCCAGCGTGATGGGCTCGTGCACCGCCGGCGGTGCCTACGTGCCGGCGATGTCCGACGAGACCGTGATCGTGCGCAACCAGGGCACGATCTTCCTCGGTGGTCCGCCGCTGGTGAAGGCCGCGACGGGCGAGGTCGTGACGGCCGAGGACCTCGGTGGCGGTGACGTGCACGCACGCACCTCGGGCGTGGTCGACCACCTCGCCGAGAACGACGCGCACGCGCTGGCGATCGTGCGCTCGATCGTCGACACGCTGCCCGCCGCGACCCCGGCCCGTACGCCGCGCACCGAGGTCGAGGAGCCGCACGAGCCGGCGGAGTCGCTCTACGACGTCGTGCCCACCGACACCCGCACGCCCTACGACGTGCGCGAGGTCATCCGGCGCCTGGTCGACGGCAGCCGGTTCCACGAGTTCAAGAAGCTCTACGGCGACACGCTGGTGTGCGGCTTCGCGCGGATCGACGGCTACGAGGTCGGCATCGTCGCCAACAACGGGATCCTGTTCAGCGAGTCCGCGCTCAAGGGCGCGCACTTCATCGAGCTGTGCAACCAGCGCGGCATCCCGCTGGTGTTCCTGCAGAACATCACCGGCTTCATGGTCGGGCGCGAGTACGAGAACAAGGGCATCGCCCGCGACGGTGCCAAGCTCGTGACCGCGGTCGCGTGCAGCGTCGTGCCGAAGTTCACCGTCGTCATCGGCGGGTCGTTCGGCGCCGGCAACTACGGCATGTGCGGGCGCGCCTACGACCCCCGCTTCCTGTGGATGTGGCCCAACGCCCGGATCTCGGTGATGGGCGGCGAGCAGGCGGCATCGGTGCTCGCGACCGTGCGCACCGACCTCGAGGACGAGGCCGCGGTCGAGGCGTTCAAGGCCCCGATCCGCGAGCAGTACGAGACCCAGGGCTCGCCCTACTACGCCAGCGCCCGGCTGTGGGACGACGGCGTCATCGACCCCGCCGACACGCGCCGCGTGCTGGGCATGGCGCTGGCGGCGACGTCGTACACGCCTATCCCCGAGCCCCGCTACGGCATCTTCCGGATGTGACCGTGGAGCCCGCGACGCAGGAGCCTGGGCTCCACGGAACAGGAGACAGCATGGCGAAGCCATCCCGAGTCCTACTGATCGCCAACCGCGGCGAGATCGCCCTGCGGGTCATGCGCACCGCTCACCGGCTCGGCTGGGGATGCGTCGCGATCCACACCGACCTCGACGCCGACGCGCCGCACGTGCGCGCGGCCGACCGGGCGGTGCGGGTGGAGTCCTACCTCGACATCGACGAGGTCGTCGCGGCCGCGCGGGCCACCGGTGCAGGGTTCGTGCACCCGGGCTACGGCTTCCTCTCCGAGCGGGCACCGTTCGCGCGGGCGCTGGCCGACGCCGGCATCACGCTGGTCGGGCCGTCGGCCGAGGTGATGGACACGATGGGCCGCAAGGACGCCGCCCGCGAGGTCGCCGTGGCGGCCGGGGTGCCGGTCGTGCCGTCGTACGACCTCTCCGGTCCCGACGCCGCCGACCCGGCGTCGTTCGCCTACCCCGTGCTGGTCAAGGCCGCGGCCGGTGGCGGCGGCAAGGGCATGCGCGTCGTGCGCAGCACGGCCGAGTACGCCGAGTCGTTCGCCGCTGCCCAGCGCGAGGCCCGGTCGTCCTTCGGCGACGACACGATCCTCGTGGAGAAGTACGTCGAGTCGGGCCGGCACATCGAGGTGCAGGTCATGGGCGACACCCACGGCACGGTGCTGCACTTCTTCGAGCGTGACTGCTCGACCCAGCGGCGCCACCAGAAGGTGCTCGAGGAGGCGCCGGCCCCGACGATCAGCGACGAGCAGCGCGCGGCGATCACCTCGTCGGCCGTCGCCCTGGCGCAGCAGTGCGGCTACACCGGCGCCGGCACGGTCGAGTTCCTGCTCGACAACGCCACCGGCGAGTTCTACTTCCTCGAGATGAACACCCGTCTCCAGGTCGAGCACCCGGTCACCGAGGAGGTCGTCCGCGTGCACGGGGAGCGGGTCGACCTCGTCGAGCTCCAGCTCCTCGTCGCGACGGGCGAGCCGCTGCCGATGGCCCAGGAGGCGATCACACTCGAGGGCCACGCGATCGAGGCACGCGTCTACGCCGAGGACTCCTTCCACGGGTTCCTCCCGCAGGCCGGTGTCGCCACCGGGGTGCAGTGGCCGGGTGACTTCACCGCTGGGCTCCTCGCTCCGCACGTCTTCCGGACCGGTGGTGACGACGGCGAGCCCACCGTCCGGGTCGACCACGCCCTCCACGGTGGCCAGGAGGTCAGCACGGCGTACGACCCCATGCTCGGCAAGGTGATCACCTGGGGTTCCGACCGGGAGGCCGCTCGAGCAGGGCTGGTCGCGGCGCTCGACCAGACCGAGATCCTCGGTCTCACGACCAACACCGGCTTCCTGCGGGTGCTTGTGGCGAGCGACGACTTCCGCGACGCGGCGATCGACACTGCGTGGCTCGACCGCAACGAGGTCGAGGCACCGTCGGACGCGGTGCCGCGGATCCTCGCCGCGGTCGCGCTGGCCGAGGCGCTCCCCGGCGCGCAGGAGCGCGACACGCATCCTTGGCGGCCGGACGGCTTCCGGCTCGGGGCGGACCCGGCGCCGCTGGTGGTGGAGGTGGACCGTCCCGTGGTGTTCGGGACCGGCACCGTCGACGGGCGGTCCGTGAAGGACTCACGCGGCGTCACCGGATACGGCTCTCCCTACTCGACATGGGCCACCGTCGATGGTGAGTTCTACTCGGCGACCGTGGGCGTCACGTCCGCAGCGATCGAGGTGGTGCTGCGCGGCCAGCGGTTCGTCTTCGACCGCCACGACCCGTTCGGCGACCATGCCGTCGCCGCCGGTGACGGCACGCTCCTCGCTCCGATGCCCGGCACGGTCCTCGCCGTCAACGTCACCGAGGGACAGGTCGTGGCCGAGGGTGAGACGCTGGGGGTGATGGAGGCGATGAAGATGGAGCTCGCGCTCAAGGCGCCGTTCGCCGGCACGGTCACCACGGTCGGCGCCACCACGGGCGACCTCGTCAAGCTCGGCGCCGTGCTGTTCGTCGTGGAGCCCTCCGATGACTGAGCTGTCTGGCCTGCCGATGACCGTCCGCGCCGACGGCCTCCCCGAGCGGGTCACGATCTACGAGGTCGGCCCGCGCGACGGCCTGCAGAACGAGCAGGCGATCGTCCCGGTCGCGGTCAAGGCCGAGTTCGTCCGCCGCCTCGTGGCCGCGGGCCTGCCGATCGTGGAGGCCACCAGCTTCGTCCACCCGAGGTGGGTGCCGCAGCTCGCCGACGCCGCCGAGCTGATGACCGAGCTCGGCGAGGCGGGTCGCGACCTCCCCGTGCTCGTGCCCAACGAGCGCGGCCTCGACCGGGCCCTCGAGCTCGGTCTGCGCCACGTCGCGATCTTCGGCAGCGCGACGGAGACCTTCGCGACCAAGAACCTCAACCGCACGTTCGACGAGCAGTTCGCGATGTTCGAGCCGACCGTCGCCCGCGCCCTGCAGGCCGGGCTCGACGTGCGGGCCTACGTCTCGATGTGCTTCGGCGACCCGTGGGAGGGGGCCGTGCCGATCGAGCAGGTCGTCACCGCCGGAACGCGCCTGCTCGACCTCGGCGCCGGCCAGCTGAGCCTCGGCGACACGATCGGTGTCGCGACCGCGGGGCACGTCACGGCCCTCGTCGCGGCCTTCGCCGAGGCAGGTGTCGGCACCGACCGCCTGGCGATGCACTTCCACGACACCTACGGCCAGGCGCTCGCCAACACCTTCTCCGCGCTGCAGGCGGGCATCACCACGTTCGACGCGAGCGCCGGCGGTCTCGGTGGCTGCCCCTACGCGAAGTCGGCCACCGGGAACCTCGCCACCGAGGACCTCGTGTGGATGCTGACCGGCCTCGGGATCGAGCACGGGGTCGACCTCGACGCGGTCGTGGCGACGAGCACGTGGATGGCCGCCCAGCTCGGCCGCCCCAGCCCCAGCGCCGTCGTACGAGCCCTCGGTCAGGCACAATCAGCCCCATGAGCCGCGTCGTCCACCTCCACATCGGCGCCCCCAAGACCGGCACGACGTACCTCCAGGACCGGCTGCTCCTCAACACCGCCTCGCTGGCACGTCACGGCGTGACCGTCCCGGGCCCGCGCGGCGGGCGGTCGGACATGTTCCACTTCCGGGCCGCGCTCGACCTGCTCGACCAGGACTGGGGCGGCGCGCCCGGGCACGCCGAGGGCGCCTGGGACGCGATGATGCGGAAGGTGCAGCGCGCCGACGGCAACGTCGTGATCAGCCACGAGATCCTCGCCGGTGCCAAGCCCGACAAGGTGGCCAAGGCGATGAACGACCTCGCCGGCAACGAGGTGCACCTCGTCTACTCCGCCCGGGACCTCGGCCGGCAGCTGCCCGCCGCGTGGCAGGAGTCGATCAAGCAGGGCCGCAAGTGGCCCTTCAAGCGGTTCCTCACCAAGGTCGAGCGGAGCCAGACCTGGTTCTTCAACGCCATGGACCTCCCGACCGTGCTGGAGCGATGGGGCGCCAAGCTGCCCCCCGAGCGGGTGCACGTCGTCACCGTCCCGCACGACCGCGGACCCAACGGCGACGAGCTGTGGCTGCGCTTCTGCCGGGCGTTCAGCATCGATCCCGGCTGGGCGCCGCTCGACTCCGAGCGTGACAACCGCTCCCTCGGCATCGCGGAGACCTCCCTGCTGCGCAAGCTAAACCGGCGCCTCGAGCTCGGTGTGTGGCGTGACCCGGCGTACGACGCCCTCATCCGCGAGCTGCTCGCCCAGCAGGTGCTGGTCTCCCGCAAGGCGATCCCGGTCAGGCTGCCACCCGACCGCTACGGCTTCGCCGAGCAGCAGGCCGACGCGTGGATCGAGTGGATCAAGGGCAGCGGCGTCGACGTGGTCGGCGACGTGGAGGACCTGCGCCCGCGCCGTCCGGCCGAGGACGAGAAGTGGAAGGACCCCGACCGGGTGCGCGCCAAGCTCGAGCTCGGCGCCGCCCTCGACGCCCTCACCGTGATGACGCAGGAGGCCGCGAACCGCGCCACGACCGACACGATCGGCGGCCGGCTCCGCGACGCCGCGCGCCGGCTGCGGGACCGGTGACCGGCAGCGCCACCCGACCGGCAGGGTCCGTGCACGGGTGGGTCGCCCACCTGCGCGCCGGCGGTACGACGCCGTGGCTGGCGTGGACGGAGCCGTCGGCCGACCCCGCTCCCTCGCCGTCCGGCCCCGCGCCGTCCGGTCGCGCGCTGCCCGGCGCCCAGCAGCTCGAGCTGCTGCGCCGGATCAACCTCGCCCGGGAGTCGAGGGCGCTGCCCCGCAGCGAGGACGACCAGGAGCGCAGTCGACTGGCCGACCGGGTGCTCACCGCGCCGGCGGCCGGACGCGGCAAGGCTGACCTGCCCGTGGTGGGCGCCGCGGCGGGCGGGTTCGGCGCGCAGCCGGTCGACCCCGCCACCGTCAGCGCCCACGAGCTGCTCCGGGTGGCGAGCACGCTCCTCGCCGACGACCTCGTCGCGCTCGGACCGGACCCGGTCCGGCGGGGCGTCCCGCGGCCGTGGCGGCGCCGGTTCCGTCTGGTCGGCGACCCGGTGGTCACCACCGCCGCACGTGAGCACCTGCTGGGTCGCGGCCGCCCCGAGGGAGGGCCCCGGCCCTTCGTCGTCGCGGTCGGCGGCTCGCTCGACGAGATGCTCGCCCACACCTGGACGCAGCGGTGCTTCGAGCACGGCAGCAGGCCGTGGGCCGACTGGCTGCGCTTCTGGCGCGAGCGCGACCAGCTGCCCGCGCGCGTCGACCTCGACGACTCGATCCGGCGCTGGGGCGGGCACCGGCCCTACGTCCGGGTCGTGACCGACCTCGACCAGCTGCCCGCGCACGTGGGCGTACGCCGCCTCCCGCAGGTCCGGGTGCCGGGCGCCGACCAGGCCGAGCTGGCGCGCCGGATCTCGGCGGTCGTGGGCCTCCGCATCCCGGTCGGCGAGCGGCCGGCGCTGATGCGGACGCTGCAGAGGCGGATGCCCGACACCGGCGTCCCGCCCGTCGTCGTACCCCAGACGGAGCAGGACTGGGTCGCGTCGGCCGCGGCGCGCACGACCCGCGCCCTGACCCGCGCTGGCTACCCTGTCGTCGGCGACCTCGCCGATCTCGCACCGCGCGCAGCGGTCCCCACCGGGCTGTCCCGGCACGGCGGCGCCGACGACCGGCAGGTGCTGGAGCTGGCGATCCGGATGATCGTCGACCCGGGGTGGCGCTCGGGTCGGGAGACCAGCAGCGAGAGGGGGGTGGAGCGGTGAGCAGGCGGGTGCTGCTGCACGTGGGCTGCCCGAAGACGGGCACGTCCTACCTCCAGGACGTCCTCTTCCGCAACCAGGAGGTCCTGCGCGAGCACGACATCCTCTACCCCGCCGACCGGTTCGACGCCCACTTCCTCGCCGCGCTCGACCTGATGACCCTGCCGTGGGGCGGCATCGAGACCGAGGCCGTCGGCGCCTGGGACCGGCTCGCCGCCGAGGTCCGTGAGTGGCACGGCACCTCGATCATCAGCCACGAGATCTTCGCGCGGGCGACCCCGACGCAGGTCGAGCGGGCGCTGGCCTCGCTCGGCGACGCCGAGGTGCACCTGGTGCTGTCGGCCCGCGACCTGGTGCGCCAGGTCCCGGCCGAGTGGCAGGAGAACGTCAAGCACCGCAGCCACATCACGTACGCCGCGTTCCTGCGCACCATCCGCGACCCGGCCCGCGACTCCCGCATCGGGTCGTGGTTCTGGGCGGTCCAGGAGCTCCCCGACATCCTCGAGCGGTGGGGCTCCTCGCTGCCGCCGGAGCGGGTGCACCTGGTGACGCTGCCTCCGCCGGGCGCGGACCGCGGCGAGCTGTGGCGCCGGTTCTCGCGGACCTTCGGGCTCGACGGGCTGCCGCTCGACCTGACCGCCGAGCGGGAGAACCCGTCCCTCGGCGTCCCCGAGACATCGCTGCTGCGCACCATCAACGAGCGGGTGACCTCGATCATCGCGCCCCCCGACTACCGTCCCCTGGTGCGCGAGACGCTCGCCCACCAGACGCTCTCGCGGAGCGTGACCTCGGCCCGCCTCGGCCTCGCGCCGGCCGACCACGCGTGGGCACGCGAGCTGTCGCAGCGCTGGATCGAGGTGCTCGACCAGCGCGGCTACGACGTCGTCGGCTCGCTCGACGACCTGCTGGGTCCCGACGCGGGCGCCTTCGCCGACCCCGACGCCGCGACTGCCGAGGAGCTGCTGCCCCCCGCGCTCGACGCGATCAGCGCCCTGCTGGTGGAAGGGGCGCGGCTCCGGGCGGTCGAGGAGCGGCTGCACGGCGAGCTGCGTGAGGCGCACGAGGAGCTCGAGCGGGCCCGGGCGACCACCGCCTTCCGCGCCCGGCGCAAGGTCGTGACGACCCTCGAGGGCAGTCCTGCCGGCCGGGGGTCGCTCGACGCCTACCGGCGCCTCCGCGGCCGCAAGGGCTGACCCGGCCGACCCGGCCGACCTGGGAAGCGCCCCGCCCTCGTCGGGGACTCCCCGCTCCAGCGGGGAGTCCGCCACCTCGAGGCCTTTGCAACCCCCTCCATGTGTCGGACTACCCCTTCCAGTTGGCAGTCCGGGGCGGCGGGCGCCTGCCCAGGGGCCGTACGACGACGGCTCAGCGTCGACGCGGCAGCAGCTCGCGGTCGGCGTAGCGGCCGATGCGCCAGGTCATGTAACCGTCGGCGCCCATGCCGACCACGCCGCCGACGACCGGCATCCGCCGGGCCACGGTCGTCGCCAGCCGCTTGCCGGCCACCCGCGCGACGATGTCGGTCGCGACGGTCGCCGAGATGGTGCCGTCGATGGTGGGGTCGTGGACCGGCGCGGTGGCGATCGCCATCAGTGCTGGGCAGCTTGCGCTTCTTCACCAGCTCGTGGACCTGCTCCTCGCCGAGGAGGGTGGCGAGCACGGCGTTGCGCACCCGTGGGTCGGTCAGGTCGTGGCCGCGCAGGTGGGCGATGCCGGCGACCATGCGGGACTGGATGATCGCCAGCCCGGTCACGTTGGCGGGGATCGCCACCGCCATCGTGACCAGTCCGCCGACGTTCGTGGCGAAGCCCTGGGCGCCGGCGAGGCGCACGTTGTTCTCGATGACCTCGTGGATCGCCCGCTCGACGTCGCCCCGCTGCTCGCGCAGCTGCTTGTCGGCGGCGGTCGCCGCCGGCGCGAGCGGCCCGACGCCGTCGATCGCGCGGTTGAGCGCCTCGCGCACGAAGCCGCCGGTCAGCCCCGGCGCGAGCTCGTTGATCTTTGGGGCGAGCTGCCACCCGACGGTCTGCTTCAGGCCCATGGCCCGATCGTACGGTCGTCGGCCCAGCGCGTTCACGACGCTCGGTCAGCGGCGCAGCTCGCAGGCCTTCAGCCGCTCACCCCGCACGCAACGGTCGCGACCGTTCGAGCCGTCCAGCACGTCCCGGCCGCGTCCGCCGTCGAGCAGGTCGCGGCCCTGGCCCCCGCCGATGCGATCGTTGCCGCCACCGCCGGACGCCCGCACCGGTCCGTACTGCTCGGTGAGGCTCAGCACCTCGGAGCGGCGCGTGCCCCACCACGTCAGCCGGGTCTCGGCGCTGCCCTCCCACCCGAAGGAGGTGACGGAGGAGAATCGGATGGGCGTGCCGACCTTCATCCGGTACGTGCCGCGGCGGGCGTCGATCTCGACCCGGCTGCGATGCGGTGCGGCGCGCAGCGAGGCTGCTGGGGCGATGCGGTCGGCGCCACCGCCGCCGCGGACGACGACCCGGTCGCCCCTGCCCTTGATGGCCGGGTAGAGGACGTCGTTGCCGCCGCCGCCGAGGAACGTCGCGCGGCCGCTGTTGCGGAAGCTCCAGGAGCCGAGACCGTCGCGACCCGGGCCGCCCAGGACGCGCGTGCCCTCCTCGGCCGCCGCCACGCGGAGGCTGTCCCGCCCGCCGTCGCCGTGCAGCTCGTCCACCCCGTGGCCCCCGTCGACCGTGTCCATGCCGGGCCCTCCGTGCACGACGTCGTCACCCGGCTCCGGGGCCGGGGGGTTCGGCATGCCCGAGTAGCCCCGGTCCGCCTCGATGACGTCGTCGCCGCCGCGCCCCTCGACCACGTCGTCGCCCCCGCGCGCGTCGATCTGGTCGTCGAGGTCCGTGCCGCGGATCACGTCGGCGTGCGGCGAACCCTCGACGCCCGCGCCGAGCACCACGGGCGCGATGGTGTCGGTGCCCTCGCCGGTGGCCGTGCCGGCCGCCATGTCCACGGTCACCGGGCCGGTGGCATCGCGGAACGACACCCGGTCGAGGTAGATCGAGTCCCCGTACCAGAGGTCCTCGCCCTGCGGGTCGTGGCCGAGGTCGACGTGGTCGTCGCCCGGGCCGGGGACCACCACGTCCCCCCAGAAGTCGTCGTCGGCGACGTACACGCCGTCGAGGCCCCCAAAGAGCCGGTCATCACCCACGCCCCCGCGGACCATGTCCTCGCCGCCGAGCGCGCAGATGGTGTCGTTGCCGGCCCCTCCGTCGATGGTGTCGCGGGCCTCGCTCCCGACGATGACGTCGTCGCCGGGGGTCCCCGTGACCGGTGCGGTCTCCGTCGAGTCGGTGATCGGCCCCTCCGGTGCGGGCACCACGATCGTTGCGGCCTTGCCGTCGCAGCCCACTGCCGCCGTGGCGGGAGCCGCGGTGACGGGGCCGAGGGTGCTCAAGGCCAGTCCGGCAAGAGCGGTCAGGGTCGCGGTGCGTCGCATGGTGTGTCCTCCGAGTAGGCGTTGCAGGTGGAGACGTCGTTCCGGGGGGTTTGGTTGTTCGCTAGCGTGCGAAGAGTGCCCATCGCCCCCGCTCCGACGCCGTGGGCCTTCCCGCCGAGCTCGACGTGGGACCCCGACGACGACCTCGTCGCGCTGGGCGCCGACCTCGAGCCGGGCACCCTGGTCACCGCCTACGGGCTGGGCCTGTTCCCCATGCCGGTGACCCTCGACGGCGAGGAGCACCTCGGGTGGTTCTCGCCCGTGGAGCGGGGGGTGCTGCCGCTCGACGGGCTGCGGGTGTCCCGGTCGCTGCGGCGCTCGGCGCGCGACTTCGAGATCCGCATCGACACCGCCTTCGACGACGTGGTGGCCGCGTGCGGGAGCCCGGACCGCTCCGACGGCTGGATCACCCCGGAGTTCCGGCACGCCTACGGCCGCCTCCACCGGCTCGGGTGGGCCCACTCGGTCGAGGCGTGGCGCGACGACCGGCTGGTGGGCGGGCTGTACGGCGTGAGCATCGGTGGGCTGTTCGCCGGGGAGTCGATGTTCCACCGCGAGCGGGACGCGTCGAAGGTCACGTTGCTGGCCCTCGTGGACCTGCTGTGCGACCGCCACGCCGGGCGCCGGGTGCTCGACGTGCAGTGGCAGACCCCGCACCTGGCCTCGCTGGGCGTCGTACGACGTCCGCGCGCGGACTACCTCGCCTCGCTCGGGCGGAGCCTCGACGTCCCGCTGCCGGACGCCTTCCGGGTGGACGACGAGGGTTCCCCTCCGTCAGGGTGGGCCCGATCGTGACGCGCCCGGCGTGGGGCGCGTCCCACCAGAAGGGGACCCCATGACCATCCGAGCCCGCCTGACCCTGACCGGCGCCGTGCTGCTGGTCGGGGCCGTCACCTCCGCCTGCGGGGGAGGCAGCGGCGCGCCCAGCGACGCGAGCAAGGACGGCTTCTGCGAGGCGGCCAACAGCCTGATGTCCGACGTGCTCCCCGAGGACATGAGCACGCCGGAGCTTCCCAGCGACGAGGACATGGCCCGGGCGGTCAAGGACTGGGGGTCGCGGATGGAGGAGGTCGGGACGCCGGAGGACATTCCCGACGACGCGCGCAAGGGCTTCGAGGCGGTCGTCGACCAGGCCAGGGAGATCGACGCGGAGGACTTCTCCGTGGAGAAGCTCGAGGAGCTCGAGAAGGGCGGCGCCGACGCCTCGAAGGAGGTCCAGGAACAGGCCGACGCCTTCGGTGACTACTTGACCGACACGTGCGGCAACCCGATGGACGACATCGAGATGCCCGAGCTGCCCGAGCTGCCCGAGATCCCCGAGTCGACCGAGTGACGCACGTCGCGGGTCCACGGCGCGGCGCCCGGTCGGGACGTACGATGAACGGCGGGGCCGCAGAGGGAGGGTGTGCCATGTCGATCACGCGCGAGGGCAGGATCTGCTCGTTCTGCGGCGAGCCGGGAGGGCCGGGCACCGACCTGCGCCTGATCGGCGGTCTCGGCGCCCAGGTCTGCGCCACGTGCATCGACGACTTCCACGCGATCATCCACGACGAGTCGGCCATCGCGGCGGTGAGCGGCCCCTTCCCGTGGGAGCGGATGGACGACGCCGAGCTGCTGGCGACCCTGCCCCAGATCCTCGCCTCGGCCGAGCAGAACACGGCCTTCGCCCACGAGTGGGTCGACCTGCTCCGCAGCCGCAGCATCTCCTGGGCCGAGATCGGGCGGGCGCTCGGCGTCTCCCGACAGGCGGCCTGGGAGCGATTCTCGCGCCGGTCGGGCGACAAGGGCGCCACCGCGTGACACCATCGGCCGACGTCAGGGTAGACTTGACGTACAAGGCGTCGGCCGGGCTGTCACGGGGGTGAGCCCGGCCGCCGCCTCTGCTGCCTGCCAGGGCCAGCCGCGGACGACAGCTACTTGAGCAGCTTGGACAGCCGCCGGTCCGCGAGCGGCTTCCCGCCCGTCTGGCACGTCGCGCAGTACTGCAGGCTCGAGTCGGCGAACGACACCTCGCGCACCAGGTCGCCGCAGACCGGGCAGGCCTGACCGGTGCGGCCGTGGACCGCGAGGTTGCTCTTCTTCTCGCCCTTGAGCTCGCTGGCTGCGAGCCCGCTCGAGCGCCGGACCGCATCGCCGAGCGTCGTGCGGACGGCGTCGTACAACGTCTGGAGCTCGGTCTCGTCGAGGCTGTTGGCCGGCTTGAACGGCGACATCCGCGCGGCGTGGAGGATCTCGTCGGAGTAGGCGTTGCCGATCCCGGCGACGATCGACTGCATGCGCAGCACGCCCTTGATCTGCTTGCGGCCCTCGGCCTCGAGGATCTGGCGCAGCATCTCGATGGTGAAGTCGTCGGACAGCGGGTCGGGTCCCAGCCGGGCGATGCCCTCGACCTCCTGCGGGTCGCGGACGACGTAGATCGCGAGTCCCTTCCGCGTCCCGGCCTCGGTCACGTCGAGCCCGGGCTGGGTCTCGAGGTCCGGGTCGTCGATGACGATGCGGGCGGCGAGCGGGTTCTTGGAGCTGGGCCTCGCCGGCAGTGCCGGCACCTCGTCGCGCCAGCGGATCCAGCCGGCCCGCGCGAGGTGGATGACGAGGTGCACGCCGCTCGCGTCGATGTCGAGGAACTTCCCGTGCCGCGTGACGTCGTCGACGAGCGTGCCGTGCAAGGCGTGCAGTGGCGGGTCGAAGGTCTTCAGCGCGCTGAAGGCGGCCAGGTCGACGCGGCTGATCGCGCGGCCCACGAGGCGACCGCGCAGGTCCTGGGCGAGGGCTTCGACCTCGGGCAGCTCGGGCACGCGCCCAAGTCTAGGCAGAGCCTTGTGGGGCGGGTCACAATGGAACATGGCCCAGCAGCGCACACCTCGCACCGGGACGGTCTTCCTCGACCCCCGCGGTGAGGACCGCTCGCTGCGCGTGACCTGGCACCACGACCGGCAGCTCGTGGTGCTGTCGCTGTGGCGCGACAACGTCTGTGCCGGCACCTTCCGGCTCGCCGCCGACGAGGTGCCCGACCTCATCGCCCTCCTGCGCCGCGGGCTTGATGACGCGTACGACGCCGCGCGCGAGCGCGTCGAGCGCCTCGACCGGCCCAGCGAGGTCGGCTGACTCGCCGACTATCCGGCGATCTAGGGATCTGCCTAGAGACCCGAATAGGGTCTGATCGTGGACCCGATCCGGAACCCGTACGCCCCCGGCGCGGGGCAGCGCCCGCCCGAGCTCGCCGGCCGTGACGAGCAGCTCGCGGCATTCGGCGTCGTGCTCGAGCGGGTCGCCAACGGTCGCCCCGAGCGCAGCCTCGTCCTCACCGGCCTGCGCGGGGTGGGCAAGACCGTCCTCCTCAACGCGCTCCGCGGCGCGGCCGTCCGCAAGGGGTGGGGCACCGGCAAGCTCGAGGCCCGCCCCGGCCAGGGCCTGCGCCGTCCGCTCAGCAGTGCGCTGCACCAGGCCGTCCGCGAGCTCGGCCACCGTGACGAGGACTCCGTCGACCACGTGCTCGGCGTCATCAAGTCGTTCGCGCACCGCGATGCCGGCGCCGGCGCGAAGCTGAAGGACCAGTGGAGCCCGGGCATCGACGCCGCCGCCGTACGCGGTCGCGCCGACTCCGGTGACATCGAGATCGACCTCGTCGAGCTCTTCACCGACCTCGGCGGGCTCGCGGCCGACGTCGGCAAGGGCATCGGCATCTTCATCGACGAGATGCAGGACCTCGGCGCCGACGACGTGTCGGCCCTGTGCGCCGCCTGCCACGAGCTCAGCCAGTCGGGGCTGCCCGTGATCGTCGTCGGGGCCGGCCTCCCGCACCTGCCGGCCGTGCTGAGCGCCAGCAAGTCCTACAGCGAACGGCTCTTCCGCTACCAGCGCATCGACCGCCTCTCCCGCGAGGCAGCCGACCGCGCGCTCGAGGCGCCCGCGGCCGACGAGGACGCGGCGTACGAGTCCGACGCCCTCGCCGCGATGTACGACGCGACCGGCGGCTACCCCTACTTCATCCAGGCCTACGGCAAGGCCGTGTGGGACCTCGCGCCGCGCTCACCGATCACCGCGGCCGACGTCGCCGTCGCCGCGCCCGAGGCCGAGTCGGAACTCGCCGTCGGCTTCTTCGGCTCGCGCTACGAGCGCGCGACCCCGGGGGAGCGGGACTACCTGATGGCGATGGCCGACGTCGCGCGGGCCCAGTCGGGCGCCGGCGGCGACGAGGACTCCGTGCCCAGCTCCGACGTCGCCGCAGCGCTCGGCAAGAAGCCCCAGTCGCTCTCCCCGGCCCGCGACTCGCTGCTGAAGAAGGGCCTCGTGTACTCCGGCGAGCGCGGCCGCATCGCCTTCACCGTCCCGCACTTCGGGCGCTACCTCCGCGAGCGCGGTTGATCGCTGTCGGAGCGGTGCGTGACGCAGGTTCTGGGGCCAGAAAACATGTCTCACGCACCGCTCAGGCGGGCGGGGTCAGGACGGCGGGGTGCGGAAGGACGGCGGCAGCTCCTCGAGGAGCCGGACCCAAAGCTCCGAGGCGGTGGGGTACGACGGTACGGCGTGGCGCAGCACGTGGACCGGGACGCTGCCGGTGACGGCCACCGTCGCCGCGTGGAGCATCTCGCCGGCCTCGGGGCCGACGAACGTCGCGCCGAGTAGGAGCCGGGTGTCGGCGTCGACGACGAGCTGGGCGTCGCCGGCGACGTGGTCGCGCAGCAGCCCGGTGCCGGCGGCCGAGGAGGTCGGCACCCGGGTCACGACGACCACGTGACCGGCGTCGCGGGCCTGGGCCTCGGTGAGCCCGACGCTCGCGACCTCGGGCTCGGTGAAGACGACCTGCGGGACCGGTGCCTCGCGGTCCGGCTCCCAGGCGACCTCGCCCGCCGCGGCGGCCGCGATGCGGGCCCCGACGACGCGGGCCTGGTGCTTGCCCCAGTGGGTGAGGGGCGGTCCGCCGGAAGCGTCGCCGACGACGTGCAGCCACTCGGGCAACCGGCCGTCCGTCACGTCGTCCGCGGTCAGGCCGACCGACGACAGTCCCAGGTCGTCGAGCCGCGGGCTCCGGCCGATCGCGAGCAGCACCTCGTCGGCCTCGATCTCGCCGCCGGTGGTGGTCAGGGTGACGGTGCCGCCGTGGACGCGCCCGGTGCCGGTGTCCGCGGGGGCCGAGCGGCATACGTCCTGCACGGAGGTGCCGAGCAGGACGGTGACGCCGCGCTCGCGCAGGCCGGCGAGGACGGCCTCGCCGGCGAAGGGCTCGGTCCGGCCCAGCAGCCGAGGACCCCGCACGACGAGCGTGACCGATGAGCCGAGCGCGGCCATCCAGGTCGCGGCCTCGCACGCGACCACGCCGCCGCCGACGACGACCAGCCGATCGGGCACCTCCACCACGCCGGTGGCGTCGCGGGAGCCCCACGGCAGCGCGTCGGCGTACTCCTCGGGGACGTGCGCCGCGCTGCCGGTGGCGATGACCACGGCCTGCCGCGCGCGGAGCACCACGTCGGCGCCGTCGGCCGAGGAGACGCGGACGCTCCGCTCGCCGCTGAGCCGCGCCTGGCCTCGTACGACGTCCAGGCCGGCGCCCTTCGCCCACTCCACCTGGCTGGTGTCGTCGTAGTGGGAGACCCACGTGTCGCGGCGCTCGAGCAGCGCCTTCGCCGCGACGTGGGCCGTCGAGACGCCGGGCAGGTCGGCCGTCACGTCGGCCGTCGCGACCGGGCGCAGCAGCGCCTTGCTGGGGATGCACGCCCAGTAGCTGCACTCGCCGCCGAGCAGCTCGTGCTCGACGAGGACCGCCGTCGCGCCGGTGCCCTCGACGGCGTACTGCGCAGCGTTCTCCCCGGCGGGGCCGGCACCGATGACCACTACGTCGTACTCGACTGTCTCCATGCCGGGGACGATACGGGGCGGGCGGATTCGCCGTCCCTTGCCCGTTCAACTAAAATCACCGGCGAGGGGAGTACCCCACCAACGCTCGTCGGTCACTACGGCGCCTCAGCAGGCGCCCCGGCGGGCGGCCGCCCCAACGCAGCACCGGGCGGCGGGGGAGACCTCAGGAACTGATCCTGAGGAGACCCATGTCGTCCATCGCGTCCCCCACCCTGTGGTTCGTCACCATCGGAGTGGTGCTCGCCCTGCTCGTCGTCGACTTCGTCGCCACCCGACGTCCGCACGAGGTCTCGATGAAGGAGGCCATCGGCTGGTCGGTGTTCTACGTCGCGCTGCCGCTGACGTTCGGCCTCTACGTCTGGAACGTCCACGGCGGTGACCGCGGGCTGGAGTACTACACCGGCTACCTCGTCGAGAAGTCGCTCAGCGTGGACAACTTGTTCGTCTTCATGCTGCTGCTCTCGGCCTTCGCAGTGCCGAAGGTGCTGCAGCAGCGCGTGCTGCTCTACGGCATCATCGGAGCGCTGGTGCTCCGCGGCATCTTCATCGCCCTCGGCGCGGCCGCGCTGTCGGCGTTCGACTGGGTGTTCCTGGTCTTCGGCGCGATCCTCCTCGCCACCGGCGTCAAGCTGCTGCGCGACGCGATCAGCGGACACGACCACGAGGTCGACGTCGCCGAGATGCGCGTGGTGAAGGTGATGCGCCGCTTCATGCCGGTCAGCGACGAGTACAACGGCACGAAGTTCACCGTCATGGACAAGGGCGTGCGCGCGCTCACGCCGTTCGCTCTCGTCACCGTCGCGGTGCTCGCGACCGACGTCGTGTTCGCCGTGGACTCGGTGCCGGCCGTCTACGGCATCACCGGCGACCCCTACCTCGTCTTCGTGACCAACGCGTTCGCGCTCCTGGGTCTGCGTGCCCTGTACTTCGTCCTGCAGGGCGCCCTCGGCGCGCTCGCGCACCTCGGCTACGGCCTCGCCGCGATCCTCGGCTTCATCGGCGTCAAGCTGGTGCTCCACTGGGCGCACGGCGTGTGGGCGTGGGTCCCCGAGATCCCGACGCTCGCCTCGCTGTTCGCGATCCTCGGCATCCTCGGCGTCACGATCGCCACGAGCCTGTGGGCCAACAAGCGGGAGAAGGGGCGTGCCGCCGAGGCCGACGAGTCGGAGCCCGTGGGCACCCGCTGACGGCTCACTCGACGGTCAGCATCGTCGCCCCGAGGCCGATCATCATCGTGCCGCCGGTGGCACTGAGGGCGTCGAGCCGCGTGGGGCGGCGCGCGAACCACGTGCGCGCCGTCCCCGCGGCGATCGCCCAGGTGCTGTCGGACGCGGCGGCCATGACGCCGAAGACGAGGCCGAGCAGCATGGTCTGCAGGGCCACCGGTCCGGCCGGGTCGGTGAACTGCGGGAGGAAGGCCACGAAGAACACGATCGTCTTGGGGTTGGTCGCCCCGACGGTGAAGCCGATCCGCACCGGGTGCCCGCGCCGGACCGGTGCCCGGTCGTCCATCGCGAGGCGCGCGTCGGCGCGGTGACGGATGGCCTGCACGCCGAGCCACACGACGTACGCGGCTCCGAGCAGCTTCACGACCGTGTACGCCGTCGCGCTCGCTGCGACGACCGCGCCGAGCCCGACCGCCACGAGGACGACTTGGGCCACCAGCCCGAGGGCGTTGCCGACCACGGACAGGAGCGCCTCGCGGCGCCCGACCGTCAGGGCCCGCCCGATGGTGAAGAGCAGGCTCGGACCCGGCACCTGGATGAACAGGATCGAGGCGACGAGGAAGGCCACCCACTGGCTCGACGAGGGCATGGCCCCAGTGTGGGCGTCCGGCGCCGCGAGGGGAAAGTGCTTTGCCGTCGACCGTGAGTCTCTGGGAGACTCAGCGGCGAGGGCGACGTCCGCCGCCCAGCCCGACGCGCCGGCCCCAGTCCGCGCACACGGCGAAGGGGAGCAGATCCTCGGACGCATCCTGAGTCAGGTTCGTCGACGCCCGCTGCAGCGGCGTACTGGGGGCGCAGCGCAGCCGAAGGTGATCGACATGACCAGGAACAGTGACTTCAAGCAGGTCGTCCGCGCCCGCATGGCCGCGACCGGTGAGGGCTACACCGCCGCGCGGGCGGCGCTCGAGCGGGAGGCGTACGACGCCGCACGCGCCGAGCAGGAGCGGCTCGTCGGGCGGCTCTTCCGCGGCGGCCGCATCGAGCGGGTGCCCGCGAAGCGGAAGGTCCGGGCAGCGGTGCTGCTCGAGGTGCTCAGCCGGTTCGAGCCGGGCCGCGTCTACGCCGAGCCCGAGGTCAACGAGGTGCTCCTCGGGGTGCACGAGGACTTCGCCTACCTGCGCCGCGAGCTGGTGAACTACCGCTACCTCGAGCGCGCGGACGGCCGCTACCGCACGGCCGCGCAGCCGCCGACCCGCTCGACGGTCGAGCGGCAGGAGATCCCGGCCTGGGAGGCGCACTGGCTGCCCGGGTTCCTCTCCGGAGCAGGGGCCGCAGCCGGAGCCGAGGCCTTCCGTCGCGAGCCCTGAGGCGGCAGGCTGGGGGCATGAGGGCAGGCATCGACCCCGCAGCGTCCCCGTCGGGCACCGGTTGCCAGGAGTGCGAGGAGGCCGGCGGCTGGTGGGTCCACCTGCGCCGCTGCGCGGAGTGCGGGCACGTCGGGTGCTGCGACTCCAGCCCCTCCCAGCACGCCACCGCGCACTTCCGGGCGACCGGCCACCCCGTGGTGCAGAGCTTCGAGCCCGGCGAGGACTGGTTCTGGGACTACGACCGCTCCGTCGGCGTGGAGGGGCCCAGGCTGGCCGACCCGCAGAGCCGACCCGAGGACCAGACGGTCCCCGGGCCGGCCGGCCGGGTGCCGGACGACTGGCGCGACCACGTGCACTGACCACCGCAGCCGCCCGTCGGGGTGCCGTGTCGCGCGTCGTGTGCGTGCCATGCTCGGGCCATGCGACGTACGCCGCGCGCGCGCCGGGACCGGACGCCCCGTGACCGGCCGCAGGTCGTGGCCCACCGCGGCAGCAGCCACGAGACCGCCGAGCACACGCTCGCGGCCTACGTGAAGGCCCTCGACGAGGGAGCCGACGCGCTGGAGTGCGACGTCCGGCTGACGGCCGACGGGCACCTCGTGTGCGTGCACGACCGCGACCTGCGGCGTACGACGTCCACGCCCGGGCTCGTCTCGACGATGAACCTCGCCGAGCTCGACGAGCTCGACTTCGCCTCGTGGAAGAACCCGTGGTCCGAGCTCGACGACGAGGCGCCAGCCCGCGACCCGGACGCCGGCAAGGTGCTCACCCTGCGCAAGCTCCTCGAGACGGTCGCCGACTACGACCGTCATGTCGAGCTGGCCGTCGAGACCAAGCACCCCACCCGCTACGGCGGCCTGGTCGAGCGGCGCCTGGTCGACGTGCTGGGCGACTTCGGGTGGGACCGTGCGGGCTCGCCCGCCCGGGTGATGAGCTTCTCGCTCAACGCCGTCAACCGCGTCCGCCGCCTCGCACCCGGGCTCGACGTCGTCATCCTGGTCGAGAAGGCGCACCACTGGCCGGTGCTGCGGCCGGTCGTCGGCGACGACTGGATCGTCGGGCCCGGGATCAAGGAGCTCCGCGACCACCCCGGTCTCGGGCGGCACCTGCGCAAGGAGGGCCGCGAGATCCACGTCTGGACGGTGAACACCGCCGACGACCTCGAACTCTGCCTCGACCTCGGCGTCACCGCCGTCATCAGCGACCGGCCGGCCTACATGCTGGAGCTGCTCGGCCGATAGGTTCTGGGCATGGCCAAGAAGTCCCGCAAGCCCACTCCGTCCGCCCCCGCCGCCGGCGAGGTCGGCCCCCGCCAGCCCTGCCCGTGCGGTTCGGGCAAGCGCTACAAGGCCTGCCACGGTGCGGCCGGCGGCGCCGCGCCGACCTTCGTCGCCCGTCCGTTCGAGGGCATGCCGAGCGAGTGCGATGTGATCGCGCTGCGCGAGCTGGTGCCGGCCGCGACGGCGCCGCTGACGCTGAAGGAGGGCGACCGCACGGTCCGCCTGGCGACCCTCCTGCCCGGCGCCGCCCCGGCCATGGTGCGCGAGTCGGGCGACATCTGGCTCGGGCTGCAGGTCCAGCACTCCTACGGCAACCCGGCCCGCGACCTCGGCGCGGTCCTCGAGGCCGCCCTGGCCACAGAGGAGCCGGGCATCGTCGGGCTGATGACCGATCCTGGTGAGGGCGCGAGCATCCAGGACCTGATCAGCGACTCCAGCCTCGACATCACGGTGCACGACGGCTTCGAGTACTGGATCGATGACATCCCCGAGCGCGACGCGAGCATGGAGGCCGCGCTCGAGCAGGCCAACGGCGGCGTGATGCCGACCAGCCGGCTGACCTCCGTCGAGGCGGCCTACTGGACCAACGTCGGCACCAAGGAGCACCTGCGCTGGGTCATGCCGCACCCCGAGGACGCGCTGCTCGACGCGCTCGCCCGGCTGCACGCCGCAGGCACGGATTCCGTGGCCGAGGGCTCCCGGTTCGTCGGCATGTTCCGTGCCCACGGCCTGCTCGCCCCGGTCTGGGACCTCCCGGTCGGCACGGGCCCCGAGGTCCTCGAGGAGCCGGCGGCTCGGTTCGCGGCCGACCTGGAGGAGGCGTTGAAGGGCGGGGAGCTGAGCGCCGCCGAGAGGTCCGCGCGGGCAGGACTCGCCAACCGTCAGGTGACGATCCGGTAAGGACCGGTCCACCATCCGACCACGTCTCGAACACAACGGATCCAACGGTTGTGCGGGCCCTCCGGAGCGGAGTAGATTCGTCTCTGCCCGGTCGTTGTTGTTTCCCCCGTCAACAACGACCGGGCTTTCACGTCTCAGGCCGGCGTTCGCACGCGCCACGCCTCGAGGTTCGTGAACCCCTTGGCCGAGATGCGGCGGGCGCGCCGGAACCGCCAGCTGTCCTCGTCATCGGTGGCGAGCGCCTCGTGGACGCCCGCGTCGACCAGCACGCTGCCCGGTCGGGCGGCCGACGTCAGGCGGGCGGCGGCGTTGACCGTGGAGCCGAAGACGTCGCCGAGGCGTCGTACGACGGACCCGTGCGCGATGCCGGCCCGCACCGCCGGGAAGGGGTCGTCCTCGTCCGCGCCTCGGGCGGTCAGCGCGAGCGCGACTTCCGCGGCGGCGGCCGGGTCGGCGACGGTGAAGAGGATCTCGTCGCCGATCGTCTTGATCACCTGGCCGCCGTGGTCGACCACGAGCGCGGTGGTGTCCTGCTCGAAGCCGTCGACCCACTGCACCAGCGCGGGCCCGTCGAGGCTGCGGCTCTGCGTGGTGTAGCCGACGATGTCGACGAAGCACACCGACAGCTGCGACTCGGTGGTGGTCAGGGTGCTCGCGTCCTCGAGCAGGTGCTCGGCGGCGCTGGCGAGGTGGCGGCGCCAGACGTAGCCCTGCAGCGCCTCGACGCGGGGGAGCACCTCGCCCACGAGCTCGGTGAGGCCGGTCGGACCGCCGGTCGGACCCCTGCTCGGGCCGTCGGCCGGGTCGCCGTCCTCGGCGGCCAGCCCGGCGAGCAGCGTCGTCTGCCACTCGGCGAGGCGGGCGTAGCTGCGGCCCCAGGTCCGCACCAGCGCCGCCTGCGACTCCGGTGACAGGACCCCGATCCGCACCAGCTCGGCGGCGAGCCGCAGGGCCTTGACGTCGCTCTCGGCGAAGGCGACGTCGTCGTCGGCGCGGTGGGGGAAGCCGAGCTGGTGCCACAGCGTGATCGCGACGTCCAGGGGCACGCCGGCGCGCTCGGCGACCTCGACACGGGTCAGGCTCGGCTCCTCGCCGAGGAGGACGACCCCCAGCGCCCGGGCGTCGGGTCCCGGATCGCTCATGCTCAGCCGCTCCCGAGGTGCCTGGCTGCCGCTGCCCGGAGGGCCTTGTCGAAGGCGGGGATCTCGGTGGCGAGCTCCTCGAGCGTCTCGCGGGTGAAGTGCACGACCCGCAGGGGGGTCAGGGCCACGACGGTGGCCGAGCGCAGAGTGCGGTTGACGATCGCGGCCTCACCCACCACGGCGCCCGGACCCAGGGAGGCGACCTCGACGCCGCCCCTGCGGACCGACACCTCGCCCTCGGTGATGAGGTAGGCCTTGTCGGCCGGGGTCCGCTCCGCGATGGGCGACCAACCCTGCGGGAGGCTCAGGGCGCGGCCTGCTGCCAGCACGCGCTCGACGTCGGCGGGCCCGAGCCCGTCCAGGATCGACTCAGTCATGCCCCCTCAACGATCCACAGGGGCAGGGGTGATGCCCGGGCTCGGCCCGGACCGGGCTCAGTCCGCGTGCAGCGGCTCGCGGGAGATCGGGCAGCTCATGCAGCGCGGGCCGCCGCGACCCGAGCCCAGCTCCGACCCTGCGATGCGGACGACCTCGATGCCGGCGTCCTCGAGCCGGTCGTTGGTCTCGTCGTTGCGCTCGTAGGCCACCGCGACCCGCGGCGCGAGGGCCAGGGTGTTGTTGCCGTCGTCCCACTGCTCGCGCTCGGCGGTGACCGGGTCGAGGCCGGTGTCGATCTGGTGGAGCGTGTCGATCTGCATCGCCTTGGCCGCGGCGACGAGGAAGGGCTCGGAGTCACTGACGCTCAGGGTCAGGTCCGACTCGCCCGAGCCCGGGTCGTCGAGCGTGACCGTCACCGCGCGGAGGGTGTCGGCGACGTTGGGGTACATCACGACCTTGTCGACGTCGACCATCGTGCAGACCGTGTCGAGGTGCATCGTCGCGCGCTCCTGCGCGATCGGCACGGCCAGCACCGTGTGGGCGAGGTCGGCGTGGAAGACCTGGCGCGCCAGCCGCTCGACCCCGGCGGGCGTCGTACGCTCCCCGACGCCGACCGCGATCACGCCCGGCGTGAGGAGCAGGACGTCGCCGCCCTCGACGTGCTCGTTGTGCCAGCCGTGGATCTTGCGGGTGCCGGCGAAGCGCGGGTGCTCGGTGTAGATGAGCTCGGTCAGCTGCGTCTCGCGCTTGCGGGCCGGCATCGCGAGGCTGGTGACGGCGACGCGGTCGCGCACCCACACGCTCGAGTCGCGGGTGAAGAGGAGGTTGGGCAGCGGGTCGATGAGGAAGTCGTGCGGGTGGAGCAGGCTCGTGACCAGCCCGTGCCCACCCTTGACCTCGTCGTTGCGGATGCCCGCGGTCAGCACGTCGGTCAGCTCGTCAGGGGAGAGGTCGCGCAGCGCCTGCGCGAGGTAGCGCCGCATGGTGTCGCCGAGGTGCAGACCCGACAGCGCGCTCGTGATCGCGTGGTTGCGGGCCATCTCGCTCTCGAGCGTCTCGGTGAGCAGCTCGGTCAGGTAGAGCACCTCCACGCCACGGTTGCGCAGCGTCTCCGCGAACGCGTCGTGCTCCTCCTGCGCCCGGCTCACCCACGGGATCCCGTCGAAGAGCAGGCGGTCGTTGTTGCGCGGCGTGAGTCGCTTGAGCTCGTTGCCGGGGCGGTGGAGCATGACGGTCGCCAGTCGGCCGACCTCGCTGTCGGCTCCGTGCGGGGTGCCGCTGCTGGTGGGGTTGGGCATAGGCGGGACTCTAGCGCTGCCCGCGGCGAGCGTCTTGCCCGGAAGTCGGGCCACGCCGCCGCTTCGCCACCGCGCACGTGCTGCGGTTGTGGCCCCGCGAGTGGCGATCCGAGGGTCACATCCGCCGCACGTGCTCAGGCCGCGTCGGCGTGACCCGGAAGTGTGCGCGCCACTCCTCGCTCAGGCGCAGCGGTACGCCGGGCAGCCCGCGCGCCAGCAAGGCTCGGTGGACTCGCCGCGGGGTCTGCTCGGGTGTGGCGTAGATGCCGGAGCCGATGACGGGCAGCAGGCGCCACCCCGAGCCGTCGACGGCGTCACGCCGCTCGAGGTCGTGCTCCCAGGCCCCGGGGACGAGCACGTGGACCTTGCCGTGGAACTCGACCGCCACCTTGATCGAGGGGTAGCTGAGGTCGTACTTGCGGATCACCTCACCTGACTCGTCGCGCACCTTGAGGTTGACCTTCGGCTCCGGCAGGCCGGCGAGCACGAGGAGCATCCGCAGCCGGGTCTCCATCGGCGAGTCCACGTCGCGCCGGACGTACGACGCCGCGCGCCGGGCCGGTGACGCGGCCTTGTGCCGCACGTCCGCGCAGAGGCGGACCAGTGCCTCGGGGGTGACCAGCCGGCGACGGACCATGGCATCGCCGAGCACGACGAGGTCGACCAGTGTGAGCAGCTCCGCCATCTCGACGAACAGCATCAGCGGCTCGGTCACCCGTACGCCGCCGACCACGCGGGTGGCGGCGTGCCGGCCCACGTGCGCCTTCACGCCGCGGTGCCGACGCCGAAGACCTGCGCGCCGGACGGCCACGTGCTCGTCGGCGATCGTCGGGATCGGGAGGTCGTACACCCGCGCTGCCGAGGCATGGCTCGCCCAGGCCACGCCGTCGTACGGCAGCAGGGCGGCCCGGGCGCGCACGCGCGGGGTGATGATGGTCGTCGCGGCGACGAACGTGCCCGGCAGCACGAGTCGGTAGCCGGGCCCGCGCAGCTCCTTGGCACTCACGCCTGCTTCGAGCGCCGCACGACGCAGGAACGGTGTCCTCGGGTCGAAGTCCATGCGCGGATGGTGCCCAGATCTCGGCGCCTCCCGCTCGCGTCATCCACAGGCCTGCGCCTGCCACTCCTCGCGGAGGAGGGCGTATTCGTAGGAGTCGGTCCACTCGCCCTTGGACCAGAAGTCCCCGAGGCGGTGGACCTCGCGGCGCATGCCGAGGCGCTCGCAGAGAGCGGCGGAGCGGTCGTTGCGCGCGTCGAGGTTGGCGACGACCCGGCGGAGGCCGAAGTGCTCGAACCCGAGGCGCAGCACCGCGCGGGCGGCCTCGGTGGCGTACCCGCGGCCACCCGAACCGGGCAGGATCGTCCAGCCGATCTCGCCCTCGGTGAGCCCAGTGCCCTGGAGGTGCAGCATCGAGTCGCCGACCACGGTGCCGTCATGGGTGGCGACCACGAGCCCGACGAAGGTGCCGTCGCCGGCGTCCATGCGCCGCCGGACCATCTCGCCGACCTCGGCACGGTTCATCGGCCGGCTCAGCAGCAGGCTCGTCCACTCCTCCGAGGCCCACCCGACCGCGAACGCGTCGGCGTCAGCAGGCTCGAACGGGCGCAGCACCAGCCGCTCCGTGCGCAGCGGCCAGGTCGGCGGGACCGGGGTGAGGAACGCCTCGCGAGGGCCGTCGACCCACCTCTCGCGGACCGTGGGGCCACCGAAGCGAAGCCGGTCGTACGCCGTCATCGGCAGGAGGATCGCGTCGAGCCCGGGCACCGCCAGCACGCCGTCGACCGCCTGGCCGAGCAGGCCGCGCCCGACGGGGTCGTGAGGGTCGCGGCGCAGCAGGTCGACCGCGGCCTCCGCCTCGGCGATCCGCTCGGTCTTCGCCTTGATGCGCGTGGGCGTCACCTCGCGCAGGCAGACGTACTGCCCGGACAGGTAGTGGCCCCACTCCTGCTCGCCGGTGGCCGGGTCGTCGGGCCAGAAGGCGACGAACCACCTCCGCAGGTGGTCGAGCCCGCCGGCGACCTCGGCCAGGGTTCCGTGGTCGGCGGGCACCATCGGCGTCCCGTCGCGCAGCACGTACGACGGCAGCGGCAGGCGGCCGGCCAGCATCTGCTCCATCGCCTCGGGCGTCGCCTCGACGAAGTGCTCGCGGACGTAGGCGTCGTCGGCCTCGGTCATCGGGTGGTCGCCGTTGACGGCGACGAAGCGGTCCCGGACAGCAGCGACCAGGGGGTCGCTCAGCGCGTCATCTCCCACACCGTCAAGGCTGCCATGGACACGCAGACGGCCGCACCCACGTAGTGCAGCACCGAGAGCCGCACGCGCTGGAGCAGCAGCCGGCCGACGATGACCGCGAGGCCGGAGACTGCGAGCAGGGCGCCCCAGGCGCCGAGGAAGACCGACACCGGGTCGTCGTACTTGGCGACGAGCGAGATCGTCAGCAGCTGCGACAGGTCGCCCCACTCGGCGGCGAAGAGGACCAGGAACGACGTGACGACGACCCTGAACCCGTGTGCCGCGGAGTCGGACCTGGCGGCGTACTCGTCCTCCTGCGCCCCCTCGTCCGTGTCGGCGGTGCGGGCAGCCCGGAAGAGGATGATCGCGCCGATCAGGAACATCAGTGCGGCGACGGTGTGGATCAGCTGCTCGGGCAGGAACGAGGCGGCCTTGCCGATGCCGACCGCGACTCCCGTCTGCACGAGGAAGGCGAGCCCGACGCCGATCCAGACCAGGAGCGGGCGCATCTTCGTCGACATCACCAGCGTGGCGATGAACGTCTTGTCGGGCAGCTCGACGACGAAGATGGCGCCGAAGGCCAGCGCCACCACCACGAGATCGATCACCGGGCGAGTGTGTCAGTCACTGCGCTCGGAAGGCGTCGGCGGGGTAGACGCCGAGCACCTTGACCTCGGTGGTGAAGAACGCGAGCTCCTCGAGCGCGTTGCGGACCGGCGTGTCGTCGGGGTGGCCGTCGACCTCGGCGAGGAACTGGGTGGCGGTGAAGTGCCCGTCGACCATGTAGGACTCGAGCTTGGTCATGTTGACGCCGTTGGTCGCGAAGCCGCCCAGCGCCTTGTAGAGCGCGGCCGGGAGGTTGCGCACGTTGAAGATGAACGTCGTCACGACCGGGCCGTTGCCGGACGGAGCCTGCTCGAAGTCACGGGAGAGGACCACGAAGCGGGTGGTGTTGTGGTCCTCGTCCTCGATCTCCTCGCGCAGGACCTGCAGGCCGTAGATCTCCGCGGCCAGCGGCGGCGCGATCGCGGCCTGGGTCGGGTCGCCGGACTCGGCGACCTCCCGCGCGGCGCCGGCGGTGTCGCCGGCCACCACCGGTTTGAGGCCGAGCTCGCGGATCACGCCGCGGCACTGCCCGAGGGCGTGGACGTGGCTGTGCACCGTCCGCAGCGACTCGATGCTCGCCTCCGGGAGTGCCATCAGGGAGAACTGGATGCGCAGGAACCGCTCGCCGACGATGTGCAGGTCGGAGGTCGGCAGGAAGTGGTGGATGTCGGCGACCCGGCCTGCGATCGAGTTGTCGATCGGGATCATCGCCAGGTCGGCCTCGCCCGTCTCGACGGCGGCGAAGGCGTCCTCGAACGACGCGCACGCCAGTGGCTCCCAGTCGGGGTAGGCCTGCTGGCACACCAGGTGGGAGTTGGCGCCGGGCTCTCCCTGGTAGGCGATGCGTCGGGTCACGTCGGCGAGTGTGTCACCTCCGGCCGTGTCCGCCCGTCCGTGACCGCCCCCCGAACATAGGGTCGCCCCATGCTCGATGTCGTCGCCGTCGTCCTCGCCGCCGTCGCGTGCGCGCTCGCCGCGCTCGCCCTCCGTCGTACGACGACCCGCACCGGTGGCGAGGGCGTCGACGCGCTGCCCGAGGACGTGCACGGCCTGCGGCAGGAGGTCGCGGCCCTCAAGGCGGAGAGCTCCGACGCGCTGCGGCACCTCTCGGTCGTGCGGTACGACGCCTTCGGCGACGTCGGCGGGCACCTCAGCTGGAGCCTCGCCGTGCTCGACGACGCCGGCCACGGAGTCGTACTGACGTCAATTCACGGTCGCAGTGAGGCCCGCACCTACGCGAAGTCGATCTCCTCCTGGTCGTGCGAGCAGCAGCTCTCGCCCGAGGAGGAGGAGGCGATCGGGCACGCCCGCCCCTGACGCGCGCGTGAGGTGGCACGAGGTGGGTCAGGTCCCTCAACCCCTCACGCGGTGTTCCGGCACGGGCCGTGACACCTCGGCCGGCGGAGCCCGGCGGGAACCGGCACGGGGTGGGTCAGGTCGGGCGTGAGGCGCGGCCCGCGTCACACCCGCGACAAGTGGGCGTCAACGCCCGCTAAGACCGCGTCAAGACGGGCTTCACGGCGCGGGTGCAGGACGACGCTGGAGACATGAGTCTTCTGTCCAGCCTGCTCGTGGTCGCGGTGGTGTTCATCGCGCTCTACGTCCTCGCAGCACTGATCTTCCCGGAGCGTTTCTAGTGTCCGACACCCTCGGCGGTCTCCTGACGATCACCCTCCTCGTCGCCCTGCTCGCTGCGGCGTACGTCCCCTACGGCGACTACATGGCCCGGGTCTTCACCAGCACCAGGCACCTGCGCGTCGAGCGCGCGGTCTACCGCCTCAGCGGCGTGAACCCCGATGCCGAGCAGGGCGTTCGGTCCTACGCGACCAGCGTCATCGGCTTCAGCCTGGTGAGCATCGTGGTCCTGATGGCGATCCAGCTCGGCCAGGCCGCGCTGCCGATGGACCGCGACCTGCCGGGCGTCCCGTTCTGGATGTCCTTCAACACCGCGGGACTACGAGGTGGAGACCGCCGGTGACGGTCGGTCCGCGCTCCAGGTGGTCGACGAGCGGATGCCGGACGTCGTCCTGCTCGACCTGGGCCTGCCCGACCTGGACGGCGTCTCGGTCCTGGCACAGCTGCGCTCCTTCACGAAGGTGCCGGTCATCGTGGTCTCCGCGCGCAGCGAGTCCGACGACAAGGTCGAGGCGCTCGACCTGGGGGCCGGCGACTACATCACGAAGCCGTTCTCGATCGAGGAGCTCATGGCGCGCGTCCGCGCGACGACGCGCCGGGCCGCACGCGACGAACCCGACCTGGTCGTCGAGGTCGACGGGCTGCGCCTCGACATCACCGACTCGCGGGCCATGCGCGGTGGCGAGGAGATCCACCTGACCCCGACGGAGTGGCGCATCGTGGAGGTCCTCGCCCGCCGCCGCGGTCGGCTGGTCCGCCAGGCCGAGCTGCTCACGGCCGTGTGGGGGCCGGCGTACGACACCCAGACCAACTACCTCCGCGTCCACCTCGCCAGCATCCGTCGCAAGCTGGAGGTCGACCCCGCGCACCCCGTGCTCTTCGTGACCGAGCCGGGGATCGGCTACCGCTTCGCCCCCTGAGCTCCCGAGGCACCTGGCCGGTCGAGTGCGCTCGCGGTAGCAGTCGCCGCGGGGCTGCGCACTCGACCCGAGCGGTCAGCGAGGGACGCGCACCAGCAGGCGGCCGTGGATGCACTCCATGTGGAGCTCGCGGCCCTCGCCGATGGAGTCGCCGTCGAGCTGGCGGGGGGTGTCGGCGGTGGCCTTGATCCGCACCCGCGAGCCGGTGCGGCGGTCGAGCGTCTCGTCGACGACCGTGCTCTTGCGCAGCACGCGCATCGCCACCGTGATCCACGACAGGAACTGCCGCGGGTGGATGATCACCACGTCGAGGATCCCGTCGTCGATGGTGGCGTCGGGCAGCAGCGGCATGCCGGCCTGGAGGAAGCCGACGTTGCCGACGACGACCGTGCGCGCCCGGTGGACGGTGGGCTCGTGGTCGTCGATCTGGATCTCGACCTTCACGGCGGGGAACATCAGCGACCGCAGGCCGGAGACGACGTAGGCCACCCAGCCGATCCTCTTCTTGATGTCCTCGTTGACGCCCTCCATGATCGCGGCGTCGAAGCCCATGCCGGCCATCACCATGAAGTGGGTGTCCTCGATCCCGTCGCCGCCGACCTCGACGAGGTCGATCGCCCGGTCCTGACCGTTGAGGGCGACGTCGATGGCCGAGCGGATGTAGAGCGGGATCCCGAGGTTGCGGGCGAGGAGGTTGCCCGTGCCGGCGGGGATGATGCCGACCGGGATGCCGGTGCCGGCGAGCTCGGCGCACACCTCGCGCACCGTGCCGTCGCCGCCGCAGACGATGACCAGGTCGGCCCCGGAGACGGCGGCGCGTTCGGCCATCCCCGTGCCGGGGTCCTCGACGGTGGTGTACTGCCAGGTCGGCTCGGACCAGCCGGACTCCGCGGCCATCGAGGCGACGAGCGAGCGGAACTGACCGACGTCCTCGACCTTGATCGGGTTGAGGATGACGGCGAGCCGCTTCTCCGAGGCGTACACCTCCGGCAGCGGTTCGACCCGGGCCGCGGTCGAGCGCGGCCGGGGGTCGATGAACGCCAGCGCGAGGAAGAAGATCGTCAGGGCCAGCAGCAGGCCGCCGATCACATCGCTGGGGAAGTGCCGGCCCAGGAGCACCCGGTCCAGGCCCACGAGGACCCACCACGCCACGACGGCCGCGATGCCGAGGCGGCGCAGCGACGCACGACGTACGAACAGGACGAGCAGCATGACCAGGAGCGCCGCGAACGCGGCCGTCGAGGAGGCGTGGCCCGACGGGAAGCTGAAGTTGACGTGCTCGCCCAATGCGTCCTGCCAGTCGGGCCGGTCACGACCGAGGAAGTGCTTGAGCCCGGTGGTCGCGAGCGAGGTCGCCACCATCACCACGACGACCAGCAGTGCCGCCCACCGGTGCCGCCGCAGGAGCAGCACTCCGGCGAGGACGATGGTGAGGACGGTCATGCCGATCGTGCCGAACGCGACCTCGACGAACCGCAGCGCCTCGACGAGCAGGCCCTGGTCGTCGGCCCAGTCCTCCAGCCGGCGGCCCTCGGTGTCGAACGCGTCCAGCGGGGACCGGTCGCGGGTCACGAGGAAGCCGAGGACCGCGAACAGGGCGGCCGCGAGGGCTGCCCCGCCGAGGGCGCGGTTGCGGGAGGCGGGAGTCACCCGCGAAGTATGCCCAAACCGAGTCGTCGGCCCCACGCCCCTCCGGATAGCCTTCCCATGTGATCGATCCCCGCCTGCTCCGTGACGACCCCGACCGCGTGCGTGCCGCCCAGGCCAAGCGCGGGCTGTCCGACGACGTGGTGGACCGGGCGCTGGCGGCGGACTCCGCGCGGCGGCAGGCGATCGCCGACTTCGAGGCGAAGAGGTCGGAGCAGAAGGCCAGCGGTGCGCTCGTCGCCAAGGCGCAGGGCGAGGAGAAGCAGGCCCTGCTCGCCCAGGTCAAGGACCTCGCCGCGAGCGTCAAGCAGGCCGAGGCTGCGCGCAACGCGGCCGAGGCCGAGTGGGACGAGGCCATCAAGGCGATCCCCAACCCGGCCGCCGACGAGGCCCCGGCCGGCGGCGAGGACGACTTCGTCGTCCTCGAGCACGTCGGCACCCCGCGGGAGTTCGACTTCGAGCCGCGCGACCACATCGAGCTCGGCAAGCTCCTCGGCGCCATCGACCTCGAGCGCGGCGCCAAGGTCAGCGGCTCGCGCTTCTACTTCCTGACCGGCATCGGCGCGCAGCTCGAGCTCGCGCTGGTCAGCATGGCGATGGACCAGGCCCGCAACGCCGGGTTCACCCAGGTGATCGCCCCGTCGCTGGTCAAGCCGCGGGCAATGGAGGGCACCGGCTTCCTCGGCCAGGCGGCCGACGACGTCTACCGCATCGAGGGCGAGGACCTCTACCTCGTGGGCACGAGCGAGGTCGCCATGGCGGCCTACCACTCCGACGAGATCCTCGACGCCGGCTCGCTGCCGCGCCGCTACGCCGCCTTCAGCCCGTGCTTCCGCAAGGAGGCCGGCAGCCACGGCAAGGACACCAAGGGCATCATCCGGGTGCACTGGTTCGACAAGGTCGAGATGTTCGTCCACACGACCGTCGAGGAGTCCTACACCGAGCACGAGCGGCTCCTGGCGTGGGAGAAGGAGTTCCTCGACAAGCTCGAGCTGGCCTATCGGGTCATCGACGTCGCCGCCGGCGACCTCGGGCTCAGCGCGCGTCGCAAGTTCGACTGCGAGGCGTGGATCCCGACGCAGGGCAAGTACCGCGAGCTCACCTCGACCTCCAACTGCACCGACTTCCAGGCGCGCCGCCTCGACATCCGCACCCGCGACGACCACGGCCAGACGGTGCCGGTCGCGACCCTCAACGGCACCCTCACCGCCATCACCCGCACCATCGTGGCGATCCTCGAGACCCACCAGAACGAGGACGGCTCGGTCACCGTGCCGCAGGCGCTGCGCCCCTACCTCGGCGGCCTGGAAGTGTTGAAGCCCCTTGGAGACTGAGTCGCAAGCGCAGCGAGCCACTCAGGCTCCTGAGGACCGTTTTAGCGCAAGCAACGGCGACTGGACTCCCCGCGTCGTCGCGCTCGACATCGACGGCACGCTCCTGAAGTGGGTCGACGGGCAGACCGAGGACTACGAGACCATCACGCCCGAGGTCTATGACGCCGTGCACCGCACCCTCGACGCCGGCGCCCACGTCGTGCTGGCCAGCGGTCGCTCGCCGCACGGCATGACGACGATCGCCGATCTGCTCGACATCCCGCGCGAGGAGGCCGACCGCCTCTGGGTGGTGGCGTCCAACGGAGCCGTGGTCTTCCGCTACCCGCCGATGGAGGTGGTCCACGAGGAGACCTTCGACGCCGCGCCGGCCGTCGCCGCGGTGCTGGAGCACCACCCGCACGCGCTGGTCGCGGTGGAGGAGCGCGAGGTCGGCGGCTACCGCGTCAACCGGGTCTTCCCCGACGGCGAGCTCTCCGGCGAGCAGGTGATCACCCACGTCGACGACATCGTCGGCGAGCCGGTCAGCCGTGTGATCGTCCGCGACCCCGAGGCGACCGCCGACGACTTCATCGAGCTGGCGGCCAGGCTCGGCCTGCACGGCACCGACTACGTCGTCGGCTGGACCGCGTGGCTCGACCTCTCCCCGGTCGGCGTCTCCAAGGCCTCCGGCCTGCAGCACGTGTGCGACAAGATCGGGCTGACCGCGGCCGACGTGCTCGCGATCGGCGACGGCCGCAACGACATCGAGATGCTCCGCTGGGCCGGTCGCGGCGTGGCCATGGGCCAGGCCGTCGACGAGGTGAAGGCCGCCGCCGACGACGTGACCGCGACCGTCAACGACGAGGGCGCCGCCGTCGAGATCTCGCGCTGGTTCCCCCAGGACTCCTGAGCCGTGGACGAGGGGACCACCTTCACCGCGGAGCTGTGGCGCTGGACGGCGCGCAAGGAGTCGGCCGACACGGGCGCGTGGTGCTTCGTCACCCTGCCGCTCGCCCTCGCCGACGAGGTGCGCGAGCGGGCCGGTGAACCGCGGGGCTTCGGCTCGGTCAGGGTACGTGCCCGGGTCGGGTCGACCAGCTGGGACACGAGCGTCTTCCCCGACGCCGCCTCCGGCAGCTTCGTGCTCCCGGTGAAGAAGGCGGTCCGCGCGGCCGCGGGCGTGGCCGAAGGGGACCTGCTCACCGTCACCGTGACTGTCCGGGACGACTCATGAGCGCTCCCCGCCTCGTGGCCACCGACCTCGACGGCACCCTCCTCGACTCGGAGGGCCGGGTCTCCGCACGCACCCGCGCCGTGCTCGACGAGCTCGACGCCGCCGGCGTACCCGTCGTGTTCACCACCGGCCGGCCCATCCGCTGGATGGAGGAGCTGTGGGAGGCCGTCGGCGGGCACGGGATCGCGATCTGCAGCAACGGGGGGATCGTGTACGACGTCGCGCGCCGCGAGGTGGCCACCGCCCGGACCATCCCGGCCGAGGTGCTGCGCGAGGTGGCTGCGCGGCTGCGCGCGGACCTGCCCGGCACCGTCTTCGCGCTCGAGAAGACCACGGGCTTCGCGAAGGAGCCCGGCTTCATGCCACGTCTGGCGGTCAACCTCGCGCCCGACGTGCCGACGGCTCCCCTGGAGGAGCTCGTCGACGGCGACGTGGTCAAGCTGCTCGCCCGCCACGAGGACCACGAGCCCGAGCCCTACTGGGAGCTCGTCGCCGGCGCCCTCGGCGAGCAGGTCGTCACCACCTGGTCGTCGGTGGGCACGCTGGTGGAGATCAGCGCGGCGGGGGTCACCAAGGCGTCGACGCTCGCCATCGTCGCGGCCGGGATGGGGCTCGGCCCCGACGACGTCGTGGCCTTCGGCGACATGCCGAACGACCTGCCGATGCTGGAGTGGGCGGGCACGTCCTACGCGATGGCCAACGCCCACCCGACGGTGCTCGAGCTCGCCGACCACCTCGCGCCCCACCACGACGAGGACGGGGTGGCCGCGGTGCTCGCCGACCTCTTCGGTCTCTCCGCCGGTCGCCCTCGCTAGGCTGCCCGCCATGATCCGCGCCGTCCGACTCGCTGCCGCACTGCTCCTCGCGTGCCTCGGCCTGGTGGTGACGGTCCAGGCCCCGGCCGCGGCCGACTGCACCTGCCAGCCGGGCGGCCTCGGCCAGCAGGTCGAGCGCGCCGACGCGGTCTTCATCGGCACCGTCGACAACGTCGAGGTCGCCGGCAACGACCACACCTACGACGTCACCGCCTCGCGCTCCTACCAGGGCGAGCCGGAGCGCTCCACGCAGGTCTTCTCCGCCGGCGGGAAGAACGCCTGCGGCCTCGGCGAGCTCGCGGTCGGCACCTCCTACGTCTTCCTCGCCACCGGCACCGAGGCGCCCTTCGAGGCCGACAGCTGCGGCGGCACCAGCGAGGCCAACCCGGCCAAGGTGTCCAGGATCGAGGGCCTCCTCGGTGAGGGCACCTCGGTCGAGCCGCCCCCGCCCCCGACCGCCGAGCGCACCCTGGTCGAGGACTCGCCGCCCGCCGGGTTCGCCCGCACGGCGGCTCCCGGCGCCGCCGCCGCAATCATCGGCCTCCTCGGCCTCGTCGTCGTACGCCGTCTCGCGCGCTGACGTGGTCCTCCGCCTGCTCGCCGTCCTGGCGCTGCTGGCGGGCGGGCTCGTGCTGGGGTCGGCCGCCCCCGCCGCGGCGTGCAGCTGCGTCCGCCTGTCACCGGAGGAGTACGCCGATCGGGCCGACGTCGCGTTCGTCGGGAACGCGACCAGCGAGCGGGCCACGGACGGGGAGGTGGTCTACCGATTCACCGTCGCGACCGTCCACGCCGGCCAGGTCAGCCGTACCCAGGACGTCGTCGCACCGCGGACGGGCAGCTCGTGCGACCAGCGGCTGCCGCTCGATCGCGAGCTGCTCGTGCTCGCGACCCTCGACGCTCGCGCGCGTCCGACGCTGCGGGACTGCCTCGACGTCGCCTGGTACGCCGAGGACAACTATGCGGGCAAGGTGGCCGCGGCCCTCGGCCCGGGGACGCGGCCGCTCCCCGGTCGGTCGGAGATCGAGGTCGAGGACTCCGCCGTGCCGGGCCTGCTGTGGTCGGCCCTGGCGATCGGCGGCGTCGGCGCGCTCGGCATGCTCGTCGTACGACGCCTCACGCGCTCGTCGGGTCGGGGCTGAGCCCTCAGAGGTACATGCCGCCGCGGTTGCCGGCCGCGTCGTCGGACTCCTGGCCGCCGCCCGGCATGGTGGGCATGCCCGTGGGCTGGTGCGGACCGTGGTCGGGGTGCCCGCCGTGGCCGGCCGGGAGCGCCCGGCGCATCTGCTCGAGCTGGGCGCGGGAGGCCATCTGCTGGGCGTAGATCGCGGTCTGGATGCCGTGGAAGAGTCCCTCGAGCCAGCCGACGAGCTGGGCCTGGGCGATCCGGAGCTCGCCCTCGGACGGGGTGCCGTCCTCGGTGAACGGGAGCGAGAGCCGCTCGAGCTCCTCGACGAGCTCGGGCGCGAGGCCCGTCTCGAGCTCCTTGATCGACGCGGCGTGGATGTCCTTGAGCCGGTTGCGGCTGGCCTCGTCGAGCGGCGCCGCCTTCACCTCCTCGAGGAGCTGGCGGATCATGCTGCCGATCCGCATCACCTTGGCCGGCTGCTCGACCAGCTCGGTGATGTGGCGCTCGCCGTCGCCGTCCTCGTCGTCACCCTCAGCGGCGCCCTGCGTCATCGCCGGGAGGGCGCTCGCCGGGATGGTGCCGATGGGCTGGCCGTCGGGGCCCACGACCACGACCTGCTCCTCACCGCCGGTCGGGCCTGCGGTGGGCTCGGGCTGCTGCTGCTCGGTCATGGCCCCCACCCTAGGTCCCGCCCGGTGGCGCCCCGCCCGAGCGGTGCGTGACGCAGGTTCCGGGCGTCGGAAACGTGCCTCACGCACCGACGTACGCCGTCGCGCCGGGAGAGCGGTGAGTGAGGCAGGTTCCGCGCGCCGAGAACGTGTCTCACGCACCGCTCGAGGCGCGGGTCAGAGGGTGAGGACGATCTTCCCGGCGCGCCCGCCGTCGTCCATCAGCTGGTGGGCGCGGGCGACGTCGTCGAGCGGGAGCGTGGTCTCGACGATCGGGCGGACCCGGCCGGCGGCGACGAGCGGCCAGACGTTCTCCACGACCTCGCAGCAGATCTTGGCCTTCTCGGCGAGCGGGCGGGAGCGCAGCGAGGTCGCGGTCACCGAGGCCCGCTTGCGGAGCAGGGCGTTGATGTCGAGCTCGGCCTTCGAGCCGCCCTGCATCCCGATGATCACGAGGCGACCGCCCGTGGCGAGGGCGGAGACGTTGCGGGCGAGGTACTTCGCGCCCATGTTGTCGAGGACGACGTCGGCACCCCCGGCGTCGGTCAGCACCTCGACGAAGTCCTCGTCGCGATAGCTGATCGCCCGGGTCGCGCCGAGCGAGCGGCACAGCTCGAGCGTCTCCGGGGAGCCGGCGGTGGTGAAGACCTCGGCGCCACGGGCCGCGGCCAGCTGGATGGCCATCGTGCCGATGCCACCGCCGCCGCCGTGGACCAGGAACCGCTCTCCCTTGTCGAGGTGGGCGGTCATGAACACGTTGGACCACACGGTCGCCGCGACCTCCGGCAGGCAGGCCGCCTCCACGAGGGAGACGCCGGTCGGGACCGGCATGACCTGACCGACCGGCACGGCCACCCGCTCGGCGTACCCGCCACCGGCGAGCAGCGCGCACACCTCGTCGCCGACCTTCCAGCCCTCGACCCCCTCGCCGAGCTCGGCGATCCGGCCGCTGCACTCGAGGCCGAGGACCTCCGAGGCGCCGGGCGGGGGCGGGTAGAAGCCCTGGCGCTGCAGGGTGTCGGCCCGGTTGACCGCCGTGGCGGCGACGTCGAGGAGCACCTCGCCGGCACCCGGGCGCGGGTCGTCGACCTCGCCCACGGACAGGACGTCGGGGCCACCGGCCCCGCTGCTGACGGCAGCGCGCACGCGATCAGTCCTCGTAGAGGTCGCTGGAGTGGTCGACCGAGGAGTCGTCGGGCACCTCGTCGTCGATGTCGTCGGGGTCCTTCGCGTCGGCGGGCCGGTCCCAGCTCTCGGCGAGCTGCTGCGCGCGGGCGGCGAGGCGCTCGACCTGCTCCGGGTTGGCGTCGCTCGCGCCCGCCGCGAAGCCGAGCAGGTAGGTGGTGATGGGCGCCGCGGTCTTCTGCACGTTCTGCGCGGCCACGCGGGCCAGGTCGAGGACCAGGCCCTCGTCGACCTCGGTCTCGACGTCGAGCACGTCGGCGAGCTCGTCGATCCAGTCGTGGAGGTTCACGAGCCCAATGTCTCGCACCCCACCCGGGTGCGGCAAGGGAGACGCCCCAGCCTGACTCAGCCGCGCAGGTCGCGCAGGTCGGCCCATGAGTCGACGTCGACGGCCTCCTCGCCGGTCGCCGCCACCTCCGCCAGGTCGAGGGGCGCCAGCAGGCGGTGCAGCGCCATCCCGTGCTGCCCCTCCCGGTCGGGTCGTACGACGTCCAGCCGGGCGGCGTCGAGCACACCGGCGAGCTGGCGTCGACCGTCGCCGTCGACCAGGAACGCCCCGTCCCGGCCGGCCGCCGCCGCTCGCAGGCGCCGCATCGTCGCCGCGGTCACGCGCGGCATGTCGACCGCCAGCACGCCGACCAGGCGCGGTCTCCGAAGCAGGGCGTCGACCCCGGTGAGCAGCCCGGCGACGGGCCCGCCGCGGGGCGGGTCCTCGACGACGAAGGTCACCGGCCGGGCGGTGCGCACGGTGTCCGGTCCGACGACCACGACCTCGTCGGCGTCGACGAGCGCGTCGACGGCGTACTCCAGCAGGGAGCGGCCGGCCAGCTCGACCGACGCCTTGTCGGCCCCGTCCATCCGGGCGGCGGTGCCGCCCGCCAGCACCACGCCTGCGAACCCGCCCGTCGGGGGCACCGGGTGGTGAGGGTTCATCCCGTCATCCTCGCAGTCCTACGCTGGGGCCATGTCCGACCGGCCCGACCAGCTGCGCGTGCGCGTCCACCAGTGGGCGAGCGGGCTCGACCCCGACGCGAACCGCGCCCGCCTCGCGCAGGTGGAGCCGGGAGCCGACCTGGTCGTCCTCCCGGAGGCCTTCGCCCGTGACTTCGGGCAGGCCGGGTCCGACGTCAGCGCCTTCGCCGAGCCGGTCGACGGGCCGTTCGCCCGCGAGGTCGCCCGCGTCGCCGGCGCCACGTCGTCCACCGTGGTGGCCGGGATGTTCGAGGTCGCGGACGACCCCGGACGTCCGTTCAACACCCTCGTCGTCGGCGGCCCGAGCCCGGCGTCGTACCGCAAGATCCACCTCTACGACTCCTTCGGCTACCGCGAGTCCGACCGCCTCACCGGCGGCGCCCTCGAGCCGGTCGTCGTCGAGGTCGCCGGCTGGCAGGTCGGGCTGATGACCTGCTACGACCTGCGCTTCCCCGAGCTCGCGCGGCGCCTGGTCGACGCCGGGGCCGAGGTCCTCGTGGTGCCGGCGGCGTGGCTGCCCGGCGACCGCAAGGTCGCGCACTGGCGCACCCTGCTGGCCGCGCGGGCCATCGAGAACACCTGCTTCGTCGTCGGCGCCGGACAGCCCGAGCCGCGTTATGTCGGTCACTCCGCCGTGATCGGCCCGCTGGGTGACGTCCTCGCCGAGGCGGACGGGCGCGAGCAGGTCCTCGACGCCGTCCTCGACCGCGCAGACCTCGCCGAGGCCCGCCGCACCAATCCGTCGCTCGCCAACCGGCGGCTGTAACCTCCTCGGTCGTGCCTTCCCCCTCCTCCGACAGCCCCCGCGGGTCCTCCCGCGGCAAGCGGGCTGCCGAGCGGCCGCCCTCGCGGCTGCGGCGGGCCCGGAAGGCAGAGCCCGCGAGCGTGGCAGCCCCGCCGCCAACAGCTCCTCCGTCGCCCGCTGTGACGACGGTGCCGGCCCAGCCGCCGATCCCACCCCCTGCTCCGGCGCCGGTGCCGCCACGGGGCTCGACCACTCCGGACGCCGCCGAGGTGACCGTCCCCGACGGTCCGCGGCGCTCGCTGCTGGCCTTCTGGTTCGGCGTGCTGCTCCTCGGGACCGTCGCCCTCGGCTGGTCGGCGGTGAGTGGCGCGCTGAGCGACGTCGCGGCCGTGGGCGACGCCGGCGCGGCGCCCGAGTGGCTCGACGGGGTGGGTGCGGTCGCGGTGGTGACCTCGCTGTCGTGGCTGCTGGCCACCCGGACCGCGGGCCGCGCGCTCGTGTCCGCGGGGCTCGCGCTCGTCCTCGGCGTGGCCAGCCTGCTGGTCGGCGGCCGCGTGCTGCCCACCGGCGCCGCGGTGATGACCTGCGTGGTCGGCAGCGTGTACGCCGTCATGGTGACCGTCCCCGCCGTCACCGGCCTCAAGGCGGTCCGCGAGGCGCTCATCGCGGCCCTCGTCGCGGCGGTCGCCGCCTTCGCGGCCGTCGGCTTCGAGCCCACCGTCGCGACCGAGCGGTTCGAGATCGTCGCCCTGCTGCTCGCGCTCGTCCTGGTCCTCGCGATCGTCTACCGCCTCGGCGCGGGCCTGCACGGCCTCGGCCGGCGCGGGATGATCGTCGTCGCGATCGGTCTGGGCGTCCTCTTCGCGACCCTGGCGTACGCCGAGCTGCTGCGGCGCTACGGCGCCCAGAGCTTCGTCTCCTCCGTCCTCGACTTCGCCGACTGGATCTCGGCCCGCATCGGCGCGTTCCCGCGGCCGCTCGTGGTGCTGCTCGGCATCCCGGCGCTGGTGTGGGGCACCCACGTCCGCGCCCGCCGGCGCCAGGGCTGGTGGTTCTGCGCCTTCGGTGTCGCCGCCACCGTGCCGCTCGCGACGGGCCTGGTCTCCCCGGACACCTCGTACCTCGAGGCCGGCCTGCGGGCGGCGTACTCCCTGGTCCTCGGCCTCCTCCTCGGCTGGCTGGTGATCCGCGCCGACCTCGCCCTGACCGGGCCGAAGGGACGCCGGGGACGCCGTGCCGAGGAGGCCGGTCCGCACCGCCCCGAGCCGCGCCGCTTCGCCGAGCTCTGAGCCTCGATCAGCCCGTACGTACGGGTAACCGCTAGCGTCGGGGCCATGGCCCGCCCCACCTCCCTCGAGATCGTCTCCGAGCTGGTCGCCAACGTCCTCACCATCGAGGTCGCCGAGGGCGACCGCGTCGAGGCCGGCGACACCGTCGTGCTGCTGGAGTCGATGAAGATGGAGATCCCGATGCTCGCCGAGCGCGGCGGCACCGTCACCGCGATCAAGGTGACCGAGGGCGACGTGGTGCAGGACGGCGACGTCCTCGTCGTCCTCGACTGAGCCCGCCCCTTCGGGCGGTGGCTGCGCCCGACGCCTCGCTAGTGTCGGAGGAATGGAATTCCGATACCTCGGCAACAGCGGACTGAAGATCTCCGAGATCACCTACGGCAACTGGCTCACCCACGGCTCCCAGGTCGAGAACGACGTCGCCACGAAGTGCGTGCGCGCCGCGCTCGACGAGGGCATCTCGACCTTCGACACCGCGGACGTGTACGCCAACACGGCGGCGGAGACCGTCCTCGGTGAGGCCCTGAAGGGCGAGCGCCGCGAGTCGCTGGAGATCTTCACGAAGGTCTACTGGCCGACCGGGCCCAAGGGCAAGAACGACACCGGCCTCTCGCGCAAGCACATCATGGAGTCGATCAACGGCTCGCTGCAGCGCTTGCAGACCGACTACGTCGACCTCTACCAGGCCCACCGCTACGACGTGGAGACCCCGCTCGAGGAGACGATGCAGGCCTTCGCCGACATCGTCCGCCAGGGCAAGGCGCTCTACATCGGCGTCAGCGAGTGGACCGCCGACCAGATCCGGGCCGGCGTCGAGCTGTCGAAGGAGCTCGGCTTCCAGCTGATCTCCAGCCAGCCGCAGTACTCCATGCTCTGGCGTGTCATCGAGGACGAGGTCGTGCCGACGTCGCGCGAGCTCGGCGTCTCGCAGATCGTGTGGAGCCCGATCGCGCAGGGCGTGCTCACCGGCAAGTACAAGCCCGGCGCCGAGCCGCCGGCCGGCTCCCGTGCGACCGACACCAAGGGCGGCGCCGACATGATCTCGCGCTTCATGCGTGACGAAGTGCTCACCGCCGTGCAGGACCTCGAGCCGATCGCCAAGGACTGCGGCCTGAGCATGGCCCAGCTCGCCATCGCCTGGGTGCTGCAGAACGACAACGTCGCCGCCGCCCTCGTCGGAGCCTCCCGCCCCGAGCAGGTCGCCGACAACGTCAAGGCCGCCGGCGTGAAGCTCGACGCGGACGTCATGTCCCGCATCGACGACGCGCTCGGCTCGGTCGTCGTACGCGACCCGGGCAAGACCGCCGAGGGGATGCCGAAGACCCGCGTGGTCTGAGCCGGCCCGCCGTCGACCGCCGCACGTGCGGCGGATCTGGCCCCTAGATCGCGGATCCGAGGGCCACATCCGCCGCACGTGCGGACACGTGTACGACGACCGCTGCCGCGGACGCCGGGGGAGGGTCAGTCCGCCCTCCGGGCCGGCACCCGGGGCACCGCATGGCCTAGCATCGTCGCGTGGCGATGAGATCGGAGCCGACCGGGCTGGCGGCCGAAGCGGCGCTGTTCCACGCCCTGTCCGATCCGTCGCGGCTGTTGATCGTGCGTCACCTGGCCCTGGGCGAGCACCGGGTGGTCGACCTCACCGCACACCTCGGCCTGGCCCAGAGCACCGTGTCGAAGCACCTCGCCTGCCTCAGGGACTGCGGCCTGGTCACCTCGCGACCGGAGGGACGGGCGTCGCTGTGGTCGCTGACGAACGACGCCGAGCTCGCCGAGGTCCTCGCGACCGCAGGTCGCCTGCTCGCGCTGACCGGGATCGCGCCCGAGCACCACTACGAGGAGCGGCACGCCTGAGGCAGCAGCCTCACAGGAGCGAGGACCAGTAGGACCAGAAGCGCTCGAGGATGAGCAGCACGACCACCAGGAAGGTGCCGAAGACCAGCGGCCCGCGCCAGTCGCGCAGGACGTCAGCGAGCCGCCCGCCCGGGTCGTTGCCGAAGGTGCCCGCCGCGGCGTTGCGCGCGGTGACGTACCAGAACAACGGGATCACCACCGCCCACACGACCATGCAGTAGGGGCAGAGCGCGCCGATCCGGTAGAGGCTCTGGAACACCAGCCAGCAGATGAAGGCGAACGCCAGCGTGACACCGGCCTGCAGTCCGAGCCAGTACCACCGCGCCAGCCGGCCGCCGGCCAGCAGGGCCGCGCCCGTCGCGACGACCACCGGGAAGGCGGCGACGCCGATGATCGGGTTGGGGAAGCCCAGCAGGGCCGCCTGGGCGGACTCCATCACGTTGCCGCAGCTGAGGACCGGGTTGATGCTGCACGTCGGCACGTAGGCGCTGTCCTCGGCGAGGCGGATGCGCTCGATGAGCAGGACCGCTGACGCGACGAGACCGACGAGGCCGCCGACGAGCAGCCCGATGGCGAGCGGTCGCTCCTGCGTCTCGGCGTCAACGTCTCGCTCGACGACGGTGGCGGTGGTGCTCATGGGGCCGGTCTCCTCCGGGCGGGGGCTGGTCGACCCCATCCTCCGGCATCGGCCAACCGGGACGGGTGTCGGGTTTGACGTCGGCATCGCCATATGGCGATGATGGGGATCGACGACGATGGAGGTACGTGATGGGTGCAGGTCACGGGCACGGCCACGTAGGTGCCCGGCACCGGTGGCGGCTCGCCGTCGCCTTCGGCCTCGTCGCGGTCTTCTTCGGCGTCGAGCTCGTCGCGGGCCTGGTGTCGGGCTCGCTGGCGCTGCTCTCCGACGCCGGCCACATGGCCGCGGACGTCGTGGCCCTGGGGGCGGCGCTCGTGGCCACCGCGATCGCCACCCGCCCCGACGACTCCGGCCGGCGCACGTATGGGTCCTACCGGGCCGAGGTGTTCGCCTCGGGCCTGACCGTCCTGATCATGCTGGGGGTCTCGGCCTACGTCGTCGTCGAGGCCGTACGCCGGACCGGCGAGCACGTCGAGGTCGCGTCCAGTCCGCTGCTGGTGGTCGGTGCGATCGGGCTGGTCGTCAACCTGGTGTGCCTGGTCCTGCTGCGCGGCGGCGCCTCGGAGTCGATCAACGTCAGGGGCGCCTACCTCGAGGTGATGGCCGACGCGGCCGGCAGCGTCGGCGTGCTCGCTGCCGGTGTGCTCGTGCGGGTCACGGGTGACGGGTGGTGGGACACCGTGGTCGCGCTGGCGATCGGCGTCCTGGTCGCCGTACGGGCGCTGGTGCTGGGTCGTGAGGTGCTGGCGGTGCTCGGCCAGCACGCCCCGCACGACGTCGACCTGGACGCCGTGGTCCGCGACCTGGAGGCCGTCCCCGGTGTCGCGGAGCTCCACGACCTGCACGCCTGGACGCTGACGTCCGGGATGAACGTCGCGACCGCGCATCTCGTCCTGCGGGTGGGCGCGGACGCCCAGGTCGTGCTCGCCGCTGCCGGCGCCGCGCTGCGGGAGCAGCACGGCATCGAGCACGCGACGTTGCAGGTGGAGGCACTGCCCGCGCAGGAGTGCCACGCGGCCACCTGGTGAGCGCGCGGTGCTGTGCTGACACACTGGGTCCGGACGCCCGACCTTCGTGGCGCTCGACGATGGGGGACCGGTGACCGAGGCGGCAACGACCACGATCGAGCACCCGTTGACCCCGGCGCTGGCCAAGACGGCCAACGTCCTTGCCAAGGGAGCGCTGCTGCTGCTCCTGCTCTTCGCGGTCCTGCACCCCGACCAGGCCAACCTGCGTGACAAGGCCGCCGGCATGCGGGCCATCGGCTACCCGCTGATGTCCTTCACCGTGCCGGTCCTGTGGTGGGCGCTGTGGCGCGACCGCATCTCCTTCCCCTGGCTGCCCGACCTGCTGATCACCATCACGTGCTTCACCGACATCCTCGGCAACCGGATGGACCTCTACGACACGGTCGTGTGGTTCGACGACTGGATGCACTTCATGAACACCGGCCTGCTCGCCGCGGCGTTCATCCTCCTCACCCTGCACCGCGACGTGGGGATCTGGCGTGTCCTCGAGCGCGGCCTCGCCTTCGGGGCGAGCGCCGCGATCGCCTGGGAGGTCGCGGAGTACTTCGCCTTCATCAGCCGCTCGACCGAGCGAGAGTTCGCCTACGCCGACACGCTGGGGGACCTGTCCTTGGGCACCGCCGGAGCCGTCGTGGCAGCCGTCGTGATCCACCGCGCGTGGCGGCACGGTCACCTGCTCCACCCGCGCCCGCTCACCTGAGGCACACCCACCCGGGCGTGGACCGGGCTGACAGGATCGGGCCCATGCCCTCCGAGCGCGCCCCTCGGCACGACCTGTCCGCGTGGGCCGCGGCGGCGCTGGTGTTCGGCTCCTCCGCGGCCGTGCTCGTGGTCGAGCTGGTGGCGCTGCGGCTGCTCGCGCCGCACTACGGGCTGACGCTCGAGACCAACACCCTCGTGATCGGGCTGGCGCTCACCGCCATCGCCGCGGGCACGTGGGCGGGCGGGTGGACCGCCGACCGCGTCGCCCCGCGGCCGCTGCTGGGGCCGCTGCTCGGCATCTCGGGCGCAGCCGTCGCGCTGACGCCGACCGTGGTCCGCGGGGCGGCGGCCGCAGGCGACCCCGGGCTGCTGCTCCTCGCGGCCACGTTGTCGATCCTGGTCCCGGGCATCCTGCTCTCGGCCGTCAGCCCGGTCGTCATCAAGCTCCGCCTCACCAGCCTCGCGGAGACCGGCACGGTGGTGGGCCACCTCTCCGGCCTCGGCACCGTGGGGGCCATCGTCGGGACCGTCGTCACCGGCTTCGTGCTCGTGTCGCGGGTGCCGGTCAGCGGCATCCTGGTCGGCCTCGGCGTCGTGCTCCTCGTGACGTCGGTGCTGGTGCAGGTGGCCGGACGGCGCGGTCGCGGCGACGCCGTGCTGGGCGTCGTCGTGGCGCTGGCCGGGCTGGGAGCAGCGGCGGCGCCGAGCGGCTGCGACGTCGAGACGACGTACCACTGCCTCGCCGTCAGCGCGGACCCCGACCGGCCCGACGGGCGGGTGCTGGTGCTCGACGGGCTGCGCCACTCGTACGTCGACCTCGCCGACCCCACCCACCTCGACTTCGCGTACGTCCGGGCGATGGCGTCGGTGATCGACGCCGCCTTCCCGGCCGACGAGCCGCTGGCGGCCTACCACCTCGGTGCCGGCGGGCTGACCCTGCCGCGCTGGCTCGAGGCCACCCGGCCCGGCACGACCAGCCGGGTCTCCGAGATCGACGCCGGTGTCGTGGAGGCCGACCTCGAGCTGCTGGGCGGCGAGCTGCCCGACGGCGTCGCGGTCGCCGTCGAGGACGGCCGCCTGGCCATCGACGACCTCGAGCCCGCGAGCCTCGACCTCGTCGTGGGGGACGCGTTCGGCGGGGTCAGCGTGCCGTGGCACCTCGCCACCCGCGAGGCGCTCGTCGGGCTCCGGGCGGGCCTGGGCGGCAGCGGCGTCTACGTCGCCAACATCATCGACCACGGTCCGCTCGACTTCGCCCGCGCCTACGTGCGCACGAGCAGCGAGGTCTTCGGCGAGGTCGCGCTGCTCGCCGCCCCGGACGTCCTCGCGGGCGAGGACGGCGGCAACCTCGTGCTCGTCGCCTCCCGCGAGCCGCTCGACCTCGACGCCGTCGCGGCGGGGTTCGAGGAGCGCGACCTCGCCTGGGGGTCACTGGCCGGCGCTGACCTGGCCGCGTGGGCGGACGGCGCCCCGCTCCTCACCGACGACTTCGCGCCGGTCGACCAGCTGCTGACGCCGTACGGTCCGGCCCGCTGAGCCGGGCTACGTGTCCTCGGGCAGGCGCCGCTCGGCGACGTAGGGCACCACGTCGGCGATCGAGTCGACGACCAGCGTGGGCCGGTAGGGGAAGTCCTGCACCTGGTGGCGCTCGGTGGCGCCCGTGGCCACCAGCACGGTGCGCATGCCTGCCTCCAGGCCGCTGATGATGTCGGTGTCCATCCGGTCGCCGATCATCACCGTGGTCTCGGAGTGGGCGTCGATGCGGTTGAGAGCGCTGCGCATCATCAGCGGGTTGGGCTTGCCGATGAAGTAGGGCTGGCGTCCGGTCGCGGTGCTGATCAGCGCCGCCACCGACCCCGTGGCCGGGAGCATGCCCTGCGCGCTGGGACCGCTCGGGTCGGGGTTCGTCGCGATGAACCGCGCGCCGTCGTTGATCAGCCGGATCGCCCGCGTGATCGCCTCGAACGAGTAGGTGCGCGTCTCGCCGAGCACGACGTAGTCGGGGTCCTGATCGGTCATGACATAGCCGATGTCGTGGACCGCCGCGGTCAGCCCCGTCTCGCCCACGACATACGCCGACCCGCCGGGGCGCTGGTCGTCGAGGAACTGCGCGGTCGCGAGCGCCGAGGTCCAGATCGACTGCTCCGGCACGTCGATCCCGCTGCTGCGCAGCAGTCGCACCCGCAGGTCGCGCGGGGTGAAGATCGAGTTGTTGGTGAGGACCAGGAACGGGACCTCCTGCTCGCGCAGCGCGGCGATGAACTCCTTGGCGCCCGGGATCGGGTCCTCCTCGCGGACGAGGACGCCGTCCATGTCGGTGAGCCAGGTGTGGACGGCGCGGGGTTCGGTCACGGGATCATCATGGTGCACCGCCGCGTCCGCGTCACCGCGCCGCGTGGGCGCCGCTCGCCTCGCGCTCGGGCGTCTCCGTGTCGTCGGGCTCGGCGTGCACGGGGTGGCTGCGCTCGAGCTTGGCGCCCTCGACGTCGACGTCCGGGAGGATCCGGTCGAGCCACCGCGGCAGCCACCACGCCGACTCGCCGAGCAGGTGCATCGCGGCCGGGATCAGCAGCATCCGTACGACGAACGCGTCGAGCAGGACACCGAAGGCCAGGCCGAAGCCGATCGGCTTGATGGTCGCGTCGTGGCTGAAGATGAAGCCGGCGAACACCGAGATCATGATGATCGCGGCGGCCGTGACGACCGAGCGCCCGGCGTGCAGGCCGTGCTGCACCGCCACCCGTGCCGGCGCGCCATGGGCGTAGGACTCGCGCATCCCGGAGACCAGGAACAGCTGGTAGTCCATCGCCAGGCCGAAGAGGATGCCGGTCGCGATGATCGGCAGGAAGCTCAGCACGGGGCCGGGCGCGTGCACGCCGAACAGGTCGGCGAGGAAGCCGATCTGGAAGATCGCGGTGATGCCGCCGAACGCGGCCAGCAGCGACAGCACGAAGCCGAGGGTGGCGGTGACCGGCACGAGGATCGAGCGGAACACCAGCACCAGGATGACCAAAGACAACCCGACGACCAGGACGAGGTAGGTCGGCAGCACGTCGGCGAGCTTGTCGGAGATGTCGATCCCGGCGCTCGCGTTGCCGGCCACGCCGAGGGTAGCCTCCCCTCCGTCGAGCGTCTCCGGGGTGAGCGTCCGGAGGTTCTGCACCAGCTCCGCGGTCGACTCGCTCGACGGCGAACCCTTCGGGATCACTTGGAAGGCCAGTGCGGAGCGGTCCGTCGAGGCGCCGATCGGCACGACCGCCTCGACGTTCCACACCCGGCCGAGCTGCTCGCCCACCGTGGCCTGCTCGGCGACGACGTCGTCCTCGGCGATCGCCCCGGGCAGGTCGGCGACGACCAGGAGCGGGCCGTTGGACCCGTCCCCGAACTTCTCCGCCTGGACGTCGTACGCCTTGAACGCGGCGGACTCCGGCGGCTGGGTCGAGCCGTCGGGGAGGCCGAGGCGCATCTGGGTCGCGGGCGCGGCGATCACGAGCAGCGCGACGACGCCCAGCCCGAGGACGGTCCACGCGCGGGTGGTGCTCATCGGCCGGTCCCGGTCGGTGATCTGCGCGTCGTGCGTGCGCTCGCCCGCGGCCAGGCGCTCCCGCTCGCGGCGGCGCAGGATGCGTACGCCGACGAGCGACAGGATCGCGGGCGTGAGGGTGACGGCCATCAGGATCGCGACCAGCACGGCCACCGCGCCGACGGTGCCCATCAGGCCGAGGAACCCCACTCCGGTGACGTTGAGGGCCAGCAGCGCGACCATCACGGTGACGCCGGCGAAGACGACCGCGTTGCCGGAGGTGCCGTTGGCCAGACCGATCGACTCGTGGAGCTCGGCGCCCTGCTTCAGCTGGCGGCGGTGGCGGTTGATGATGAAGAGCGAGTAGTCGATGCCGACCGCGAGGCCGAGCATCACGCCGAGGACCGGGGTCACCGACACGAAGTCCACGACCCCGGAGAACGACAGCGAGGCCAACGACGCGACCCCGACGCCGAGCAGCGCGGTGACCAGCGGCAGGGCGGCGCCGATGACGGTCCCGAGCATGACGAACAGGACGATCGCGGCGATGACGACGCCGGCGATCTCGCCCGGACCGAGGATGGACGGGACGGTCTGCGCGATGTCCTGCGAGGGGTAGAGGTCCACCCCGTCGATGGACGCGTCGGCGACGAGGTCCTCGATCTCGGTCTTCACCTCCGTGGTCACCTCGTTGGTCGAGACGTCGAAGGTGACGTTGGCGACCGCTGCGCTCCCGTCCTCGGAGACGGTGCGGTAGGCGGACGACAGCTCCGACAGGGTGGCGCCCTGCTCGAGCTGCGGGACCTGCTCGTCGACCCGGGCCCGCTGCCGGTCGATCTCGGCCTGGCCCTCCTCGAGCTGCCGCTCGGCCTCCCGCAGCTGCGGGCGGATCGCGGCGAGCGTGCCGTCCTCCCGTGCCTGGGCGCGCTGCTGGTCGAGCAGCTGCCGTCCGGCGTCGATCTGGGCCTGGCCGGCGCTGAGCTGGGCCAGGCCGTCGTTGAGCTGCTCGCGGCCGTCGGCCACCCGCTCCGCCGACGAGTCCAGCTGCTCCTGCGTGGCGAACGGGTCGGACACCTCTGCGACCGAGTCCACCTCCTCGAGCCGGTCGAGCAGCGCGATCAGCTCGCGCTGCTGCGCGGCGCTGAACGCGCTGCCGTCGGTGGTCTCCGCGACGATGGAGCCGTTGCCCCCGCCCGCGCCCTCGAAGTCGCGCTCGAGCTGCTGGGAGACCCGGGTCGTGGGGGTGTCCGGCAGCGTGATGTTCGACGACAGCGCTCCGGCGAAGGACACGTAGGTCACGGCCGTGACGGCCAGGACCATCAGCCAGGCGCCGATGACGGCCCAGTGGCGGCGGGCCGCGAAGCGACCGATGCGGTAGAGGAGCTCAGCCATGGGGTGGCGGGCCTTTCGGTGTGTGCAGGAGTGGGGAGGTCGTGGGTGCGTCAGCCGGGCGGTTCAGCCGGTGACGCCGACGCGGATGCGGTGGAGCAGGCGGTCGAGCAGCTCGTCCCAGTCCGCGCGGGCCGCGGGCGGCACGTCCGGTGCGAGGTCGGGGTGATCGGCCAGCCACAGGTCGGCGATCGTGGTGATGCCGGCGAAGAGCAGCGCGAGGCTGAGCTCGAGGTCGACGGGGTCGAGCGCGGGGGCGCGGCGCTGCATTTGGGCGCGGAGCCGGCCACCGACGTGGTCGAAGGCGGCCCGCGCGATGCCCTGCGCCCGCTCGTCGTGCACGGCGGGCGAGCCGAGGACGCGGTGGATCGTTGCGATCGCGGTGGGCAGGTCCACGCCGCGGGTGGCCTCGGCCACGGCGTCGAGCGCGGAGCGGCACCCGGCGTCGTCGGCGGCCAGCCCGGTCGTACGCCGTTCGATGTCCGCGAGCAGGTCGGTGGTCACCTCGGCGAGGACCTGCTCGCACACCGCCACCAGCAGCTGGTCGAGGCCGGCGACGTGGTTGAAGACCGTACGCCGTGACACCCCCGCCCGCGCCGCGACCTGCTCGACGGTGAACCCGTCCGCGCCGTGCTCGGTCGCCAGCGCCCGGGCCGCGTCGAGGATGGCGCGTCGCCGCTCCTCGCGCAGCGCGTTGCGGCCGTCGGTTGGCGGGGTGGTCGTCACTCGCCCATTGTTGCACTCAGTGCAAATAGTGTTGGGTCGGCGTCCTGCTGCGGAGTCCCCGCCTGAGCGGGGAGTCCGTCACCTCGAGGCCGTTGCAACCCCCACCAGGTGTCGGACTACCCCTCCCAGTGAGGGCTGGATCGACGAACGGCACGGCCCCTGCGAGGGCCGTGCCGCAGTCGCGTCGGTGGTGCGTGGCCCCACCGCCACCGGGGGGACCGGACGCCGGCGGGAGGACGACGTCCGGGGACGGTGGACGAGCCCGACGGAACGCGACCGTCTGGCTCTACCACTGGTGAGACGGGTGACCGTGCGTCCCATGACGCGGTCCGGAGAAGGAGTTCTCGGGTGTCAGCCGGCCTCGGCCACGGTGGGCGGCCGGACCGAGTCGCGGACCCGCTCCACGAGCTCAGCGAGGGTGAACGGCTTGCCGAGCACGTCATCGGCGCCCGCACCCAGGCAGGCGGCGACGTGCTCGGGCCCTGACTGGCCGGACGTCACCAGTACGGCGCCGAGGAACCCGTCGGCGCGCAGGGACGCGGTGGCCTCCAGCCCGTCCATGTCCGGCAGGCCGCGGTCCATCACCACGACGTCGACGTGACGGTCGCCGACGTCCGCGCGGGCCTGGCTGCCGCTGCCGACCGCGACGACGTCGAAGCCCGCGCGGCCGAGTGCGAGCGCCATCGCCTGCGCGAGGTCGGGCTCGTCCTCGACGAGCAGCACGGTGGGCACGCGCCCACGGTACAACCGAAGTGCACGGCACATCCACAGAACGGTGAAGCTGCCGTCACCGGACCCCGGCGCGTCACGTCCTGACGGACTCGTGGCCCGGCACGCCGGCGTACAGGCGCTCCAGCATGACGTGGGCCGACACCGGGCCGACCTTGGTGGGCGTGCGGTCGGTCGTCGCTGCCTCCACCAGCACGCGCGCGATGTCGCGCACCTTGCGGTTGGTGTCGGCGGAGAACGCACGCAGCAGCGCCCACGCGGTGTCGGTATCGACGCTGTAGAGCTGAACGAGCACGCCCTTGGCCTGCTCGATGGCGGCGCGGTGCTCGACGAAGTCCACCACGGCCGTGTCGACCTCGGTGTCCACCGCGTCCTGACGCAGGTCGGTGATGTCGACGAGGTGCCCGTGCACGACCTGCGTGCCGTCCTCGTCCTCCAGGTGTCCGGCCGCCAGCACCACGCGGACCTCGTCCCTCGCGGTGCGGATGCGGTGCAGGAAGGAGAAGGGTTCGCTGCGACCGAGCAACGCCTCCCGCGACTCCCACGCAGCCGGGACGTCCTCGGGATGGATGTGCCGCATCACGAGCTCGGTGGTGGGGACGACCGTGCCGGGCTCGAACCCGTGGATCTCGAACATCGTGTCCGACCACCACCACTCGTCGCTGTCGGGGCGGTAGGTGTACTGACCGACCAGGGCAGCACCGGAGGCCTCGAAGCGGTCCCCAGGCGCGCGTCCCATGGTCCGATTCTGCCCAACCGCGCCGACCGGCTACAAGAGCGAACCCGCAGGTCAGGCCGGGTCGGTGACGTCCGCGACCTGCGCATCGAGGTGGGCGATGACGTCGTCGGCGGCGACGGTCGCCGCGACCCCGTGCGCACCGGCCCCGAGGGAGATCGTCCGCCCCGCGATGCGCTCGTCGGCGATGACGGGCAGCGCCGTCTCCGAGCCGAACGGGGTGATGGTGCCGCGCTCGTAGCCCGTCACCTCGCGGGCGGCGTCCGCGCCCGGCATGGAGATCCGGTTCACTCCCAGGAGCGCGCGGAGCTTGGGCCAGGAGATCTCGCGGTCGCCGGGCACCAGGACGAAGAGGTGGTCGCCCTCGCCGCGGCGCACGACCATCGTCTTCACGATCGCGGACGGTTCCACACCGCGTACGGCTGCCGCCTCGGCGAGCGAGCCCACCCGTCCGTGCCGGGTGACCTCGTGCGCGATGCCCGACGCGGCCAGTGCGCGGAGCGCGGGGTTCTGCTCGTCCACTTCACGAGCGTACGACGCCGCGCGCGGGCCCGGAGACGACGATCGGGCCGGTCCGCGGAGGACCGGCCCGATCGGCTGGCGGTGACGGAGGGATTTGAACCCTCGGTGGACTTGCGCCCACAAACGCTTTCGAGGCGTTCTCCTTAGGCCGCTCGGACACGTCACCGCGCCGAACGTTACTAGAGGGCACGCGCGAGCAAGAAACCGGCGACGGTCCCACCAGTCGCGGGCGAGCCATGGCCAGCGGCGACGTACGACGGTAACTTTCGGCGCACGCCCGTGCGCACGCCGCGCGCGAGCGGGAAGGAGGCACCGTGGCCGTCGTCCGTCGTGCGCGTGACCTCGCCCGCGCCGCCCTGCCCCGGAGCGTGGGGGAGCGGCTGCCCGCCGCGCCGCCTCGGGAGGTCACCGAGCTGCTGCACGACAAGCGCTTCCAGCGCGCGGTCGCCGCGGCGGCAGAGGAGCAGGGCCGCGACGAGGAGGAGGTCTGGGACGAGGTCAAGGGCTACCTCCACGAGATGGCTGCGGCGCACGACGACCGCACCGCCCAGGGCTGGGCGCGGATGGGCGACTGGTTCCTGAGGGCGTACGACGTCCTGGTGGACGAGGACGACATGCAGGAGCTGCGGCGCCTCGACCGCACCCACAGCCTGGCGCTGGCGTTCAGCCACCGGTCGTACCTCGACGGCATGGTGATCCCCAACGCGCTGTCGTCGCGGCGCTTCTCGCCGACCTACACGTTCGGCGGCGCCAACCTGAACCTGCCGGTGATCGGCACCGTCGCCAGCCGCACGGGCCTCATCTTCATCCGCAGGGCGACGCAGGAGATCCCCGTCTACCGCCTCGCACTGCGGTCCTACATCCGGCAGATGGTCATCAACAAGCGCAACCTGGCGTGGTCGATCGAGGGCGGCCGCACCCGCACCGGCAAGCTGCGCCCGCCGGTCCACGGCATCCTCAAGTACCTCACCGACGCGGTCGAGGACCCGGACGTCGGCGACCCGCTCGACCAGGACGCCCCCGACGTGCAGGTGGTCCCGCTGTCAGTGGTCTACGACCAGCTCCACGAGGTCTCGCTGATGACCGAGGAGGCGCGCGGCGCCAGCAAGACCCCGGAGGACTGGCGCTGGCTGGTGCGGTTCGCGCGGCTGCAGCGCAACCGGCTCGGCCGGGCCTACCTCACCGTCGGCGAGCCGTTCTCGCTGCGGGAGCGGATGGCCGAGCTCGCTGCCGAGGGCGTGACCGGCCACCAGGCGGTCGAGCGGGTCGCGCTCGACATCTCCCACCGCCTCAACCGCGCCACCCCGGTCACCACGACGGCGATCGTCTCGCTCGCCCTGCTCGGTGCCGACCGAGCGCTCACCGTCGACGAGGTCCTCGACACCGTCGAGCCGCTCGCCGCCTACATCGACGCACGCCACTGGCCGGTCGCGGGCGCCGCCGACCTGCGGGACCGCTCGACCATCCGCCGGGCGCTCGCCGACCTGACCCGCAGCGGCGTGCTGACGGCGTACGACCAGGGCACCGAGCCGGTGTGGAAGATCGGCGACGACCAGCACCTGGTCGCCGCGTTCTACCGCAACACCGTGATTCACATCCTCGTCGAGCGCGCGATCGGCGAGCTCGCCCTGCTGACCGTCAGCGAGCTCGAGCCCGGCGCGGAGCTGCCGCCCGGCGGTGAGCTCCAGGTGGGCTGGGAGGAGGCGAAGCGGATGCGCGACCTGCTGAAGTTCGAGTTCTTCTTCCCCTCCCGCGCCGGCTTCGAGGACGACCTGCGCACCGAGCTGCGGCTGCTGGTCGGCGAGGGTGTCACCGAGATGACGCCGGGCAAGGCGCGCGAGCTCCTCGTCGGCGCGCGCCCCCACCTCGCGCACCTCGTGCTGAGGCCGTTCCTCGACGCCTACCTCGTCGTCGCCGACCGGCTCGCCGACCACGGTGACGGGCCGGTCGACGAGGAGGGCCTGCTTGCCGACTCCCTCGCCGTCGGGCACCAGTGGGCGTTGCAGCGCCGGGTCGCGAGCGAGGAGTCCATCTCGCTCGAGCTGTTCCGCACGGCCCTGGCGCTGGCGCGGCACAAGGGCCTGCTCGAGGGCGGGGAGGGCGTCGGATCGGCACGCGAGGCGTTCGCCGCCGAGCTGCGCGACTCGGTGCGCCGGGTCAACATCATCGGGGAGATCGCCGGCGAACCGGTGCAGGTCGTCCCGCCGCCGGTCCCGCAGCCCCAGACGCCGACGCGGGACAACGCGTGAGCGGGCTGTCCGCGGCGGTCATCGAGGCCATCGAGGCAGGGCCGCAGGGGCCCACGGTGGGCGCGTTCTTCGACCTCGACGGGACGCTCGTCGCGGGCTACACCGCCGCCACCTTCTACGGCGACCGGCTCAAGGGCCGTGACGTCTCGCCGGCGGAGTTCCTGCGCACCGTCGTGACCGCCGTGGACGGCGAGCTCGGCGGCGACCCGACCCGCATCGCCCACGTCGCCTTCTCCGCCATGCGCGGCGAGTCGGAGGAGGCCTTCGCCGACCTCGGCGAACGGCTGTTCCGGTCCAAGATCGCCGGCACCATCCGTCGTGAGTCCCGCGCCCTCGTGATGGCCCACCAGCGCGTCGGCCACACCGTCGCGGTCGCCTCGGCGGCCACGAAGTACCAGATCGCACCCGTCGCCCGTGACCTCGGTGTCGAGCACCTCGTGTGCACCCGGCTGGTCGTGGAGGACGGACAGTTCACGGGTGCCACCGACGGCCCGATGCTGTGGGGACGCCACAAGGCCAGCGGGGTGCGCGCCTTCGCGCGCGAGCACGGCGTCGACCTCGCCCAGTCCTACGCCTACGGCAACGGCTACGAGGACGTCGCCTTCCTGTCCTCCGTCGGCCACCCCACCGCCCTCAACCCGCACCGCGACCTGCGCGCCGCCGCGGCCCGCCTGGGCTGGCCCGTCCTCGACCTCAGCGACCCGGTGGGCGGCTCGCTGCTCGCCGCAGGTCGTACGGCGGTCGCGCTCGCCGGCATGAACGCCGGTGTCGGTCTCGGCCTGGCCTACGGGATGGCGCGCGGGGACCTGAAGGAGGGACGCAACGCCGCGATCCGGCTGGCCACCCAGCTGCCGATGGCGCTGGCAGGGGTGTCGATGGACGTGCTCCACCAGGAGCGGCTCTGGACCCACCGGCCGGCGATCTTCGTGGCCAACCACCAGAGCGCGCTCGACATCCCGGTCCTCGGCCGGCTCCTCGAGCGCGACTTCACCATCGTCGCCAAGAAGGAGGCGCGCTGGGACCCGCGGGCCGTGGTCGGCTCGGTCGTCATCGACCCGGCGTGGATCGACCGCTCCGACTCCGGGTCGGCCCGGGCGACGCTCGACGGCGTCGTCGACCGCATCCGCTCCGGCACGTCGCTGATGATCTTCCCCGAGGGCACGCGATCCGCGACGCCCGTGCTCGGACCCTTCCGCAAGGGCGCGTTCCACCTCGCCGCGCAGGCCGGGGTGCCCGTCGTCCCGATCGTGCTGCGCAACACCGGCGAGCTGATGCGCCGCAGCTCCCTCGTGCTCAACCCCGGGGTCGTGGACGTGTGCGTGCTGGAGCCCGAGACCGACTGGAGCGTGGACGACATGAGCGAGCGCATCGCGGCGCTGCACGCGAAGTTCGCCGAGACCCTGGCCCGATGGCCCTCGGGGGATGCGTCATGAGCGATCCCACCACCGAGGACCTCGAGCGCTGGGGTGGCGTCGGCGCCTGGTCGGCCGCAGCTGAACTGACGTCAATGCAGACGTTGCTGTGGCGCGCCGAGCGCCACCCGGTGCAGTCCTCGACGTCGACCGTCGTCATCGACCTCGACCGGGCACCCGACTGGGACCGCTTCGTCGCGGCCACCGACTGGGGCGTTCGGCTCGTACGCCGCCTGCGTCAGCACGTCGTCGAGCCGGTCGTGCCGACCGCCGCGCCGACGTGGGCCGACGACCCGACCTTCGACCTCGCCTACCACCTGCGTCGCGAGCGGGTCGCCGACCGCGACGAGATGCTCGAGCACGCCGCCCAGATCGCGCTCCGGCCGTTCGATCGCACCCGCCCGCTCTGGGAGGGCGTGCTGTTCGAGTGGACCTCCGACACCGCGACCGCGGCCGGCGGGGCGGCGTACGTCCTCAAGATCCACCACGCGCTCGCTGACCCGCTCGGCACGGTTCAGCTGCTGTCGGTGCTCCAGTCCGGCAGGCGCGCCCACACCCCGCGCAAGCCGGTGGGCGAGGAGGTCGTGGCGCCGTCGGAGCCCGACCCGGTCGACCTGGCCGTCACGGGCCTGCGCACGGGCGTCGCGGCACTGCCCGAGGCCGCGGCGTCGACCGTACGACGCCTCGGTGCGGCGGCAGCCCACCCGCGCGGGGTGGTGGGCTCGACGCTCCGCTACGGGGCGTCCGTGCGTCGCCTGCTCACCCAAGCCGCCCCGCCGTCGCCGGAGCTGTCTCCGCGCACCGGCCGGATGTGGTCGTTCGTGACCCTGGACGCGCCCCTCGACCCGTTGCGTGAGGTCGCGCGTCTCGGCGGCGGCACCCTCGACGACGCCGCCGTCGCGCTGGTGCTCGGCGGGCTGCGGCGCTACCACGCGCGTCGCGACAGCGCGGTCGCCGAGATCCCCGTCGGGGTGCGCGTGTCGCTCGACCGCGCCGACGACCTCGGCAACCGCTTCGCCGGCGCGCTGATCTCCGGGCCGCTCTCCATCGAGGACCCCGTGGACCGGGTCGCCGCCGTGCGCGGGGAGGTGTTGTCGCTCCACACCGAGCGCGCCCTCGAGGTGCTCGACGCCGCCGCGCCCCTGCTCAACCGGATGCCGTCCTTCGTCGGTGCGTCCGCCCTGCGCACCGCGGAGGCGCCCGACGCCTTCGTCCTCACGCTGCCCGGGCCACCGCGTCGCCGCTACATGGCCGGGGCCGAGGTCCAGGGGATGTACGTCCTGGGGCCGTTGCCGGGCGCCGCGCTGACCGTCTGCGTCGTGACGTGCGCCGACACCGCATGCATCGGCGTCAACGTCGACGCCAGCGCGATCGCCGACCTTGCAGGGCTCGAGGAGTGCCTGGCCGAGGGGGTCGAGGAGATGGTGTCGGCGGGTCAGTCGGTCGGACCGATGTAGCAGAGCATCCGGTAGTCGGTGCCGTCCTCGATGTTGCGGAAGCCGTGGCGCTCGTAGAAGCGGCGGGTGTCGGCGTCGACCTCGTCGACGTTGATGTGCATCTCCGGCGACCCCAGCGCGCGGACCAGCTCCCGGCACAGGTCGAGCACCTGGGTGCCGATGCCCCGGTCGCGCAGCCGGGGCACGACGTAGAGCTCCTCGAGCTGGGAGACCGGGCCGTCGAACCAGATGGCCGGCCGGAGGCTCACCAGGGCGAAGCCCACCGCCTCGCCGTCGTCCTCCGCGAGGACCGCGAGGATCCCCGGCAGCGCCAGGATCCGGGCAAAGCGAGCCGCGAGCACGTCGGCGTCGTCGGTCTCGCTGTCGAACTCGGTGTTGAAGTCCCACAGCAGGCGCCCGAGCACCCCGGCGTCCTCGACGCTCGCGCGCCGCACCTCGGTCATGCACCGAGGCTACGTGGCCGCGCCGGGGCGGTCAGCGGTGGCGCGCGAAGAAGTCGTCGAGGAGGGCGGTCGACTCGGCGGCCAGCACCCCGGCGACCACCTCGGGCCGGTGGTTCAGGCGACGGTCGCGCACGACGTCCCACAGCGAGCCGACGGCGCCCAGCTTGTCGTCGTACGCCCCGAAGACGAGGCGGTCGACCCGGGCGAGGACCACCGCGCCGGCGCACATCGTGCAGGGCTCGAGCGTGACGACGAGCGTGCACCCCGAGAGTCGCCACTCGCCGCGGGCAGCGGCAGCCGCGCGGAGGGCGACGACCTCGGCGTGGCCGGTGGGGTCGTGGTCGGCCTCACGCGTGTTGTGCCCGGTGCCGATGACCGCGCCGGCGGGGTCGAGGACGACGGCGCCGACGGGTACGTCGTCCGCGTCCAGCGCGGCCTGCGCCTCGGCGAGGGCCAGGCGCATGGGTTCCTCCCAGCTCATGCCGAGGTGAGACCGACCGCGTCGTCGAAGAGCTCGCCGAAGCCGAGGCGGCGCGCGATCTCGGAGAGCATCTCGTCAGGGTAGAGCTCGACGTCGTCGAGGAGGGCGCCGAGGTCGATGGCGTGGAGGCCCAGGTCGCCGAGCAGGTCGAGGTCGCCGGCCGGCACCTCGACGTCGTCGTCCTCGGGCGGCGGGAGGCCGAGGAAGTCGATGACCGACTGGGCGAGCTCCCACTCGTCGGCGGCGGTGACGTCGGACAGCAGCACGCGGGTGCGCGGGCCGGTGACCCGCACGATCACGAAGAAGTCCTCGTCGACGGCGACCATCCCGACGGCGCCCTCGTCGCGTGCCACCTGACGGAGGGCGTGGCTGAGGGAGTCGACGGAGTCGTACGCGGGCGAGGCGATCTCCTGCACCTGCCACGCCCCGTCCTCCCGGAACGCAGCCAGCGCGAAGTCGACCTCGCCGGTCTGCTCGGACATCCCCACACCTCCTCCACCAATGTCGCAGAAAGGAGGGAGGCCGCCAACCCTCTCGGGCGTCTCGATCGGCGGGTGGCCTCCCCACTAGGGTGACCCCCATGCGCCTGCACGTGGTGAACCACCCGCTCGTCTCCCACAAGCTCACCGTCCTGCGCGACGAGCACACCGACTCGCCGACGTTCCGTCGGCTGACCGACGAACTGGTGACCCTGCTGGCCTACGAGGCGACCCGGGAGGTGCGCGTCGACCCCCGCCCGATCACCACGCCGGTGGGCCCGACCACGGGGGTCTACCTCGCCCAGCCCAAGCCCATGGTCGTCCCGATCCTGCGCGCCGGACTCGGCATGCTCGACGGCATGATGCGGCTGCTGCCGACGGCTGAGGTCGGCTTCCTCGGCATGGTCCGCAACGAGGAGACCCTCGAGGCGTCCACCTACGCCGAGCGCCTGCCCGAGGACCTGTCGGGCCGCCAGTGCTACGTGCTCGACCCGATGCTCGCCACGGGCGGGACGCTCGCCGCGGCGATCCGCTTCCTCACCGACCGCGGCGCCGACGACATCACCGCGATCTGCCTGCTGGTCGCGCCCGAGGGCGTGGACAACCTGGAGAAGGGCCTCGACGGGCTCGACGTCCCGGTCACCGTCGTGACCGCGGCGCTCGACGAGAAGCTCAACGACAAGGGCTACATCGTCCCCGGCCTCGGCGACGCCGGCGACCGGCTCTACGGCGTCGCCCACTGACCCTCACCAGGTCGAGTGCCCACCCGGTCGTTGTCAGCACGGGGCCCGGCACTCAACTGCGCGGCACGCCCAGGTCCGCCAGGTCCTCGATGAGCTGCTCGGGCTCGTGCCTGACCTCCCAAGCCGTGCACTGCACCACAGTGCGACGGTCGCTCGAAAGACGACGGTTGCGTGCGCGGTCGTCGGTCGCCTGGAGCACGTCGTCGTGGAAGGAGCCGTCGATCTCGAGGATGATCACGCGGCCGTCCGCCAGTTGCCACTCGCAGTCGGTGTAGCGCTTGCGTCCTCGACGATCGCGGCGCGTGCGCTGGCTGTCCGGCAGTCGTAGACCGTACGAGCGACAGGCTCTGCGGAAGTCGACCTCCGCCAGCGACTGTGCGCCGTCGGCGACGTCACCGAGCAGGTCGCGCAGGTGTCTCGCGCGCCGGAGCGGAGCCAGCAGCGAGATCCATTCAAGCAGCTGGTCGGGCGTCGTGAGCCGCTGCTGGACCGAGGCCGTGACCGCGCCGAGTGCCGTACGAAGGTGGGGTTCGGTCGAGGCGAACAGCAGGACCGCGGGCGCGAGCTTGCACACCGGCAGCTCGCCCGCGCCCACGAGGAGCTCGAACGGCCGCCGGGTGCGGAAGAACCGGTAGCCCGGGAGCGGGCCGAAGCTCAGGGGGTTGCCCACCAGGATCGTCATCTCGTCGCGGGGCCACCGCGCCAGGCCGCGCCGCTCAGCCGCGGTCAGGCCGCCGACCATGGACGTCGGTCCCGCGTGCAGCACTCCGAGCCACAATCGCTGCTCGCGCGACAGCGGGCCCGTCGTCGTGCTCACCACCTCGCTGCTCCGGAGCGCCCACCGCTCCATCGTGATGTGGTGGCGCACCTCGGCACGGGTGACGCCGAGGCCACGGAGCTGGCGTCGCGAGAGCAGCCCCGCCTGCGCGTCGGCGAGGTCACGCCAGGTTCGGCTGTCCATGGCACGAGTCTGGGTCGACAGCACCGACCGCTGCAGAGGTCGTCCACAGCCCGCGAGTCGAGTGCTGCGCTGCGCGGCGACCACAGCCACTTCAGCACTCGACCGGGGGCCGGGTGTGGTCTACGCCACATGAGACGGCGGTACGGACCCGGCCTTTTCGGTACGTTGTGCCCGGCCCGACCAATCCAGCCGCCCGTCCCAGGAGGCAGCAGTGCGCATCGGCATCCCCCGCGAGTCCCGGCCCGGCGAGACCCTCGTCGCCGCGACGGCGAAGACGGCCTCCCAGCTCGTCGCGCTGGGGTACGACGTCGTGGTCGAGCGGGGCGCGGGCGAGGCGGCCGACCAGCCGGACGCCGCCTTCACCGATGCCGGCATCGCGGTCGGCTCGAGCGACGACGTCTGGTCGAGCGACGTCGTGGTCAAGGTCAACGCACCCGCCGACGACGAGGTCGGCCGGATGCGTCCGGGCGCCACGGTGATCAGCCTGATGGCGCCGGCCCGCAGCCCCGAGCTGGTGGAGCGGCTGGCGGCCGCCGGGGTCACCGGCCTCGCGATGGACGCCGTCCCGCGCATCTCGCGCGCGCAGTCGATGGACGTCCTCTCGTCGATGGCCAACGTCGCCGGGTACCGCGCCGTGATCGAGGCGGCGCACGAGTTCGGCCGGCTCTTCACCGGCCAGGTCACCGCGGCCGGCAAGGTACCGCCCGCGCGGGTCTTCGTCGTCGGCGCCGGCGTGGCCGGTCTCGCGGCCATCGGCGCGGCCGGCTCCTTGGGCGCGATCGTGCGCGCGTTCGACGTACGCCCCGAGGTGGCCGAGCAGGTCGAGTCGATGGGCGCGCAGTTCGTCACCGTCGAGATGGAGCAGGAGGTGTCCGCCGACGGCTACGCCAAGGAGATGACCGCCGAGCAGGAGGCTGCCACCGCCGCGATGTACGACGAGGAGGCGCGCGCCGCCGACATCGTCATCACCACCGCGCTCATCCCCGGCCGCCCCGCCCCGCTGCTCATCACCGCCGAGACCGTGGCGGCGATGAAGCCCGGCTCGGTGGTCGTCGACATGGCCGCGGCCAACGGTGGCAACGTCGCCGCGACGGTCAAGGACGAGCGGGTGGTCACCGCGAACGGCGTCACCGTGCTCGGGTACACCGACCTGGCCGGCCGGCTGGCCGCGCAGACCAGCCAGCTCTACGGCACCAACGTCGTCAACCTCCTCACCCTGCTCACTCCCGCCAAGGACGGTGTACTCACGCTCGACATGGACGACGTCGTCCAACGCGGCATCACCGTGACCCGCAGCACGGAAGGGGGCGGCGCACCTGCCGACGTGATGTGGCCGCCTCCGCCCGTGCAGGTCTCCGCGGCGCCGACTGCCGCACCCGTCGAGCAGGAGCCGGTGGTCGAGAAGGAGCCACCCGACCCGCGGCGCAGGGTGTACGCCGCCGGGCTGGCCGCCGTGGTCTTCCTCGCGCTCGCGACGCTGGCCCCGCCCAGCTTCCTGCCGAGCCTGACGGTCTTCGTCCTCGCCGTGGTGATCGGCTTCTACGTCATCCGCAACGTGCACCACGCCCTGCACACCCCGCTGATGAGCGTGACCAACGCGATCAGCGGGATCATCGTGGTCGGCGCGATCCTCCAGGCACCGATCGACAACGTCGCGGTCCAGGTCATCGCCGGGGTGGCCATCCTGCTCGCCAGCATCAACGTCTTCGGTGGCTTCCTCGTCACCCGGCGGATGCTCAACATGTTCCAGAAGGGCTGAGCCCGTGGTCGAGTTCGCGTCGGGCGCCTACATCCTCGCGGCGCTGCTGTTCATCCTCGCCCTCGCCGGCCTCAGCACGCACGAGACGGCACGGCGGGGCAACGCGTTCGGCATGGCGGGCATGGGGCTCGCCCTGGTCGCCACGCTGCTGCTGGTCCTCGACCTCCTCACCGACGATCTGGTCGTCGACAAGACGCCGGTCCAGGTCGGGCTCGCGATCATCCTCGTGATGGGGTCGATCGGTGCGGTGATCGGCATCCGGCTGGCCCGCCGGGTCGAGATGACCGGCATGCCCGAGCTGATCGCGATGATGCACAGCTTCGTCGGTCTCGCCGCGGTCCTGGTGGGCTACAACACCTACATCGAGGTCGCCTCGGCGCACGGCGCCGTCGGGCTGGAGTCCGACGCGGTCCACAACGCCGAGGTCTTCCTCGGCGTCTTCATCGGCGCGGTGACCTTCACCGGCTCGGTGGTGGCCAACCTCAAGCTGAGCGCCAGGATGAAGTCTGCGCCGCTCGTGCTGCCCGGCCGCCACCTGCTCAACCTCGCCATCCTCGTGGTGTCGGCCGTGCTGATGGTGTGGTTCATGATCAGCGACGGTTGGGCCGGCATGGCGCCGCTGGCGGTCATGACCGTCCTCGCGCTCGTGCTCGGCTTCCACCTCGTCGCCGCGATCGGCGGCGGCGACATGCCCGTCGTCGTGTCGATGCTCAACAGCTACTCCGGGTGGGCCGCGGCCGCGGCGGGCTTCATGCTCGGCAACGACCTGCTGATCGTCACCGGCGCGCTGGTCGGCTCGTCGGGTGCGATCCTCAGCTACATCATGTGCCGGGCGATGAACCGCTCGTTCGTGAGCGTCATCGCCGGCGGCTTCGGCTCCGACGGCGCCGTCTCCGGCGAGGCGCGCGACTACGGCGAGCACCGTGAGATCAAGGCCGACGACGTGGCCGACCTGCTCGCGCACGCCTCCTCGGTCGTGATCACCCCCGGATACGGCATGGCCGTCGCGCAGGCGCAGTACCCGGTCGCCGAGATGACCAGGAAGCTGCGCGAGAAGGGCGTCGACGTCCGCTTCGGCATCCACCCCGTCGCGGGCCGCCTACCGGGACACATGAACGTCCTGCTGGCCGAGGCCAAGGTGCCGTACGACATCGTGCTCGAGATGGACGAGGTCAACGACGACTTCCCTGACACCGACGTCGTGCTGGTGATCGGCGCCAACGACACCGTCAACCCGGCTGCGATGGAGGAGCCCGGCTCCCCGATCGCCGGCATGCCGGTGCTCGAGGTCTGGAACGCCCGCGACGTGATCGTGTTCAAGCGCTCGATGGCCACCGGCTACGCCGGGGTGCAGAACCCGCTGTTCTTCAAGGACAACACCCAGATGCTCTTCGGCGACGCCAAGGACAAGGTCAACGAGATCGTCGCCGCCCTCGCCTGACGCCTGGCTCAGCCCTTCGTGCCGCCGGCGGTCAGGCCGGCCACCAGGTGGCGCTGGGCGAAGAAGAAGACGATCGCCGCGGGGAGCGTGACGAGCACGGCACCGGCGGTGAGCAGCTCCCAGCGGGGGCTGAACTGCGGCACGAACTGCTGCAGGCCGGCGCCCAGGGTGTAGTTCCTGCTGCTCTGCATGAAGGCGATGGCGTACGCCACCTCCGCCCACGCGGTCAGGAACGTGTAGAACGCCGTCACGGCGATGCCGGGGCGCGCGAGCGGGAGGACGATGCGCCAGAAGATGCCGAACGCGCCGAGGCCGTCCAGCGCGGCTGCCTCGTCGAGCTCGCGCGGGATGGTGTCGAAGTAGCCGCGGAGCATCCACGTGCAGAACGGGACCGCGACGGTGAGGTAGGCGATGACGAGGGACGCCTTGGTGTCGATCAGCCCGAGGTTCGCCATGATCGTGTAGATCGGCACGATGAGGATCGCCACCGGGAACATCTGGGTGAGCAGGAAGGTCCACATCAGGCCGCGCTTGCCCGGGAAGTTGAAGCGGCTCAGGGCGTAGCCGGCGGTGGCGGACATCGCAATGCCGAACACCATGGTGAAGGCCGCCACGGTGACCGAGTTGAGGAACCAGTAGGGGAAGTCGGTGCTGCTGAGCAGCGTCCGGTAGTTCTCGAGCGTCGGGCTGGCGAAGAGCTGGATCTCCGAGCGGCGGATCTCGCTGGCGGGCTTGATCGAGCTCAGCATCACCCAGGCGATCGGGAACAGGGCGCAGAAGGTCGCCAGGACCAGCGTGGCGTGCAGGCCGACGCTCGCGAGGGGCGAGCGCTGGCTGCGGCGGCGCTGGCGGGTGGGACGCGCGGGCGCCTGGGCACCTTCGATCGCTGCGGGCCGGATGGAGTCGGGGAGCAACTCGGCCATGTCAGAACACCTCTCCCTGCTTGGCGAGCATCCGCCTGTAGACGCTGGCGTAGACGACGAGGATCGAGAGGATCAGTACGCCGTAGGTCGCGGCCAACGAGTAGTCGCGGATGCCCTCGAAGGCCGCGCGATAGGCGCCGGTCACGAGGATCTCGGTCTCACCGGCGGGTTGGCCGCGGGTGACGAAGAAGATGATCGGGAACATGTTGAAGGTCCAGATGGTGCCGAGCAGGATCACCGTCGAGCTGACCGGGCGCAGGCCAGGAAGGGTGATGTTGACGAAGCGCTGCCACGACGACGCGCCGTCGATCTCGGCCGCCTCGTAGAGGTCTCCGTTGATCGACTGGAGCCCGCCTAGGAGGGCGACCATCATGAACGGGACGCCCAGCCAGATGTTGGCGACGATCGCGGTGAACAGCGAGGTCCAGCGTTGCTCGAACCACGCCACCGGGTCGAGGCCGATCGCTCGCAGCGCGCCGTTGATCACCCCGAAGCGCTCGTCGAAGATGAACCGCCAGGCGAAGGCGGCCACGAAGGACGGCACCGCCCACGGCAGGATGAGCGCCACCCGGTAGAAGCCACGGAAGCGGAACTCACGATTGAGCATCACGGCCAGTCCGAGACCGAACCCGTAGTGGAAGGCGACGCAGGCGACCGTCCACACCAGGGTGTTGACGAACTGCAGCCAGAAGTCGCCCTGGGCGCCGGTGAGGATGTCGACGTAGTTGTCGAGCCCCACGAACTGGGCGGCGTCCGGGTTGGGCTCGCAGGTCTCCTCGCCCCCCAGAACCTTGGTGCAGATCTCGTCGCGCTGGTTGGACTCGTTCAGGTTGGTGAACGACTGGAATACCCCGCGCACGAGCGGGTAGAACACGAGGACACCGAGCACGATCACGGTGGGGAGCACCATCGCCCACGCGTACCAGTGCTTGTCGAAGCTCTTGCGCATCCGTTGTCTCCGGGGGTCGAGAAGGTCTGCTGGTGGGGCGCTTCACGCGGGGGGCCGGACCGGGACGTCGCCCGGCCCAGCCCCCTGCGGTCAGCAGGGTGTCACTGGACCGAGTAGTCCGGGACCACGTCGCTCTTGTAGGTCTCGGCGACCTTGTCCAGGGCCGGCTGCACCGGCTTGCCCTGGATCATCACCTCGGTGGCCATCTCGTCGAGCGGGGCGAAGAACTGCCCGCCCTCGGCGATCCACGGCCGCGGCTGGGCGACCTCCATGGCGTCGGCCCACAGGGCGACACGCTCGTTGGTGACCATGTCGTACGAGTCGGAGTTGCCCGGCAGCAGGCCCAGTTCGTCGGCGATGAAGGCCTCGGACTCGGCCGAGCTCATGAAGGCGATGAACGCGGCAGCGGCCTCGGCCTTCTCGTCGTCCATGCCCGAGTAGACGACGTAGTTGTGGCCGCCGACCGGGGCGCCCTGGCCGGCACCGCCGGCGGGGACGGGCGCGACGCCGAGGTTCTCGATGCCCCCGAAGTTGGGGTCGTCGCTGATGCCGGCGACCTCCCAGGGGCCGTTGAGGATCATGCCGACCTTCTGCTCCTTGAACAGGGTCATCATCGTGCCGTAGGGGTCGTTGGCCGCCGCCTTGACCGACGTGCCGTCCTTGACCATGTCCTGGGCGGTCTGGATGCCGGTGACCGCCTCCGGGCTGTTGACGGTGATGGCCTCGCCCTCGACGTCGACGAGGTCGGCGCCCTCGCCGTACATGAAGGGCAGCAGGAAGTAGCCGGCGGAGTTGAGGTAGATGCCGTCGACCTTGGCCTTGCTCTTCAGGGCCTTGGCCGCCTCACGGACCTCGTCCCACGTGGTCGGCGGGGCCTCGGGGTCCAGGCCGGCCTTCTCGAAGAGCGCCTTGTTGTACATCAGGCCCAGGGTGTCGGTGACCTGCGGGACGCCGTAGGTCTTGCCCTCGTAGACGTTGCTGGAGAGCGGGGTCTCGAGGAAGTTGTTCTCCAGGGCCGCGGTGCCGTCGAGGGCGTAGAGGTAGCCCAGCGACGCGAATTCGGGGGTCCAGGCGACCTCGGCGCGGAGGATGTCGGGCGCACCCGAGCCGGACTCCGCGGCGGTCTTGAACTTGTTCTGCGTCTGGTCGAAGGGGACCGTCTCGTGCTTGATCGTGACGTCCGGGTACTCCTCGTTGAACTTCTTGATCAGCTCGTCGTAGGCCGGTGCCTCGCTGGTGGGGTCGGAGGTGTCCCACCAGGTGAGCTCGGCGCTGAGGTCGGCAGAGCTGCTGTCGCCCTCGTTGTCGGTGTTGCTGTCCGAGTCACCGCTGTCGCTTCCGCACGCCGCGAGCGTGAGGGCGAGGGCGGCGACGGCGATCCCGGCGGAGCCGGCCTTGAATCGGCGCATCGATGTCTCCCATTGAAAAAGCGCGCCCGGGTGGACGCTTGTGATGACGGTCACCGGAGGTTAGCAAGAACATACAGAATCTGAAAGACCTTGCAAGCGCTTTGCAAGGCTGCTTACATTCCGCCATGGCCACCCTGTCCCAGATCGCCGTCGAGGCGGGCGTGAGCGAGGCGACCGTGAGTCGCGTGCTCAACAGCAAGCCGGGCGTCAGCGAGGGGACGCGCCAGTCGGTGATCACCGCCCTCGACGTCCTGGGCTACGAGCGACCCACCCACCTGCGCCAGCGCTCGGCCGGCCTCGTGGGGCTCGTCGTGCCCGAGCTGGAGAACCCCATCTTCCCGGCGTTCGCGCAGGTGATCGAGGACGCGCTCGCGCGCCGCCGCTTCACCCCCGTGCTGTGCACCCAGTCACCCGGCAGCCTCTCGGAGGACGAGTACGTCGAGTCGCTCCTCGACCACGGCGTCGCCGGCATCATCTTCGTCTCGGGCAAGCACGCCGACACCCGCGCCGACCACGAGCGCTACCAGGCCCTGCTGGCCCGCGGGCTGCCCGTCGTCTTCATCAACGGGTACGTCGACGGGGTCCCGGCGCCGTTCGTCTCGGCCGACGACCGCGTGGCGATGGACATCGCCGTCGCTCACCTGGCCCACCTCGGGCACCGCCGCATCGGCCTGGCCATCGGCCCGGCGAGGTTCATGCCGTCGGCGCGCAAGCACGAGGGCTTCGTCGACGCACTGGGCACCCACCTGGGGCTGGCCGCGACCGAGGCGCGGTCGTGGATCGCGGAGACGATCTTCTCCGTCGAGGGAGGTGCGGCGGCGACCGACCAGCTGCTCGAGCAGGGGGCCACGGCCATCGTGTGCGGCTCCGACTTGATGGCGATCGGCGCCATCCGGGCCGCGCGCACCGCGGGGTTCGACGTACCCGACGACGTGTCGGTCGTGGGCTTCGACGACTCCCCGCTCGTGGCCTTCCTCGACCCGCCGCTCACCACCGTGCGCCAGCCGGTCGCGCAGATGGGCAGCACGGCGGTCGCCGCGCTCGCCGACGCCATCTCGGGCGACCCGGTCGCGTCCCGGGAGTACCTCTTCGCGCCCGAGCTCGTGCTGCGCGGGTCCACCGGGCCTGCCGTCGACCGGGGCTGAGCACTTGGTACGGCTTCAGGCCACCGAACGCTCGGAGGAGTCCCTTCCAGCCCTCGCGTGGCGGCGACACTTCTCGGGTGGGCCCCTCGCCGTTTCAGATGAGGCGAGTCTCAGAGGCGCTGCGAACCGCCCAGAATGACGCTTCGCAGTGCTGCCTTCCGATGGGTTTGAAAGCGTCCCGATCCTCCTTTGCGGCGCAGCGTCAGCTCAAGCAACACGGTGCGAGCGTCGGCTCTTGGGTCCACCACATGACTAGCAACGCATGGCGCGAGCCGGCACGCGCTCCCATATGACTGCTCGAAATTGACGCGGCGCGACGGGTGAGATGCAGAGCGGTGCTACCGAATCTCTGTGCCAGAATGTGACGCAGGACACCGGGTTTCAGGGGGTACGTCGAGTGGGCATGAGCATTGACTGGGCGCCGATGGCGGAAGTTGACCTTCAGGGGATCGGCGACAAAACGGTCATCGCCGAGTTGATCCATCTCGCAACCACGGAGTTGGACTTGAGGTTCTTGCCAGATCCTTCAGAGGACCAGGGAACAGTACGGGAAGTGCCTGAACCCGGAGTTGCTTGGCGTCGCGGCATCAAACGAGACGCGGCTTGGGCCGCACACGCTGCAGGTACGCTCTCAGAGGATGGGAGTCGGAACCGCGCGTGCGACTACGTCCTGGTATATCGCCCCCCCGAGCCCTCGGAGTACATGAGTGCTGCCGCGTCGGATGGCCGAAAAGTCGACTTCATCATCACGCGCGTGCTGCCCGCGCGGGAATACGCCCAGTACCTGACTCTCAACATCGCCGAGGAGGCTCTCCAGCTCGGCGACCTGTGGACGCAGCTGCTGCGATCGAGCGAGCGGCTTCTTTAGTGGAGCTCGACGCCCAAGGATCGCGCGATTTCCGAGCTCGACATGCTCTCGACGCCCTCGACTGGAGGGTGGGATCGCAGGAGGGCGTCGACCAAGAGGCCTTCGACGTTTCGTCCCTCGAGGGGGGTGATCATGGCGACGAACCGACCATGCTTCGTTACGACGGCGGGACGCCCCGACTCGTTGATCTCCTTCAGCACGCCAGCGGTGTCCTGGTTCAAGTCGCTGACCTTGAAGATCCGTACCTCGTCGTTGATGACCGGGATGCCCACGTCAAGTCCTCTCGCTCGCGAAGAACAGAATGTACTAGAAAACTAGTACCTTGCCAAGGGGGCGTGGTGCGGTCGTGAGCGAGGACGCGTCCACGCCAGTTGTTTCCTCGGATCCGTCCACCGCAGGAGAACTCCGAGCGACGGCTAAGTGGATGTGCGCTGGGGCAGGTGCGATCGCCACCGCGATGATCGCCGGGCTTCAGTTGAAGGAGCTCGCGACCCTGCCTCAATCGAGCGCCATATTGGCAGTCGCCGCAACAGTCTTAGTAGTAGGAGCCGCCGGCGTCATCCTCCTGCAGGCGGCGTCGGTCCTGGCAGCTCGTGCCCCATCGATTCAAGGCCTTGCGAATATGGATCAAGCCGACGGTGGTGCCTATCCCGCCGCGCGCATTGACGAGCCGAAGACGGACATCATGAAATACCTGCTTATCGAACGCAGGCTTGAACTGTTAGGCCCGACGCGCGACTCGATCAAGGCGCTCGTTGTTGATCAGAACGCTGCCTACCATGGCCTGTGGAGAGGAACCGTCGTTGACATAGATGGTCGCCAGTTCGATCCGGCGAACTCGGACGACCGTGAGGCCCTCCAGGCAGTCGCCGAGGCGGTCGACGGTCGACTTCTGGCCGTCTCAGCGGCGGCAGAGCGCTGGGAGGTCGAGAGTAGGTTCAAGCGCCTGAAAACGACCCTTGCCATAGCCGGGACGGTCTTGGTGGCTGGCGTACTAGCGTTCGTGTGGATTACAGCCACCTCGCCACCGCGCGTGCGGGTGACCACGCCGGTACCCGCAAGCGTGCAGGTACCGGCAAGCGTCAACGAAGCCAAGGAGGCGGGCTTTTCCGCAACCTGTGCTGGCGAGACACTGGACGCCGTGATTATTGGTGGATGGATGGATGATCCGGTAATTGTCACGACTCCATCGAGCGAATGTCCCACTCACACGGTTTCACCGGGGAACGCGATGGCAGTCGTGCCTCGATTCGTGAAATAGGACCTGCGGCGCGAACCTGTGAGTTCTCGACTCTGAGGACGTCACATCGCCGCCAGGCGGGGACGTATGGACTGCCGCAAACCTCCAAAGCAGGACTGAACATCCACTTGCACCGGCGCGATTCGATCGCACGCGGTCTCGCATAGCGCTCATTTCGTCGATCACGTCGACGTACTCGCTGTCATTGCTCCGGAGGCATCCATCGGACCGATCTGTCGAGGTGGCGCGACCTCGCTGACTCTGAGCGGCTCCCGCTCCCCCGGAGGGTTACCGAGTGTGATTCCTTTGTGGGTAGGCGTGGGTGCTGCTCGAGTTCAGGGGCAGGGTGGTGCTGGGTCACGTAACGTTCTCCCGGTGCCGAACAAGAAGGAGCGTCACCGCGCGAAGTTGCGTCGCCGCGCCGAGCGCGGGATTCAAGCGCCCCCGACGATTCGACGAGGCATCCCCGACGACATTCCTGGGCTGGCGCGATACGAATGCCCATCGTGCGGCCTCAGGTTCGCGATGGAGAGTGGCTTCATGCTTGGCGGCCTAACCATCAAGAACGAGACCACCGGCGAGTTCATCGAGCTGGAGGACCCCGCGGGATGGCAGGCGTGGGCTCAATGCCCACGGTGCGGAGCGCGTGCTGGTGCGACCAACCAAAAGACCGTTGTCGACGAGGACGGCACTTCGGTCTTCGGCTTCGTCAACACACCTGGGGACGAGCATGCTCTCCGCGATGCGATCGACGAGCTCCGAGACCTCGAAGCCAACGCCTCCCTCGACGAGATTGTTGAGGTGCTCGAGCAGCACGGTCCTCGGATGCAGCCGGTGGTGGACTATCTCCGCGCCCACCACTTGGAGCTTGCTGCGCTTGGGATTTCGCTGGCCGCGCTAGTGGTGAGCCTGCTGACGTGGCTAATGCCGACCGAGCAGGATCCACCCGCGCCGCCCGACGGAATCACCCGAGAGCAGATGGAGCGGCTCATCGTCGAGTTCCAGCGCGAGTCGCGCGATGAGCGCCCGGGCGAGCGACAGGCTCGGGAGGGAGACCACGACCAGCGCGAGACGGATCACGCAGCTCCCACGGTCGCAGACGTCGACCCTGGCGACAGAGCGGATCGCGACGCCAAGGACCGATGACCCTCAGGTGACGAGCCCCTAGCTCAGACCGGGGCGTTACGCGCGCTTCCGTAGCGGGCCGCCAGTCGATGTGCGCGCGACGAGGCCGCTGCCCACACTCTGATGGCTACTTGACGACACTTCTGGAACCGGTGTCCTTGCTCGCGGTAGCCAACATCGACTCGGTAGGGACGCGCGCGCAGCGCTCGAGCGTACCGAAGCGATCCTGAGCGGCGTTGGCGTCGCGCTCTACGTGTACGTGCTGCTCACGCTGGTGATCGTCGTCAACTTGCTGTGGGACGGGTACGTCGGAGCTGATCAGACCGGAGCGGACAGCATGACAGCCTGACTCGGCGCTGTAGCCGTCAAGCGAAGGCGTTGGCCTGCCAGGCGCGTCATTGCGCCGCCTGACGGTTTGGGTGCTCGAACAGCAGCCGTTCGTCAGATTGGGCGCGGGTGTCGGTGCAAGCGGCTACGGTCCGCACCATGGGGGATGATCTGTTAGGGAAGCTTGTGGTGGCGCTGCTCGGGCTCATCGGCAGCTGGTTGTTCTGGCACTTGAAGGACGGCGGGTGGAGAGCCCGTGTAAGACGAGACATCCGCGAGGAGCTCGAACTGCTGCACCTTCTCGAGACGGATGGCCGGTACCCGGAGACCGCCACCCTGATGGCAGAGCGGCTGGGTCGCGCGGTCGCGGCCTACGAGCGGCAGCCGAAGTCCAACAGCGAGGCGATCGAGCAGCGTCTAGTGGCCACCGGGATGCTCACGTCAGTGGTGGTCCTCGGTGTACTGATCCTTCAAGTCCAGCCCCCGTTCTGGGTGACCTTCGCGGTGGCGCTGGCCATGGGCGGCGCAACCGGGTTCATCGCAAGTCGGATGGGCAAGAAGGCCAGCGAAAAGATGTTTGACCTCCCGCAGGCCGCTGGAACGGACGCCAGCGAGACGTAATTGCAGGCTAGCCCCAGAGCCGCGTGTGGCTGTGCGCGCTGACCGCATCGTGCGTCACTTCGCTGCGAGCGCGGATGGACTCTCATGTGAAGGTTCGCCGGTCGCGCGTCGCGACGTCATTCCCGCGGAATCATCGAACTCCGATCGGGCAGCGAGCAGTCCGCCAGAATCGGTGGGGTTGGTGGAGCGAAGCGGTGCACCAAGGAAGACGGGAGATTTGGGTGGCTCGCAAGCGAAAGAAGAAGCCGGGTCAGTCGGTGCCAGCGCCACTGAGCCCGGCGTCCCTCAAACGTGCGGCCAAACAGAAGGCTCGCGACGAGGCCTATCGGAAGGCCCTCGGCGTAAACGAAGGAGCGCGGCTTCCTCGCAACGTCGGAACGACTGCGGGCCACGGCGGGGCTCAGCCCCAAGTCGGGAACCGACGCCGAGGTACCCAAGTGGTTCGAGGCCGCGCTGGAGGCAAGTTCGGCACTCCATCGAAGTAGACGACTGTCACGGCCTGATGTTCGGCTGAGTATCTCGCCGAGCCGCGAGAACGCCGACGCTCGCGTCGTTGCGCCGCCTGTCGGGGACATCCAGTACGGCCGAAGAGCGGGCGGGATGCGTCTGTCGATCGATCGACCGCGGGGACCGCTACGAGTTTCGTGGCTCCGAGAGCTCCGGCAGCCGGGTCCTGAGCAGGCAGAACTCGTTGCCTTCCGGGTCGGCCAGGACGTGCCAGGGCTCGTGACCCGTCTGACCCACATCAGCTGGTCGGGCCCCGATTGCCAGCAATCGGCGCAACTCGGCGTCTTGGTCGCGGTCCACGGGGCTCACGTCCAGGTGCAGGGGCAACGGTCCAGTCTTCATCCCCGCCGCACGTGCGAACACGATCGTCGGTGCTGGCCCACCGAAGCCCGATTGTGGACCTATTTCGATGTCGGCCCCGTCCCGGCCCAGCTCGTTGTAGCGGAGCACCTCGCACCAGAACTTGGACAGCGTCTCCGGGTCGTCGCAGTTGATGACGAGCTCAGAGATCCGGCAACTCACGCGACCACCCTAGGCAACGGCCGCTCCCACGGTCGAGCAGACGGACTCAGGCCCAGGGCGAGGTACGCCGGCCGGACGCCACCCGGGCGTCGCTACCCGGCGTCCGCTCATGCCGATGACAGGACTTCGGTCAATAGCCCGCGCTTCGCCGTGCCGATGGTCATCCGTCGCTCCTACTGTCGCGACGTCGAGCGAGAGCGCGCAGGATGCCCACGAGCACAGGCTGGTAGCCGCGGACGTCGGTTCTTCCCCAGCCGAGACCGCTACTGGACCCCGCCTCGATGAACTCGGTGTTTGGGTCGACCTCGGGACCGTCGTACTGAGCGTTCGTCTGCCCCGGCGAGCGCTGCTTCGGTCCCTGCTCGGTCATGCTGGGAATCCAATCACGGGCGCGGCGCACCCAACGACGACACGAAACATGCGCGTCTGCCGCGAAGCACAGGGACGCCTAGACCCTCGGTGGACTTGAGGTCCTCATGTGGCAGGGAAGGGAGCGAGTCCCGTTTCACCACTCCGTTCCGTGGTTGCTCACGTAATAGTTCGACATAGTCCTGGCGCGACTAACGTCGTACGGCGCGCGGGTCAGGAGCCGCTCGCGGCTCGGTCGATGTGTCCGGTCGTGCCACAAGCCGAGGACCGCGGCCACTCCCGCACACGCGACGAGCAGCCACACCAGGACCCACATACCCATGCCAACGTCCACAACGGCCTCCTGGTCCATCATTCACCGCTGACCCCCGTTCGCAAGCCCGACGAGTCGCCGAAACGTCCGGATTCGCCGCGATGAGTGCATCGGCGTTCAATTGGGTACATCTGGAATGCGTGCTCGTCGGCGTCTCTCCTTCGGGCGAGACACGCTCACGCCCACGGGTGCGAGCGCGGCGAGCACGCCCCGTCGAAGAGTCGGTGGACCGCGTCTTTTGCCGCATGCCAGCCGCGTGCTGAAGGGCACTCGACCGGTGACTTCACGGCTCGCTTTGTGACCGCTTATCCGGACCAGGCGGTGGCTCTTCTGAAAAGCCCCATCCAACTTGCCGGGTCACACACGCCAGTCGGAGAGGTTCTATGCAGGCCCTTCAGCACGCCCAGGAGACAGCACACCTGGCGTACGGCCAGCCGGTGCGTAGGTACCGCGCCCGGACAGTGTGGGGGTTGTGGGGCTAGCCCGAGCGCGGCCCAGTGCCGACCGTAGGCACGCCGCGAACCCGCGCGGGTCATCCGTGCCAGGAGAAGGGCCGAAAAGGCACGTCCACTGTCGTCCTGACTCAGACCGGCGCCCCGCTTGTGGGTTTCGCGTGGGCATATCGAAGACTTCATCAGGTTGCCACGAGCGCCGCGGCCGCCCACCTACCTTGCAAAGGTCCCCGCTTGAGGGGACTACGGAGGAACCGACTTCGGGGGTTGTCGGTGAACAGGGCCCAGCTGGCAGCCGTCCAGCTGGGCTCTATTCGTTTGGTCACCCCGCCCGCGCCCCCGCTTGGACCTCCCTGCTGTCATCCGGATCTGCAGCGACGAGGGTGTCCATCCGCCGCGTGTACACGATCAGCAAACTGCGATGCCCCCGGCGTGGGCGACCACGGCCTCTCGCTCGTCTCGGAGCATCCGGCGAGGGTGTGCGGCCTGGGCGCGGCCCGGGGTTGCGCCGCAGTACCCCGCGGAGCATTCGTGGCTGCCGGACGACAGCGACGCCGTTACCCCGTCTGCCCGTCGGGGTCGAGCCGCAACGGCCGACCGGCGTGCAACGCCTCCAGCAGGTCCTGCGCCGACGGCCCGCGTCCCTTCGGCGGCGTCAGGTCCGTCGCCGCAGCCGATGTCAACAACGTCGCCACGTCACGCACCTTGGAGTTTGCGTCCATCGAGAACGCCCGCAGCACCGCGAACGCCGTCTGCGCGTCCACGCTGTAGATCTGCATGAGCACACCCTTGGCCTGTTCGATGACAGCCCGGTGCTCATTGAAGTCCACCACCGCCGGGTCCACGCCCTGCGCGACCGCGTCCTGGCGCACGTCGGTGAGGTCGATGAGGTGCCCGAGCACGAACGGGGTGTCGCGTGCCGGGTCTGATGGAGGCTCTGGCGTGTCCCGGGTTCGGTGGAGTCAGCTGACTGGATTCTGATGCCTGTCATCAGGAGGAAGCAGTGGGCAGACGTGGCTATCCGCCGGAGTTCCGGC